>Ga0265319_1000139_pt1 | contig 54503 bp, 43 predicted proteins | sample 4824metaG_FD_192443 | JGI IMG/M metagenome (GOLD analysis project Ga0265319, IMG submission 192443) | Rhizosphere microbial communities from Carex aquatilis grown in University of Washington, Seatle, WA, United States - 4-8-24 metaG | ecosystem: Host-associated > Plants > Roots > Rhizosphere >... | reverse complement strand
CCAAATTGTGCATCTACCACTTTGACGTTATACTTCAATGCATCGATGTTTTCTGAAACCGATTCCGGGCGGCGGTCAAAAAAACGATCCTCGGGAGTCCCAAACAACGTCTGCGCGCGCCAACCGCAGCTGACAAGAATGTCCTCAATGATAGTCTGGCCGGTCCCCCCCATTGAATCAATTAATACGTTTGCGGTGTTTTTTGGATCCTGCGCAAATGAGCGGAGCGCGGAAAAATCAACGAGCGTTTCGAGATGGGATTTATAGGCGGGAAGAAAATCGGCCAACGTAATTTCTTTGCAGGACGCCTTGGTGGAACCGGCCGGTTCCTCACTGCGATCGGAAAGAAACGCTTCTAACTTGGCGGTTGCAGCGGGCATGAACGGCCCGCCATATGCCCCCTTGAATTCCATGCCGTTATATTCCGATGGATCGTCCCCTCCAGTCACCATAATACCCGATGTGCAGCTGTTGTGCCTGGTCGCGAACGAGAGTACTGCCGTGGGCACAACCCCGGAGCTTAACAATGTATCAACACCGTTTGCTGCTAATACTCTTGCGACAAGGGAGGCACACTCTTTGGAATTCTTTCTGCCGTCGAAACCAATCGCTGCTTTTGGTGTTACGGGCGAAGGGCTTATTTGAAAGAGATAACGAACGAAAGCGTGCGACACACGAGCAATATTTTCTTCCGTAAAATCTTCGTTTATTCTTCCTTGCCATCCCTGCGCACCGAATGCAATTCCTTCCTTCATGAGCTTTCCAGGGGAAACTCTTCTTTAACGATTTCGACCGCTTTGAGATATTGGTCAAGAGGGACGAAAACTTTTAGCGGGTACTTTAGGATGGAACGGCCGATGGCCCCTTCGATGAAACCGTCCGCGATAAACCCGATGCTGCTGTTGTTGCGTGGATTCACAGTGATACCGGCGCTTTCAAGTTTTCCGCGAACAATATTTCCTTCATAAAAATCGAACGATTGAAAAGCCACGGCCCAATCCTCGGAGGTCTCCACTTTCTTATGTTCCTCACAGAACATCTTTCCAGCTTTCTTCCTAACACAATCTTCGCACATCAATCGCCTGCAAATGACGCAAACGGCAACCGCTTTTGCACCCGGATGTTTCTCGCAGAGAAAGTCGTCTTCCGAAAAAACAACTCCGCAGTGGACGCAAAAATCACTTTCGGATGTAACGGGTTCAGAACAATTCACGCATTCTTCATATTCAGTCGTTTGTTCCTCCGGCAATCGATCGACCAACGAAACATCGCAGTCGCTGCACCGAGCGACACCTGCGATATATTCGGTTTTACAGCTTGGGCAAAACGGCATCCGGGCCTCCTTTCAATGTATAGCGTTCTTCGAGACCGCCTCGAAATTGCGGTGCGCACTGATTTCTTCACGACAGTAATACGCAGCACCGGCTATGTAACGGCATCGGTTCGTAAACTCTTCAGCACTTCAACAAAGCGCTGTGTTATAACTCGCGGACGAGTGATTGCGGAACCGACCACCACAGCATATGCACCGCACTTTAGTGCATGAGCCGCCTCGCTGGGGGTCCAAATTCTTCCCTCGGCGATTACAGGATTCGATATTTCCGCAGTAAGCCGTTCGATCAAATTGAAATCTGGAAAATCATCCGCCCTGTCCTCCGTGTAATGCGTATAACCCGACAATGTTGTCGCGATGATATCAGCCCCCAATTCGGCTGCGCGGACCCCTTCAATGTACGTTGAAACATCGGCAATAAGCGGTATTCTGAACCGTTTGCGGATCAACCCGAAAAATTCAAATCCGTCCATGCCGTTGGGGCGAACGCGCTGGGTCACATCCAGCGCAACCATATCGGCACCGGAGCTGATAAGGTTTTCCACATCGGACACATCGGGAGTGATTAACGCCCATCCGTCGGTATAACTCCCTCTCGAAATTCCGATGATAGGGAGATTGACGGTCGCGCGAACCGATTTAATGTTGTCGAACCCTTGCACCCGTATTCCAACGGCGCCCCCCATTTCTGCGGCTCTCGCAAATGCAGCGATGTAATTGGGGAAATTGAACGGCTCATCCCCTTCTGCATGGCAAAGAACGATAACCCCATTTCTTAGTTTTTCGATTTGGTTGGCCATCGACTCTCTATTGTTTGTTCGTTAACGTGTATTTATTTCGGATGCAATTCTTCCGGCTGCCTCCCCCAACCGCATACTTGCCGGCTGAGAGTTTGTTGCGAACAATGCCGTCGGAGGGAAAATCGCCCGCCCCGTAACGAGCAAGTTCTCAACTTCGGGTAAGAATAATGTCCGGCGAGGAACCTGAAACGTGTTTCCCGGCCTTCCCGGCATAGCACATGTGGCAACAGCATCATCAAAGACTCTTCCCGACATGACATCGGAATCTGTAATTGTGACCATACTGCAAATTTGCGTGGAAGCGTGAAATCCGAGCTGTTGTGCTGTCGCGAGAATTCTCGCGTCGGAAAAACCGGGGCAATAATAGAGAAGGAATTTTGCAGCCTTTGGAGCCAGCTGCTGACACCGCAATTCCGCCCGGGCAACGCTGTTTCTGTCGGCGGCATCTACGTTGGGAAGGCCGATCATCGAAACAACGACTTCCCCTTTACGGACTGTTCCGTCAATCTGAATTGAGTCTGACCGTTTCAAAGCCGGTGATTCTTCCAGCCATTTCTTCGTGATCGCAGAAAATCCTTTCAGTGAGAGAAAATCATTCCCATTCATTGAAGCATGGCCCGAGAATTCGTGAGGATTATTTCTCGCATACTCGACTACAATTTTCTCATCCACATTTTCCATTGAAAAGCGGTACGATGCGCTCATATCATGTTGTAGATATTTCGCTCCCGAGCTTGCGGCCACTCTGCCGTTTCCAGTGGCATCGATAAAAACATTTGCAGAAAGGGAAATGTCCCCGTCATCTTGCCGAACCCGGATTGAGTTGACGACTTTTCGCGATGTTTGCGCGCTCACGAACTGAGCATGCAGAAGCACTGTAACTTTTTCTTCTGCAGCCATTGTGGAAAAAGTAGATTTCAGTAATTCAGTATCGAAGGGTGTAACAGTAAAGCTGACGCCCGTTGGGTCGAGAAGATGCCCCGGACTGCCTCCGCAGGACTGCAATCGTTTCACGATCTCATCTCCGATGCCGGTCACACATTGTTTCCCAAGTGAATGGAAGCCTCGCCAGGGCTGAAACATTGCCGCTGTCGCCACTCCTCCAAGAAACTCCATCTGTTCGACCAACACTGTGTCAGCGCCGCTTCGCGCCGACGCAATTGCAGCGGAGACGCCTGCCGGTCCACCGCCGACGACGACAACATCGTGCTTTTCACTACGAACAGCTGCTGACATCGTGGAGGCCATGGTTTTGCAATTGAACATCGCATCCATTCACGCCAATTGGATATTCCAATTGACTTCCTACATCCTGGATTCTTCCGAATAATGGACAGCGCCAATAATGTAAAGAATGTAGGGAAAAAAGGGAAAGAATTCTACCGAAAGAACAGCAAACTGCTGAGAAAGTTTGGTTAGAAAGGCTGACCATTATATTTCAACGAAAGGAATGCTCCACGTCCGCGCGTGGTGAAGCCGTTAATCTCTGAATACTTGGTGTTGAAAATATTCTCGATACGGCCGAGAACAACAAAATGTTCATTGAATAAAAATCGCTGGGAAAAATCGACCAACGTGTAATCATTGACGGATGTAGACCCCAATGCACCGTACGGACCGAGCTTCTCATCATAAAAAACATCGTTCCGTGAACCGGCGTACCGAATGTTGACTCTGAGCTCGAGCCGTTCTACCGGCGCGTAGGTGATACCTGCATTTATCGTGCTGGGCCGGCGGGGCAATCCGCTTGATTCCAATTTCCCGGTGACGAAAGCTCCGTTCGAATAAAGCTGAACATGGTTCCCGCCCGTTTGTGCAGTATTAATGGCTGAAGGATCGTATTCCAACGTTCCTGCGATAAAGCTTACGTTGCCAAACACAGAGAAATCGTGATTAAGCTTTGACGACAGAACAAACTCGACCCCATTCGTCGTCTGCTTCCCGACGTTGAGGTAGGTATCACCTCTGAAATCATCACGGGCGAAGTCATTGCCGAGAGTGTCTATGCCGATACTCTTATCCCATAGATAGACATCTTCTATAAGATTGTCGACGATTGAATGAAAGAAGTCAATGGAAAAGAAACTGTTGGCAATCGATCCTTTGAAGCCGGCTTCGTACGATAATGAAGTCTCCGGCTTGAGGCTTTTGTTTCCGCGTGCGATACCCGAAATATAATTCTTATCCGGCGCGAATAGTTCATATAACGCCGGGGCATTGAATCCGCTCGAGTACGAAGCATACGCGAGCCCACGCTCGTAGATTCTGAACGACGGGTTGATCTCGTACGTCGTGTTCGTACCATAGGTGCTGTGGTCGTTCAAGCGAGCGCCCAATGCAAGAGAGAACCGCTGCATTGCATCGCTTATGCTGCTCCCGTACACGTCGATATGAGCGAAGAGACTTTTCGTGGATGAATTGGGATTCAGCGTGTCCAGGTCGGAACTAGATTCATATACTCCGAAGGATCCGGAATAATAGAACGTCTTTAGAGTCATGGTTTCTCTGGACAATCCTCCGCCGACAACTGCATCCAACCCGTTCACATTCAGGTTTACCTGAAGCTCATTCGTCATCATCGATCCTTTCCATGTACCGTCTGAATAGGTGTGGTCCGTATTCCCGAGCCTGTCGACCACCGATGAATCTTCAACCGACACTCGTTGTAAATCGGAATAGCCGCCGAGAAATTTGACGGTCCAAAACGGACTAATTTTATCAGAAGCGCCGTATGTAATCAGATTTCTTCGGAAGTCTAATGTGTAGTTATTGGCATCGGTATACGCACCTTTGTCAAGGTCTGCTTTTTGATACGTGTTCTTGTATGATGCGTAGACATCAAACTGTTCGTTTTTGAAACCGGCCTTTTCGATGAGGTCTGTCTTCTTAAATCCATCCTTGTCCCGGTGTTTGAAAACATTTGGATTGGTGACCGTATCGACGGTCGCATCGAGACCCTTCACGTCGGAATTGTCGATCCCGGTATTTGCATAGAACCCGGACGGATGAGAAAAGTTTAACAGCACATTTTGAGAAAACGTAGACGTGCCGCTCCCAAACGAACCTCCGCTGAATTCTACGTTGCTATTGAATCCGGGAGCTCCATTCTTTTCAGTAAAAACGTTGATGACGCCGCCCATTGCCGATGAACCGTAGAGTGTGCTTTGTGATCCCCTGACCAGTTCTACGCGGTCGACTCCTGCAAAGGACAGTTCCGACAAATCGAGCGCGTTTGTCGGAGTGGAGGGATCGGTTATTCGAACTTCATCCACCAACACCGCCGTTTGATTGCTCGCGGCGCCGCGCATAAACATGCTTTGAAGCATTCCGGGGTTTTGCCCGGTTCCAATGATATAAATGCCCTCTTGCTGGGAGAGCAATTCCGACACGCTGTTATAGATTCCGTTGTTTATTTGCTCTTTGGGGATAAGTGTGATGCTCCTCCCGATGTCGGCTGGGTCTTTTTCACTCCTGGTTGCGCTGACAACAATCTCCTTGAGAACATACACAGCCGCGGTATCGGTGTTTCCTTCATCATCTACTAGCGCGGCAAGAGACCATGAAATTATCCCCAAAGAAGCGTCGGTTGCTGCAAAAACATTTTGTGTCCCAATCTCGAAAATGACTATCAACCATGCAAAAATTAGAACTGTCTTTTTCATTACCGCTCTTTCTTCATTTTGGTGCACACACCTTTCCTAAACCTTCCCCGTTCTGAAACAAAAAAACCCCAGCCTTTTTAGAAAGGCTGAGGTTTAACCAAACATTCCACCCGACTCGTGATTATGTCTGGCCACCATACCTCAAACCCTCGAAGGCGATGACTAGAACCTATCTCAAAAACACGTCACTTAATCCTTCGATGCGCTCACTCCGTTCGCTTACTCAGGATGAACGGGCCATTTGTTCACCCTGAGCAATCCCGTTCCGCTTTGAGCGGAACGGGAGCGTCGAAGGGCTAACGCAAGACCATTTTTGAGATGGCTTCTAATAATGCTGGCAGGTCTCCTGGCTTTCCCGGTCTCCGAGTGTCTTCCCGCAGCATTATTGCGCTGCAGTGGCATTCTACGTCAGAGATTTTATCGTACTTCAAAGTAAGATCGGGATCACAGTTGCGGGTCAGCTTCCGATTTATCCCGTCCCGCCGACTACGAGACGGAATTTCACGAAATTCCCTTTTCATCCCGTCCGGCTTGCTAGCGGGACGGGACACCAACATTCTATTTAAAAGAACGACTACCGCAAGAACCTCATCTCACTAAAGACTGCTCGGTCACATTCATCTTTCTGATCATCATGAGCAGCCCTTCATACGCAGCGAATATGACAGCGACGAAAAAGAGATCGCCGCTGACCGAGTTGCGGAAAAATGGAATCGCTGCTACATAGCATTCGACGAGACCAGCCCAGGTCGGTGCATATATCGAACCCGGCGTCGCCCATGCTCCAAAGTTTGTGACGACAAAAAAGAGAATCGAACTGACCAAAGTTCCTCCGAAAATATAAAGAGGCTTTTTATGGTTTTTCAGCCACAGACCAATCAATCCCATAAGCACAAAACTGCCGTACACCCAATACATTCCGCCGTAAAAGCCGATAAAGTAATCGCTCAGCAACATTGCGGCGATGGGGACGACAAATGCAAATTTCTTTTCAAGATAAACTCCGCCAAAAAGCGCAATCGCGGCGATTGCGGTAAAGTTTGCCGGATGCGGCAGCAAACGCGAGAACGCCGCAACAATCACCAACAGAAACGCTGCGCCGTATCGCGCCAGCACTTGTTTATTGCTCATGAGTGTGACTCCTTTCATTGATGACTCATTATGGAAAAAATGGTTTCTGTAAACAGCAAAACAAAACCCCGACCTTCGTGAAGAAAATCGGGGTTGATAAAAATAGACTCTATGGTGTTCAATTAAAAAATGCTGTAACCTTTTTCCTCGAAGGCTTTGCTGTGTGAAGGTGGCAGGTCTCCTGGCTCTCCCGATTCCTGTCTCGCCTTCCCGTCCGATTGCGGCACAGTGGCTTTGAGACATATCTCAGCGGGATTACAGTTGCGGGTCAGCTTCCGACTTTTCCGGTCTTGCCGAGGCGAGACGGGATTTCACGAAATTCCCTTTTCATCCCGCCTCGCTGTTAACGCGACGGGACACCAACTTCAAAATATTAAAAAGAACAAAAGACGTCTCAAGAAGATACAACACGGCGAGGCGTTTGTCAAGGTACTTCCGTTATTTTAAAAACCCGGCAATCCAAGCAGCCTTCTTGCGCGGGCGATTTCTTCGGGTTCGAAAAACCGCATCGCTGCAAGCACCAGAGGCCAGACAATACATAATCCAAGTTTCATCAACACCGCGGAATAACCGTATCCCTGCAACAAAACAAAAAGCGAATAAACAATGCCGACCGATAACGCCAGCTTCATTGTCCTTCCAAATTCATATTCGATACGGTAAAATTTCTGCGCGATAAAATACAGGGCGAATGCCGAGATCGCATAAGCAATGAGCGTAGCGTATGCGGCTCCCATGAAGCCGTACTTCGGGATGAGAAAGAAATTTGCGACGATGTTTGAAACGGCCGCAAGGATCGATGTCGGAAGAAGATACGCCGTTTTCTTTTCGATGAAAATTCCCGCATTTAAATGAATGGAGATCCCGCCGAAGATGTACGCCAGCAGCACCACCGGAACCACTGTCAGCCCGCTCCAATAATCAGGGTGGATGATGTGCCGGCCGAAAATCTTTATCTGGACAATATCTGAAATAAAGAAAGACAGGACCAAAAAAATCCCGCTCATCGCCAAAAGAAAATATGTCAGCACCCGTGCGAAGAGCGCCTTCGCATTCTCATCCTCGGCATGGGAAAGGAAAAACGGTTTCCACGCATAATCGAACATCGAGGTGACGAGGTTCATGAAAATTCCAAGCCGGTAGTTTGCCTGGTAAATGCCGACGTTGCTGTCGTTCGTAAACGCCTTGAGCATCGGACGGTCGATCACTTGAAGCACCATGCCCGAAAGCCCGACCGGGACGTACGGCAACCCGAATTTGAGAAGAGCGGAATATAATTTCCCCGAAAACTTCCACGAAGAACTTTGCACGATATGGGGAATTAAAAGTACAAACGTCAACACCGACGACGAAAGCCCGCTGATAAATATCCCCTCAACTCCCCATTTCAGCCACAGCAGCGAGATGATGTTAAAGGCGACGTTCGACGCGATGTTAATAATTTTCAGCGTCGCAAAAAATTTTGGGCGGCGTGCCAAACGCAGCGAAGCAAACGGCACAATCACCAGCGCATCAAAAAAAAGGATACCGGCGCTGTAATATAATATTCGGTAGAGACCTTCGCCGATCAAGAAAACGTGAGTCAAGGGAACGGCAAACGCAATGATCAATCCCGAAAACAGGGTAGATGTTATTGCGATGGAAATAAAAGGCGTACTGAATTTCTCTTTTGTATCTCCCCCCTCAAGCGCAGAGGCATAACGGAAGTATGCCGATTCCATTCCATAATTGTAGATCACATTTAAAAACGCCAGGTAGGAATAGATATTGGCAACGATTCCGTATTGAGAGGTGGTCAGGACGTTGGTATAGAACGGAACGAGAAGAAATGTGAGGAAACGGCCGACGATCGTGCTGATGCCGTAAATAGCCGTATCCGCACCAAGCCGCTTTAATTGGGAGAACATACTCAGGAGACCAATTCGAGGGAAATGTCGAGCGCTTTCGGAGAATGGGTGAGCGCACCGACGGAAATAAAATCTACCCCCGTTTCTGCAATCGCTCTGACCGTTTGAAGAGTTACGCCGCCGGATGCTTCCACTTCAACGACATGATCGATTAACTGCACAGCTTTCGCCATCGGTTCTAGCTCAAAATTGTCCAGCATGATTCTGTCGATACCTCCGCAAGCCAAGGCTTCTTCGAGCTGGCTGATGGAAGTCACCTCAAGCTCAATTTTCAATTGCAGATTTTGCTCGCTAAGATAATAGTTGCACTTCGTGAGCGCGCCGGCAACACCGCCCGCCGCCGCAATATGGTTGTCTTTGATCAGCACCATCTGGTCCAGCCCAAACCGGTGATTCACGCCTCCGCCGTCGCGGACAGCCTTTTTATCAAGCATCCGAAGCCCAGGCGCTGTTTTGCGAGTGTCCGTAATTTTGGCGTTCGTTCCTGCAACGGCATGAACATATTTGTGAGTGAGTGTCGCGATGCCCGACATCCGCTGCAAAAAATTAAGGGCAACCCTTTCGCCGAGGAGGATCCCCCGAACAGGACCATAAACCTCGGCAACCGCTTGCCCTGCAGGTATGAAATCTCCGTCTTTGGCACCCGCCGTTATGGTCGTCTCATTGTCTGCAAAGTGAAAGACAATACCGACAAGTTCCAGTCCTGAAAGAACTCCGTTCTCTTTCACTTGAAGAATTGCATGGCCGAATTGATCTTCGGGAATCAACGATTCGCTCGTGACATCTCCGAAACCGATATCTTCATGGAGTGCCTGCTCGATCAGTCTGCTGATCTTACTGTCATGAAGAATGTCAATGCTCATTTTCGTTGACCAGCATGATGGGAATGTCGTCCTTTACTTCATACACGCGGCCGCATTTTTTGCATGTCAGCGTGTTCTTTGCCGGCGCATAGTCGAGGCCGCCTTTGCATTTTGGGCAACAAAGGATATCAAGCAATTCCCGTTTTACCATTGTTGGTTCCTTTCGGTTTGCTTTTCTTGAAGGCTTCTTCAAGCACCTCGACAAATTTCATTGGTGCGCGTGTCGGCTTACCCGTCTGGGCGTTGATGAAGCTGTGAACGGTAAATCCTTCCGCGATCGGTTCGTTATCGCCGTCCCGCAGAACGCGGTACTCGATCCGCACCCTCGCAATCGGAATTTCGTTCAACGATGTTTCGATATGGAGCAGGTCGTCGTAGCGCGCCGACCGCTTGTATTTGGAACCGGCTTCGATCACCGGGAGATAAATACCCATCGCCTCGATTTCAGGATACGGCATTCCGATGTGTCGAAGGAGATCCGACCTTCCCTGCTCAAAGTATTCGAAAAACTTTCCGTAGTAGACGAACTTCATTTGATCCGTGTCGGCATAACGAACGCGGACGTCGGAAATAAACGTGATCGGCGAATTATTCATTCCAGGCACCCATGACACTGAACTTCTCTATTCTCTTCTCGATGAGTTTATCAGGCCTTATTTTCTTTAGAGGACGCATCTCCTCGATCAACGTGTCCTTGAGAATGGCGGCCGCCTGCTGAGGATTGCGATGCGCGCCGCCGGGAGGTTCGGGAACAATTCTATCGATGATCCTTTGCTCGTACAAATCGGGGGCCGTCAGGCGCAACGCTTCGGCGGCCTGCTCTTTGTATTCCCAGCTTCGCCAAAGAATGCTCGAACACGATTCGGGGGCAATGACTGAATACCACGTATTTTCGAGCATCAAGATCCTGTCCCCGATGCCGATCCCCAACGCGCCGCCCGAAGCCCCCTCGCCAATGACGACAACGACGATCGGCACGGGGAGATGGGACATTTCAAAAAGGTTGCGTGCAATCGCCTCCGCTTGACCCCGCTCTTCGGCTTCGATTCCGGGATAGGCGCCGGGAGTGTCAATCATCGTAATAATCGGTTTACCGAATTTCACTGCGAGTTTCATGAGGCGGAGCGCCTTGCGGTACCCTTCGGGCTGCGGCATTCCAAAATTCCTGAACAAATTGGACTTCGTGTCTCTTCCCTTTTGATGACCGATCACCATCACCGTTTCATCACCAAGTTTGGCAAAACCTCCTACAATAGATTTATCGTCGCCGAAGAGTCTGTCTCCGTGCAGCTCAATAAATCCCGTGGTCATCATGCCGATATAATCGAGCGTGTAGGGGCGTTCGGGATGGCGCGCAAGCTGCACCCTTTGCCACCGCGTAAGGTTTGAAAAAATATTTTCACGAAGCTGGCTCACTTTTTTCTCCAGGGTTGTGATTTCATCTGCGATATCGAGGTTGTCGGATAATTTCTTCATCTCTTCGATCTTCTGCTCCAGATCCAGAACCGGTTTTTCAAAATCCAATACAACTTTTCCCATACACGCTCCAGAAAGTTTATACGCTGCGCCGAAACGAATTCACAATTGCTTTCACTATGATTTCAAAGTCCAGCATCAACGATTGGTTTTTCGCATAATACAGTTCATACTGTTCCCGTTCTTCATCGGTCATTAGCCGGTCGGAATGGATTTGAACGATACCCGTGATGCCGGGTTTCCCGAGGTAAATCCCGTTATGGGTGAACGAAGCGCTGGAAACAGCGCTTGTCAATGGACGGCCAATGAGGGACATCGAACCCCGGAGCACTTTCGGCATTGCCATAACTGCCGATGAAAAGGCGGACTGCTGAGTGCGTGAAAGTAGGCGGCTGAAAGATACAAAAGGGGCGCATGAAATCAAAAAGAAAAGGGAAACGAGGATATCGACAGCACGTTTCGTTATCCGGTGCATAATCCTGTCGATATTGTATTGGATTTCGATGAAGGGAATCTCGCCCAGCTGGTCAATGCGTGATTTTCCGATGATCACTTCAAGAGAATTCGGCACAAGCTTGAACTCCACCATTCGGTTTCTGCTCTTGCTGATCACCGAAAGAATTGTTGAATACGAAATCGCGTCCGTTGAAAAAATCACGTCATCAATCTTATAGTCGTTGATGACTTTCCCGATGGTATCGACGCTGCCGAGAATCTCGACGCCGTTGATCTTCTGACTGAGCCGCTGTCGGTCAACGTCTATAAATCCCACAACATCGTAGCCTTCGCCCGGTTTGCTGCGCAGTTTCTTCAACAGTTCCTGTCCTGCCGGACCAGCACCAACAATCAGAGTGTTTCTGCCGAAAAGCGTCTTCCGGGAAAACGAGCTGCGTGCCCCCATCAAACGGATCATCAGCCTCCACCCCGGAATCAACAATACGCACAACGCTCCGGAAATGATCATGATCACCCGGCTGAAAGCGAAATTCTTGAGAAATGCAGTAAGCGCGGAGATGAGAATAAAGGAAAAAAACACAGCGCTGAAAGAACGCGATAGTGAAAGTTTTCTTCTGGAATACGATCCGGCAGTAAACAATGAGAGGACGACAATAGCTGCGGGAACGATCAGCGCCCATGGGTAGGCGTACGAAGGGAACGAGAAAAGCTTGTTTGATCGGACGTACGCAGCAAGAAGGATTGTGCCGGCGACAATGCAAAAATCAACAATGGAGACAAGAAACGGCTTCCCGTATCTCGCTGCCGCAGCAATGATCCTCCGAGCGTCGATGGCCAGTTCAATAACCGATTCAAACACGAGCGATCCTTGATGATGCTTGCGGACAAAAAGCCGCATCGCTTTGTAGAAAATCTTCAGCTCGTCAATGTCGCTCCTGCGCGTGCTCTCCCCTTTGTAATGAATAATTTTTGTGTCGGCGACATAAAATACTTTCCACCCTCTCTTTTGAATACGATAACACCAATCGAGGTCCTCCCCGTACATAAAAAAACTTTCGTCAAGACCGCCGACGGTGTTGAACACTTCGCGGCGGACCATCATGCAGGAGCCGCTGATCGCATCGACTTCGTAACTTTCGTCGGGATTCAGGTACGTAAGATTGTACTTTCCGAACAATTTCGTAGAACCGAACAGCGAACTCAGCCCTGAAACCTTTGTGAACGCAACCCAGGGTGTAGGGAAACTTCGACGGCAGGCAAGTTGAAGCGTGCCATCCGGATTGAGGATCTTGCAGCCCGCCATTCCGACGTCGCCATTTGCTTCAAAAAAATTGATAAGAGTTCGAAACGTGTCCTCCTGCACAATGGTATCAGGATTGAGGAGCATCAGGTATTTTCCGGCCGACAACGCCAGCGCTTGGTTGTTCGCTTTCGCAAATCCGACATTGATAGTGTTCGTGATCAAATGAACGCTGGGAAAAGACCCGCGGATGAAATCACAACTGCCGTCATCCGAGGCGTTATCGACGACGAACACCTCGCCTTCTATGCCTTCCAACGCTTTGAATACGGAGACGAGCGCGTTGTTGAGAAAGTCGCGCACGTTGTAGTTTACAATGATGATTGATACATCCATGGGGAGAGATTACAGCAAGTTAAAAAAACTGCGCAGCTTCAACTTCCAGACCATGAAAGCGGCTTCGTACACAATATTCTTCGACATTTTTGAGACGCCCCGGTCGCGGTCAACGAAAATAATCGGGATTTCGCAGAGACGGAATCCTTTTTTCCATGCCTTATAGTTCATTTCGATTTGAAAGGCGTAACCGTTGGACCTAATTTCGTCGAGGTTGATGTTCTCCAGAACTTCACGTCGGTAGCACTTGTAACCGCCGGTCGAATCTTTGACAGGCATGCCCGTGACGATTCTTGTATAGAGATTTGCAAAATAACTGAGAAGCAAACGACGGAACGGCCAATACACGACGCTCACGCCACGGATGTACCGCGACCCGATGACCAAATCGTAGTCCTGAATCTTCAGAAGAAAGTTGATGAGTTCTTTCGGATTGTGCGAAAAATCAGCGTCCATCTCGAAGACATAATCGAACTTGCGCTCAATGGCAAACTTGAAGCCTTCGACGTACGCCGTGCCCAACCCCATCTTCCGCGGACGTTCAAGAAGATGAACGCGCGAACTCTTCCGCTGAAAATCTTTGACAATCGCGGCAGTTCCGTCGGGAGAATTGTCGTCGACGATAAGAAGCTCGATATCGGTCGATTGGCGGAGTACCTTCGGGATCAACTCCGGCAGATTGACCGCTTCATTGTATGTGGGCGTTATGACAAGAGCTTTGGGCATAGAAACTGGATGCCGATCAGTGGCCTTTCCCCCGTAACATAACATAAAATGTATATAAAAGAATCTTAATGTCCATTCGAAATGACATGTTTTCGATGTAAAACAAGTCGAACCGTACCTTCGACTTCACGTCTTCGATCGTCCGGTCATAGCCTTGTTTGATTTGAGCCCAACCCGTGATACCAGGACGAACCTTCAGCCTCCGTTGATAGAGCGGTATTTCCTTCGATAGTTTTTCAACAAAAAAAGGGCGTTCTGGCCTCGGACCAACCAGGCTCATATCGCCGTCCAATACGTTAATGAACTGAGGAATTTCATCAAGGCGCGCATTTCGCAAAAACCTTCCGACTTTTGTGACACGGTTGTCATGCTGTGGCGCCCAAACGGGGCCCGAGTCCTTTTCTGCGTCTGCACGCATTGAACGAAATTTGTGCATCTTGAATGTTTTTCCGTCTTTTCCAACACGTTCCTGACTATAGACGACGGGGCCGGGCGTGTCCATCTTTATCGCGATTGAAATTAAAACCCACAACGGCGAAGAGACGAAAAGAACAAAGAGCGAAGCAAGAATATCCGTCATCCGTTTCATGCTTTGTTCCCACGGCTGCATTATCTGCGGCGTAATTTCGATCAGCGGGAATCCGTAAATCTGGTTGGTTCGGGCTTGTCCGCTGATAATGTCGTACATATCGGGCATAATTTTCATGCTGACGTCGTGGCCGTTACAATGTGAAATAACGTCGAGCAATTTATCATGATCGGCTGATTCAAGGGCAAAAAGGATATCCTTTACAGCATATCGTTCGATGATGGATGGAAGGTCGTCGCTCGCACCGAGGCAGTGCATCCCTTTATACTCCCCCACACGCTTACGACTGTCAATCTTTACAAAACCGATGATACGATATCCGAGAGCTGGATGTTTCAGGACAAGGTCGTATAACGCTTTTCCCTTCTCATTCCATCCCACAATAAGCGCATTACGGAGGCCGACGCCGGCGGTCAGCAATCTGCGACGCGCACTTAAGAAAATCATTCTGCCGACCCCGACAAAAATAATCGCCAATCCCCAGTATAGAAGAATCAAAAATCGAAGAGCGACCCGGGTTCCAATGCTCGCATCATCAAGAAAAATAACGAAGAAGAGAAAAAGGCAGCCAAACGAAATTGCTTTGAAGAGAGAAATAAATTCATCCAACCTCGATTTGGCTTGCCATGGACGATACAAACCAAAGAATAGAAAGACAAAAAGCCAAAAGAGGCCGATCACTAGCATCGGTAACCAGAAATCAGGAACTATCGGAACCTTAAATATTCCGCTGTTGACCCGCAGGCTGTAAAAAACGGAATATCCGACGGCGAATGAGAATACATCCAACGTAACAAGCGCAAACCTCTCAAATAATTTTCTGGTTATACCCGTAATCATACTATCACAATTGTTCGATCATCGTTGTGCATTTTTGCCAAGAGGATTCAACGAGAGCGCCGTTACTCTCTTTCATCGCGGCGTTGATTGCCAGATCGTGGATTGTTTGCCCTGCACGAACCTTGCAAATCCCACAAGGAGAGCAAGATTTGACACCAAAAAGAAATAGAACACTGAAAACGCCGTGATTCTGATTTTACACAGGGAGAGAACGTATCCAATTAGTCCAACCCCATACAATGCCAGCTGCGGATACAATAATAATAAAAACAGTTCCGATGAATTCCGCAATATGAGATTTATGATCAGCATGCCCATAAGTATGAACGGAAAAAACCATCGTATGATTTTGTGCGACCAAAAGGCAAAGGAGAGCAATACATTCCTGTTGAAAAGCAATTTCCTAAAATAGAAAAGCGTCTGAAAATTCGTGGCAGCAAACCTGACCTTCCGCCGAAACTCCGAGGAGATGTCCGCAGTTATGTCTTCCGATGCTACCGCACCTTCCTCATAAATAAACTTGCGATTTTTCAGCAGCACCGAAAGCGTAATATAAAAATCATCCGTTATCGCGTCAGGCGGCAATTCGTCAAGCAGTGATCTCCGAACAGCAAATATGCCGCCATTCGCTCCTATCAGGATTCCACATTTACCCTCTGCCTTCTTAATAAAAGTTTCATATTCCCAGTATTTTCTCTCCTCAATACTCTCATACTTGTTTCCGCTGGTTTCCCGGAGAATCAACCGCCCGCATATTCCTCCAATCTCATCACTCCCGAACCCCCGCATGAGTTTCTGAACAGCAGTTTTTTCGAACTCGGTATTTGCATCGGTGAAGATGAGTATTTCGTTGCGAGCGGAGCGCATGAGATCATTTAATACCGATGCCTTGCCGCGGCGTTGTGTAAAAATAAACACGGTAAGCCACGAATATTTTTCCTGAAGCTGCAATAGAATGTCGTTCGTTCCGTCCGATGAATTATCGGAGCCGACTATGACTTCGAGTTTAGCGAAATCATAGTCTTGGACCGCTATGTTCTCGATCCGACTGCGGATTACTTTGGCTTCATTGTATGCCGAAATTAAAATTGAAGCCGTCGGATTCACATGAAAAGCGCCGTTTGGTTTTTGAAAAGAGGCGATGACTTTCATGATGATCGGGTAAAACAAATACGAATGAAATGAAAGAAACAGAAGTACAAAGAAAAGAATACTGAGGAGAGAATCAAAACGCATTTACATAATGCAATTGTTACACTATCATCGTCTAGGTTTTTTAGTCAATTGACAGGATGACTATGGCGCATCTACGGATCTATAGCGAGGCTGTGGTAGAAGGTCAATACGCTGCCGAACAAAATTTGATTGGCCGTCGTAGGAATGCTTTCATCCTCCAAGTCATTCCACCTCAATATTTGTCGGCAAACGATTCTCCACTGCAATACTGTTGTGCCCGACATGCTCTGCGGCCTCAGAAGAAACGGGCTTCCCATGACTCGGCCCCGCTGCCAGCTTGTGCTCAAATTTGTCCTTGTTTTGCTTGTAGCTGCCGTTAAACAAATACTTGTAGAAAGATAAAAACGCCTTGACCGTTCGCCTCAACTCGGCCGGATTACTCAAGACTGACTTCAACTTCATAAAGATATATGCGGGGCGAACGTAATATTCTCTTCTCGCATAATTACAAAAGTCGACGATCTCTTGAGCGGATAAATCGTGCGTCCGCACAACGGTATTGTGAAGCCCTTCGGGAGTAAGCCATTCATCAAATGATTTTGCGTCGATGAGATTTTCTTTTTTCGCCCATTCGTACGCTTCCGTCCCCGGGTAAATCATAAGAGGGAAGAACTGGGCAGTGTCGGTGTTCAATTTTTTTGCGAGGTTGAGAGTCTCATACATGGTCTCGAGTGTCTCTCCTCTATTTCCCATCATGTAGCAGGCGTGGATGAGCAAACCTGTCTTCTTTGCGTTCTCAGCAGACTTAAATTGTTCGACAGTAACACCCTTTTTCATCAGCTTCAAGATTTCGTTCGATCCACTTTCAAAGCCCACAATAACCAATCGACAGTTGGCTTTCTTCATCCACCTCATTGTCTCCTCATCGAGATCGGCACGAACGTTGCACGTCCATGTGAGCGTATTCTTCTGCTCGATTAACAGTTTGCAGACATCGATCGTATGTTTCTTGTAGACAGTAAACGTATCATCTTCGATTGTAACTTCAACAACCTCAGGAAAATTCTTTTCGATATACCTAAATTCGGCGGCAATGCTTTCCGGAGAACGATGAATATAGGTGTGTCCGTAGAAGTTTTGCGGGTACACGCAATACGTGCAAAGATAAGGGCATCCTCGTCCTGTGTACACCATCATCTGTGGAAATCTTCCAGCAGCGAAAAAATAATCCCGAGAATTGCAAAACCGTTTGAAAATCTCGCTGGCAAACGGCATTTCATCCAATTTTTGATTCGCAGGGCGCTGAGGATTGGTGCGAATTGCCGAGCCATCGCGCCAGGTTAACGACGTTACTTTTTCCAGGTGTTTTCCGTCAACTAAAACATTCGCCAACTCGGTAACCGTTTCCTCATATTCGTTCCGAGCGACTGCATCCGCGATAGGATACTGTGTCAGAACCTCTTCGTGAAGTGCGGTGGCATGATTCCCGACCAGGCAGACAAAAATGGATGGGAACGCTTTCTTAAGTTCGCCGACAAAACGGATATCGCTGGTAATGCTTCCGGTACTAGTTTCCACTACGGCGAGATCAGGCCTAAACGGACGAAGCCTCTCAATTGTTTGCTCAACTGTTATTATTTCGGCGGGCGCGTCTACAAGAGTAATAGTGTTGCCGCGTTTCTCGGCAACACCGGCTGCCAGCGCTAGCCAAATTGGATAATAAACTGTCCCGCTTTTGGTCACAGCAGGGCTGCGCGACCCGCGCGAGTACTTGGGATGAAACGGAGGGTTTATAAACGCTATATTCATCGCACTTCTCTCCAGTCAAAATGAATAGCAAACGCCAATCTTAAGATTTTCCCTAAGAATTCAATCTCCTGCGATAGAATAGGGCTACGTCTGAATGGGCTTATCCTTTTAATATAACTAACTAATAACCTCAAAGTAAAGCCCTGTATCACAATTAACCTCAAAGCGAGCAATTTTGCAAATCCGTAATGTTTTTGGAAGAAATAAAACATGCCTCGATATCTCTCCACAAGCAATCTGTTGACGACTTGCTTCTGAACCTGCTGTTTCGTGGAATATCCGAAAAGATGAATAATGTTCGATTCGGGGAGAAACACGGACTTATAGCCCGCCTGTTTCATTCGATAACTCCACTCCACCTCTTCATTATAGAGAAAAAAAGCCTCATCAAGAACCCCCACCCTGTCAATTGCCTCTTTTCTCACCATCATGCAGGCGCCGGTCACGTGGTCGACTTCTCTTATTGTATCATGATCCCAATAACTTTCCAGGGCTTTGAATTTCATGAATCGTTGCAGGAACCGAGCCAGCCAGCTGCCGTATCCAAACAGAGGTTTCATGAATTCATTCGCATGGACAAACTCTTTGACCAGGGTTGGGAAAGAATGAGTAGAATGTTCAACTTGACCGTTTGGGCTGAAAATTTTACAGCCCACAATCCCAACATCTGGATGTTGGTCGAGAAAATTGACCATCGGTTCTAATGAATTCTTGTTAACAATGGTGTCTGGGTTGAGAAGCAGTACATACTTACCCTTTGTTCTTGCAATACCAATATTATTCGCAGCGGCAAATCCAAGGTTTTTCTTATTAAAGACAAACTCCACCGTGGGAAAACTTCGGCTGAGGTCGTCAAAGATTTCGTCGGAAGCATTATCAATAACGAAGAGGTCGAAAGGAAATGAGCACTGGCTATTGATAATCGACCTGAGGCAATTTCTTAAAACGTCTTTGGAGTTGAAGTTGACGATGATGATTGATATAAGCGAAGGAATCATAATCGGCTATTTATGCCTTCCAAAAATGTGATTCCGGTAATCACTAATTCCTTCCGATGCAGCTGTGAAGAGTCTTCGTTCGGTAAAGAACCAAAGCACCATTTTCATCCATATCACGAAAAGGAAATAGACCTTCGCTACAAAAGGGAATGACAAATCAATCAATAAATTTCTGTTTCTTACAGCATAATAAAGCGACTGTTCTTTGAGCTGCCGGTCTCCTCTGCATTTATGATAAATGATAGAGTCGGGGACATATAACAGTTTCAAATTTCTTCTCACCGCCCGTGCGGAATACTCAATGTCCTCAAGATAGATAAAAAACTTCTCCTCCAACAGCCCCAATGTTGCTAGTTCAGAAATCCTAATGCACAAATAACAGCCGCTTATGAAAGACACATAACACGGTTTGTTCTCTTTCTTTCTATCATTGACGACTTTGTCTCTCTCCAGATGCATTGCCAAACCTCTCCAGGGAATCAATTTGCCACCTGCGTACCAAATCTTATTTTTCTCCGGATAATACCGAATCTGCCCTGTTCCCAATGCGGCATCTTTGTGGATATCCATTTCGTCAATCAGTGTTCTAATTGCATCGGGTTCAACCAAAGTATCATTGTTAAGCAAGATTATATACTCGGCAGATTTTTCGGTCGCATATCGAATGCCGAGATTGTTGCCGCCGGAAAATCCGAGGTTCTTTTCATTCCTTATGAGATTAATCTCAGGAAATTGTTCACGAAGTTCTTTGTATGACTCATTGGGTGAAGAATTTTCGACTATCAACACACTTGAATCACTAATGCCTGCCTTCCGTAACGAGGCTACACACTCTGCCGTATCCTGCCAGTTGTTGTAGTTCACAAGAACAACAATGTATTTAAGATGCACTGTCATTTCTCGATCAATTCTCTTTTAGAAGATGATGGTTCGAAAAGCTTCCGGAACATGTTGATCAATGATTTTTTTCACTATCTCGATCCAGACGATTTATAACCTGTCGTTTCTCTCTTTTTCTGCACACTGCCACGACAAAATCGCTGCTGAGTTCTTTTTCGAGCATAAGCAGATCCTCGACTTCAAAAAGCATACTCAGCCACCTTTGTGCTTCCTTTTCAGAAGAAAGGAAGTTGTGGCCAATTCCAGAAAGGAGCATGTGTAAAATAGTTCCGCCATAGGGTCTTACTTCAACAACATCAAATATTTGGTTTATCAACGCCATGATATTTGAAGACTCAACTGCTTCAGAAGGGTCTTCCAAAATCATTCTCAGTTTGCTTGGGCGAATAATATTCGATTTTGTTTTTTCGCTTTTCCACAATGTCTTGTATTTCGCAGGAATGATTGAGAGGATTCCGTTGATTACCTCGATCTGCCGATCAGTCCATTGAAATCGCGTGGGACCGACAAATTCGTTTATGATAAAATATCCTCCCGGCTTTAATGATGTGTTTATTCTTTGGAGAAGCACGTTCAATGGAGAAAAATGATGCAGTGAACCTTCCGCAAAGATCGCGTCGTAGTGCAATTCGGCCATTTCCATTTTGTATACATCGGCAACCTTGTACGCTATGATGCGATCGTATCCTTTCTCGCGGGCTTCCTCTATTGCCATATCAATCCTAGGCTTGGAAATATCGACTGCATCAATTGTCTTGAACTTCTTCAACCCGGCCCATTTCAATTCCCTGTGCCCGGTACCGCATCCGAGTGATAGCGCGATCAGGTTCTTTCTATTGCGGAGGTATTTTTTTGCTATGTATTCATAGTACTCGACATTTTTTTTACCGGAAATTAACCTATTCCAACGCTCATTAACATCAGGGACATCCCACCAGTTGTTTGGAGGACAATCCGTGTTAGCCCAGGCATCTTTCACTCTGTTTTCTTTCGAACGGGACAATTTTGCTGCAACTGCGGAAAGGGACTTCATCCCCTTCGTGAAGACGTTCATGACATCGTGGACGTTGATAAAATTCCGAAACATGAATCGCATTCCTTTTCCAAAAATGAATCGATCGAACGTGTCGCGTTGAGCTCAATGAGGATGTTCGACGGAATCAAGCGTCTCGTCGATAACTTTGTCGAAAATTTTCGAGAGATATTCTTCCGTGAATTCCTGAGGAACGGCATGCTTATAATTTCCTGTGCGGCATGCATCAATAAATTCTTGTGCCGGCAAACTATCGTTTTCTGGATTGACGCCGCAATCGACCCGAAAAACCTGGGGAATTGCTTCGCATATATCCCACACAGCGCTTCCCCGCATCGTCACGGCCAAAATTGGCTTCAACGTAGGAATATACTCATACAATTTGCTGGGGATGGCCGCAGTCGAAACACTGAGCAGAAGCAATCCGTCTGCTTGACGCAACTTTTCCGGCACTTCATTGCGAGGAACATGCGGGACACGAATGAGTTTCCACCCTTGTTCCAAAAATTTCGAATTCCAGCTATCGAAATATAGCAAATCCTTCTGCTCCAAATTTCCGAGTAAAATGATCTCCCCTTTGGGATGCGATGGCATGGCGGCAATGGCTTGGAGGACGGGGCTAAGAAGGTAGCCGATCTTTTGGGTTGCCCTTGAAGCTGAAAACTGTCCGGCGTGTAATAGTGTAAGAGCGCGAGAAGGTGAATTGAAGCGCACCCGCTTCTGCTCACTTTCAGTCGTCAAAGTATATCCATTTGTAAGAACACTTATTTTCTCTTTCATCTCGGGATATCGAAGCTGCAGCTTTTGCCTCCATATTGAGGAGGTAACAAAAACATGGCTTGCCCCTTCTACGACTCTTTTTTCCCATTTACCTTCCATATACTTTCGCAATCTGGACTTCTCGAGGATGGGCCTAAGCGGTTCATCGAGCCAACCATCTCGCATATCGACAATGAAAGGCACGGAGTATTTTCGTGATAACAAGTAAGAAGAGACATGAACAGATTCGGGAGAGCTTGAGGACACGATAAATCCGATGTCCTTCATGTATTTGCTGACGACCGCATTGTTGACAATTTTCTTCGCCCAAAAGATCGTCTGGTCGGGACTAAAAGCGATGGAAGAAAAAATTCTCCATGCGCGGCGCAAGGATTGATAATTATGGGGATGCTTAATCTCACCGGCGAATTTACCGGGCGTCTTGAGAGGATCTTTAATTGTTATTTCCACCCCCCACCCAGTTTCCTGAACATTGTCTGCCGTTCCAGCACTCAAGAGAACAATCGTATGGCCTTTGTTCTTCAACCACCGGACAAACCGCTCCACACGCAAAACTCCCACGTGACGGGGATTGCTCCAATATGGAGCAACGATCAGAACGTTCATAGACTTTTTCATGGTTGCGGCCAATGCAATCGAATCAGAATCTGGATAAACTATTAGATGAACCTCTCATAAATATTCTCCAATTTTCGGAGCTGAATTTCCAGATTATAGTTTAGTGCGACGTGTTCTCTCCCGGCTTCCCCGAAAAACATCCGTTTCACGGGATCTTCAATAAGTTCTGTCAATTTTGCTGCCAAGAGGCGACTATTCCTTTCATTAACTAAATAGCCCGTCTTTCCATCCAAAACAACTTCGGGAATATCGGCATGAAAAGTGGAAATCACGGGAAGTCCAACCGCACTTGCCTCGATGATGCCAACTGGCGCTCCGCCTTCATTGTCCCCGTCCGTTGCGGTAACGCTGGGATGGAGAAAAATATCCGCTGCAGCCATCTCTTGTTTAGTATCGTTGTGTCCCATAGCGCCAAGAAGGGTTACATAAGCAGTGAGGTTGAGACGCTGAACCATCGAGGCAATTCTTTCATTTGCTTCCGAAGTATCACCCGAACCAATCAAACGATATTTGACATTGATTCCCGCATCACGAAGATGTGCAATAGCTTCAAGGGAATACTCAATGCCTTTCTTTTCCCGGAATGAAGAAACCTGCAAAATCACAACCGGCCGATTGTTGATGCCGGAAGTGTACTTCTTGTGAGGATACTTGCCGAGGTCGACGCCTAGGTGTTGGACAATCACTTTATCTTCGCGGCAGCCAAGATTCACGAGCTGTTTTTTTAAGAAATTTCCCTCAGCGAGAAATACCGAACCATAATTGAAAAGTTCGACGTAGCGTTTTTGCCATAACGGTATCCTTCCCAGTTTGGACACGTCCTGCCCGTAGAATGTCGTCACCATCGGGAGGCGTTTCTTTTTGACGATGTGAAGCCATCGCGCCCCTTCAAAACCAAAATGCGCGTGGACCAGTTTAGGCTTCAGCCTTTTGAACCATTCGTCAAAGAACAGTCCGTACGAGTCAAAAGCGCGACGGTACACCCTGCTAACATGTCTCTTCCAAACTGGAAGGTCTTCCAGAGAGTATATTTCGTCGAACGGAAACTGATTCACGTTTTCTTTCTTTTGCGTGAAGACAACGCTTCGAAATTTATGAAGCCCAACAAGCTGGGAATAGACCCATGATCCGGTATGAAAGAGGTATGGAGTTACCAAATGCGCAATGACAACTTTTGATTCGCCAGTCGCTTCTCCGCCTTCACTCGGTGCTCCGGGCCTCTCTCCATTATTGGATTTATAATCGTCTTTGCCGCTAACTCGATGGTGAGACATTCGGTGCCTTTAAAAAATTCCGGGAAGCATGCGTCGTAATCAGAGCAAACAACGTGAAGAGTATAAGGGTATAACCATTATTGGGGAAAATACTTCCTGTAAGATGACTCAATTCGCCGTCTGTGAGCAATCCGTAGACGACAAAACCGATGATGGAGACCATGGCATATTTAAAAAATTCAGCGTGCTCTTTTGTCGCGTCAGCTTTTGACAATTTAAACGCGTACACAAATGCAATTACAAGCATCGCCATGAAACTCAACATCGTTAACACACCGTAATCGTCGCCGATTGACAGGAAAAGTTCATGGGGTGTCCCCAGGAACAGAGTTGGCATTGGACCGTGGATCTGCCATTCATATTGAAAGCCGCCCCCTCCAACCCCAAAGGGGTACAGATATAGGATCTTCAAACCGACTTTCCAAGCCTCTAACCTGTACAAAGCACTTGGGTCTAAAAGCGGGGAATTGTTACCCGTTGCTGCACCGAAAAACCTGTAGAGATAAAAAATGAGATATCGATTGAAATATACGGCCGCGGCGAGTATTGCGGCGAGAAACCAGTGGACAGCCTTCTTATTTCGCGGTATGAAGTAGAGCAAAAAGACCTCGACCGCCATTACGATGAATGTTCCGCGGTTGAAACATAACAGCGAAAGCAAAGAAAGAAGAAAAAAACTGAGGAATGAAATCGCTCTGTATTGACGAAATCTCGGGTTTACCATTGTGTAGAAAACTATTGGAAACATCACGGCGGATTGAATCCCAAATAAATTTGTATTGTGATATCCAAATCCAATCCTCATTCTTGCGACGAAAATATTGAGGGGTGTAAATCCGGCTTCGCTCAATTCCGGGATTGCCGCTATGGCTGACGAGAAGGATGTCAGGACAAGGGCGAGCAGAATTTTGTCTGTAAAATTCTCTTTGCGAGCGGCCAGATAAACCAGGATATAATAAAAGGAGACAGTCTCAAAAATTCCAGTGTAGAAAAGAAGCCAGCGCTTCTCATGGTTAACCGGCAGAGAGTAGGGAAAAATAAGCGAGAAGAATGTAAACAACACAAATGCCATTAGCGTTTTGTCGAATGCGTTGAGTCTCCATAGCGCGCGGCCGTCGTACGTTGCAAGAAAGGATCTCAGAGCTGCGAGTAGCAGAAGGAACTGTATTATCATGTGAGGAGTTATAGCAAAGTCCCCAATGCTCACAGCAGATCCGCTAAAGTGTTGTATGAGAGGGAGAAGTGCTAAGTACCCAAGTATAAGATAGGTACAATCGATAAAAAAGAAGTAACCGAGAAAAGGAAGGAGCGGTAACGTAAGAATTACAAACACCGAATACCGGCCAAGCAACTTCATCGCTGCCATTGAAACCGCAACGTAGAGACAGAGAATCGTGAGTTCGATCCAGAACAACTTCTTGCCGTTTTCAAGCCTCATGGTTCGTTCAAACATCCCTATTTCTCCTCGGGACGGCTAAGAAAAGTACTCCGCACGATTCGAGTGGGGCGGGAAGAAATGATTTTTTCCATTTTCTCAAGAGAAGGATTCCTGAAGCCAGCCGAACACTTCGGCGATTTGGATGCGGTTGAATACGAGGCTGGCGATCGAATAGCTCGCGATTCCAACCAAGAAGAGAATGGACAACTGCAGTTCCTTCCCGATGATTGACGGGAGAACAAGTCTCACTGTATAAAGAGAAAAAAGCATAAGCAAGCTGCAAAGTAACGGCGCCCTTACACTCTTGAGCATCTCGCCTACCTTCATATCTATCAACTTGAATGGAATTAAAAAACCTGGGTACGTGCACACAAGCGTGGCGATTAAACAGCTTGATGCGACTCCGATAATTCCCCAATGCAATCCAATTACGTAAGCGACCACGGCAACAACTGCTGTAAACAAACCCCACCGGAACATCCAGTCTGGCCGATTTTGAGCTAAGTAGATCGATCCTGTGGTTGCTTCAATGGATTGGATTAGCCCTAAAGGTCCATAAATGATGAGCAAAGCACCCACCATTTTCCATTTTTCCCCAAATACCACTGCGACAAAAGAATTACTTACGCCCATTATCCCCAACATCATTGGGAATGTAATCAAAGCGATCATGCCTGTTACTTTCAGATAAGCGTTCCGAAATTTTTTCTTGTCGTCCCGAATAGTCGAAAACACCGGAAACATAACGCGGGAAATAACAGCCGTAACGTTTTGCAACGGATAAAGCATGATGCGATACGCCAGCGTATAATACCCCAACTCTTGTGCGCCAAGAAATCTTCCTATGAGCAGTGCGTCCGCATTCCGGACAAAATAGTTCATAAGGTTGAACCCGGAAAGATTCAGACTGAACCGGGCAACCGTTCTTATCTCCCTGAAATCAAACATGAACCTTGGCCTCCACGTACTCATGAACATCGAGAGCAGAACCGAAGAAAGGATGGCCGTCGATAACGCCTGAAAGACCAGACTCCAGACTCCAGCTCCTTCGACAGCAAGAGTAATCCCCACAATGGCGCCGACTAACGTAGAAAAAATTTCCGCCTTTGCTAATTTGTTAAACTGCAGATTTCGTTCCAAAAGAGCTTGATGCGATATCCCTATGCTCGAGACAAGGAAAGACGCAGAAAGAACTTTCAGGACTAAGATCAATCTCATTTCATTGTAGAAGGCTGCGACGTAGGGTGCGATCAAGAACACTCCGGCCATGACAAAACACCCAAAGGCAACATTCACAAAAAATATGCTCGAGAGTAGAGTATCACTGATTTCCTTGCGTTGAATGATTGCGGACGATGTCCCCAAATCTCTGAAAATGTTTAGAAACCCTATCACGACCATTGCCATGCCCATAAGTCCGAAATCGGAAGGCACGAGAGTCCTCGCGAGAACGACTGTGGTAATCATTTGCACAACTTGCCGGCCGAACTGAGATATAGAAGACCATTTAACACCCACCAGTGCAGAGGATAAAAGAGACATTATGAGCTTTTCCTCAGTACGAAATTGTTGTCCATCGAAAATGCCTCGGTCTTCTCGATCTTGCGCAGGAAATAGGCAGCCTCTTGTCCCAACGTGACAAAAAACACTGACACTGGCGAGAGCCCGAATATCTCGAGCCCGTTTTTCTCAAGCACACTTTTAATTTGATATCACTATATCAAAAAAACATTGGTATTCAATGGACGCGCCAGAAAAGGGGCACAATGCATATACCGATTCCCCTCTCTTTAGGAACCTGATGAGCCTCGGTAATCGCGTGCGAACAACCTTCTAAATCTTCCATGCCGTCCGTGTAGAGAATAGAATTGTCCGATTCATCTCGATCCAGAACGAGGTAAATAGATGCGATGAGGTCGAAGTAGCGTGTGTCGCAAATCATGTCCGCGTGATCAATGCTGAAATGCTCGAGGACATATTGCGATATCATTTCTTTTTACGGTTCCTCTCCGCGTCCAATATCAGCCAATCTGCGATGTGCATATTTTTTCAGCACTCGTTGAACCACAGGATTGGCACGGTGAATATGAGCCGCTTGTAGTATTTTATGGTCGAAAACCTTTCTCGCAATCGGAACATCAGGAAATAAACAGAACCTGATCGGCATTCGATTCTTTTGCTTAAGAATTGTGATTGTAATCTACGGAGCTGTCTGCACAGTGTCCCGCGTGCAATCCCCGAACTGCGAAGAGCTGCAGAGCCATCGGCAAACCTGGATAAACCTAGCGAGATCCCCTCCATTTCGTAATATTTGTCAGAATAAACATGGCCTTTTCTGATTTCTTCCAACTATCATTCTCTTCTATGAGTATCCAGAAAAATGTAATAAGCAGCCCACCAAAGGTTATCATCAAACTGAAAATCGTTCGCGGCGGATATGACTTCTTTTCAGGTGGGACAGGATATTCGACGACCTGCAGCACGGGAATATCCTTCTGTTCTTCGAATCGCGCTTGCTCATACATCGGAACCAGAAACTCCAAAATTCTAGTATATACTTCGACATCTCGATAATGCCGGACGTACTGTTTTGCGGCAAGCGGCAATGAATCGAGTCCCAAAATGATGCTCTTGTTTTCGCTGCCTCTTTTCATCTCATCGAGCTTCTTCGAATACTCTTTCACCTGCATTCGCAGTTCTTCCAACTGTGGCGATTCCTTGGACAATGTGTTTTCAGCAATTGAAAGCTCAACTTGTCTCGAAATCAGTTCAGCCTCAATAGTTGAAAATGTCGTGATGATAAGTCTTGTCTGATCCTTTGCCTCATACATACCCGTTCTCTCTTGATAATATTGAAGCGAGTCTTCTGCGATATGCAAATTCGCCGACATTTCATTATATCGTTGTTCCAGAAAGATCCTGTTATTTTTTGATTTTGCGACATTGAGTTCGACAATGGTCTTGTTCAATAGCTCCAGAAGATAGCTTGCAATATCGGAAGCTTTCTTCGCCGAGCTGGCGCGAACAGTGATCTCATACGCATTCTCGTCGTTCACCTTCCCTTTGATTTGCTTCCGAAGTGTTTTGACCGCCTTTTCCATACTCTCTGTCTTATATTCTTTCAACAAATCAAATTTAGAAATGATTTGTTCTATGGTAGGCCGGCTATTAATGATAGTAGTATACAAATCCATATCAGCGTTCTTGGTACTGGCACTTAACCCTACTGGAAGATTGGAAAGGTTCTTCATGATTGCCGATACGCCTGAGACCTGTTTGTCTTCGGCCGGCAATATCGTTGCGGTTGATTCATATTCTTCGGCTACAAAGAAATAGATGAACAAGTAAGAGATCGTGAACAGCGACGCCGCGACGATGAGAAGCAGCCGTTTCCACTTGACGAGCAAGACCAAGTAATCTAAAAAACTCGAATCGCGAAAATCACCCATGAGAGTCCTTTTAATGTACACCTTGTTGTGAATAGCTCAATCTCAGCCTTCGCTCACTAGCGAGTGTGCGACATGAGAATCATCGTTACTGCCTTGACGACATCTTCGACATCCTCGTCGGTCAGTTTTGCGGAAAGAGGAATTGACACAGTCCGCTCACCCACAAATTCCGTATTCGGAAAATCCCCTTTCTGATATCCGAACCGATCGCGATAATACGGATGAAGATGGAGGGCCGTGTAATGAACACCCGTTCCAATCTTTTCGCGAAACATCAAATCCATGAATTGATCTCGGCTAATTGTCAGTTCCTCTACCTTTAACAACAACGTATAGAGATGAAAAGCATGGCGCGTGTTTGGCTCAACAGGCGAAGGGAGCATCACAGGCAACCCTTTAAAGGCTTCGTTGTATATTTCCCATATTTCCCTTCGCCGACGGGAGTACGCTTCAATTTTTGGCAGCTGGCGAATCCCGATCGCTGCCTGAAGATCCATCATGTTGTATTTAAAGCCGGGAAAAACTACCTCATAATGTTTATAGCCGGTATCGGAGAATCTTTGCCATGCATCTTTGGTCATTCCATGAAGCGCATACATCTTTATCTTATCCGCAATCTCCTTGTCGTCCGTTGCAACCATCCCTCCTTCTCCCGTAGAAATGTTCTTTGTTGCATAAAAGCTGTATGCTGTCATCGCACCATAGTGGCTGATCTTTTTCCCGCAGTACTCAGTTTCTATGGCATGGGCAGCATCATTGATAACAATCGCTTTCCCTGCCTCTGCAATCCCCATAATAGATTTCATATCGCAAGCGCGACCTGCAAAATGCACGGGCAAAATAGCTTTAGTAGCACTCGTTAGTTTACTTTTGATTTGATTGGGATCGATATTTAAAGTCTGGCGGTCGATGTCCGCAAACACCGGAATGGCACCGGTATGCACTATAGCGTTTGCGGTTGCTGCAAACGTCATCGGCGTTGTGATAACTTCATCGCCGGCTTTTATATTCGAAGCTATGAGCGAGAGATGAAGAGCAGCGGTGCAGGAGTGAACTGCAACGGCATACCGAGTCCCGACATATTCACGGAACATTCCTTCGAACTTCGATACTTTAGGGCCGGTGCCAATCCAAGAGGAACGCAATGAATCGACCACCTCTTGAATTTCGTCTTCTTCAATTCGCGGACTGCCAAAAACCAGAAACGACTGACGCATCAACAACTCCTTTATCAACGGGACAATTCACACGCGACATGGTGTTTCGATTTGTTCCCGCAAAGAAACAAAACAATCAATCTTGTGATGCTCAATTATGCACAAACAATTTCTACTTTTTAAGTTGCACGACCAGTACAACTAAAGTCACCACAGTTCCGATAATGCTAAACAACTGTCCATATAGCTGCATATAGTAGGCAAAAGGCCTGTACGGCTCTTTCGGAACCCAAACATAGTCTCCTTCGTCGATTGTCGTTTCATCGGGCTTGAGCCATTGTTTTGTATTCGCCTTGATGATTCGCGTGTCGCCCGAGCGCGCATACTCCGTGTAACCGCCCGCCAGACTCACATAAAAATCGAAGCTCTTGCCGCTAACGTAAACGACGTGCCCCGGGTGAACAACTTGGCCAAATACGTAAATAGTCTTTTGGTTGGAGGCGATGACAATTTGATCGCCGTCGCGCACGTATACGTCTTTCGATTCATCGTTGCGTAAGAACAAAGAGGTGAAATCGACAACCACTAATTCTCTGTTGAGACGCACGTTGGTCTCCAAAAAGAAATACGCGCTGTCCTCCGGTGTAACACCTCCCCGCGCACTCTCCAATCGTTCCGAAACAATTTCTCTTTCTGTCACCGAGCGACGGAACACTTTTGACATACCGAGTGAAGCAAATTCAGTAAAGCCTCCGGCTGCCCTGATAACATCGGTCAGCTTTGTTGAATCTTTTGTTATCGGATAGTTTCCCGGATATAAAACCTCGCCCTCTACAGTCGCCTTATAATCGCGACGCAACTCCATTTTCTCTCTCACCACAACGCGGTCCCCGCGCTGCAAGGGAACATCCGGAGCGGCACCCGCGACAATCGCCTTCATATCGGCTGAAATTGTCTGAAATGTATTTCCTTCTTCGTTCATCCGCGATATCGTCACATGGCCGCTGTCTGCCAACGGAGAACAACCGCTGGCAATCAGTATCATAGACATCAAACTATCCCCCTCGACAAACTCGTAGGCACCCTGGCCGTTGACCGCTCCATACACACCGACAAAGTCCCTTAAAATATTTTTTGCGGGCACAATGACAACATCGCCGTCTTGAAGAAGCGGGTCACACTTGCTTTCTTTTGTCGCCATGAATCTTTCAATATCTGCCGTTGATTCCGTACCATCTCTATGCCGAATTTTTATTTTACGTAGCGAGCCTTCAGCCGATAACTTCTGGGCATCTTCCTTCGAAGGCTGCGTTCCTTCCATGGACTTCAATATTTGGTCGGACTTGCTTTTGGCCATGGATATTGCATCTTGTGCTCTTTCTGTCGCCTGCACGTAAACTGTATTTTCTAGAAAGCCGGAACCAGTCACTCTTACCGTAAAAATCCGGGGGGTCAAGAGCGTAAATGAAATATTACCGCTAATATATTTTTTCCGAATCTCTGATAATACTTTCTTTTTTGCTTCGACAAGATGCAACCCTGACACCGAAACTTCACCGACCGTAGGAATGATAACAGAACCTTCCGGAGTGACAGGGAGTTGAAGACTGATCGGCGGACTGATCCAGATGTTCACACTATAAATGTCGCCGGGGCCAACAAGGTACTCCTTTGGGTCTACCGGACCGTCCATTACGGCGATCTTGGCACTTTGCGAACTCTGCTGATATTCCCTTTGGATCTGTTCTTTTTGAGAATAAGGGTCATCCCTTTTCTCATTCAGTTGGGCCTGCAAAAACGTGACAGCCGCACAGGATATCCCAAACATAATAAAGAGTTTTTTCGACAGCGTTAAAGTCATTGTCATCTTTTCAATTTAGTAGAAGTTTTTCTGCAATTTCTTTTGCGATCCTTTCGGCAGTTTTGCCGTCCCACAATTCAGGGATTGTCCCCTTTTTGTATTTGCCTTCAAAAACCATTTGAGCTTCAACGGCGGTCCTCGCGTAATCGAATCCCATTAATTTGTTCGTCCCTTCAGCCAGAGTAACGGGGCGTTCAGTATTTTCGCGCATTGTAAAGCATGGAACACCCAGATACGTTGTCTCTTCCTGAATCCCCCCTGAATCGGTGATAGCAAGTGCGGCCGATTCCAGCAGGCAAAGAAAGTCTAAATATCCGAGCGGCTCGCAGAGGATAATGTTGGTATTGAGTTTCAATCTTTCAGCCAATTTGAACTCATCAATCATTTTCCGGGTCCGCGGATGGACTGGAAAGATGACGGCATGTTTTTTTGAAATGCTTTCCAGAGTCGAAAGGACCTTCGCAAGACTTTCCTCGACATCCACGTTGCTCGGCCGGTGCAGCGTGACGAGGGCATAGTTCTTTTCGTTCACACCGAGAGTCCTTTTTATCGTTGAACGGCGCGCTTTCTCTTGAAACTGAATAAGGGAATCAATCATTATGTTGCCGACAAAAAAAACTTTCGCATCCGGCACTCCCTCATTACGCAAATTGGTCAGGCCGCTTCTTTCGGAGACGAAAAGGAAATCGGCTACAGAATCTGTAATCACGCGATTGATTTCTTCGGGCATCGTGCGGTCAAAACTGCGAAGCCCGGCTTCAACATGGGCAACCGGAATGAGGAGTTTTGAACAGACAAGCGAGCACGCAACGGTAGAATTTACGTCCCCCACCACGATCACGACATCCGGTCTTTCGGCGAGGACGACTTTTTCAAACTCAACCATAATTTTGGCGGTTTGGACTGCATGCGAACCCGAACCGATGCCAAGATAGACATCGGGATGCGGTAATTCCAAATCGTCAAAGAACACCTTCGACATGTTTGGATCATAGTGCTGGCCGGTATGCACGATCCGGTGTGAGATCGAAGGATACTTTTGAAACGCCTTATGCAGGGGAGCCACTTTCATAAAATTCGGACGTGCCCCGACGACACTGATAATTTTACCTGAAGGGACGGCTTCGCTCACTTTAAACCAATTCCTTTTTCAAGCGTTCAGAATACTGCTTGGAGTAGTACTGCTGGTATTCCCCCGACAGGATTCTTTGCCACCATTCTTTGTGGTTAAGGTACCACTGAATCGTTTCACGAATTCCTTTTTCAAATGTATGCGTGGGCTCCCATCCCAGAGTACTCTTCATCTTCGCGGCGTCGATCGCGTACCGGCGGTCGTGCCCCAGCCTGTCTTTCACAAAAGTAATCAACGATTCCGGTTTGTTCAGCTCCTGCAAGATCAATTTCACGATTTCGATATTCTTCCGTTCGTTGTTGCCGCCGATATTGTAGACTTCGCCTTCTTTTCCCTTGTGCAAAACCGTATCAAGAGCAGAACAATGATCCTCGACGTACAACCAATCCCGGATGTTGAAGCCGTCGCCGTACACGGGAAGAGGTTTATCGTTCAAAGCGTTGGCGATCATGAGAGGAATCAATTTCTCCGGGAATTGGTACGGACCGTAATTGTTCGAGCAGCGAGTAACGATAATCGGAGTTCCAAAGGTATGATGATACGCGAGGGCCAACAAATCGGACGAAGCCTTGCTTGCCGAATAGGGGCTATTCGGATGCAACGGCGTTGCTTCCGTAAATTTCCCCGCCGATCCCAGTGAACCGTAGACTTCGTCCGTTGAAACGTGGACGAATCGTTCCACGCCAAATTGCCTTGCCGCTTCGAGAAGGATGCTCGTCCCGAAAACATTGGTTTGTACAAATACAGAAGGTCCGAGAATGCTCCGGTCGACGTGCGACTCGGCGGCAAAGTGGACAACTGCATCGATTGAATATTCACGGAAGACCTTCTCAACGCCCTCCTTCTCACAAATATCAGCTTTCACAAAAACGTAGCGGGGACTTAAATCTATGCCCTCTAAATTCTCAAGATTCCCGGCGTAGGTTAACAAATCTACATTGACAACACGGTAACCGGAATGAAGCTGCATCAGATACCGTATGAAATTACTTCCGATGAACCCTGCACCGCCAGTGACAAGAATGTTCTTCATCCGATCAATTAGTCTAATTGGAAAACTGTATCAGGACGATTTTCGTGCCGAATCTCGTCAACCGGTTCTCTCTTCCCTTTGCCGGCAAAAAGCCTGTTCGGCAAATTCACTACCGTTCCTTCGCCGTCGCCCACATTCTTATACGCATGGACAACTCCCGGTGGAATGATCACCGATTTCGGTGCGTCCTCGCCAGCGATAAAAACAAATTTGTTCTGAAAGGTGGGTGAGTTTTTTCGCATATCCCACACATAGACCTTGAAGTTTGACGGGCCGATAAATGCGAACATGTCGGCCTGGTCGACGTGTTCATGGGGCCCCCGGGCAATGCCCGGATGCGTGACCGAGATGTACGACATCGCCGGCATAAATTGCTGTTCGACTTCATCCTCACGAAACAACTCTGCAAGCCATCCTCGATCGTCAACAAATTTTTTCAAATCCCGTATGATAACGTCGTGAATTTTTCCTTTTTTAAACATCGCGCCACGTGTTTATGTTGTGTGACATACGGCTGCCAGGATTTTTAAAAGATAATCTTTAATTTACAAAAACCGTCGTGAAAAATCAACGAGCGATGCCGCTAAGTAGTTAATGGATAACGCGATGACGAAATTGAAGCGCATTGATTCAGTGCGCCTTATTCAGAAGAGAACTGCCGAGAATAAGAGTAGCAAATGAGACGGGATTTTATTCCTTTTGTGTTGGTTGTGCTGGAAAAATATACGGAACTGCCCATAAAGAATCAACTTACATCTTCTCGGGCGCCGACACGCCCAAAACTGAACAGCCGTTCGCAATAACTATCCGGGCCATTTGGCAGACGGCAAGCCTTGCCTGCATCAAGTCCTTATTGTCGCTGATCACACGATGTTGATGATAAAAGCGATGGAAGGCTTCCGCGACTTCTCGAAGATATGTTGTCAAACGGTGAGGCTCATAGGCAGCAGCACAGCTCTCAATCACCTCGGGGAATTCCAGCAGAATCTTGAGAAGGTCCACTTCTTCTTTTTCTTTGATCAATTCAAAACGCGACGTTTCAAGAAGATGCTGCATATCGTTGACCCGTATGCCTTGTTCAGCGGCAAACCGCACAATGCTGGCAATGCGCGCGTGCGCATACTGCAGGTAATAGACCGGGTTTTGTTCGGACTGTTCTTTTGCCAGCGCGACATCGAATTCAAGATGTGTGTTCGCACTCCGCATAACAAAAAAATAATGCACTGCGTCCGTGCCGACTTCATCGATCAATTCGTCAAGCGTATACACTTTTGCGTTCCGTTTAGACATTTTCACCACTTCGTTCCCTTCAACAAACGAAACCATCTGGTGAATTATCACTTTCACTTTATTCGTGTCGTATCCCAGCGCTTTCACTCCTGCAAGAACATCGGGAATAGTCGCAATATGGTCTGCTCCGAAAATGTCGACCACAAGGTCAAAGCCCCGCCGAAATTTTTCCCGATGATACGCGATGTCCGGCAGACGGTAAGTCGGCTCGCCCGTCCTTTTTACAATGACTCGATCCTGTTCTAGACCAAACGCCGTCGCCTTAAACCAGACCGCTCCCTCGCTGTCGTAGGCAAGCCCCCGGGACCGAAATTCTTCGATGACCTCCTTAATTTTACCTGAGGTATAGAGAGAGTCCTCATTATAGAAAACATCGTGTTGAACGCCAAGCCGCGCCAGTGTTTTCTTGATTTTCTCGAAGCACCACGCTTCCGCTTTTTTCTTGAAGTACGTTTTTTCCGGGTCTGTTTCTCTCAGAGCATCCCCTTTTTCCGCTTTGATTTCCCGGGCAATATCTGCTATATAGTCTCCCTGATAACCTTCGGAAGGAAACGGATATTCATCGCCAAGAGACTGCCGGTACCTCGCATAGACACTCTCAGCGAGAGTGCGCATTTGGTTGCCGGCGTTATTGAAATAATATTCGCGTGTCACATTGTGCCCCGTCCACTCCAGGAGATTTGCAATCGTCGCCCCCAAGATGACCTGCCGTCCGTGGCCGCTGTGCAAAGGTCCGGTCGGGTTGGCACTCACCCATTCCACATTCGCCTTAATTCCGCCGCTAACTGCGGACCTGCCGAAGTTTATTCCTTCATCCAGTATTAACTTTGCACTTTCGATCGCATAGTTGTCGGTAAAATGAAAATTGATGAACCCCGGACCGGCAATTTCCGTCGACGAAATTCTCGCCGGGTCGATTGTCATCGCATCGACAATCGCCTGAGCGATCTGGCGCGGGTTTTTCCCCACCGATTTTGCGATGACCATCGCGACGTTTGTCGTGAGGTCGCCATGGGCGGCAATTTTCGGTTTCTCAAAAATAATGTCGGCGGCGGGGTACTGAAGGGAGGTCAGGGCGCTGGCTACTGCGCGATGCAAATACTCTTTCATTGATGGACTGATTTCTTCAACGGACGTGCTTTTCTTCTCGCCGGAACGGCGGCAGGCTTATCTTCGATGTATTCAAACTTTGCGTCGCCCCATAGTTTTTCCAAATTGTAAAAAGACCGGGTTTCCTTGTGGAACACATGCACCACAACATCGACAAAATCCAAAAGCACCCATGTGGACTCCCCCTGTCCTTCATCGTGCCATACTCTTTCGCCGGCATGTTCCGCCCCGTCACGAATGGCATCCGCGATTGCGCGGACATGTGTGTCGGAGTCTGCGGAACAAATAACAAAAAAATCCGACATTGTCGTCAATTTTCGCAAATCGAGAAGAACAACATTTTGCGCCTTTTTCAGCAGCGCGAACGCAGCGACTTTCTTAGCAAGTGCTTTTGAGGTCAAGATGTTCCCTTTCATAATATGAATAATGGCGCGCAATCAGTTCCATGCGCGCAAGCTCTTAAAATCCTTTCCAAGAACCACGGAAGCAGTCACGAAATATTCCGGGCTTATTTGTTGGACGACATTTCTCGGGTCAATTCCGAGGTCAGACGCGATTTTTTTCGCAATGTCGGCGTTGCCGCTGCGGTCAATGACAAGCGATTGTTTCACGTCAAACGTTTTGTAATTCCCCATCTCGACGACATCGTATCCTGCGGCACGCAGGAAACTCGTCATTCGCTGTCCTGTCCCCGAAACGCCGCAGCCGTTCAACACATCAATCTGAACTACATTCTTTACGGGAGCGGCAGCCTCCGCGCCGGCTGCACGGGCATGTTCATTAGTGCCGTTTGAGGGAAAAATTATTGCGTACACCTGGTAGAGTATAAATGCGGCAACTGCGGCGACAAGAAGGTTAAGAACAATTTTTTGAGACGGGTTAACAGTTTCTTTTTCGGTCATGTCGCTCTATTTAATGAGGGGCACAAAAAAACCGAGAATGCACCCTTGCGCAACCTCGGTCATTACATCGCGTCAACAACATCTTGCCATTCGTTCGTTTCAATATCCCTCGTCGTTCTCCAATCCGTGGTAAAGGCCGGGATACGGCGAATACAGACTGTTCAACCCGAACGGAATCTTTTGATAGGAAACACGCAACAGCATATTATCCGATGGACGATAGTTTATTTCTGCACGGTTTAGAAAAACTCCGGACAAGCTGTTTTGCAGCCGCTGGTCAAGTGTACTATACGGTGAATTTTGAAGGCTGACGTCAACCCGGGCGTCAACTTTGCTGGAGAATTTATACATCATGCTGTTTGTATACATCCCCAGCGCCAGACCCTGCCCGCCCATTGTCGTGTAGCCCATCGAAAAACTCTGCCGCATCTTGAAATTCTCCGGGTTGAAGAAACTCAAAAGATCGGAGTCGGTCTCCGGACGAATAAACGAATCGGAAACCTTCGGTTCATCCTCAGCGGTTCTTTTGAACTGTGAATACCCATTCTGTGTCGCCAGCAAACTCATCGCGACCGCGCACACCAGAAACATACCGTATCTGCCGTTCATAACAACTCCTTTATGAAGCTCCACAGAAGATAATAAAAAAAATCGGAGTATAAGTCAAGTGATAGCATGAATTTCTCCATTAAATCCGCGCTATTTTGCTCTTAAGAATTCAGCACTTAGCATCGGCAATGGCATCGCATTCCCAAATGAACCCGCTAACCTTTATTTAAACAATCGAAACAAGAACGGGGTTCCGTTTCCGAAGGATCTCGCCTGCCTCTTCCAACTGGGCGACAGTGTTGACCCCCCGGACTTCATCAAAGTCATCCGCCTTTTTTGCGGCTACCTTCAACCCGTGTTTCCAATAATAATCGAAAACATCGGTCAAGTAATACTCGTTCTGCATGTTGTTCGTGGTGATATGGCCAAGCGCTTCAAACAAATACGCGTTGTCAAAAATATAAATCCCGGAATTAATTTCCCTTACTTTTCTCTGATCCTCTGTTGCGTCCTTTTGCTCAACAATGCCGATGACACTGTCACCTTCTCCCCGCAGGATTCTACCGTAACCGGACGGGTCATCGAGGCCGGCGGTGAGGATTGTTGCAACAGCGTTCGCTTGACGGTGAAATGATACAAGGTCGCGGATCGTTTGCAAGCGGAGGAGCGGAACATCGCCCGACAACACAAGGACGTCGCCATGAAAATTCCCGAGCAAATTTTTTGTCTGCATCACGGCGTGGCCGGTGCCGAGCTGCGGTTCTTGAACCGCGAATTCAACGGACGGCGCGGTGCTGCGTAAATAGGCCGTTACCGAGTCGCGGCAAAACCCGACGACTGCAATGATTCGGGAAGAGTTCAGGGCAACAGCAAGGTCCACAACATGGTGAATCATCGGCTTACCGGAAACCTCGAACATCACTTTCGCTTTTTCCGAGTTTTTCATTCGGGTCCCTTTTCCCGCAGCCATGATTACCGTTGCAAAGTTTTTCTCCATTTTCTATCGGATTGTAATAATTGTGTTATCGATAAGGCGTGTCGTGCCGAAGCGGGCGGCAAGCGCAACAAGCGTTCGGTTCCCCCGCTTAAGCAAGTCGATGCCGGCAAGCGATTCAGCGTCAACCACCGCAACATAATCAATTGCGGCGGAAGTTTTTGTTTGAATCATTTTTTTCACCTCTCCGGCAATTGCAGAGGAGTTCCTCTCCCCCTGGCCGGCCATTTCTTTTGCACGCCGGAGCGAGGCATGCAAAATCAATGCCTCCGAACGTTCCGCTGCCGAGAGGTAAACGTTTCGCGAACTCATCGCAAGGCCGTCCTTCTCTCGGACGATCGGCGACGTAACAATTTCAACGTCGAAGTTTAGATCCTTCACCATCTTTTTTAGTACTGCGCATTGTTGAGCATCCTTCTGCCCGAAAAAGGCTTTGTGGGGCTTTGTCAACGAAAGTAACTTAGCCACCACCGTTGTGACTCCACGAAAATGTGTAGGACGAAATTTCCCTTCTAGGATCGAGGAGAGCCCGTCAACAGTAATGTAGGTGGAATATCCTTCAGGAAACATTTCATTTTCCTGAGGCGCAAAAAGAACCGTAGAACCGGCAGATTCGCAAAGCCGCGTATCGCGCTCGATGTCGCGCGGATACTGCGCAAAATCCTCGTTCGGCGCAAATTGTGTCGGGTTCACAAAAATTGAAGTGACGACAACGTCGCACGATCGCTTTGCTCTTCCGATAAGGCTGAGATGCCCTTTGTGTAAATATCCCATTGTCGGAACAAGGCCGACAGTCTTCTTTCGAAGTCTTGCGCGTTCGGAAAAACTCTGCATCTCATTGGTCGAAACAATTGTCTTCATGCCGGCGAGTGTGAAGTCATAAACATACGATGGTCCTTGAGAAATGCGGGGTTATGAAGAAATCATTTCTAAAAGCTTCGACAATGTTTCTCGCAAGTCTTTTCTATTCACGACGAGGTCGATGAATCCTTTCTCCTGGACAAACTCCGCTTTTTGAAAACCGGGCGGCAGGTCTTTTCCGATCGTCTGCTTGATAACTCTCGGGCCTGCGAAGCCTATCAAAGCACCCGGCTCGGCTATATGGATATCGCCGAGCATTGCAAAACTTGCCGTGACCCCGCCGGTCGTCGGGTCGGTCATGACGGAAATATACGGAACATGTGCATCCGAAAGGCGCGCAAGCTTCGCACTCGTTTTCGCCATCTGCATGAGCGAGTACGCAGCCTCCATCATTCGGGCGCCGCCGCTCGACGAAATAATGATGAGGGGCGTTTTGGTTCTGAAGGCCTTATCCACGGCCCGGCTGATTTTCTCGCCCACGACCGAGCCCATGCTTCCGCCGATAAACGCAAAGTCCATGCATGCAATCACAACGTCTCTTTTCTTGATTTTCGCCGTTCCGCAGCGAACAGCGTCGTTCAGTCCGGACTTCTTGATAGAATCTTTAACGCGGTCTTTGTAGCGCTTCGTATCCGTGAAGTTCAGAGGGTCTTTCGACGTCATTTTCCTGTCCATTTCTCTGAAACTTCCGCTGTCGAGCAAAAGCGAAAAATATTCTTTGCTGCCGATGCGGAAATGAAAATTGCATTTTGCGCATACCCAGAGGTTCTGTTCAAGAACCTTCTTGTGAACCATCTCGCCGCACGATTCGCACTTCGCCCACAATCCTTCCGGCGTGTCTTTCTTTTGCGACTCGGAAGAAATACTTTCTTTTGATCGTCGAAACCATGCCATTGATTATCCTTTGAATAAATGAGCAGACGTTTGATGTGCGGCAGGAAATGGAAGAGTTTGAATGTCAGACTTTCTGCCAGGCTGTGTCGTAATGAAGTCCCGGATGTAGAGCGGTTCCAGTGTTGAAAATGTTTCAGCGGATAATCTGTTCCCCTCTTTCTCCGCTACAATGCCGACTGAAGCCGGATTGCATACAATGTCTTCCACGCAGCGATGCATTCCGCTCAACTCCGGCATTGTTCTCATTTTCTTAGCGCCGTCGCCGACGAAAACGACAACGCCACGCCGCGATGCATCTTCGATAACCAGCGATGCTGACGTTATACTGTACTCCGAGCGGCGTGTAATTCCGGCCTCACTTACCGCATAAAAACAAAAATAGACTTCATCGCGCTTTGCATCGATCAACGGACACACAATTCCCGGCGATTGTTTTGGGTCGGACCGGTAGTATTCGTACGCAAGAGCATCCAGGGTCGGAACGGCAATGATTGTCTTTTCCACAGCCATTGCCAGCCCTTTTGCCGTGCTTAATCCGATGCGCAAACCGGTAAATGAACCAGGTCCAATTGACACGGCGATCGCATCAATGTCCTTCAACAACAGAGAGGCGTCGGACAAAACAGTATTGATCATCGGGAGCAGCTTTTCAGAATGGATGTTCTTTTCCATGGCGGTTCGCTGCGCGACGATCTGACCTTCGTGCACCAAAGCAACTCCGCACACATCCGTCGCCGTCTCAAGTGCTAATATCATTCGTTGGCTGCTTTTGCAAAGTGAATCATCCTTTGGTTTTCACTTTCACCTAATTCTAACGTAATGTCATACCGGTTCGGCGGAAGAGCCGATTCGACGATGTTCGCCCATTCCAACAAGCAGATCCCGCGGCCGAAAATATATTCCTCGAAACCAAATTCCGCCAATTCGGAAAGAGAGCGAAGCCGGTAAAAATCGAAGTGGTAGACCGGATATTTTCCGTCGACATACTCATTCAGGATTGTGAACGACGGGCTGACCACGTGAGCGTGGACTCCAAGGCCGAGACAGATGCCTTTCGCAAATTGCGTTTTTCCGCTGCCAAGGTCGCCGTAGAGTGCAATGATATCGCCGCCCTGCAGCGTCGATGAGAATTCTTTCCCGAGTTCGACCGTTTCATTCGCGCTATGTGTCAAAACGGAATTCTTCATTCATCGCCGGTCAACTGCCCGATTTTTTGGGCTCGAGCGTAATCACCGGAAGGATAATTTCTTCCATCGAGATGCCGCCGTGTTGAAAACTGTCTCGGTACTGATTAAGGTATTTATGGTAGTCCGTCGGATAGACGAAATAATAATCTTCTTTTGCGATAATGTAGTTGATCGTCACGCCCCGCTTCGGCAATTTATAGTCCTGCGCGTTCTTAATAAACACCGACTGTTTCTCATCCGACTTGAGATTCCGTCCGAATTTGTATCTGAGGTTTGTCGACGCTTCCCGGTCGCCGATGACTTTCGAACCGCGCAAACAACGAACGCTGCCATGGTCGGTGGTAATGATGATCTTCACATCTTTCTTTGTTGAGAGCGTCTGCAGCATTCCGAACAACGACGAGTGTTTGAACCACGAGTCCGTAAGCGACCGGTATGCCGATTCGTCCGGAGCGATTTCCTTCAGCAGCGCTGAGTCCGACCTCCCGTGCGCCAGCATATCCACAAAATTCACAACGATCGAGGTAAGCCTGTTTGAAGCATAGGAGAGGATATTGTTCTCCGTTTGCCGGCCAAACTCTCCGTCCAAAATTTTTATGTATTTCGGCTCGGGTTTTAATTCAATATGGCGCCGTTCCAACAGTTTGTCCAGGAGCTGCCGTTCATAGCGGTTATGGCTGTTTTCATCGTCTTCTCCCTGCTGCCATATTTCGGGGAAACGCTGTTCGATTTCCGCCGGGAAGAGGCCGCTGAAGATCGCATTCCGCGAGTAGGGCGTCGCCGTGGGCAGGATGGAATAGTAATATTCTTTTTCCATCGAATAGTATTCGCGGAGATACTTCTCCATCACCAGCCACTGGTCCAGCCGCAAACAATCGATCACAAAGAAAAAGACAGATTTCCCTTCTTTCAGTTGGGGAATAAGGTACTTGTCGACGATATCAACAGACAGGGTCGGCTTCTTCCCTTTTTGCTGAAGCCAATCCGGATAACTTCGTTCGATGAACTTCGAGAACTCCGCGTTGCATTCGCGCCGCTGGTCATCAAGCATCTGGTGCAGCCCGAGCCTTGGATGGAGGTCAAGTTCCATCTCCCAAGAAACCAATTTGACGTAGAGATCAACCCACTCGTCGTAGTTCAACGGGTTCATTAACGCACGGGAGATGGAATTGAATTCCTGAACATAATCTTTTGAGACTTGTTCGCTCTGAATCTTTTTCCCTTCAAGGAATTTTTTGCAGGCGAGAAGAATCTGGCTTGGATTGACCGGCTTCGTAAGGTAATCGGATATTTTTCCGCCGATGGCGTCTTCCATCAACGACTCTGCCTCGTTCTTTGTAATCATCACGACGGGAAGCGACGGCGACAAGTCTTTGATCTCCGCAAGCGTTTCCAACCCGCCTTTCCCCGCCATCATTTCATCAAGAAAGACAAGGTCAAACACGCGATTGCGAACCAGCTCGATTGCATCTTCTCCGTTTGTTGCTGTTTCGACGGCGTATCCTTTTTCTTTGAGGAAAAGAACGTGAGACCGGAGCAGTTCAATTTCGTCGTCCACCCAAAGAATATTTCCTTTTTTTTCTACTTCCATTTATTTTTTTCTTTCTTCTGATAACAAAATACAAATTGGACTCGCGAGAGTCAATTTGACGTAATGTTGGAGTAATGTCACAGTTTGAGAAATTTCACCCTCGTTCCCAAACTCACAGCCTGTGTGAAAAGTCTGCGAGTTTGGGAACGAGAAAGCGCTTGAAGAAATAGTGTCTAGCGTGAAACTGCAACACTGCCTTAGCACTAGGACTATCTATTGAATAGCAATATGGACGTCCAGTCCTCCTTCATTTGTTGTCGACCCGGGAATACTGGAACCTCCCGCATCCGGCGTAACTTTCGTGTACCGATAGAACAGCGATGCGGTTACCCGCGAACTGAGCACATAACGGATACGGGGTTCTGTGATGCTGCGCGAAGAACCTTCGCCCGGCACACCATTGTCAAGACCGGTTCCGGTTCCAACCGGCAACGATGTGAAGGTCTGGCGTGCATTGTCCGAGTAAGTGTAGTTAAGGCTGATGTCGATGTCGTTCGAGAGAGAAAGTCCGAAGAACGGAATTTCAAAACCCGACCTTCCGAAGCTTCCGGTAACGGAAATTTCCTTGGTTGCATTCTCGACAATATTTTCCGCCGACGGCACCAGGTCGTACGACGTGGTCGCGCCATACCGGATGTTCGCGCTGATGTTTCCTTTGAAGAATTCCTTAAATGTCAAACTCAGCCCGAGCAACGGAGAGAACCCGTAACCGATGTGCTGCGCATCAATAATCTGGTCGCCGCCGGAAAGATTGCCGTGGTACGAGGTCTGGAAGGATGAGGTGTACGCATGATCAAGACTGACCCGGGTCGTGAAATTTTTGAAGAAAGAGAGTTGTTCCAATCCATCCCAATGAAGCGAATAGTTGAAGCGGGGCATATACTCACCCAAAAGTTTTCGCAGGAGCGGAAGCGATTCGAAGCCATTTTCAAACGCCGCGGACAGTTTCTGATCGTTCGTGCGGGTATCCGATGTATTGTTTTGCAACGCGGCGTACTCTTTGCTGACTTCCCCGATGCCGCTTTTGAAAACGGAGAAGATGAACGTGGGGGGCATCGTGAAAAACGTACGGTCGATGCTGCCGCTGGTTGTTGTGCTGCTGATTGTCGATTGGCCGAACTTATCGGTGCTTAATGATTGGTTACGCGAATATTTCCAATCGACATTCCAACTCAAATCAATCCGGGCTCCCGCCCACAGATCGCGATTTGTGTGCAGCGTGATTTTGTTGTCTTGAGTGTACGAATCGTTAATCAACCCGAGGGCCGCTCGAAGACCCGTGCCCGTCCCGAAGCCGATAAACGGAAAGGCACTCTGCGTATGAATGCTCGTAATATCCGATGTCGGGTCCGAGACAAGGCCAAGTTGATACGCGCTCGATGGACCGAAACTTTGATCGCGAGCCATAAAAATGGGCACTCTGCCGAAGAGATTGGCAAATCCCGGCCTGCCCGGTACTCCGCCGTTCGAAGCGCTGTTCGACTCGTTAAAGGAAACGTCCACTTTGTCGTAATCAAGGAACGGAGTCTTAATGAACAAGCGCGCAATTTCAATAAGACTTTCTTTCGGCGAAAAAGGTTTCTTGGTTTTCGGTACGGGTGCTGGAACGGCCGTTGTGTCGCGTGCTTTGGTTGAATCCCGAATTGTCGACAAATTCGGCACTACCGTAGAATCAGTCTGTTCCGGTTTAGGCGCCGGGGGAGTGATATCCTGAAGTTCTTCATCGTCTTCGTGCCCTCGTCCCCGACCTACCCGACGCGAGCGGCTCTGCCCCTGCTCTTGCAGCGCTTCGGCCCCTTTCTTAGTCGGAAACCATGTTTCAACAAATGGCTTAAGGCTGACAGCGGATGTGAGAGAAATACTGTTTCCCCAGCTCGTTCCCTTTCCCAAATCGCCCTGCTGCAAACTGTTCTGCCATCGGAACGAGACGCTGTAATGGGACGACATCGTGAAATATTTGTTGAGGCCAAGCACATCGAGAATCTTCGGATGCGTTTCGATGTCGATGTTCTGCGTGTATGAATTGTCGCGCCCGAAGCCGATCACCTGATCCTGGAAAAACAAATCACCCAGAATTGACGAGAAATCCCTTTGACGGCCGAAACGGTCAATCTCAAGATGAACCAGCGAACTGCTTATACTCAAGGAGTAATTTCCCGATAGATTGATAAGCCCGTTTTCCGTCAGTTTCCATGAAAACGAGAGCGAACGATTAGCCGATAGAGAGCGATTCGGCGGGCTTTCTTCCGATTGGCCGCGCATTTGCTGATGTGTTTGAGCTCTGGACATATCCAATGACATGTTGATATTCTGGAGCGGATAGTACAAACGAAGATCTTTTAACCCTCCGAGCAAAAATATATTTTCGAAGCTGGCAAACGGAAGGAAGAAATTATCGGGCGAAGTGATATAGGCATATCCAAGGTGTGCACTCCACGACCATGAACTCTGGTATTGCACCGTCGGGGTCCGTGTTGCCGAATTCGTGTACGAGAAACCGTACGTGAGTTTATTGAAAAAATCCCGTATCAGCCATTTCTCCGACGGCAAAACAATTTTAAATGTCGGCATAGCATACGTGCTGGACGTCGTAAGGGTTTGCGTTTCAAGAATGAGTTCTGCCTGTGCGGCGTTGGCTTCTTGGACCGATCCTCCCTGTGCGAGCACAAGCTCGCGCTGACGCGCTGCAGCTGCCGTCACATCAATATCGGAACTCGGAAGGTATTTCGGGGATGTGCTTCCTTCCGAATGAGAATAGCTAAAAGGAAGCGATGTCCCCACCCACGTCGCCGGGAGGAACCGGTCAAGCGCGAAATTTGACGAAAGGTTCCAATTACGGTTGGTCATCCGGCTTCCAAACTGTGCTTCTAATTGATGGAAGTTTGGGTCGACGTCCGAATAAGTAAAAGCAATATTGCCGATGTCGGCAAGCTTAAGAGTTGTGCTGACACTGTACGCCCGGCCCTTGCTGTCGTCCACGTCGGCCAATCGAAGCTCATTAACCCACACGGTTGCCGAATCGATTTTGTGATGATAGAGAGAATCCGAATTCTCTATCCCAATGGAAATGTACTGCACGTTCGTTAACGTCGGATTGCCAAGTACACTGTAAATTGCGCCGACCGGGCCTCCCGGTACCGCCTTTGAAATCACCCTGTTTATTTCTGCCGAGTCCCTCCCTTGCTTAAGCGATGTAATGTCCCCGAACTTTATGTCAATATTGTTCTGAGGATTCCAGACGCTCGGTTCGTCCCCGGACTTCGGGAGCGCAATAGGCACAGACGGCATGATCGGCTCGCGGTATTCATAATAGTTCAGGCTGTCTGCTCCAAGACGCAGGAAAATGCTTGCACTCGGTTTCATCGGATTGGTCGAAAAAGTCGGATCGCCCCTTACAAACATTTTCAATTCCCGGTAACTGAACATATCCAACGGTTTGGTGCCAAACTGTTTAATCGCCTGCCTGCTGTCGCCCGGCTTCAAATTGCGGATATTCATGGAAAGCGCTTGCTCGTTCTCGAACACCTGTTCGTTGGGTTTCGTGAGGTCCCGGGCGCGAGAAACTCCCGGAGGACTGATGTATTCGGGGTTGTCCTCGACGTTCACAACGGCGAGGGAAAATGTGCTGTCATTCTTTACTAACTCTTGCCATTGATTTCCTACCAGGTCGAACTGTGCAATAGCGAGATGAATTTCAGATGTAAAACCGGTGAACCACATCCTCGCGTATTCGACCAAAGAAAAATCCGGCGAACCAACTTTGTTTTTCCATTGGATAAGCGGAATTCGGTACTGGTACCAGCCATTCGCACCGCCGCCGACAAGCTGCGGATTCGCATAAGAACCCGAAGCCGTCTTTGACGTATCGAGATTCAACTGATATTCGAAATAGCTGTTCGTCTTGTCCAAAACATTATTACGGTTCAAATCGTCGGTATCGGGATTATAGCCCGTTTCACTCTTATCGACAAAGTTATTTTCTGTTCCGTTGACATGGCTGTAGTCACCATTCGAGGCAGCGATATAGTCGTCGCCCGCCGGGTCGTTGACGATGTCGGGAAAGTCGGCTTGGTTTGCAGCGATAAAGGAGCCATAAGTAGCCCGTTCTGCATCATCATGGAGTCGATCGATACCAGTGTCCTTGTCATCGTTCATGCTGCCGTTCGGCGTCGTCTCGTTGTCTTCGGTATGTATGTTCCCGGCTTTGCTTCTCGAATCGCCGGGGATGACATCCTCGTTGATCGCGCCGAGGTCGATGAACACTCTGTTCTGTGCCGTATCGAGCGTCCCTCCTTCGATCTTCACCCATATTTCGATGAAATTGACATTCTCCTGCACAAGATCTACTACACCGGACGAAAGAAGCCGCTGCATGCCCCCCCAGTTTGTTGATATTTTTGAGAGCGTTAAGGGTTTGACTCCCAATGACGAATCCAAGTTCGAGGAAAAATTGTACTCCCCGCGATTGCGCGGATTGTAGTCAACATGAAAGATCGATGTAAATTGATCGGCCTGGGCCACCGATTTGTTCGGCCAAATATTCTTCACGGCCTCCCCGTTCGGTATGGTATACCAGTACGCTTTAGCTTTTGAAAACATCTTTATCGCGTCGGGTTGGGCATTCAACAAATCCGTGATTGTGTCGACGCCTTCCAGATACGCCGGAGGACTCATGTCGTGCCAGGAACCATAACTAACGCCGAACGGAATAGTTTTCTTCGCTCCCTCAAAATCATCGATGTACGCAATCCCTTTTCCATTGTCAATCCCGATTGTACTTTTCTTCGTATTTGGGTCCGGCGACATGTATGCCATCTCTCCGCGGAGCGTAAAGTCGGATTTGGCTTTCGTTGATATCAACGGGAGTGCGTCAATGGCTTTCGTAAGAAAATCAAGGTTCGCGCCGGTTTGTGCGTCCAACCCGTAAATCGTATTGTTGGTCGGCTCTTCGTTCAAACGGACTTTTTCGCTGAGGGTCTGTTGATTGAGATTCATAATCGTGAACCCGAGCGAGGTACGGTCTGAAAGCTTCAATTCGCCCCTCGTGCCAAGCAGAGTCTTCGAAGCGAGTTGGAACAAATCGTTCTGCTCGTACTTCACTTGAAGATTCGCGCCGGGGACCAATGCCGCCTGATTCTTGATGATGATCTGGCCGACAATATAATCGACTGTGTAATCGACGTTCGGCGTCAACGCCTGGCCGTTAAGCAAAACCTGAACACTGTTCTCGACGATATTGAAGCCGAGATTGATTGTGTTCGAACTTCCCGCCGTCGTTTTACCGGTGATCGTAAACCGGTCGCGCAATGTGTTATTTTGCGCCGCCCATGACAAGGTATCATACACATCGGCGAAGCTGAACGAATCGGGAGAAATCGTCACCTTGTAGTTGTCGAATGCCTTCTTCAGTCCCCCGTAGAGAGGCCTCCCTCCCGAAGTATCGGACCGTGTGCCGAGAAACGGTTCGACTGAAGGAAAAATAATTTCACCTCGCGACTCGTCGACAGTGTACGGCGGGATGTAATCAAAATTGTTATCAGGGCCGTTCGAGTTACCGTCCCCATAATTGTCGAATCCGAACAATTGCAGCAGTTTTGTTCCGCCGATTTGATCGACCGGGCTTGCCGCCGGAAGATTGTAGTAAATATGGAGCTCAAACCCCGCTTTTTTTATGTCGCGTCCGCCGAGAGAATAAATATTTTTCATCAACAATCGCCATGCTTGCCTATTTTCAGGCAAAAGAGATTTCGGTTTAATAAGTTTTAAGACGAGAACTTTCGATTGCTGCCCGGATCCGGTAAACGTTCCATAGACATTATCCTGATCGTGACCCAGGCTGCTCTGGACTCTGTACGCCATTGCGATCGCTTGCCCTGTTTGCAGCGACCTGTTCAAGGTAATGTACCCCGCCCACTGCTGTACGGTGTAATCTTTTATCGGAGTAAGTTTTTGCCATCGGCCGACTTCGGTTTCACCCGGAATGGCGTTCGTCGTATCACTGCGAAACCGGTCGTACGATGCTGTATCACTCGGTTTCACAGAGGGAAGGTTGATAAAGGCTACACCTTGAAAGGCAGTCGGGTCCGCCGGGTTTTGACTTGTAATCCACACCTCTTGGTCGATGATCTCTTTGTTCGGGTCTCCCTGATGCAGTGAGTTGGAATAAATTTGTTCAAATAATGGAATATAGCTAGTGTCGACGAAATAATGGTCGGTGTTATAGTTGTAGGCGTGCAATGTGAAGTCCGTTTCTGAACTGCCGCCCGTAATATTTTTCTCCTGAATCTGTCCTTTCTTTTGAGAAGCAATACCGGTCAGCTTCAGCGGGCCAAATTGAAATACTGCTTTGATGCCGAACAATGCTGAACTGCTCGAAATAAAAGAAGAATTTGTCGCCAGTGAAACGTTGCCCGCCTCTACGCTTTGAACAATTTCATCGTCGTAGCCGGTGTACTTTATTTTCAGCTGGTTTTCATATTCGAACGTCCGCTGAGTATTCCAGTCAGCGAGAATGTTGAGCTTGTCGCCGATCGTGCCGCTTACGTTTATCTGCACTTCTTGCGAAAAGTCAGGCGTGTTGCGGGTGCTGCCGAGACTCGACAGCGTTATCTGGTCTGTCGTCGTATTGGTAAAGGCAGCATGGATATCGACCGCTCCGGAGATATGAAGATTTATTTTCGGCGGTCCAAAAATGCTGAAGACGGGATTCGCCGGAATGGGTATATCAATGTTCGTAAACGAACCGAGCAGGTCTCCAAGGTCGTTTTTCTTCTTCCCCCCTTCATACTTATAGACTGCATCCTCGATGCTTCGGTAGATCTCATACTGGTCCCGAAGTTTAATGTATTCGCTCAACGGCACTTTTTGCGGGATTCTTATATCCTCGCCGTTAACGGTCTCCCGAATAGTGACATACTGACCGGCGGAATCTATTGAGACAGTTCGGATGATAAGCGACGGAGGTTTTCCAAACATCGAATACGTCCGCTGTTCAAAGTACGAAACCATGGGTGCGTCAGTCCGATGGTACTTAAATTGGGCAATGCGTGCCGTCGAATCGCGCGGTATTCTTCGTATCGAATCAGCGCGAGCGAGCGAATCCCTCATCCGTTTGGGGAGCAAGCTCAATGTATCTTTTTTTGCAGAGGTATCTCGAATGCCGAGCTTCATGCCGCTGGTATCTCTCTTTCCAACAGCTTTTAGCACGGGAGCGTTTTTGGTGCCAAGCGAATCGCTCAGCGGCATGCCCTGCGTGTGAGAGTCAGATGGTTTGCGCAGGAGAGTCGTTGTATCTCTCCTGGCGGAAGTATCACGAACGCCGAGTTTGATTCCGCTGGTGTCTCTCGCACCCGCGGCCTCTTGTACGGAAGCATTCTTGATGCTCAGTGAGTCGATTCCGGGCATGCCTTGAGGATGAGAATAGAATGATCTGCCCGGGTTGGTCGGTGTGTCTCTTCTCATGGATGTATCACGAATGCCGAGTTTGATTCCGCTGGAATCTCTCGCTCCCGCAGCCTCCGGCGCAGAAGCATTCCTGCTGCTCAGTGAATCACTCCCCAGCATATTTCCACCGTAAGAGACGAATGGAAAGGAAGGCGAGTATCCGGAAAAGAAAAACATCGCGGTCAGCGCCATAACAAGGATGCCGAACATAGCGCTGCGCCCTCTGAAAAAAGAGACTATCCTGATTAATATAGACGTACGTATTGGATTCACTACCGGAGATAGAGAAAACAGTCAATCGCCCGAAGGCACATGGTCAACGCGGACGGAATGTCTTTCGCGCTGAGCGTTTATTGATCAAGTAGCAAAGATCCGCTGACTGTTCTCCATTTTTGATTGGACACCAATGAATGGTATTACAAAGTAGAAAAAAGATGAAAGAATTGCAAGCTATGGTAATGGGCTACTTTGCACCATCGACCCTTCGACGCGTCCCCCTTTGGGGGACTTGCTCAGGGTGAACAGGCCAAGTTCATCCTGTCCCGAAGGGATCCCTTCGGGAAGTAAGTGATCCCGCTCGAAGAGCGGGAGAGCGCATCGAAGGACGATGAAGCACTTTCTGAATCAAAATAGCCCACTACCCAAGCTATGCATTGAAAGAAACGACGACACTTTGTATATTGCATCATGATTCTCTTCCGACATATTCTGCGGGCGCATTTCGCACCGTTCATCGGCTCATTTTTCGTCTTGATGTTTCTGTTTGTCCTGCAATTCATGATGAAATTTATGGATCAACTGGCAGGCAAAGGATTGAGCGGCGCCGTCATCGTCGAACTCATGGTGCTCAACCTCGCATGGATCGTTGTTCTCGCCGTACCGATGGCCGTCCTTGTTGCGACCCTCATGGCGTTCGGCGGACTTTCCGCGAACAGCGAAATCACGGCCATGAAAGCAAGCGGTGTCAGTTTGTATCGAATGATGTTTCCCGTTCTGATCGTCGCCGGCATCCTGACGTATCTGATGGTTGAATTCGACAATAAAGTTCTCCCGGAAGCCAACCATCGTTTGAAAACGCTGACAACCGACATTCGCCGCAAGAAACCGACCTTCACACTGATTCCCGGGTTATTCTCGCAGGATTTGCCCGGCTACAGCATGCTCGTCCGAAAAACTTTCGCTGAATCAAACAACCTCGAAGGCGTCATCATTTACGACTTTACAAATCCGAATAAAAATGTGACCATTACCGCAAAGCGCGGCGTTCTTTCTTTTTCGTCGGATTATCGCCGGCTTATTATGGACCTGTATGACGGTGAGATCCACGAACTCACCACGACGGATAATAAGTCGTACCGCAACATTAAATTTCAACGCCAGGTACTGACAACGCAGGCCGAAGGCTTTGACTTCGAGCGTTCGGGTGAAAACACGTTCACCCGGGGAAACCGGGAACTGAGCGCCGGCGAAATGCTGTATATCGTCGACAGCCTTAAAACACAAGCTGTTGCTTCGCGCAATCGCATTAATGCACTCACCGACGGCCTCCAGCAAAAAGTATTTTCCGGCTCGATTACGAAACAATCAGACGCTTCCGCCTCCTGGCGTGCGATCGAACCGTTCACAAATATCACCAGTCAATTGATGATGCTGCGCAACGCACTCGACGGTGAGCTCGCGAACTATACATATCTCGACCGGACAATGAAACAATTCTGGGTGGAGATCCACAAAAAATATTCAATTCCAGTGGCATGTTTCGTGTTCGTCCTTGTCGGCGCGCCGCTCGGCGTTATGTCGCGCCGCGGCGGATTCGGCGTTGCCGCTTCATTGAGCCTCGGCTTTTTCCTCTTGTACTGGGCATCGCTCATCGGCGGCGAAAAACTCGCCGACAGAGAATTAATCGAGCCGTGGCTCGGAATGTGGATCGCCAATATCGTCATCGGTGCGCTGGGAGTAATTCTCACGTACCGCATCGCGAAAGAAAATGTCGAACTGCGGTTCGATTGGTTCAAGCGGCTCGTGCCCCGCCGGTTCCGCACTTCACTGTAAGCATTGTTCACCATCATACCACTCATGAAACTTCTCGACCGGTATATCACCAAACAATTTCTCCTCACCGCGCTGTTCGGGATCATCGCGTTCACCATTATTTTTATCGTGATCGACTTGATGGAAAAACTCGACGACTTTCTCGACCGAAAAGCGGATGCGATGGTCATCGTGCAATACTACATCGCATTCACTCCGGAGATGGTCAAACTCATGACGCCCGTTGCGATTCTTCTCTCCAGCCTCTTCACGACGGGCAAACTTTCGAACAACAACGAGCTGACGGCGATGAAGTCCAGCGGCGTCAGCATGTACCGTTACATGGCGCCGATGCTGATCATTGCGCTCATTATCAGTGTCGCCTCGGTCTACTTCAACGGCTGGATTGTTCCTTACGCTAATCAGCGCAAATTCAATATCGAACGCGTTTACCTTCAGCGTAATTACGAATCGACGGCCCGTTCAAATATTTATATCCAGGACGGCCTGCGCCGGATCGTCTCCATCAATTTTTTCGACCGCGCCACGAATCTCGGAGGCCTAACGTCCATTCAAGACTTCAGCGATTCCAACCTCATCAGCATTTCACATCGTCTCGACGCGCGGCAAATCCGCTGGGATACCGCTTCGGGAAAATGGACTCTCTTCGGAGTTACGCAACGCTCGTTCAATCAAAATGAGGAGAAGATGAGCACCGTGGACCGGCTCACCATTGACACGCTTCATTTTGTTCCCGCCGACATAGTCAAGAAGGAAGAGAATCCCGACGAGATGAATTATTTTGAGCTTCGGCAGTTCATCGAGCGGCAGCAGCGAACAGGAACCGATGTCGCCCGGTTACAGGTCGATTTCTATAGCAAGGTGTCATTCCCGTTTGCAAGTTTCATCGTAGTTTTGTTTGGCGTCCCCTTCTCGTTTGGAAAACGCCGAGGCGGTTTAGCGGTACAATTCGGAATTTCAGTAGCGGTGTGTTTCATTTATTTGATCTTCATGAAAACCAGCCAGGTGTTCGGCTACAACGGAGACCTTCAGCCGTTGCTTACGGCGTGGCTCGCGAACCTGATCTTTCTCGCCGGCGGCATAGTGAACATCGTCCGGATTCAAAAATAGAACTACGCGCAAAGAACGCGAAAAGGCACGAAGAAAATATCTTCGATTGGGAGTTGGGCTCAAACTTCGTGTTGCCTCGTGTCCTTCATAGATATATCCACGAAAAGCACGAAGGACACGAAGGAAATTTATTACGCTGGAATTTGAGTTCAAACTTCGTGTTTCTTCGTGTCCTTCGTGGACAGTTCTACAAGCTTACCTTCACAGTCAACTCCGTCACGAGCGCAACTTCCCCTCCGCCGACATCCTGGAAATGCATGCCCATTGCCGACGTAATCTCTTTATTGTAATTGGATGTTGACCAGGCGGCATCGAGCGCGCTGATGACGTGGTTGACGACAATAAGGGCGGTTGCTAATTCTGCTGTATAATAGTAGTCGTTCGCTTTTCCGCGATTGTCGGCGTAGGTTTTCATCTGCTGAGGGATGTAGGTAACGTCGTAA
>Ga0265319_1000138_pt1 | contig 54541 bp, 52 predicted proteins | sample 4824metaG_FD_192443 | JGI IMG/M metagenome (GOLD analysis project Ga0265319, IMG submission 192443) | Rhizosphere microbial communities from Carex aquatilis grown in University of Washington, Seatle, WA, United States - 4-8-24 metaG | ecosystem: Host-associated > Plants > Roots > Rhizosphere >... | reverse complement strand
TGTGGCCAGACTCAGACCTTTAGGGAATTCGAATCCCTCGGCCGATGAGGCAAAACTATTAAAGGAGCCGTCCCCGCAATTGGAATAATAATTGAAAATGTTGTTGATCAACATCGGCTGATAGACATCGTTCGTTTCTGTTTTCGCCAGGCTCGTTGCACTCTTTACGCCGGCAGGTTTTCCCGCATATGTCATATGAACGAAACACAATACCAACAACACGAGAAAGGAAAATTGCAGTGCAGTGCTTTTCATAATAAACCCCTCCTATGTATAATGGTGTGGTGACATTCGAGATGTCATGTTAGGTCTTAACAAGGCCATACTAGAAAAAAAAGAATGGGAACTGATAATGAAAATATTTTTCCGCTATACGCATGTCATTTGGTTAAATATGTAAGACGAAAAGGAATAACGGTATTGCGGAAACGCGTGTTTTTCTCCGAACGTTTTTTTTCAGGGGGATGAATGTTGTGGAAGACAAGTTGTGATGGGAATGCCCCTGGAGTAAGAGTATCATGAGATACCGTAGAGAATGTAGAAAAACGCTCCCTGTCGTCAGGCAAATCAACGGAAAGATACTGTGTGGATTTCAAAGATGCAAGCTTGAGAATACGATTGAGGTCGGATTTCCAGTACTTGGCTTTCATCGCCCCGGAGAGAGGTTTTTCCACTCTGTTTCTTTTTTCTTTGCGGAATGATTCGCGAAGCGGGCCAGCACAAACAAGAGGTCCGAGAGACGATTGAGATACACAAGAACATCCTCGTTGACATCCTCTGTGCGGGAGAGTCGAACTGTTGATCGTTCCGCACGCCGGCACACTGTCCGTGCACAATGAAGGCAGGAAGCCGCGACGGTTCCGCCGGGAAGAATGAACGACTTTAACGGCCGGAGCGACAATTGAAACGTATCAATTGTCTTCTCAAGGGATATGACATGAAGGCGGCTGATCCGTGGAATGAGCGATCTTTTGCTGGCTTTTCTCGTCGCCAAATCCGCACCAAGGACAAAAAGATCGCTTTGAACTCTTTGTAATACACCATCGATCTTCTTGTTCGGACGCAACGCGCGGACTATACCGATAAGGGAATTTAACTCGTCAACGGCGCCGTACGCATCGATGCGCGGCGAGTCTTTTGGCACCCTGTCCCCGCCGAACAATCCGGTCTCACCTTTATCCCCCGTTGTGGTATAGATTTTCATAAGGAAGAATCAACTTTCATCGGTTGATTTCAGCGATTGTTCCAGGGACTTGATTCGATCATCAATGGCCGCAACGCCTTGTACCGTCGCTTGAATATCGCGCAGCTCGGTGCGGCGCAGTTCGTCTATTTTATCGTTGAGTTCCTGAAGCATCAGCTCGGATTTGACATTGACCTGGTAGTCGAGCTCTGCTTTCAATCGATCCTTTTTCTGAGCGCGGTTTTGACTCATCATAATTACCGGCGCTTGCAGCGCTGCAACGCATGAGAGGATGAGATTAAGAAAAATGAAGGGATACTCGTCGAAAGGTTTCAGCAAGAGCTGAACCGTATTGAGCGCCATCCAGCCGAAAATGAAGGCCACAAAGCTGATGATGAACCCCCAGCTCCCGCCGAACTCTGCTATCCTGTCCGCAAAACGGTCGCCGACGTTCAACTGTTCTTCCATCTCTTCGTTGAGATTTTTCGACGCAAGCGACGTCACAAGTTCATCGGTGTTGCGAAGGCGTTTGCCGATTTCCGTGATCATGCCGACGGCAACCGTGGGATGCCCGAGAAGAAACGTGATAAACTCTTGGCGTTTCATTTCAAGAAGAACGCAATCTTCCATCGCCGTCGCTGTCGCAGTTCTCGGCCGCCCATCGATCAAGGAAAGCTCGCCAAAGAAGTCCCCTTCGTGCAGGTGAGAGATGCTCAACTTTTCGTTCTTACCCCCCAGCGGCACGGAAATTTCAACGGCCCCTTTTTCAATGACGAACATTGATTCCCCCACGGCCCCCTTCGCGAACAGGACCTCGCGATCTTTCAAATTAGACCGCTTCCACAAGGCTGAAAGCAACTGCTGGTCTTCGAAAGAAAGCTTGTCAAAGATCGGGATTTTCGAAATCACTTCTACTGTTGGTGCTTTCCCGTCTGCCTCAATTCGAGTCATTTTTTCTTTTGCCTGTTTTTCCAAAAGCCGGGGAGTCCGTCGTAAAAGTATGCCGATGTCCGGATCCCGCCGAAAAAGTTATTCAGGTTGATAAATTCATCCGGAGAATGAGCGTTTTCGTCCGGTAATCCGAATCCCAGCAGCACCGTGTCGATTCGGAGAACCTTCTTAAACTGTGCAACAATCGGTATCGATCCGCCTTCCCCCTGATACAATACTTTTTTCCCAAATCCCTTTTCAAGGGCGGCAACGGCGGCTTTCACACCGGGGCTGTCGATCGGCGTGATCGCGGCTTCGCCCCCGTGAAGCGCCCGCACTTTTACATCGATTGTCTTCGGCGCGATCTTCTTGAAATGTTTTTCGAAAAGGGCGGCGGCTTTTGCCGAAGTTTGGTCCGGCACCAGCCTCATTGAAATTTTTGCGAACGCTTTGGCGGGGAGTACCGTTTTCGCGCCTTCCCCGGTATAGCCGCCCCAAATTCCGTTACATTCCAGCGTAGGACGGGACCACAGTCGTTCAAGGGTCGTGAAACCTTTTTCGCCGTACAATCGCTTCACGCCGAGGTCCTTCGCATATTTCCTGTCGGTGAACGGAAGTTTCTTAAACGAATCCCGCTCAACTTTCGTCAACGGCCGGACATCGTCGTAAAATCCTTTCACCGTGATTTTCCCATTCTTGTCATGAAGCGATGCGATCAACTCGCACAATGCCTGAACCGGATTATGAACCGACCCTCCGAAAGACCCGGAATGCAAATCGCGGTTCGGTCCGGTCACTTCAACTTCCATGTACGAGAGACCTCGCAGGCTGTAGCATATTGACGGCACTCCTTTCGCGAACATTCCGGAGTCCGAAATAACGACGAGGTCGGCTTTCAGAAGCTCGGTATGCTCTTCGACAAATTTATCAAGATTCTCGCTCCCAACTTCTTCTTCCCCCTCGATGAGCATCTTGATGTTCACCGGCAGCGACCCATGTTCATGCATATATGCCTCGACCGCTTTGAAATGGATGAGCACCTGCCCCTTGTCGTCGGCGGCACCGCGGGCATAGAGGTTCTCGCCGCGGATTGTCGCTTCAAACGGCGGCGATGTCCATAAATTAAGCGGGTCGACGGGTTGAACGTCGTAATGACCATACAAAAGAACGGTCGGCTTTCCGGCGGCATGAAGCCATTCGCTGAAGACAACCGGGTGTCCGCCAGTTGGGAGTACCTGCACATTCTCCATTCCGATTTTTTTCATCTGCTCGGACACCCACTGAGCGCAGCTTCGCGTATCGGCATCGTGTTCTTTTTGCGAGCTGACGCTTGGTATTGCCAGGAATTCCGTCAATTCGGCAAGATACCGTTCTTTGTTGGAATCGATATACGGTAAGACTTTTTCCATCAGTAAACCTCGGAATGGTTAAGAAAAATAGTTGCAATAATTTCTCTAAGCAGTTATTTGATCCAGCTCCCCGATTCAACATCGTTGGACACCGTCAGCAATGCGAACGTGTCGCCGTCACCATGGGTAGCCAATAACATTCCCTGCGACTCGACTCCCATCAATGTGGCCGGGGCAAGGTTTGCGACGACGATGATCGTTTTCCCTATTAATTCTTCCGGCTTCCGCTGTTGGGCAATTCCCGCGACAATTTGCCGCCGCTCCGTGCCGATTTCAACCTGAAGCTTCAGCAATTTTTTCGATTTGGGCACGGCCTCGCACGCGATGACTTTGGCAACGCGCAAGTCGACCTTCTGGAACTCCTCGATGGAGATTGTCGGTTTGATCGGAAGCACGTTCTTTTCCGCCGAACTCGCCGGCTCATCGCCCGGGAGCTTTAACTTCTGCAGTTCTGTTTCGATAGCACTGTCCTCAATTTTTTTGAATACAATTTCAGCCTTTTGCAGCGCATGGCCGGCAACGAGCTTACAATCGCCCGCTTCCGCCCACTGTTCATCCGACAGCGGCTGTGTTATGCCGATCATTTTCCAAATCGTCTCGGAAGAAAAAGGAACGACGGGCGCAAACAATACGGCGAGGCTCCGGACAATCTGTAAACAAATATGGAGCGTCGTGGCGCATTCTTCGGGATTCGACCGCAGCGTCTTCCACGGCTCGCTGTCGTTAAAGTACTTGTTCGCAGCGCGTGCAAGATTCATCACTTCAGCGGTCCCCTCCCTGAATTTGAACTTTTCAAACAAAGTCCCCACGGCATCCGGCGTGTTCTTAAGAACATTAAGAATTTCTTTGTCCCGCGCGTTGAGCGGGCCGAGGGGCGGAACAACGCCGTTAAAATTCTTCCCGGCAAACGCTATTGTCCGATTGACAAAGTTTCCGTAGATATCAGCCAGTTCGTTGTTGCTTTTCGCCTGAAAATCTTTCCAATAGAAATCCGAATCGCGGGTTTCCGGCAAGATCGTCGTCATCGTGTAGCGCAGTAAATCAGGTTCAAACGAGGCCAGGACATCATTGACATAGATGGCATTGTTACGGCTTTTTGAAAACTTTCCACCCTCAAGATTCAAGAACTCATTCGCCGGGACGTTGTCGGGCAGAATATATCCCCCCTTCGCCATCAACATCGCCGGAAAAACGATGCAATGGAATACGACATTGTCTTTCCCTATGAATGCAATGTATTGTGTTGAGTCGTCCTGCCAGTACTCTCTCCATTTTTCGGGTTTGCCGATCCGCTGCGCCCATTCCTTCGTTGAGGATATATAGCCGAGGACAGCGTCGAACCATACGTACAGGACTTTGTTGTGAAAATTTTCCAACGGCACCTGCACACCCCAATTGAGGTCTCTCGTCACTGCGCGGTCCTGCAATTTTTCTTTGAACCAGCTTTCGCAATAATGAACAACGTTTTCTTTCCACTCCGTGTGCGACCGGACATACTCTTCCAGGCGTGTTTGAAAATCCCCCAACGGCAAATAAAAATGCGTCGTGCTGCGGATAACCGGCGTCGTCCCGCACAGCTTGCACTTCGGGTTGATCAGCTCAATAACGTTCAACCAAGTACCGCAATTCTCGCATTGGTCGCCACGAGCGGATTCGTATCCGCATACCGGGCATGTTCCCTCAACGTACCGGTCGGCAAGGAACATTTTGTTCACTTCGCAGTACAATTGCTGCTCTTGCTTCTCCTTGAGAATATGCTTCGTGTAGAGATCGAGGAAGAATTCTTTCGACGTTTCATGATGTATCGGCAGTGAAGTCCGCGAATAGTTGTCGAAGCTGATTCCAAGCCCGGCAAACGACGCGGCATTCATCGCGTGGAAACGGTCGACGATCACCTGAGGCGACACGCCTTCCTTGTCTGCCGTGATCGTGATCGGAACACCATGCTCGTCTGAGCCGCATATAAAAAGGACGTCGCGGTGCCGCAGCCGCTGATACCGGACAAAAATATCGGCAGGCATGTATGCGCCGGCAAGATGCCCGAGATGGATCGGTCCGTTTGCGTACGGAAGAGCCGCGGTCACCAGTATTCTCTTGAACTTACTTTGCATTCAGCAGTATTCTTTTTAATTGAATTGAAACAGAAAGCAACACTAATGGAAGATACACATTTCCCCTGAGAAGTTCGAGCCCCCGCTCGACGGCACCAATTGCCGAAGGAATATTCGAATCCGTAAACCGTGCCAGAAACCGATCCAAGTCTTCGCTCTGGTCTTGATTGATGACACTGGTGCCGGCCCGCTCTTTCATCATCAACACATCGCGGAACCACACGAGGAGAAGCATGAGCAGTTGTTCGACACTCTTACGGTCGTTCTCGGCAACACGCTCTTCAATTTCTTCCAGCAGCTTCACAGCGCGTCCTCCAAGAGCAGACCGGAGAAATTCGACAGCGTCCGCACGGTGGGAGACGATCTCCTCGGAGACCAGCTGCAGCGCGTACGAATAATCGCCCCCGGCGAGGCGTGAAATGAGGTGCGCTTGATCCGGCGGGATGCCTTCGCGTTCGACGAGAGCATGTTCAATCTCCTCTTCCTTCAGAATTTCGCACCTCACGCTTTGACACCGGGAAATAATTGTCGGCAGCAGTTTTTCTTTCCGCGAGGTTGTCAGAAGGAAAATTGTATCGTGCAGCGGTTCCTCCAGCACTTTTAACAAGGAATTGGCAGAAGTGTCGTTCATCATCTCGGCATCGCAGATAATGAAGACTTTTTTACCTTTCTCAAAGGCGGACAGCGACGACTCTTTCTTGATTTCGCGGATGCTTCCGATATTGATTTGCGTTGCTTTGGGAATCTCAAAATGGAAGTACGGATTCTTCGCTTTCTGTTCCAGCTGGTTTCGTATCTCATCCCTGAGTTCAGGCTGGAATTTTCCTTCACTGCCGTCGCCTCCTTTGTCCGTTTTTGCGGCTGGAAGGGCAAACACCAGTTTCATATTCGGATGCTGGAGTATCTGGACCTTTTTGCAACTTGGGCACGAATCGCACGCAGCCGTTCCCTGCTGTTCGCATAGGAGCGTCTTTGCAAACTCAATCGCGAGCGCATCTTTTCCGACTCCGCGAGGTCCCCAGAGCAAATACGCATGCGCGATTCTCTCCTGCTCGATGGACCGCCGGAGGATTTCCTGTGCACGCGCCTGGCCGATAATTGAATTCCAACTCATCGCAGTCTAAAATGCCTGTCCGATTCCGATTTGAACGATACTGAATGACCCTGTAAAGAATTTCTGCTTGAATATCCACTGTTGGGATGGAGTTTCTTTTGGATCATACACGCGAAAACCGAGGTCAAACCTCAACGGACCGACGAATGTTGCATACCGCATGCCGGTGCCCGCAGCGATCGCTATGCTCCTGCCTTTGATTTCCGGAAGTCCGTTCCAGAGGTTTCCGTAGTCGACAAAAATCACTCCGAGGATGTTGTCGAGATTGAGGAACCATAATTTCCCTGACTCGGGAAACAAACTTGCCCGGGCCTCGACATTCCCTTCGAGAATAACATTGCCCCCCTGGTCGGGGTTTGCAAACGCCGCCAGGTCACGCGACTTCCAGCCGCGTATGCTGCCGCTGCCTCCGGCGAAAAATTTTCTCGTCGGCGGAACCGGCGTTTCGTTGTCGGGGTCGTACAATTCGGCAACCCCGCCGCGCAACCTGAATGCCCACACCACGGATTTCGACCTGCCGCTGGAAAAATAGTACCGGCTGAGAAACGAGAGTTTGTAATATTCTGAGTACGGCAGGCCGGAACCAAAGCTGCCCAAGAGTTTTGGGATAACTCCGGCTTCTTCGACAGAGATCGAATGAAAATATCCAAGCGACGGAGAGAAAACATCGTTGGTCTTGTCCTGCTGTAACGTCAGGGTAAGAATGGAGTTAAATTGCTTCTCGCGAGTACCGGTGAAATCGGTCGGACTTACCTTGGTCGTATCGCTGATGCTGACGCCAACGCGCTCGAGGTTCCAATCGACGAAGCCGATCGTGGTTGTCGAGAACTTGTTGCTGAATCCGATTCTATTCCTCAACGTGTTAAGCGTGTAATACGTTTGCTTTTCAAATTCAGTCGAGACTGTCCAGCTTGCGCTCGCCTTGTTGCTGAAGAAATACGGCTGCACCATTTGCATCTGGAGGTCGGACTTTGTCAAGAGCGTGGGCTCGTTCAGCCCTTCTTTGAACGCTCCCGAAAAATTTAAATCTTGAATTGACTCAAGCCGGAATCTCATCCGTGCGGAGAGATTTCTCGCATCTCCGTAAAAATTGCGGTGATTGTACCCGATACCCAGACCCGTATTGAGAGTATTATTTTCGTCATCAACCAAAACTTCAGGAGTGACTTCCTGCAATTCTCTGGACCGAAGAACGATGCGCACTGGAATAGCGGGCGGTGTCAGCGTATCGAGCGGAGATTGGGATTCTATTTTGGCGCTTTCAAAAAGGCCGAGACGGTTGAGATTTTGCTCGCTTTCCATTTTCTTCTCTTCGCTGTATGTCTGGCCCGGCGCGAAGTCTAGCTCTCGAATGATAAACGTTGAATCGACCTCCCATTGATTCAAATTAATATCGACTGAACCGAACACGTATCGTCTTCCGGGGCGGTACCAAAATTTCACGGAGTAATTGTCCGTCGAATAGTAACGGACGGCGGTAACGCTGTCAATTCCCGCATACGTATAACCGCTGTTCAAAAAGATTCGAAGAACGCGCAGCCGTTCCTGTTCAATGGCATCCTTGACGAACGGAGAAGCCTGCTTGACGAGAAGCCCGTCGAAAATTTCCTTCTTAACCTCTGCAGGCAAGCCGTCGATACCCATCACACCGAGCGTATCGATAACTGACCGCCTGTTCTCTCGAATCGAGATTTCGAGATCGACTCTTTTCTCCTCAATATCGAAACGGAGTGAAGTATCGACGACGGCGTGAGAATACCCGTTGTCTCTGAGAAACTGCCGCAGCCGTATCACATCCCCGTCGAACAGTATTGGGTCGAAGTACTCCGGTTTTGAACCTAGTTTCTTATAGACGCTGTTATACAAAAAAGTCCAAAAGCGGGCCGGGGTTTCGACGGTTTGCAACACTTCGCGATACACGTCTTTCGATATCGTCCCGTCAATCGAGAGGACTATCTTATTCACTTCATACAATTCAGGGACGTTTTTATTCTGAAAGGCAAATGCGGTCGGCAGACAAAAAAGCAGCAACACAAAAACAACGGTATACCGAGTATACGGAAAGAAGCCCGGCGTATGATCCACCGATCGCTTACGTGGTTTGAGTATCGTCGGAAATCTCGGCATGAACGAAAAACCCAGCGCTGAGCGGCTGGGTTTTCTCCTTCGGTTTAAAATTGAAGAATGATTACGAAATAGACAGACAATCAGCAGAACGCGTTAAAATAGAATAGCGAATAGTGGAGCGGATTAGTACTCACCTTCATCTTCATAGAAGAAATCTTCGTCAGTCGGATAGTCGGGCCAGATTTCTTCCATGCTCTCGTATGGTTCATCACTGTCTTCCAATTCCTGCAGATTCTCCAGCACTTCAATGGGTGTCCCTGTACGGACGGCGTAATCAATAAGCTCTTCCTTCGTCGCGGGCCACGGCGCATCTTCGAGATACGATGCCAGTTCCATTGTCCAAATCATAACGACTCACTCTCCAAATAAAATTTCCTTTCACAAAAAATGCCAAAAATGGATTCATTGCACTTTTGTGAGCGCAAGCTGTTCGCGTATTTGTTTATAGTCAATGTCATCAATAAAATATCCTACGGGATCCTTTTTTTGGCCATTCAGGCGGACTTCGTAGTGCAGGTGTGGCGCCGTTGAAAGACCGCTGTTGCCTGAATACGCAATCAAATCGCCGCGTCGTACTTTTTGTCCTACCCGGGCAGCAGGACGAAGCAAGTGGGCATACCAAGTCTTGTAACCAAAGCCATGGTTCACTTCCACGGCTATTCCATATCCTCCCCCCGTACCCCCCGCTGATTCTATAACACCATCTCCTGTGGCATAGACCGGGGTACCCACGTCGTTTGATATATCGACACCTTCATGCATGCGGACAATTCCAAGGATCGGGTGAAGACGCATGCCAAAATCATGATAATTGAAAATACCGGCCATCGGTTTGATAGCGGGAATATGGGAGAATAGATCTTTGTTGTATTTCGATTTGTTGTAGATATCCTGGTAGCTTTGCTGCTGAAAAACCATCTCCCGGTCCAGCTTGTCCAGCAATTGATCGGCAGAACTCATGAGGTCGCTTGCATCCTTCGATACAATTCCGATATTCGTCTCCCGCTTCGTACCTCCCGTCCCGATGATCCTTGTGTCTTCATCGACATGAGGCAAGTTGACGGCGAGGCGAAGTTGATTTTCCCTCTCCGACAGCTTATCCATCGTTTGCGACATATCCGACAACCTGGCGGAAAGCGTTTTGATTTCGTCTTTCAACAACCTGTTCTCAGTGGACAGAAAATTCACGCGGTCAAAATCGATTCCCAGCACATCACCGAAATAATGATTCGCACCGAAGATCAGGCCCAATGCTGCGAAGACAATGGCAGTGACCAAGACGGAGAATTTGGCTTTAAACCCTTTTGCCTCGATGAACGAAACATTTTCTTCGGAGTAAAAAAACAATTTACGGCTTTTTTTCATCCATCACTCACGGTTAGTGAACTTCTTTTCAGTCTTCAACAATCTAGCCTGAAAATATAAAAATTAACATGTTTTGTCAAGGTGAAACATCACAAAGGCATATTTAGCTGAAAACCAGCGTAAATAGATGCCTGAGGTCGATTATTTACTCAAAATCGTGTTCAAAATAGTCTATTGCGCGTTTTGCATTCCTCTTGTTCTTCTGCGCGATGACGGTTTCAAGCCGTTTGGAAAATTCTTTTGCAGCATCGTAGCCGTAGTGCTTCAGGAGATAATCGAGCGCGATGACTTCTGCGATGACGGTGACATTTTTTCCGGGGAAAATCGGGAGCTTGATGTGGGGAACCTCGACTTCCAGAATGGAAATGGTCGACAGGTCCAATCCGGTCCGTGTAAAATCCTCGGCCTCCTTCCATTCCATCAATTCTACGACAACTTCGACTCTTTTCTGAAATCGAATTGCTCTGATTCCGAAAATACTCTGCACATCGATAAGGCCAAGTCCCCTGATTTCCATGAAGTGTTTCACGAGGTCGGTCCCGGCGCCGATAAGAATGCCCTCCCCTTTTCGGGTGACGTTCACGACGTCGTCCGAGACAAGGCGATGGCCGCGCTCGATCAGGTCGAGCGCGATCTCACTTTTTCCGATGCCGGACCTTCCGATGAACAACAGGCCAAGGCCGTAGACGTCTACGAATGAACCGTGGATCGTGGTTTGCGGAGAGAACTGGTCGTCGAGAAAATCGCTCAGAAAATAAACTGCTTTTGTCGTTTCCAGCGATGTCCGAAACATAGGGACATTGTGGTCGGCGGCAAGTTGAACGAGCTCCGGGTCGATCGGATTGTCGCTGGTAACGAAAATGCAGGGGATCGCGAACTTGAACAGCGTATTGAATGCCTTGATCCTCTCCTCAAGCGGCATGCTGTTCAAGTAACGAATTTCAGTGTTGCCAAACACCTGAACACGATCGTACGTGAAGAGGGCGACGTACCCTGCGAGCGCCAAACCCGGCCGATGGATGCTTTTATCACGAATCGTATTATCGAAACCGACGTTCGTTAAAGGCACCAGCTTCAGACGGGTCTTGTTCGTCTCGTAGAGAAATCCGACCGTGATACTGTGTTTGCGAATCTCTTTGGCTGATTCAAGTTTCATCGTCAGTGCATCAATGGTTGTTAATCTTTTTCGGCAATTTTTCGAACTTCACTTTTTGCCTTTTCGTGAAGCTTGCCTTTGTATTTCACGAGCTGGCGTTCGAGCTTTGCAACGGCAGCATCGACCGATTTCTGATAGTCATCGGACTTCTGGACGGCTTTCAGCAACGTCCCGTACACCATGAGATGGATCTCCGCAACTTTAAGGCTGTTCCGGGTTCCTTCAAAGCTGAGGATGATTTCGGACTTTACGATACCGTCGTACAACCGCTCCAGCTTTGTAACGGCATCGTGAGCGTAGTCGCGCAAATTATCATGCGGTTTAAAGTGTCGGGCCGTAATCTTTATGTCCATGATACCTCCGTCAAGTTTTGATTCGAGGATTGACAACCGATCGTGCCCGGCCGTTCCTACGATGCTTTCGGGTGTGCCTGCCGGTAGACTTTCTTCAGACGCTCTGAAGTCATATGCGTGTAAATTTGCGTCGTTGAAAGACTTTCATGCCCGAGTAATTCTTTCACTGCAAAAATATCCGCGCCGCGGTCCAGTAAATGAGTTGCGAAAGAATGCCGAAGCACATGAGGGCTTTGCTGCTGCAGCTCCGAAACTTCCTTGAAATATTTTTTGACGATGAGATTGACAGCGCCCGGATAGAGGCGTTTTCCCTTTGCCGTCAAGAACACGGCATTCACATCTCCGGCGTTTTCATTGCTCATCAATTGCACTCTCGCCGTTAAGTATCGTTCAAGAGCCTGATGCGCTTTCTTTCCAAACGGAAGAATCCGCTGTTTGTTCCCCTTGCCGACAACTTTCACCGTCCTCTCATACACGTCGATATCGTCGGTGTCGAGTCGCACGAGTTCACCCCGGCGCATTCCGGTGCTGTACAGCAATTCTAGAATAGCGGCATCACGGGAACCGAGGGGATTTCCTGTATCGGGCAGCGTCATGAGTTTTTCGACGGCAAGCTCGTCAAGAAATTGCGGAAGCTTCTTTTCTGCTTTCGGTGTGACGACATTGCTCATCGGATTGCCCGGCAGCAGTTTACGCCCGACGGCAAATTTGAAAAAGGACCGAAGCGTGGAAATTTTTCGAACGACGCTCTTTTTCGTCATGCCGCTGTCGAGCAGAACGCCAAGGAACGACCTCACATGCTCCTGGTCAATTCGTTCCGGATGGCGCAGCGCCTCCGGGTCTTTTTCCAGAAGAAAGGACTGAAACTGCTGAAGGTCTTTTGAATATGAAACGTGGGTGTGAGGTGAGAAATTTCGCTCACGGTCAATGTATTCGAGAAACAATTTCATCACGTGATTGAGCATCTGAGTACCATTAGACTGCTATTGCTGTTTCTTCACGGACGAATTCTTCCTTGCAATTCGGGCAGAACAAATAGTCCCCTTTTTTCTTTGAACTTTTCTGGACGAGGTACGGGTTTTTGCAGTTCACGCACTCTTGAATAACCGGCTTGTCCCATGAAACAAAATCACAATCCGGATAGCGCGAGCATCCGTAAAAGTTTCTCTTCCGTTTCGTCTTCCGCTCGATCACGTCCCCATCTTTGCATTTTGGGCATCTAATCCCCATCGAAATCGGCTGAGTATAATTGCACTTCGGATAATTCGAGCACCCCAAGAAAGTCCCGAAGGGCCCCCCCTTCACGACGAGGTCTCCGCCGCATTGTCTGCACTTCAACCCGACCGTATGTGCCAGCTTCTCGACATCTTCGTCTAACGGTTTTCTGTTCTTGCATGCGGGGTACCCTGTACACGCTTTGAATTGACCGTAACGGCCCCATTTAATAATCATCGGCTTGCCGCACAGTTCGCACAGTTCACCGGTCTCTTCCTGAAGCGATTTCTTAAGCCTGCCGGTTTCTTTTTCGACATGGTGGAGTGATTCGATGAAAGGATGGTAAAAATCTTCCATCACCTGCACATAATTGTTTTTTCCCGATGCGATGGTATCGAGCTCTTCTTCCATCAACGCAGTAAACTTAACGTTGAGAACTTTCGGAAAGCTGTGAACAAGCAGTTTCGTGACCACCATGCCCAACGAGGTTGCGAAGAGCTTCCTTTCCAATTGGTCGACATATTTTCTGTCGACAATTGTGCTGACAATGGCGGCGTACGTGCTCGGCCTTCCAATGCCGAGCGACTCCAGCTCTTTCACCAAACTGCTCTCGGTATATCGCGCGGGCGGCTTTGTGAAATGCTGTTTCGGCAGAACGTTCCTAAGTGTTGAGTGCTGGCCTGCCTTGAGATTCGCGGGAATCTTGGAAGTAGGATCTTCGTCATCGGCAGATCCTTTTTCTTCAACCATGTCATCGTACACCTGGAGAAAGCCCCGGAACAGAGGCACTGAACCGGTAGCCCGGAAAGCGTAGTCTCCTCCTTTGATATCCACGGAAACTTGTTCAAATGTCGCCGCCATCATCTGACATGCAACAAAGCGGTTCCAAATCAATTCGTAGAGTGCGTAAATATCTTTGTCCAAATGTTTTTTGATATGCTTCGGAGCAAGCTTTATCGAGGTTGGACGGATTGCCTCGTGGGCATCCTGTGATTCTTTTCTTTTTTTGAATTGATGAGGTTCTTTTGGAAGATATTCGGGGCCGTACGAATCGTAAATATACCCGCGAACGGCTGCGACTGCTTCGTCGCTTAAACGCGTTGAATCAGTGCGCATATACGTAATCAAACCTACAGTGCCCTCGTCCCCGAGGTCGATCCCTTCGTACAATTTCTGCGCGAGCATCATTGTGCGCTTCGCCGAGAACCGGAGACGGCTTGCCGCTTCCTGCTGCAGTGTACTCGTGATGAACGGTGCTGGAGCAATCCGTTTAACAGTTTTCTTTTGAATGTCGCTGATAGAGTATGTCTGCTTCTGAATATCAGCAGCATATCCCTGCGCCGTCGTCGTGTCTACGATTTTCGGCTCTGCCCCGTCTATTCGTATCAGTTTAGCATAGAAGGGCTCGGAAGTTTCCGTCTGGAATTCGCCGATGATGGACCAATATTCTTCCGGAATAAATTTTTTAATATGTTCTTCTCTCTCGCAAATAAGCCTGAGCGCGACAGATTGAACCCGGCCGGCCGAGAGGCCATAAAATACTGTTTTCCAGATAAATGGACTGAGCTTGTAACCGACGACGCGGTCCATGGCCCTGCGAGCCCGCTGCGAATCCACCAGATGCTGGTCTATTTTCTTCGGAGATGCCATCGCTTCGGCAATTCCCGTCGGCGTGATTTCATGAAAAAGGACGCGGAAGATGTTCTTGTTCTTCGAATCGATTTCCTGCGCGATGTCGTAGGCGATCGCTTCTCCTTCACGGTCCGGGTCAGTCGCGATGAAGACTTTCTCCGCACCTTCGGCGAGCCGCTGGAGTTTTTCGATGACCTCTTCTTTGCCTGCTATCGTTTCGTACGAAACGGCGAATTTGTTCTCGACATCAACGCCAAGCTTGCTCTTCGGCAAATTCTTGATATGGCCGACCGATGCCTCAACGACGAAATCTTTGCCGAGATATTTATTAATCGTCTTTGCTTTCGACGGTGATTCAACGATGATTAACGACTTACTCATGCTTCAAACCTATTCGCTCCGCTCAATGAATTGTGTCCTTGCCGTTGAACATGACCCTGCTTCCGGAGCCGTGGGAATCATTGTCTTCGAGCATTATCGATGCAACGATCGATTTTGTTTCCTGCATACCGGCTGAAACGTAATCGGCCAGCATCACCCGGTCGATGACCGTTTCAATATCCTCTTCTGAAATCAAACCGAGCTCATGCAGCTGGATTAAATAGCCGTGCGCTTCGGGAGTAAACACCATCCGCTCCGCATCGTGAAGCACACGGTGTGAATGGGGGGAGCTTTTGGAGATTTCCTTCACCAGGTTCTCGCCGAGATTGATTTTCTCGTAGAGCCAGCTGAACGCGGTGCTGATTTCGGTAGGCGTGTAACCGCTGTTGGTCAACACGCTCAAATCAATTTCCCCGATCGGAATATTGTTCCGCAATTCGCCCATCAAGTAAACGATGATTTCAACTATTTTTTCACGCATTGTCGTGGTCCGTCCGCCTGCTTCTGGTTACCGTCTTCATCGAGGCAATGTAACAAAAAATCCCAGAGTGTCAAATCGATGGCACACCGCGGGTACATCTGGTCACATACCTCTCCTGCAATTCAAACATTTTTTTTCGTTGTTTTGTTCTTTTGTCGTCATAGCCAAGCGCATGAAGAACTCCGTGAATGACCAACCGCGTTACTTCGTTCTTCACGGTTACTTTATATAGACGCGCCTGACGCCGCGCTTGATTCACGTTGATGTAAATTTCAGCTTCGAGGAAGGGAGGTTTTTCAATCAGAAAAGTAATGACGTCTGTGTTGAATCTATGCCCCAAATATGCCGTATTGAGTTTCTTAATAGCGTTATCGTCGACAAATATACAGGAAATCTTCCCCTCTGGAACGCGCTCTTCTCTAAAAATGAAGGAAACAATCCTCCCGATTGCCTTCTTCGACACACGGTATTCCCGACAACTATGCGGAACGACAACCTCCACCATTACCGCTTTCTTTTCGTTGCAGCCTTTTTCGCCTGTTCCGGCAGCACCGATTCTGTAAGAGACAGTGCAATACCCGACAGCATCACTTCAGGGCCAAGCTGGGTAAAATCACCGGAGAGCAAAGAGCGGTCAACGTTTGCGTACAGCGAACATCCGCCCTCTTTTTCGATGATGAGGCCCGAAACTTTCCCGTCGCGCTGGCCGACAAAAGTCACTTCGCCCAGCATTTTGCTGACCACGTAGCCCGAGCAGAAATGCAACTGTAAATGAGCGTTGGGAGTGTACACGGTGACAAGGTTTCCCCTCTCTTTGCCGATCATTATATTCGAATAGATCTCCACGGCAAGCTTCTGCTTTGTGCCGCTCTTCCCCACCTCGAATCGGACATTGTTGCCTCTCGCCTTTCCTTTCACTCCAAGAGCAGCGGAAAGTTTTTTGAAATCAGAGGGTGTGAAAATGAACGTTGTTGTTGACATGGAAATTGACAATGGAAAAAGAAAAAACCCCGTCTCACAATTCTCGGGGTTTACAACGGTGTACTTTTCGGTTCTTGCGCGGAAAAGCCCGTATGATCACATCGAATATATTGTACGTCACAACTCACAACATAATATAAAGATGGATCGCCGAATAGTCAAGTTCATTTTTATTACCACGTTAACTCTAATCCTTCACGCGCTGCGGTGCATTCGAACGTGAAGTTCTTTGTTTTAATTTCTTTTTTGCACTTCAACAGTATGTCGTCAACCTTTTCATCGCTGCGGTTCGGTTCATGATGAAATAACACAAGATGGCGGACGTTTGCTTCGGCGGCCACTTTAAGTGTGAACAAGTAGTGTGAATGTCCCCATCCGACTTTATCAACATACTCTTCAGGGGTGTACGTGCAATCGTGGATAAGGATGTCGGCGTTTCGAGCAAAATCGAATATGCGTTGATTGGGGTCGCCGGAGACGGCGGCATATTTGTCCTGAACAATTTTCTCAAAGTTAGTGATGCGGCCGGCCACTTCTTTATCGAACGGTTCGTTATCGCTAATATACACGAGCGTTTTGCCTTTGTATTCAAGACGGTACCCTACCGTGAACCCGGGATGATTGACATACATCGTTCGTACGTGCGCGCCAAAAATCGTAAACTCTTCTTCTCCGATCGGCCGAAAATTTATTTTCGCCTTCAATTCACTCAATTGAACCGGGAAATAGATCCTGTTCATTTGGTCGGCAATAATACGCTGGAGATTCACTTCCTTCCTTTCGGTCCCAATAATTGTAATCTCATTTCCCGAGATCAGCGCCGGCTTGAAGAAAGGAAATCCCTGGATATGGTCCCAGTGCGGATGGGTGATGAGAAGATACGTATTAAGCGATTCTCCGTTTGCAATAAGATGGTCGCCTAAGCCGCGTATGCCCGTTCCCGCGTCGAAAATAATTAGTTCGTCGTTGTCGAGGCGAAGTTCAAGTGAAGGCGTATTTCCACCATACCGTACCGTCGCCTTGCCGGGTGTCGGGATTGAACCGCGCACACCCCAAAATTTTAATTTCATGGCATTATCTCTGTTCTATTTGAGAAATAGAATTTAGATCCTGTATGTTGCAACATAGTCAACATAATTTTGGGCGGAATGGATAAGAGATTGCCGTTCTTCCTCGGTCAAAGGCCGTACGACTTTCGCCGGCACTCCCGCCGCCAACATCCCTTCAGGAATAACAGAATGGCCGACAACAACTGCACCGGCCGCAACCAGAGAATAGGGACCGACACAAGCATTATCCAGTACGACCGCCCCCATACCAATCAGAGAAAAGTCTCTTATCGTTGCAGCATGAACGACAGCGCTGTGGCCAACGGTAACGTTTGAGCCGATGACCAACGGATACGTTTTGTGGGTAACATGCAGCACCGAGCAATCCTGGATATTTGTTCGTTCACCTATTCGGATGAAATTCACGTCGCCGCGAATGACAGCATTAAACCAAACGCTGCTGTCTCTCCCAATCTCAACATCTCCTATGACATGCGCCCCTTCCGCCATAAAAACACTGGGGTGAATCTTCGGCGTGACGCCGCCGTACTGGATAATGCTCATCGTGCTTACTCTTCAGGAGCGCGCGGCGGAACCCAGCCGGGACGGTTCCATTTGATTAACTCGAGGCGCACACTTCCCAGAATAACTTTCATCTTCGCTACAATCGGCACGGCGGCCTCATCGTTGCTGAACCACCCTGAAAAGCCGCCTGTAAGTCCGAAAATTCCGACGAAATCGGCTCGCCCTTCGAACTCTATCGTCTCGACGGGATACTTGACGGCATCAATCTCGGTCGACTTTTTCTTTCCTGTGAAATTAATGTACGTGTTCACTTTCTTTTCGGTCACGAACGTAGGGACATTCTTCGTTTCCGTTGAATGAATATTTCCTCGCGCGTAGTAGAATAACGACAACCCGTCCTGATACGGAGAACTGATCGTATCCGCTGATTTCATCGTTGAGTCATGTTGTCGGCGGATGCCTCTCTCTACGAAGACGCGACCCCGTGCGTAATCGAATGAGTAGTTCGAATACGAAACGTTATTCGTGTCTTTGTTATCAACTCCCGAAAAAAAATGTGAATACAACTGCGGATCGATTTCGCTGTAAAAAATCCAATGCAAGTTGACGAACGGAACTCCGCCGTAGGAATCCATGAATGCTTTTGTGCGAAAGACGGTGACACCGTCTTTTTGTGCCGTATCAAGGATTTCCAATTTCACCGTCCCCAAAGAAAAAATCGAATAGCTCACTTCATACTCTAGTCGTTCTCCTACGAAAAACATCCCCGAAGGAGCGGCAATATCAAAACTCGGACCCGAAGAGCATGTGGCTTCACCCGGCTTCACCGAAAAGAACAGCGCCCCGAGCACAACGGCAAGGCAAAGAAAGCCTGCAATGAATTTCTTGTTCTTCGGTTTCTTTAAAAACCATTTCATCACAATCGAAGGAGGACGATGTCCATCCGGTGCATCAAGATCATCCATTATTGAAGCTTCGCTATCTTTGTTGCCTCGGGAAAGATTGAGAGCGCTTTCTTCAATTGATTGTCCGCCCTCAAAATGACAGGATACCAGCCGTCGTTGCCCCAGAAGTTTCTCGCGATATGGGCTTTGAGCCGGGCTCTTGTGTACTCCTTATCTTTCGCGAACTGCTCCTCATTAAAGTCAACTTTTTTCTCCTTGATAAACGCGACGAACCCGTTCATGAGAGCATCGTCGACTTCAAAGTCACGGTCAAAGTGTTGGAAGTCTCCTTTGTATTTTTCCTTGATCTCTTTGGTATGTTCTTCTAAATATGCGGTCGTGAATTCATAAAACAAATTCCGGTTCCTGATCGTTACCGTGAGTGGTGTTGCGTCTTCCGGCTTTACAATATAATCGGGTGTAATGCCGCCGCCACCGTAAATTTTTCTTCCGCTTGCGGTTTTGAAAACTGGGCGCGTCGAATCGCTTTCTTCGACATGCGTAATATTGTTGCCTTCAGTTTCGTTCCGTTCGAACGCTTCACGCTGATACTTCTCTTTCCCTTCCGCGTACGAGCGCTGGATCAAACGCCCGCTCGGCGTGTAATACCGGGCTATGGTCAAACGAAATGCGGACTTATCGGCCAATTCAAACTGCCGCTGAACGAGTCCTTTGCCGAAGCTTGTTTCGCCGACGATGAGACCTCGATCCCAATCTTGAATTGCACCGGCAACAATTTCACTCGCGGAAGCCGTCCCGTTCGAAACCAAAATAATCAGCGGAACTTTTTCGAACTCGCTGTTCGTCGTCGCGAAATATTCTTCGTTGAAGTCAGGACGGCGGCCTTTTGTGTACACAATCTTTCGTTGTCCCGTTGCCGGATCTCCGTCGAGAAACAAATCAGCCATTTTAACAGCCTGGTCAAGGTAGCCCCCCGGATTGAACCGAAGGTCCAGCACCAATCGCTTCATTCCCTGCGCCTTCAGTTTTTGAAGAGCGCTCAGCATCTCCGCATTTGTCGTTTCCGCAAACCTGGTAACGTTGATATACCCGACTTCGTCGTCGAGCATGAATGAAACATCAACACTGTAAAAAGGTATAACATCGCGGATAATTTCATAATCCAGCAACGCCTTTTCACCCGGTCTCACAATGGTGACAGAAACTTTTGTCCCCTTCGGTCCCTTTAATCCTTTCATCACCTGGTCGTTGTCAAAACCGATTGCACTCTTGCCGTCGATCTTCACGATTTTGTCGTTCGAGAGAATACCCAGCTGCGCACTCGGACCTCCTCCGATAGGCTGCACGACTGTAATGGTATCGTTGACGATGGCGAATTCTATTCCGATACCTTCGAATTTTCCACGAAATTCCTCCGTCACTTTTGTCAGTTGCTTTGGGTCGATATACACGGAATGCGGGTCGAGATCGTTCAGCAATCCTTTGATTGCGGACTCAGTCAACTTCTGCGTGTCGACCTCATCAACATAATATTTTTCCGTCAAGCTCAAGACATCCTTAAATTTGCCAAGTTGCTCGTAAATATTGTCGCCGGAGATAAGCATATTGAGCTGCATGCCGCCCAATATTGAAACCAGGATCAACAGCACAACAATCGGCGTGGAAAACCTTTTCTTCATAAGACCTCTTTTTAGTTCTTCCTTTGGTATCATCTCAAAAAAATAATTAATGTCGGCTCATGGGCAAAAATCCAAAAGAACTGCATGTGTAGTTCCAACCAGGGCAGTACAATGCACACCCGCATCCATTTGGAGAGATATGTTACGCTTTTTCAACCTTGAAATACGTGACGCACTTCACCTTGCGGGGCTGTTTCGGAGTGTTCCAAGTAAAATCATAAGAAATAGCTTCAAAGTCAAGTTGGCCGAAATCCCCCTTCCCCAATTGAAAACTGCCTTCTAAGTCCGTTTCTTTAAAAATATTCTGTCTTTACCGCCAAAGCGCGGAGGTCACCAAAATTGTTGTTGCCCAGTATACTCATAACTTGAGACTTCTGAATAATCAGGAAAGCTTGCCTCGCGCAAATCCCGAAGGGATTCGCGTGATACTATTTTCAGATGTTTCAACTTCTTAGTGCGTTTGGCGGTTTAGTGGAAAAAAATTCAAGAGTATTTATTGGACACGGCATTAGTGACTGATCTTTACGTCTTATTTCTCCGGCTTCATTTGCGGGAAGAAAATGACGTCGCGGATGGACTCTTGTCCGGTGAGCACCATCGTTAAACGGTCGATGCCGATTCCCAGTCCGGCTGTCGGCGGCATGCCGTATTCAAGCGCACGGAGAAAATCTTCATCAAGTGTTTGGGCTTCGTCATCGCCCCGTTCTTTCAGCCGCACCTGGTCTTCAAATCGGGCACGCTGGTCGATCGGGTCATTTAATTCACTGAATGCATTGCAGATTTCCTGGCCATTCACTATGCCTTCAAAGCGTTCCACAAGTCCTTCTTCTGACCGGTGTTTCTTTGCAAGAGGCGACATCTCAATAGGGTAATCCATGATGAAAGTCGGCTGAGTAAGATACGGCTGCACTTTCACACTGAATATCTCGTCGACGATTTTCCCCGGACCTGCGGCCGGATCTATATCGACGTGCAATTCCTTTGCGATGGTGCGTAGCTCTGCTTCGCTCTTGCCCTGCAGCTTGCGTCCGGTATATTCTTCGATCGCACCGAACATGGTCATCCGTTTCCACGGAGGAGTGAAATCGATTTCATGCTCTCCTAATGTCACCTTTGCATCGCCGTTGAGTGCGAGCGCGACTGAATGGACCATCTGCTCAACCAATCCCATCATCCACAAATAATCCTGGTATGCCACATATACTTCCATCATTGTGAATTCCGGGTTGTGAGTCCGATCCATCCCTTCATTGCGAAAGTCTTTTGCTATTTCATACACTCCGTCATAGCCGCCTACGATGAGCCGTTTCAAATACAATTCATCGGCAATACGAAGATAGAGAGGCATATCGAGTGTATTGTGATGTGTGACGAACGGACGCGCAGAAGCCCCGCCGTAGAGCGGCTGCAGTACTGGCGTTTCCACTTCGAGATAACTTCTCTCGTCTAAGAACTTTCGTATGGTGCGGAGAATAACTGTCCGTTTCGTGAGAACGTCCCGAACCGCCGGATTGACAACAAGGTCGACATAGCGCTGCCGGTACCGCAGCTCTTTGTCGGCGAACGGATCGAACACAACCTTAATCCCATGCTCGTCCGTCTTTTCCTTGACGACCGGAAGAGGTCTCAGCGATTTCGTGAGCAGCTTCAACTCCTGCGCGTGAATTGACACTTCTCCCATTTTCGTTCTGAAGAGAAAGCCTTTGATGCCGATAATATCTCCGATGTCCAGAAGGCGAAACGCGTCATAAATATCTCCGAGGTCATCCTTCTTCAAATAGATTTGTATCTTCCCCTTTGAATCCTGAATGTGGCAAAATGACGCTTTCCCCATTTTGCGCAGGGACATGATTCTTCCCGCTACGGACACGATCCGCTGCGGATCACCGTCGTTGAATGTGGAAAGGATTTCAGAAGAAAAAGCATCGCGTTCGTACCCATGGGGGTACGGCTCAATGCCAAGTTTTCTCAACTGGTCCAATTCCTCACGGCGACGGGCCATGAGTGCATTTAATTCTTGTTGATATTCGTGTTGATCCATAATGTTTAGTTTATTCCTGCAACGTGCATAAGGGATGGAAAAGTTTCTTACGGCAATTTCTTGCCATGCGGATACGAAGGGAGCTCCAGCCGGTCCGGTGAACAACGTTTGAAGAGGGCCGTCAACTCGTAGAGCCGCGCGGCGTGCACGGAGGCCACTTGGTTCCATGAAAAGCGCCATTCCCAGAACCCCGAAGATTTCCCGGGCAAATTCATGCGCGCTTCAGTGCCGAGACCGAGAACATCCTGCATCGGATAGATTGCCATGTCGGCGACTGATTGCGACGCGAGCCGGATCAAATCCCAATGAATTTCTTTCCCGTCGGTGCCGATGTATTTTTTGACAAATGCCTGTTCCCGTTCCGTTGCGCTTTGAAACCAGCCAATCGTCGTGTCGTTGTCATGCGTGCCGGTATAGACAACAACATTTGGCGAGTAGTTGTGTGGAAGGAAAGGATTCTTAGGGTCTCCTGCAAAAGCGAATTGGAGCACTTTCATCCCGGGAAAATTGAACCTGTCACGCAGTGCGATGACATCGTCGGTCATAAGACCCAGGTCTTCGGCGATGATCGGGAGCTTGCCTAATTTCAGCAGCACCGTGTCAAACAACTGCTCTTTCGGACCGCCAACCCACCGGCCGTGCACCGCAGTTTTTTCATCAGCTGGAATTTCCCAGTATGCAGCAAAGCCTCGGAAATGATCGATGCGGACAATGTCGACAAGGGCAAGCGTATTCTTGATCCGCTCAATCCACCATGCAAATCCATCGCGTTCCATCACATCCCATCGGTACAGCGGATTCCCCCAACGCTGGCCCGTCGCGCTAAAATAATCCGGCGGGACACCGGCTACAACGGTCGGACGAAGATTTTCATCCAGCGAAAAAAGGTCGGGGTGCGCCCAGACGTCGGAACTCTGGAACGCCGTGAAAATTGGAATATCGCCGACGATTTGAATCCCTTTTTCATTGGCGTATCTTTTTAGCGCAGCCCACTGACGGGCAAAACACCACTGCGTAAATTTCCAAAATTTTATTTCATCGCTTAATTCAACGCGTGCTTTCTCAAGAGCGGGCGGTTTACGCTGGGCGATGTCCCGCTCCCATTCGCACCATTCCTTATTATCATGTTCGCTCTTTAACGCCATGAAGAGAGCGTAATCGGCAAGCCAGCTTTTGTTTTGATGATCGAACAATTCAAGTTCTGCTTTATCGCTCGATGTCGCGTGCGAGAAAAAATTTTTCGCCGCGTGATGCAGGAGTTTGAGCCGGAAGGGTATAACTTTCCCGAAATCGACGTGGGTAGTCGGAAAGGTCTTTACGGACGAAAGTTCTTCACCGTTGAGCCAGCCTTTGTGCTCGAGTTCGGAAAGATCGATAAGCAACGGGTTGCCGGCAAACGCGGACAGGCTCATATAGGGGGAATTTCCCAAGCCGACCGGGCCGAGAGGAAGTATTTGCCACAACTTTTGTCCGGCAACAACAAGCCAATCGATAAAATGATATGCCGCCGGCCCGAAATCTCCCGAACCGTGTGGACCCGGAAGAGACGTCGGGTGAAGAAGAATTCCGCTGCTGCGTGGAAATCGCATGAGTCTAACCTTCTAATAGTATTTTTTTATGGCGTCACTCTGGCAAGAAATGACCCCAACATTCACGTCCCAAGTATAGGCCGCACTGGACTGCTTCTATTGTTCTTTCATCCCGGCAAACTTTTTGAGCATTCGTTCTTCGGGCTTTGTGAGATGCCGCCATCCTCCGCGTCGAAGGCCGTCAGTCGTCAGCCCTGCATATTGGACGCGATCGAGACGCTTCACCTCATAGCCAAGCGCTTCGAACATCCTCCGCACCTGCCTGTTGCGCCCTTCGTGGATCGTAATAATCAGATTCCGGTTTTTTGTGCCAGGAATTGAATCAACGCGCGCAGGAGCGGTTTTTCCGTCTTCGATGTGAACACCCTTCTTCACCTTCTCGATGTCCTTCTGGTCGACGCTTGCCGTTAATTCAACGTGGTACGATTTATCAACCTGGTGAGACGGATGCATGAGCCGGTGTGCCAGCTCCCCGTCGTTCGTAAACAGAAGAACGCCCGTCGTGTTGCGGTCAAGCCTCCCGACGGGGAAAATCCGCTCGCGGGTATGAACGAGGTCGTAGACGGTCTTCCGGTTCTTTTCGTCGCGCGCAGTTGTTATATAATCTTTCGGTTTGTTCAGCACAATGTAGATAAGCTTCTCTTCGACGGAGATGGTTCTACCGTTGACGGCAACACGGTCGGAGGAAGGCGAAACTTTCGTGGATAGATCGGTAACGACTTTCTTGTTGACGGTAACTTCTCCGTTGAGAATCAATTCCTCGGCCTTGCGCCTGGAGGAGATGCCGGCCATTGCGATGAAGCGGTTTAACCGAACAACTTGCGGAAGAACGTTTGTATTTTTGTCTTCCACGTGCTCCATCCTTTCTTCGAATCGTGCTTTTCAGGTTGTTCCCATGCGGCGGAGGAGGGTATGACCGTTTCAGCCGTAGGATTGTCTTGCGGAGCAACGTACGTGTGAATACCCGTTTCGTCTGAATGCCCAATACTTCCGGCATCCGAAAGGGGCTCTTCATTGACCTCAGAGCGTCCAGGCATGATACGGTTTTCCAACGATGCAGCAACAGTATGAGATCCCGCGGATTCAATCGAGAGTTCAACAGGCTCGGCCACAGTGTTCGCCGATGCTGCAACATGAGGATGACCTGTTTGTTCAACCGATTCTGACTCCGCGGCGATTGTAACAATTGGCGGAGGAAGAGATGCGTCTTCATCTTTTTTAATGATCTCCACCCCAACCTTTTCTTGAGTGAAGGCGGTAGGTTGAATGGGAGTAATCTTTTCGACTACAGTTTTAGCATCATCGTCTTGATGCGGCTCCTGCAGTTTTGATTTTTTCCTGGGGATGTGAGGAGCTCGCGAATTTGGGTCAAGTTTTTCGTGCAATTTCTCTTTGAATTCCAGCTCCTCCTGATTCGCAAGCATTCTCTTCTCGACCTCGAGTTCGGTCTCCCCGAGAAGCTCTTCAATCTCCCTCGGTTTCGGCAAGTCGGTAATTTCATTGAGTCCGAAATGCTTGAGGAAATCCGGAGTCGTGCCGTACAACAGCGGACGTCCGGGGCTGTGCGCGCGTCCGACAATCGTCGCGAGGTTCTTTTCCAGCAGCGTCTTCATGATATAGTCCGCGTTCACACCGCGGATGAATTCGACTTCCGACTTTGTGATGGGCTGTTTGTAAGCGATAATTGCGAGCGTTTCCACCGCCGTCTGAGACAGCTTCCGCCGGGCCTTTTCTTTGAACAGCTTACCGACCCACGACGCGAATTTTTTGTCTGTTGCGAAAACATATCCTCCCGCCAATTGTTGAATTTTATACGCGCGGCGCGTCTCCACGTATTCGGCATTCAACAAATCTATCGCCGATTTGATTTCCTCATTCGTTGGATCAACTTTTTCGCCGTCAGCTTTGTCTCTATTCATATCATCGAAAACCACTCGGAGAATTTCGAGCGTCACCGGTTCGTCGGAAGCAAACAGCAGCGACTCAACAATTTCTTTCAGCTCCGTTGTAACAACCATGGCGGCCGCTTGATCGCTCGAGACTTCTACCTTCTCGTCTTCATTCATGCAGATACCTCCGTTGGCAGTTTGACAATCATCATTTCACCGTACGGGTCCACCTGGCGCACACCGATTTGTTTTTGTTTTATCAGTTCCAACAATGCAATGAACGTCACGACGATGCGGATTTTTTCGGCCATTGACGCAACCATCTGCAAAAAGGTTGTTTCGGTCTTGTCGTTGAAGTAATTCAGGATATACTGGATCTGGTCCTCAAGCGTTACGTTAAGCTTGTTGATTTCGTGAACATGCTTCCGCGGCATTCGGTCGACAACGTATTTGAACGCCGCAATCAAATCGAACAGCGATACGTCGCGCAAGAGATTCTCTTCGTCCGGGTCTTCGACAAGCTTCTGATCGTATGCGAAGTTCTTCCGGTACGAAATCTTGCTTTGCTCTTCGCTCATCGTTTGAAGCTCCCCGGCCATCTCTTTATATCGTTTGTAATCGAGCAAACGGCGAACAAGCTCCGCGCGCGGGTCGAGCTCTTCCTCGCCTGCGCCATCCATCCGCGGAAGCAGCAGCTGGACTTTTATCTGCATCAACTCCGCCGCAGTGACGATGAACTCCCCTGCAATGTCCAGGTCGAGTTCCTGAAGGTACTGCAAGTATTCGAGAAAGTCTTTTGTAATCTTCGCGATGGGAATGTCGTAGATATCCAATTCATCCCGCTTGATGAAAAACAAAAGCAGATCAAGAGGTCCTTCAAAATCCGACAATTTAATTCGATACATCTGCTATCCGAGCGACATTACTGAATGAACGTTCCGCATTGTTTCACCGGCTACTTTTTTCCCGCGAGCTTCACCGTCCGCCAAAATATTTTTCACTTCATCGAGATGAGATTCATAGTACGCCCTCTTCTCGCGGATTGGTGCAAGTGCGGCGGCGATTTTTCCGCCGCAATTTGATTTGCAATCGACGCAGCCAAGCGCTCCCGATTCACAGTCGCGGCGAATCTCAGCGACTTCTGTTGCGTTAAATTTTTTGTGATACGTAAAAACGAGACAAATGTCGGGATGGCCTGGATCACCTTTACGGATCTTCGCCGGGTCGGTGACGGCAGTTTTCAATTTCTTCCGAATATCGTCGGGGGAATCCGAAAGCAAGATCGTGTTCCCGGTGGATTTGCTCATTTTTTGATTGCCGTCGAGGCCCGGGAGCCGTGCAAATTTCGTCAGGCGCGGTTCCGGCTCTGGAAAAACCGGTCCGTACTGATTGTTGAACCGCCGTGCAATTTCCCGCGTGATCTCGATGTGAGGAACCTGGTCTTCTCCGACAGGGACAACATCTCCCTTGTACAACAGAATGTCGGCTGACTGCAGCACAGGATATCCCAGATGACCATACGACATCGTCTCGATGTTCAAGTCACGAACCTGATCTTTTAATGTCGGATTGCGCTCCAATCGGGCAGTTGTGATTAACATCGAAAAAATTAAATGGAGTTCCGAGTGTTCCTTAATCTGCGATTGCCGGAATATCGGACTTCTCTTCGGATCAATGCCGGCGGCAAGCCAATCAATCACCATGTCGATTGAATTCTGGTACAGATCATGCGTGTCGACATTCGTTGTCAGAGCGTGGTAATCGGCAATGAGATGAAAATTGTCGTATTCATTCTGGAGCGCGACCCAATTTTCCAGCGCCCCGACGAGATGACCCAGATGAAGTTTTCCAGTGGGACGCATCCCGCTCAATATTCTTTTCTTAACAGTCAATGACCTTTAAAAACTCCTTCTGCGCCGACTAGTTCATGAAGAGGTACGGTTTCCAACGGTCGTCGATGTTCCCTACAAAATGTCTTATGAACGTGACATGGTTCGGACGACTTGGCTTGCGCATCAGAGGCATTCGCGCTTCTTCGGGAGTCCGGTCTCCTTTTGCGTTATTGCATTGCACACAGGCACACACCAGGTTTTCCCAGGTGTCTTCGCCGGCCCGTGAACGAGGGAGCACATGATCAACAGTCAACGGTAAATCTCCCCTGCCGCAAAATTGGCACCGGTGGCCGTCTCGCCGGAGGATGTTTTTGCGAGAAAGAATAATTTTTTTATACGGGACACGAATATAGACAGAGAGGCGTACAACGCTTGGAAAAGGCATCGCCATTGAAACAGAACGAAGAAGTTTGCCAGCATGAGCTTCGATCAGCTCAGCCTTCCCAAGAAAAAGCAAGATGATAGCTTTCTTGACATTGCAGACACTCATTGGTTCGTAGTTTTGGTTAAGCACTAAAACCTTACTATTCAACCGACCATGAATGCTTTTCGAAGTAAGTTTTGAACTGAAGACGGCCTCCTCATTCACCCTGAACAGTTACGATCTTCTGGAAATTGTATAACATCCTCATTAGCACTGCGCACCTTAAATTCACCCTCTAGCGTTACTTCAACGCTGATGTCTAGATGATTAAAATATAGCATTCTCAGGCGCTATTGTCAAGAAATTGGCTGCCCTTAACGGCCTATTAGGGTTTGGAATAATCCTTCATTTTTTGGCATTTTTGTAGCGTTTCCGTATCTCGGAGACGGAATCACCGCCAAATTTTTCCAAAAACGCATTCGCAAGCACCGGAGCGACAACGGCTTCTGCGATAACGGAACAAGCAGGAACTGCGCAAACGTCAGAGCGTTCGTATCGCGATGGAACGATTTTCATCGTTTTGAGGTTGACTGACCGTAACGGCTTGGCGAGAGTTGATATCGGCTTCATTGCCCCATGAAGGACAAGCATTTCTCCTGTCGTCACACCCCCTTCCAGTCCGCCGGCCCTGTTTGTTGGACGAACAAGCCTGCTGTTTTTGCCTGCAAGGATCTCGTCGTGGACCTCGGAACCGAACAATGTCGAATTTGTAAATGCATTTCCAATCTCAACTCCCTTCACAGCGTGAATTGAGACAATAGCCTGAGCCAATTGGCCGTCAAGTTTTCTATCGTATTCTACGTAACTCCCCAACCCCGTCGGGATGCCTGTAACAATAACTTCAAAGATTCCGCCAAGAGTATCCCCTTTTTTCTTTGCGGCTTTGATTGCCTTCATCGCTTTTTCCGCGACACGTTTATCCAATATTCTGACTTCCGATTTATCGGCCTCTTCGGCAAGATTGTATCCTCCGTTCGACGCAACGGCAAGTTTGCCGATGAGCTTATCGATACTCAAACGGTTCTGCACTGCCGCCGGGCCGATACTCAACACGTGGCTGCCGATAAAAATGCCGAATGTTTCCAGAAATTTTCTCACCACAGTGCACAATGCAACTCTCATCGCAGTCTCCCTTGCGCTTGCGCGGTCAATGACATTTCGAAGGTCATCGAAACCGTATTTGAGCGCTCCGGCCAAATCCGCATGCCCCGGCCGGGGAGTAGAAATTTTTTCGATGCCGATCCCGCTTCCTTCAACTGACATTTTTTCAGTCCAGTTCATCCAGTCCTTATTTCGTACAACCAAGGCAATCGGCGAGCCGAGGGTTCTGCCAAACCGGACTCCCGATAGAATTTCAACCGTATCCGATTCAATTCTCATTCTTCCGCCGCGGCCGTACCCCTGCTGACGGCGCCATAATTGGCGGTTGATGTACTCCGACGAAATTTCAATACCTGCAGGAAGCCCTTCGACAACACCGACCAAACCTGGACCATGAGATTCCCCCGAAGTCAGATATCGTATCACGCCCGTTTCCTTTCAATCACTCGTCATTGATGTTGTATCAATTTCCTGTAAGGAAATAGAATACTTATTCAGCAGTGGAAATATACAAAAAAAGTCTCTGCAAAACATCACAGAGACTCTTTTAACAGCGTTCCAGTTAGGTTAGATGCCGCGTTGTCAATCTTTTGGTATTTGAACGGCGATAAATCGAGACGCGCCGTTCGCGCTTTTGACGCGTAGCATGAGGGCGTCGCCCGGCTTTTTTGACTTCACCAGTTTCTCAAATTCAGGTACGGAGGAAATTTCTCTTCTGTCAGCTTCGACGATGATGTCGCCTTCCTGAATCTGCCGGTTGTCCGCCTCGCTGTACCGTTTAACATTTGAGACGATGATATCACTCTCCACTTTTCGATCTTTCTTGATCTTGGCATCCGCTTTTGTGATAGAGAAGCCGAGAGCGTCAAACTGAACGGGCTTTGAAACCTTCTCGGGTGCGGCGTCCTCGCCGTTGTTATTCTCCTCGCTGTTCGCTGCCACGCTCGATTTGTCAGGCCGCGGCTTCAACGTGACGCTTTTTTCTATCGCGGACTTGTCCCGCCATATTTGCAGTGCTACTTTTTCACCAGGATGTCTCCCCGCGATAATTGATTGAAGTTCGTTTGGAGCCTTTACGAGCTTTCCGTCGACGGAAAGGATAATATCACCTTCCTTAATTCCCGCATCCTTTGCCGCTCCGCCTTCAACAAGGTCCTGTACAAGCACCCCTTCGATTTTTTCGAGTCCGGCCGCCTTCGCAACAGTTGCATCAACCGCGGAAATTGAGACACCGATGTATCCTCGTTCGACTTTCCCGTGAAGAATCAGGTCTTCGGCAACAATCCTGGCGAGGTTCACCGGAATAGCAAAACCGTATCCCTGATAGCGGGCGTTCGTCGTTGCGATGGCGGTATTGATGCCGATAACCTCTCCGTAAATATTGACAAGCGCGCCGCCGCTGTTTCCCGGATTGATCGCCGCATCCGTCTGAATAAAATTCTCAACGCCGTAATTGTCGCCGATGATCTGAATGTTGCGTCCAAGATAGCTGATGATACCCGCAGTGACCGTCGAAGTCAAAGCAAGCGGATTGCCAATTGCGATAGCCCACTGCCCCACTTGCAATTCGTCGGAGTTCCCAAGCATTGCGACCGGAAGGTCGCTGGCATCAATCTTCACAACACCGATGTCGGTCAACGGATCGGTCCCGACAAGTTTGGCTTTGAATCGCCGCGTATCGCTCAACACAACTTCAATTCCGTTTTCAGCTGCATCCTCAACGACGTGGTTATTCGTCATAACATAACCGTCGCTGGTGACGATCACGCCGGATCCCGCTCCTTGTGTCTGCTCTTCCTCGGGCATTTTGAATTTGAAGTCGGGAAAGAAATGGAAGAACTCGTTGTCTTGCGGTTTTTTTGCCTTCGTCGTAACAACAATCGACACCACCGAAGGCGTCGCTTCTTTTGCGACGCCGACGAACGCTTCATTTAATGCCTTCAGTTCGGAGTTCGGCTTCACCGGATTTCGGTCGGCCCCGAGCTTCACCGATTTGTTCTGAGCCAGTCCGAGGTCGACGCCGTCAAAGTTCGAGACAAGCACGGCGCCAAAAATGATGCCGACGAAAATAAGAAACAACGCAGCAAAAACAGACCTTTTCATATTTCAACAACCTCCTGCAAGCAATAATATTGAGTGAATAGACGATTACACACTAGTAAACAACGAAAGCGATTTTAACGTTCGTACACCGGCAATATGATATTTCAAATACGTTTGCAGCAAAGCAAGAATTTCATCCTGCATCGGCAAGGCGAGCGGCAGGTCGTCAATTGTCTTCATCGGCAGAGTTTGCAGATGAAACAACGATTGGACCAATCCTTTAGACGCCTTGATGCCTCCCATGTTGGATGTGGAATGGCAATCAGAACACAGCACGGACCCGCTCGCCAGCAGAAGGAATACTTCATCAGTATACCGGCCTTCGACAACGCTGCGCCCGCATCGCGTGCAATGCTGAAGGTTCAGCCCGTAGCCGAATATTTCCAGGAGCCGCAATTCAAATGCGAAGAAAATATTGAGCAAATGTTTTGAAGCCCGGTCAACCGCCGTTAACGACTCCACGAGGAGCGCAAACATCGGCGCATTTTCCTCCTCATCATGCATCACCATGTTGACCAGTTCGACCACGGCGAGACCGGCTGCCAATCTATCGCCATTGCCTTCAAACTTGAAAAAAGGGCTGCTCATCTCGCATTTGGATAGCACGTGCAAATCACGCTGTTCTTTCTTGTACAAAATAACCGAAGAATGCGTCATTGGCTCCAGCGAAGCGCCAAATTTACTCTTTACGCCGCGAGCACCTTTTGCAATTACTTTAATTTTCCCAAACCTCTCCGAATAGAGCGTCACGATCTTGCTGGTTTCGCCGTACTTCATTGAGCGGAGAACGATGGCATCCGTCGATACGATCATACGGCGTGTTCGCTTGATTCCTGAAATACCGCGCGAATCGATTGTGCAAACGGCGGACGCAAAATCCCTCGTTCTGTAACAATCGCCGTAATGTAGGCGTGAGGAGTGACATCGAACGCCGGCGAATATACGCTCACGCCCTTCGGCACGGTCCGTTTTCCGAATCCTTCCGAAACTTCCTTCGGGTCGCGTTCTTCAATTGGAATCCGGGCACCCTCGGCAATCGAGACGTCGATTGTTGATGTGGGGGCGGCAACGTAAAACGGAATCCCATGCTCTTTGGCGATAATCGCGACGTTGTACGTGCCGACTTTGTTTGCGGTGTCGCCGTTCGCCGCAATCCTGTCGGCACCGACAAGAACGAGGTCTATCTTTTTCATCGCCATTACAACCGCCGCGGCATTGTCGGTAATGACCGTGACATGAATCCCCCGCTTCTGCAATTCCCATGCAGTCAGCCGAGCTCCCTGAAGAAGCGGCCGTGTCTCATCCGCGTACACGGAAATTTTTTTCCCTTGTTCAAACGCCGTCGTGATGATTGATTGGGCCGTCCCTTCGCCGCCGGTCGCCAGTGCTCCAGTATTGCAGTGAGTCAAAATCGTTGAAGGATCCGGAATTAACGCCGCGCCGTGCTTTCCGATTGCCGTGCACATTTCCGCATCCTCCGCGTGGATGAGCACTGCTTCATCCAACAACATCCGCTTAATGCGTTCAACGCTCTTATGAAGATTTAGACGACAGACGGAACGCATTCGTTCCAGCGCCCCGAAAAGATTCCTTGCCGTGGGGCGGGTCTGGGCAATCATTGAAATTGTTTGTTGAACAGCTTCGTAAAATTCTTGAGAATTTTCGGAGGGAAAACGCTGTGTACCGAGAATGACACCGTATGCCGCTGCAACTCCCAGCGCGGGCGCGCCGCGGACTTTCAACGTTCGAATCGCATCGATAAGCACCGCGAGGTCGTCTGTCTCAACGAAGATTTCGTCGGTAGGAAGTTTTGTCTGATCGATGAATCGAACTTTGCCGCCAATCCATTCAATGCTTTTCATCAAGCGTATGTAGAATCAGAATTTCGACAAGTCGCGGAATGACCGGAATCGATCCTGAATTTTCAGATGCGTTAAGTCGTTCAGCCCGTCCACGCCGAATTTCTCGACGCAAAAGGACGCCATGGCGCTTCCGTAAATAACTGCCTTCTTCAAATTCTCATCCGATATATCGTCACTCTTTTCCAACCATCCGATAAAACCACCGGCAAAGGAATCTCCGGCTCCCGTCGGATCGTTTATGTTTTCCATCGGGTACGCCGGAGCGGAAAAAATCGTATTTTCGGTGAGGAGGATTGCGCCATGTTCCCCTTTTTTGATGATGAGGATTTTCGGCCCCATCCCGATAATCTTTTTCCCCGCACGGATGAGATTCGGCTCCTGCGTGAGAAGCCGGGCTTCGGAGTCGTTAATAATGAGAACGTCGAAATGCTTCATTGTCTTCATCAGTTCATCATGTTTCCCCTCAATCCAAAAATTCATCGTATCGCCGACGACAAGCTTCGGCTTTTCGATTTGGTCCAAGACTTTTCGCTGAAGAACCGGATCGATGTTTCCTAAACACACGTATTTGCTTTTCCTGTACGCCTCCGGAATTTTCGGATCGAATTTTTCAAACACGTTAAGCTTCGTGAACAGGGTATCCCGCATGTTCAAATCGTAGTGATACTTTCCCGACCACCGGAACGTCTTGCCGCTTTCGATTCGCTGCAGACCTTCGAGGTCGATGTTCCGCTCGCCGAGGAACGACATCGCCTTTTCGGGAAAATCCCCCCCCACGACGCCGACTAATCGAACTTGCGGAGCAAAATAACTTGCCGCCGTGGAGATATAGACGGCAGAACCTCCCAGAGTTTCCTGGGCTTTGCCAAATGGTGTCTCGATGGTGTCGAGCGCAAGTGAACCAACGACTAATAAACTCACGGGTATCTCCTTAATGATGCTTAAATGGACAAAACAATGTCAGGACTTTTCAACTCACTCCGCCTCTGCGGAGCGAACACAATGCTGCGGCTCCCCGGCTTTGGTTCAGCTATCAATACTCAGGATTTCGGTCAGCAGCGAAGCTAACTTCCCTTGAACAATATACTCATCAATTATCTTTAATGCTTGAACTTGTCCCGGCCAGACGAGAAGCTGTTTCGCACGCTCCATTGAACACCACTCGAACTCATAGTGTTCATCGGACAGCGTCGGCAATGAGCCGGCGGGAACCTGTGCTGCATATACCGCGGAGATATGCACAACATCCCTCTTTGGGTTCAAAAATGTATTCATATGGGGAACGACCCAGTACTTTTCAGGAACGAGGCCGGTTTCTTCCCTCAACTCTCTGAGAGATGCTTTTACCGATGTTTCATTCCCTTCGATTGAGCCGCTTACTATTTGCCACGTATCGGGATAAATACGGTCTGTCTTTGATCGGCGAAGAAGAAGAAATAACGGACCGGTATCCGAAAAACAGAAAACGCACACCTCAACAATATTACATTCGATCGCAGACATTATGAAACGTTCTTTCGAAGCAGAGTAATCTCTTGCATGGTTAAGCCGCGGCTCTCGCCGACGGGAAGGGACCCTAATTGAACCGGACCGATTGAAACGCGCTGGAGCGAAATAACCCGGTGGCCGATTGCCTCAAACATTTTCCTCACCTGACGATTTTTGCCTTCGACAATGGTAACGTCGCAGCCGGTCGACAGTTCATTGTGGACCACGTTCGCAACAAAAGCCGGAAGGGCCGTGTACTTCTCTTCAATCCGTATCCCTCTTCGAATTTCCTCAAAGGCTTCTTTACTAACAGTTCCCTCTGCCACAACTCGATACGTCTTTGGAATTTTTGACTCCGGATTTGTCAGCCGTTCGCCGAGCTGTGAATCGTTCGTAAACAACAACGCACCCGACGTTTCTTTATCTAATCTTCCGACAGGAACAATGAACGGCTTCCCTTCCGGCAAGAGGTCGAACACAGTCTTCCTTCCACGCTCATCCACCCTGGTCGTGACAACTCCGACGGGTTTATTCATTAGAGTGTAGATAAATTCCTTTTTCTCTGGAATGGCTTGTGCATCTACTCGAATCTTATCGCGCGCCGGGTCGACGCGAAACGCCGGCTGCGAGACAATTCTGCCGTTGACCGAAACTTTCTTTTCTATAATAAATTGTTCGGCTTGAGAGCGCGAGCAGTATCCGAGTTTTGAAAGAGCGCGGGACAAACTGACAACGCGATTTGGCTTCGCCACGGATCTAAAACCCTTTATGGATATTCTCCACTATCCGTAATGGAGTAATCGCGAAATCATCGAAAAATTCTTTCCACCGGTCAGAAATATTTTCCTCTTCAAGCATTGTAATCTGGTCACGAGACACCGGGAAAAATTTGAAGCCCCCCAGCAGTGACGCCACTGCCTTCATCAAAAACATCGGTTGATGAATTTTAATTTTGTGTTTCCCGACAACGTATGCGACCATATCAAGCAATTCGTTGTACGTGTAACGATCAGGCCCTGCCATATCATACGTTCTTCCTACGGACAGGTCGTTCGTGAGCGCTTTTACGAATCCTTCTGAAACATTTTGAACGGCGACCGGCTGAAAGCGGTAATTCCCATCGCCAAGAACGGGAACAACCACCGGCACCATCAGCAAAAGATCGTGCAGAACGCTGATAAAATTTGCGAACCCTTCTTTTTCATTCCCGAACATCAACGACGGCCGAAATATGGTCCACCGCAATTGACTTCCCTTAAGATATTCTTCTGCCCGAAATTTCGTCTCCTGGTATTTAGGCCTTGCTCCCTCACGAACGCCAAGCGCGCTCATTTGAATAAACCGCGCCACCCCCAGCGTTTGAGCCTCATCGACGAGGAGTCTTGTCCCGAGGAAATGAACTCCTTCAAACGTCATTCCTTCGTTCGGAAACTCGCGGAGCAATCCAGGAAGATTAATAATTGCGTCGCACGATTGAAGTGCGTCACGGTATGTTTCCGGCTTCTGGATGTCGCCATTGACTACTGTAATACTTCCGGCAATTCCTCCCGGAAGTTTCGTCTCTGACCCTATGCGAATCAGCGCTACAACAGCGTAACCGGCTTTCACCAAGTCGCGAACAACCTGCCGTCCCACATATCCGGTTGCACCGGTCAGAAATATTTTCATCGTACTCTCAATGCTGACGTGAATATAGAAAGAAATTTGTTAGACTTCAATCTTTCCCTGCCTCATAAGCCTCCGTTTTCCGAAAGCAATCGGAGCGCTTGAGACCGGCACACTACTTCAAACAAAGCAGAATTAAGAAATCGGCGTGGAATGTTTCACAGCATTGCGAATTGATTCCGCAGTTGCTTCGGCTCCCATCTCGGCCACAAGGTCAATGGGAGCGGAAATTGTTCCGGCGCTCAAGGCAAAGGTCGTATCACCATCAAACGTTGTGTGGGAAGGAACGATTGCACGAGCCATCCCGTCGTGAGCGCGCTGAGCAACACGGTAGCAGTCAACTTTGCTTAAACGCGCATTTGATGCAACAACCACGAGCGTCGTGTTGATATTGCGCAAAAGCAATCCTTCGTTCTGCAAGCTGTTCAGTCTATCCTCGCCGCCGAAAAATTTGCCTTTTTTTTGTGCACCGGCAAGAATATGCCCGTCATGTCCGACAACATCGCCGACCGCGTTCACAACGGCGAGGGCGCCAACAACGACTTCTCCGGCTCTTATGGAAAATGTTCCGACGCCCCCCTTCATTGCAGAGTCCAAGCCGTGCCATTTTCCGACCGTCGCACCCGTTCCGGCTCCAACGTTTCCCTGTCCAACTTTCATCGATGCATTTTTGCACGCCTGATACGCGTTATCCTGCGTCGGAAAAGTTGCAGAATCGCCTACATTTAAATCGAAAATCACAGCTGACGGAACGATCGGCACAAGCGCCCATGGAGTCTGGTAACCCATGTTATTTTCGGCCAAATACTTCATCACGCCGTTTGCCGCACCGAGGCCGAAGGCGCTGCCTCCGGTCAGCAGAATCGCATGGATCTCCTGCATCTGCTTTTCCGGCGCGAGCAATGCAAGTTCCCGGGAACCGGGAGCGCTTCCCCGCACTTCGCAGCTCGCCATTGTTTTTGGAGGGCACAGCACAACCGTGCAGCCAGTCAATGCTTTGCGGTCCGTATAATGACCGACCAGTATTCCGGAAACGTCAGTAATCATGTATTTAAGTATACAAATTTACAAGCCTTCAGAAGGCTCATTGATAAAAAGGTAAAAGGCCCAATCAATACTCAGGTTTATAAAACAAACCTTCCGAATGCAGTTCAAACATTAACCATCTTTCTTTTGTTGAAAAGCACGATGTGATAGGAATACAGCGGCTGCCACGCCGGCATTTAAAGATTCTGACTTGCCAAATTTCGGAATAGCAATGTGTTTATCGAGCAACTTTGCGATTTCCGGAGAAATCCCCCGTGCCTCATTTCCAATGACGAGAACGGTTTTGTTCGGCCAGACATTTGTTCGTATATCAGTGTTCCCTGATACTTCCGCACCGAATACCACGAATCCGCTTTTTTGCAACCCCCCTAACACATCTGCGAACGACTCTCCGTCGTCCGAGCAATCAAGAATTGGCAAATGAAAGATGGACCCGACAGTCGACCGAACGACTTTCTGATTGTAAAGTTCGACGCAGTTTTTGCTGAGGAAAATTGCTTCAACGCCGAACCAATCGCTCGTGCGAATTATAGCGCCAAGGTTTCCCGGGTCGGAAATCTGATCGAGTGCAACAACAAATGCCTGACCTTTCATCAACAATTTTTGAAGTTCGGTATCAAAGCTGATCGAAAGTTTTTTTACAACAGCAGCAATCCCTTGTGCCGCAACAGTATCCGCGATCAGGTCGAATTCTCTCGTAGACACCTCGAGCCGCTCTTTTGATTTTTTCCCTGCTAAAAAGAGTACAGGGCCGAATCGCTGATTCTCTTTTGCTTCCTTCGTATACACGAGAATTTCTATTTCATCTAATGCCGCGCACACCTCTTCAACACTTCGCCATCCTTCGACAAGAAAGAGCCCTTCCTTTTCCCGGTGTTTCTTTTGCGAAAGATTCTTTAGATACTGAAGCTTTGATTTGGATACCATGGGGCTGTTGGCTTTTTGTTCTTAGGCTTTGGGTTTTAGGTGTTGGGTTTTGGGTTGCAACTTTTTACTGTTAACTGTCCGCTGTTAACTGCTGTATTCTCCCCACACTTCTCTCAATACGTCAGAAATTTCCCCGATGGTCGCGTATGCTTCTACCGCTTGCAAGATATGAGGAATAACATTGTCCGTTCCCTTCGCAGCCGCGTGCAAATCGCGAAGACTGTGGTGCACCGCCTGTGTGTCACGCGATTTTTTTATGGCATTCAACCGCTGAGTCTGTTCAGCTCGAATTGATTCATCCACATGCAACAATTCCTGCGATACTTCCTCTTCCGCTTGGAAAGCGTTCACGCCTACAATGGTCTTTTCTTTTTCATCAATCGCTTTTTGGTATTTGTAGGCACTGTCCGCAATTTCGGATTGATAGTATTGTGCTTCGATTGCCTTTACTGCACCGCCAAGAGCCTCGATTTTCTGGAGATATTCCTTCGCTCGATTCTCGATTTCATCGGTAAGCGATTCAACAAAATATGACCCGGCGAGCGGATCGACGGTTTCGGTAACACCGGATTCAAAGGCAATGATCTGCTGCGTCCTCAGCGCTAGGCGGGCGGTCTCCTCAGTTGGAAGCGCAAGCGCTTCGTCTTTGCCGTTCACATGCAACGATTGGCATCCGCCGAGGACTGCAGCCAGCGCCTGCATTGTTGTCCGGGGAATGTTATTATCAATTTGCTGTGCGGCAAGTGTCGAACCCCCGGTCTGTGCATGGAACCGAAGTTTCATCGCATCCGGATTTGTCGCGCAAAATTCATTCTTCATGATCGAAGCCCACAGTCGCCGCGCCGCCCGGAACTTTGCAACTTCTTCGAGAAAATTATTGTGAGCATTAAAGAAAAACGAAAGCCGTGGACCGAACTGATCGACTGATAACCCCGCCTTAACGGCTGCGGAAACATATTCCCTGGCGTTTGCCAGAGTGAACGCGATCTCTTGAACCGCAGTCGAACCGGCTTCGCGAATGTGGTAGCCGCTTATCGAAATCGTATTCCAACTTGGAACATTTTCGCTGCACCAAGAAAAAATGTCGGTAACAAGCCGCATCGATTGTCGCGGAGGATAAATGTATGTCCCGCGAGCAATGTATTCCTTCAAAATATCATTTTGAATTGTGCCTGAGAGCGTTTGCAGATCCGCATTCTGTTTTTTTGCAAGCGCCGCATACATGCAGAGCAGTATTCCTGCCGTCGCATTGATCGTCATCGATGTGGTAATATCCTGAAGTCTGATTCCGTCGAAAAGCGTTTCCATGTCGGCAAGCGTATCGATTGCCACGCCGACCTTCCCGACTTCCCCTTCAGCTAATGAGTGGTCGGAGTCGTAGCCCATTTGTGTCGGAAGGTCGAAAGCCACGGACAAGCCTGTCGTTCCGTTCGCAAGCAGGTATTTGTAGCGCTCGTTCGATTGTTTCGCCGTTCCGAAGCCGGCATATTGGCGCATCGTCCAGAGTTTCGACCGATACATTGCAGGATGCACTCCGCGCGTAAACGGAAATTCTCCAGCGTCACCAAGCTTCTCGCGATAATCAAAATCCCATGGAGTGTACTGTTGGCGAATTTCGATCCCGGAATCTGTTTTGAACTGCCGTGCTTTTCCCTTAGACATCAGTAGGGCCATCAAATGGATGGTTGACGTTACTTCTTTTTTTCAGAAAATGATAAATGACCGGCGGCACAAAGATAATAAAAAGAAATATGATTTTGAAGAAGACATAAAGAGAAACAGTTATTGCCAAACTGACGACGATGATCAGAGCTGAAATAAGATTTGCACGTTGTCGGATGTTCATCACCAGTCTACACAATTGAGTAAAAGATGCTCGAAAGTATATGCATAATACAATGAAAAAAGGAGAAAATGAATTGAGTCGGCCTGAATCTTTCATCTTTTCAGCTGGTTTCTAAGCAAAATTCATCTCGTTCCCAATCTCCCGTTGGGAACGCAATGTCCAGAAGCTCCGCTTCACCATAATACAAGAGCAAAACAAGTGTGGCGTGCGGCACTCCCAAACAGCCTGTCCCTCAGCAGCGGAAGGGTTTGGGAATGAGATGAACACCATTCGTTTATGAAATGTCGCGCAAAAAAAAGTATATTTGACTATACGTCCATACCCATAGACAATCCGATAAATTCTCTCAGCGTTCGGAAAGCATTTAACCTTTTACAAAATCAAACGTATCATTGTCATCGGAAAAGGATGTCATAGATGACATTCAAACTTACGGAGTAACTGACGGACCTGGTATTTCAAAAATTAGCCGAAACCCTCGATCGCTGCAAAAGCGGTGATCTCTCGGCTTTTCGGCCTCTCGTGGAAGAATATCAGGGATATGCCTTTTCCGTTGCCTTCAGAATTCTGTGCGATGAAGAAGAAGCGAGGGACGTTGTCCAGGAATCATTCATCCGCATTTGGAGCAGCCTCCCCCGCTATAATCGTGAGATGAAATTTACGACGTGGATGTATTCAATCGTCGCCCATTTGTGCTATGACAAACTGCGAACTCGGAAGAAAAGAGGAACAACCGCGCTTGACGCAGTCGATCCATCGCTGCTCGCGAGTGTCGCGGTTGAACATAACCCAGAACGGCTCTACAGCAATAAAGAACTTGCAGGCGCGATCGAAATGCTGACCGATAAACTGCCGCCAAAACAGAAAATTATTTTCGTACTCCGGGACCTTCAAGGACTCAGCGTGAGCGAGGTGAGTGAAATTCTTCGGCTCTCAGAAAGCTCGGTGAAAGCGAACCTGGTTTATGCCCGGAGATTCCTCCGTGAACGACTTGTCCCCTTCATTTCAGATTGAGATGCCGATGAATTGCACAAGATTCAGAAAAGCGATGTATTTCCGCGAGGACGAACTTGGGCCGGACGAATGGCGAGAATTCCAACGTCATCTTTCGACGTGCAGAGCGTGTGTCGCAAAATATCGTGAGGTAGAGCGAACACAAGAAGTTTTAGCGCTTTTCAAGAATAGAACTCCAAATTCCACGAACCCTGTTGCCATGGCGAATGCCGTCATCGGCGAAATTGAACGCAACAATTCGCGGAAGACGTCGGCGAGCGTCTACGACCTGATCGTTCTGCGGCTCGGGCTTCCCGTTGTCCGGATTGCCATCGCATCCACACTAACACTCCTGTGCGCTTCCTTTTTGATTGAGTATACTTCCGGCTATGTTCATGTCAAAGGCCTTGAGACTTCGATATCGACATCTTCTCTAGTGCACTCAGACTTCCCCGCCCCGTTTCTGACGCAGAACGATGCGCTGGGAGTGGTATCCGACCTTTCGCGATTCGCGACGGGCAAGAAATCATTTTTTGAAGTTTCGGGCAATTGGGTGATGATCAACAAAGCATCCATAGAAGATTTCATCCTGTTATACAACGAACTCCAATCGATCACGCCAAAGCTTCCTCCAGAGTTCCGCGCCGCGCATCCCCAGCTCTGGAAACTCTTAACGAAAAAGAAGGATGCAAAAGAACTCGATGCCCTTCTTAAGGAACGGATGTCATTGATTCGTGAGCTGAACGATCTTATTCCGCAGGAAAGGAAAATACCATGAGTCGGACAACAAAATCCATTATTTTCTTGATCATGTTGTTCTCAGGCGGCTGTAATGACTACACAATAAAAACAACAATTAGTCCGGATGGATCATTTGAACGGACAATCGTGTGCGACGGAGATTCTCTCGGCCTCCGCTATCTTCATCTCCCGTACGTGTTCGACAGCTCCTGGAGCATCGGAATAGAACACGGAACGGAGAAAGGTTTCACTACCACTGCAAAGAAAACGTACATCAACAGCGATCAACTTATGGCCGAGTTCTCGCAGGGAAGAGACTCTGCTAAGCTCCAGATTTCATGCCGTGTCGAGAAGCACTTTCGGTGGTTTTTCACGTATTATACCTACACTGAAACGCTCCCATCGTTCAGCATCTATAGGCACGAGCCGATCGACAGCTTCTTTACTCCAACGGAAATCGATCTCATCAAGGAAGACAAGGACAGTCTTCTCAGCAAGCGAGTCGACGAATTTTGGTTCCGCAATATTATCGACGAGTTTATCGAGAGGATACAAGCGCGGGCAAGAGAGCTGAACGACCCCGCCCTTCCGCCATCGGCTTTTGCCAACCAGAAAGAACCGCTGATCGAAGCACTTATCAAAGACGTGAATGCCAAGCCGGACGATATTGCTCGGATCGTCGAAAGAAACCTTCGTCCACGCCCGGTAAAAAGACTGCAGGGAGCGATGGATACGATCTTCACGAATATAACGAAAGAGATCAAGAGTGAGGCTGAATTGGATTTTTCATACAAGAACGAAGTCTCTATGCCGGGGATACTTCTCACTTCGAACTCGAAAAAGATCGAAGGGAACCAGGTTTTCTGGGACAGTCGATCAAACCGGTACTTTGACGTTGTTATGAGTGCAGAATCCCGAATGGTCAACCTCTGGGCAATAATCGTTACTTCAATCGTTTGTCTCGTGCTTATTATCGGATTACTACTTCCTCTCATTCATCGTGTTCGTTGAAGATATTTTTTTAAAAAAGACAGATTGTCTCGTTCCCAACGGGACAGATTGTCCCGAGGCAACTGAAGAGTTTGAGAACGAGATGATGAATTCGCTCCCAATCCCAAAGGGATCACTTCTGCCGAAGGCATCACTTCGTGAGTGACGAGACGTTGGGAGCGAGTTAAGACGCCCATCGACAAAGAATAGACCCAGCCTCATTCCTTCCGCCAATTGACGCGAGAAATCGATGCGCCGTCGGATTCAAAAATGATTGCCCCTTCTTCATCTGTTCGATGAATTCTTATCCCTAGATCCTTAAACCGTTCTATTACTTTCCGCGAAGGATGACGGAATTTGTTGAACTTGCCCACCGAAACAATAACTTCTTTTGGTGCAACATTCGTCAGAAATTCTGCGGAACTGCTGGTCGAAGATCCATGGTGCCCGGCTTTCAGCACGTCGCTTTTGAGGAACGATTGATACACCGAGTCCAAATGCTCTTCGACAGGAAGCTCAGCATCCCCCGCAAAAAGAAACGACGTTGTGCCGTAGACTAATTTGAAAACGACCGAAGTATTGTTTAAATGGTCATAGCCGTCGGTAGAATCTATATCAAGAAAAGAATGAATAGGATGCAATGTATAGAGGCGGACGTTTGGAATTTCCGCAAGCTGAATTCCCGCCGTAACCACATGGCGAATATTGGGAATGAGCGACTCATAGTCATAATACAGCGCCGACTGAGCGCGCTGGCCTGCGTCGATTACCCGGTTCACGTCAAAGTTGCGAATCAGATACGGCACTCCTCCAACATGGTCGCTGTGCGGATGGGTAACAACGATCGCATCAATTTTTAAAATGCCGCGCCGTCTGAGAAACGGTGCAACGACTTTTTCTCCCGCATCATGGTCAAATGTTTTCGGCCCCGCATCGACAAGGAATTTTTCTCCCGAAGGAAATTCAATCACCGCCGCGTCCCCCTGTCCGACGTCCAGGAATTCAATACGCAAATTTGTCGGAGCAACGTCGCGAGATGAAAAAAGGGAAAGAAGTAAGATGATGTTTATGCCGGCAAACAAGATTAAAAGAAGGCGTCTTAGGAACATTTTATTCGTGAGATTGAACAGCGCTGCGACAACAACGGAATAGAAAAAACCTTCTTTGAACCCGAATGTGGCTGTTGGAATTGACGCGTACGGAACGGCGTTGGCGAGCATGACAAACTTCAGCGCAAACCAGGACAGAAGGTTGTTCACTTCGTTAAAACAGGTCGACACCCATATCGAAAATATTCCGGCGAGAACCGAAACAAATCCGACAATGACGATAATCTCGACAATGGGAACGACTACCAGATTTGCTGCCAGCGAAATGAGCGATACTTTCCCGAAAAAATACGCGGTGAAAGGGATCGCGCCTAATTGTGCGGCAAGCGAAACCGCAAGCAATTTCAACACATAATCAATTGCTTTTACCTCTTCGAGGCTTTCTGGAATTTTCCTAATAAGCGCAGTCAACTTCGGATAGAAATAGGCGATCGCAAACACGGCAGAGTACGAAAGTTGAAATCCTGCGTCGAACAGTTGCATCGGGTCGTATGTCAGAATTATCACGGCAGAAACGCCGAGCGAATTGTAGACATTTGTCCGCTCTTGGAATAGCCTCGCAAGCAGCACAGTAATCGCCATCAACGACGCCCGCACCACGGGCGGCGCAGCTCCGGTGAGTTCCATGTAATAAATGATTCCGGCAATTGCTGCGATACTCTTTTCCCGTTCCGGCAAACGAAGCAGCCCGAACAGCGCGTACATGATCGCTGCAACGAGTGCAACACGCATTCCGGCAACAATAAGGACATGAATCGTTCCGGTGTTGACAAATGCGCTCTTAATATCTGCAGACAAGTCTGTCCGATCCCCGAGCAAGAGCCCGATCATGAAGTTCGCCTCGTCGCCCGCCATCGCCTCGTTGATAATGCGAAGAATAAAATGCTTCGAGGGAAAGATAACGTACTCAAAAAACAGGTTCGGCGTTCCTTCCGAAACTGCATGGACTTCCGAATATCCAAACACGTGAATAGTGGCAAAGATATTGTTCAACTCAAGATAATCGCGATAACTGAACTCTCCCGGATTTCGTGAGGCGATAGGTGTGTTCAAGATCCCTTCCAGCGAAATAAGAGAGCCATACCGGAATTCTCTAATCTTGTCGTTCGTCCGCTTATTTTGAACGACGGTCAGAAGCGCATCTCCATTTGTCGAAAATGAGTCCTTGCCGGCCGCGATTGAACGGACGTGAACGAGCGAGGTTGTTCTTCCTTCTTTGAGACGCGGCTCGTCGGCAATTTCACACAGAAGCCGTAGCGGTTTCGGCGTGTCAAGAAAATGTTTTATGTGAGTTGGCGGCGTGAGCTGGACGATGGCGGCAGAGTAAGCGGCGGAGGAAAAAAGCAAGAGGAACGAAAATGAAACCGACCGAATGATCTCTCGTCCGCAGGCGCGACGGAATCGAATCAGAGTCCACAGCGAGAGAACAAGACATACCGCGGCAAGAAATCCCCAAACATACCAATGGACATTCAGCAATCGAGCGGCGTATGTTCCGCAGCTAATCAACAATGCCGCAGCCACCGCCGGCTTGTCAGTCCACATAGCCCCCCCTTTGACCTACGTGATGTTACGACGACATGAAAGACACGATTGTCGGCGTAACGTCAGTGAGCTTAGTAATCTTATCAGAGAAGTATTTCCGCTGCCTCCCCACGACGATCAACGGGACCGGATTGCGCGTGTGCGACTTCGTCGACAAATTTTCGATATTGCCATGATCGCTCACAAAAAGAAGAATATTGTTTTGATCGTCAAAGGAATCGAGAATGCCGGCGAGAAAACTATCCATGCGCTGTAAAACATCGACCGCGCTCTTCATCTTTTGAGAGTGGCCGGCTTTATCGGATAAAAAATACTCAAACAGCGTAAAATCGAAATCGCGTCCGATCTCATAAAATTTCTTTCCGGCATCGAGCGCGCTCATCACCGGGAGCCGATAGCCAAAAGTATTCAGGCCTTCGTTTGTAAGGTCGGCTGAGAGCGCTTTGCCGGCGGCAATATTTTCGATAGTGTTGAGCGCCCGGCCGGCTGATAGATACGAAAGCGCAACGACCGGTGTCCTGCCACGGGGGGAGTTAATATAGTCGAAATACTTTGCAGGAAATCCGTTGACGAAAAAGAACTTTTTGCGGCGCTCTTGGAGCCGGACAAAAATGTTTCGTTCTTTGATAACGGGAACAAGAGTCGAATAGGGATACGGACCGAAATGCTTCCCAATTTTCATCGGCGCGTTGACGCCGGTAAAGATTGCGGCCTGGCCTGTGCCGCTTTGCGGAAGCCCTGGAACACCGAGCGTTGTATTGACCGGCGTTACCGATGCGCGCGACGAGAAAATTTTCCTTTTCCGGAGCGATGGGATTGTCCCGTCAAACAATTTTTCAAACGTCGGGAAGCTCCCTGCGAAGAATGGATTGATCGATGAGTCCTCTTTGCCGTATCCCACACCATCCCAAAAAATCATCAGAACAGACATGGGCTAGACCTTACTTTCCAGCATGACGGTCACCGGACCATTATTGACAAGCTCAACATCCATCATTGCTCGAAATAGGCCTGTTGATACTCTGTCGTTCCCGAGCATTTGGCGCAACTGATCCACAAAAATATTATAGAGAGGTTCCGCCTCCGCCGGCGGTGCTGCGTCGATGAAACTCGGCCGGTTCCCTCTTCGCGTATCTCCATACAACGTAAACTGCGAAACTGCGAGCACAGACCCGCCAACTTCCCGCACGGATAAATTCATCTTCTGCTGCTCGTCTTCAAAAATTCTGAGTGAACAGCTTTTCTCGGCAATGTACTGCGCATCCTCCGCGGTGTCGTGAACTTTTATTCCCAGGAGTATCAGCAGTCCTTTTTCGATAGAGCTGTGCATTTTCCCGTCAATTGTGACGGATGCTTTTGATACCCGCTGAATTAACGCTTTCATGGAGTATCCGAAAATTTTGCCGCGAGAACGCCGCGGGCTTTTCCGCTGTAATCGCTGAACAGTCGAATGTCAGCCCAGCCGGCTTCGGCGAAAATGTTTTTTACAGATTCCGATTGATTGTAAGCATGCTCAACAATAATGGCTCCCATCCGATCGAGGAATGAGCTTCCGATTTTGGCAATCCTCCGATAAAAGCTCAGGCCATCTCCACCGTCTGTAACGGCGAACGACGGCTCAAATTCCTTGATTTCCGGCTGAAGCTCATTGAATTCTGCTTTGGAAATGTACGGAGGATTTGAAACTACTAGCTGGAATTTCGATGAAAAATCATTTTCAGAAACTCCAAAGACATCATGGACGGAAAACGTTATTCTTCTTTCGACTCCATTCTTTTCTGCATTCAATCGGGCTAGATCAATGGCGTCTGAGCTTTTATCGACAGCAACAACGGAAGCATTTTCGAGCAGTGCAGCAAGAGAGACGGCTATGCATCCGCTTCCGGTACCAATATCAAGGATCCGCAGCGCCTGGCCGGGGAAATGTTCTTTCGTATAACGAATCGCTTGTTCCACCACCACTTCCGTCTCAGGCCTCGGAATCAATACGCGCCGATCGACCGCAAACTCAAGTCCCATAAACTCTGTCTTACCGCTGATGTACTGCAGCGGCTCATGAAGCAAACGCCGTTGAAACAAAGCCTTGAATGAAGAGAGTTCTTCATCGTTCAGTGGCTTGTCGAAATTTGTGTACAATTGAATTCGTTTGAGGCGGAGAACATGACAAAGGAGCAATTCAATATTCAGGCGTGATTCATCAAACCCCTTTTCCGAAAGATATGACGTTCCCCATTGAAGCATCTCAAGAATTGTCCAAACTTTTTTTTGAACTGGACCAACGGCCAAAAAGCTACTTCTTCCTTTTTTGGGGGGAGGATTTTTGTTTCGAGAGTTTCTTCGGAAGCTTTCCTGATTTGCTTTTAGACCTTCCGGAGACAATCTTCGCCGGCTTTTTCTTTTCGGTTTTGGAAACAGACTGCATATTCGCCGTTCCGCGGGTTGCCGACGCGGATCCGCTGTAGAACAACGCCGAATCTTCAAGTTCTTCGCCTAACTCCTCCATTGAAATGGCGGCATCAAGAGCGTCGATGCCTTCTTCCTCATCATCAACGGGCGCCAAAGGGATCCTGCGTAGTTTCACTTTTTGATTGTCGGAAAAACCGAGCGTTTCCATTTCATCGTGTTCAAGAAAATCGTCCGAGTACGGGTCGAGGCGTGCGGAGGTTTTTTTGTCGCTCACGAATTCAAAACGCTTGTCCCCTTCGAGCAGGCATTCAAAGTCTGCCAAGAGTGACGGAACGGAAAACTTATTCGTCTCCCCTTCCTTCACCATCGCATCCCATACCTGTTTCACCGGGACGACAATCTCTTTTCGATTCCCGAGGTATCGTTCAGTTTGTTTGAGAAGCCGTTCGTACATCCAGGTTTCCTTACCGATCGGACGATGATATTGAAAGTTTTTCTTTTCGCAAATTTAGAAGAAGTTTTTTGAAAATCAAGCTTGCAGCAAGTAATGCCGTCACTTCTCACATCGGCGCTCTTTTTCCCGGCTATTATCGGCCGGTTGCAGAATATGCAATTTTTCCGCCAACAATTGCAGTCACGACATTTGTTGACAGAATTTCCATCGGCGGAATCGTCATGATATCTTTTGATAAGATGACGAGGTCGGCGAGCTTTCCTTTCTCAATCGAGCCTTTTTCATTTTCAGAGAATTCAGCGTAGGCACCCCAGATCGTAAAAGCTCGCAGCGCCTCTTCACGGGTCATCTTCTGGCCGGCATACCACCCGTTGGCAAAAACGGACGAATCTTTAATGCCATCGGCCGAGAGCTGAAACGAACGCACAACATCTTCTGCGTTCCGCGGAAGACCGTTCTGATCTTGCCGCGTAATCGCCGCATAGAATCCCAGCAATGGATTTGGGCTCTCAACCGGAAAATCCGATCCGGCCGGAATGATATTGCCGTCATCGAGAAGCGAACGCCATGCATAGGCTCCGCGAACACGGACCGGCCCAAGACGCGCTTCCGCCCATCGCATATCGGAAGTGCAATGTGCCGGCTGCATGCTTGGAATGATGCCGAGTTTTTTGAACCGGGGAATATCCAAAGGATCAAGCACCTGTGCATGCTCGATGCGAAGACGGGCATTGCGTGCCTTCGAAGGGTTTTGCTGCAACGCCTGCTCGTACGCGTTCAGCACAATATTGTTCCCGCGGTCCCCGATGGCATGAGTACAGACTTGAAATCCATGCGCGAGCGCCTCCGATGCGACCATCCGAATTGCCTCGAATGAATTAACCGTCAGTCCGCGATTTCCCGGGTCGTCGCTGTACGGTGCAATGAGCGCGGCACCGCGAGAACCGAGAGCGCCGTCGATGTACATTTTAATCGCGCGTACGGTGAGAAGATGCCGATGGGAATCAATAAACGGTCCTGTCAACAAGAATTGCTGCCACAGGTCCCCGTCGCCTCCGATTGCAGCATAGACACGGATGGGCAATCCATTATTTTCGAGCAGATCTTTGTATGCCGAATAATCCTCCCCGTCAACCCACATATCGTGAACGCTCGTCAACCCGTACTTCAGGCATTCCTGCAACGCAAATGAAATAGAATGACGAATTTCTTCCTTTGTATATGACGGAACAATCTTTATGACTACGCCGACGGCATTGTCAATAAATATGCCGGTCGGTTTGCCTCCGGCATCGCGGACAATGCGGCCCCCGTCGACATCCGCAAGCAAGGGATTAGACTCAGGGCCTGCCTCAACAATCGCGAGCGCCTGCGAATTCAGCCAGACAGCGTGGCCGTCGACACGGAAAAGCACTACCGGATTATCCGGCGAACTTTTGTCCAGCATAGATGCATTTGGAAACGGTTTCTCACGCGTTTTGCTCGGCCAAATGTTTTGATCCCAGCCGCGCCCGCGGATCCACTGTCCGGGCTGCGATGACAGCGCTTTTTTCGCGACCATGTCCGCGATCTGCTGAACGGAAGTTGTTCCGACCAGGTTGAGCTCCACGAGGCTTGAACCAAGCCCGCTGACATGGCCGTGCGAATCGATGAACCCGGGAACGACTGTTTTTCCGCCTGCATCAAGAATGCTGTCGGAGTCATACCGCTTTCGTAGATCGTTTGTCGCGCCGACGGCAGCAATTTTGCTGCCGCGGATTGCAATAGCATCTGCAACAGAATTTTGTGCGTCTACAGTGTAGACTTTTGCATTGATGATCAGCATGTCCGCCTGCTGCGTTGTTGAAGTGATGAACCAAGCGAATACCGCAATTCCGCCGCCGATGAGAATTGATAGAGGGAAAACTCTTTTCATGCGAAGTTCTTCAGGGTGTGTGAACGAAACGCCACTGGTGTTGAAGAATATAAACAAGAAGCCGTAGAAAAGCCACCTCGCAATTCATTTGGCAGTGGATATTGTGTCATAGTGGATTCTGTCCATCCATTCGAAAAAACCCGCTACCATTCATTTGCATAGCTACACCTTTTTTTCTATGTTAAACAAACGTTGAAAGGAAAAGTGCAATGAATACTGCCGAGGAATTCAAACGGTTCGGCGAAATAGTGAAACGGCTGCGAAAAGAGTGCCCCTGGGATAGTGTACAAACACACGAATCGCTCCGCCACGGGCTGGTCGAAGAAACGTACGAAGCGTTGGAAACCATCGACGACGGCAACTGGGGCGAACTGAAAACCGAGCTTGGCGATATCCTGCTCCATATCGGCCTTCAAAGCGCAATTGGGGAAGAGCGGAACGAGTTCACAATGGAAGATGTGCTTCGCGGTATCAATGAAAAGCTGATCAGGCGGCACCCGCATGTTTTCGGGGAACGATCTGCCATTGACCTCTCAACACAAAAGCGCAATTGGGAAAAAATAAAATTATCGGAAGGAAGGCATTCCGTTGTTGAAGGAGTGCCGAAAGAAATGCCGGCTCTGAGCCGCGCCTTGCGGCTGCAGGAAAAAGCTTCCAAGGTTGGTTTCGATTGGAACAACAGCGAAGAAGTGTGGAAAAAGATTGACGAAGAAATTCACGAATTGCGCGACGCCGTCGATCGCGGGGAAAAAGAAGAAATCTCAGAAGAGTTTGGCGACGTCCTTTTTTCTCTTGTAAACTATGCGCGGTTCCTTCATCTCGACCCCGAACAGACCCTGCGGGAAACATCGAAGAAGTTTGTCCGCCGCTTTAACTACATCGAGCAGCGTCTCCTTGAAGAGCAAAAGGATATCTACACCGTAACGCTCGCAGAAATGGACGCGCTTTGGAATGAAGCGAAAGGAAAAGTGTGATTATTTCGCTCCGTTCTCCAGCCTGCCGTTAAACTTGCCGTACGCATCGATAATGTCCTTCACCAAACGATGGCGCACGACATCGTTACGGTCGAAATACGCAAAATCGATCCCGTCGATGCCCTGCAGTACTTCCTGAATCTGCACCAACCCCGATGTGGTTTTTGCGGGTAAATCGATCTGCGTCACATCGCCGGTAATGATCGCTTTCGAATTGTCGCCGAGCCGCGTCAGAAACATTTTCATCTGCATCGCGGTGGCATTTTGCGCCTCGTCGAGGATGAGGAATGAATTATTCAGCGTCCGCCCGCGCATGTACGCAAGCGGTACAATCTCAATAATGCGACGCTCCATGTACGTTTTCAACTTTTCAGACGGCAGCATATCGTCGAGTGCATCGTACAAAGGACGGAGGTAGGGATCGACCTTCTCTTTCAGGTCGCCGGGCAGGAATCCCAGACTCTCTCCGGCTTCGACCGCCGGCCGTGCCAGCACAATCTTGCTTACTTCCCGGTTCTTAAGATTTGCAACCGCCATCGCCACTGCAAGATATGTTTTTCCCGTACCGGCGGGGCCGATCGCAAAAACAATATCGTTCGCCTGCACACGTCTGATATATTCTCTCTGCCCGGAAGTTTTTGCTTTGATGATCGCATTCTTTGTGAACAAAACAATAGAGTCCATCTCATCTTTCGGGATCTGCGCCCGCAGCTGCGTCTGGGAGGGTGAATCGACCGCAACAAGGTCGAGCACCGTATCGACGTCGTTGGAAGTGAGGGCGCCGTTTTTTGAAAGAAGAAATGTCAGCTCTTTGAATACGCGTTCAATCTGTTGAACTTCGGATGGCTCGCCGCGCAGTGTGATATTTTCTCCGCGCACAATGATGTCTGCGTCGAAGCGATCCTCAATGAGCTGGAGATGTCGGTCGTTGATGCCGAGGAGAGAGAATGCGTCAACCCCCTCAATCTTCATTTTCTTTTCTACCGTAGCGTGTCCTCCTTCCGAGTGATCCAAAAAATAAAAAGTCCTTCGCCCCGACGTTCGTCGAGAGAAGGACTTTCTTCATTGATGACAACTCAACAAGACTTCTGTTGTTCTCCTTACTTGCTGCCGACTCGCTTCTTCGCCCAGTATTTATGCTCGGCTTTCTTCTCCGCATCCGTCAATGAACCGGCGGTCGGGATTTTCAGCTTCTGCCCTTTGCGAATAATGTCGGGGTCTTTGATTTGATCGCGGTTGCCCTGCCAAATTTTTGGCCACATAAACGGATTATTGTAGATGTCTTTCTTCTTTGAAATATTCCACAAACAGTCGCGGTTCTTCTTCCATGATCCGACAACATACGTTTTTTCCAGGCTTGCGACGAACTCCGGCTTGGCAAGTGCGTCGCGCAATCCGTTGATCTTCTGCTGTAGCGCTTGAAGCCTGTCGTGGTACTCCTGCAACGCAGCGAGTTTCGATTTCTTCAGGGCGTCTAATTTTGCCTGCACCGAGTCAATCTCAGATTTGCGGGCGTAAAGATCCTGGTTTGACAACCGTGACAGTTCGTTGATCCAGCTTTCGAGAGCGGACAATTGGGCCTCATACGCTTTGCGCAATTCATCGCTTGAACCCGTCATCGATTTTGTTTCGTTGGCCACCGCCTCTATTTTCTGATTTAACGAAGCGAGAAGAGCTTTAAGGCTGTCGACATCTTTGTTCAATTGAGCCAGCGTCTTTTTCAAATTATCGCGCTGGGCCGTGTAATCCGTCATCTCTTTCTGCCATTCTTCCTTCGTCATCTTTGTCTGGGCAGAAACAGAAGACCCTGCGGCCGCAAGGACAACAAGGATAAAACCTGAAATAAATAATTTTCTAAAATTCATGAGTGACTCCTTCAGTATAATCATTGCTGGCTTTTTAGGCGTTCGCGAGTGGCGTCTTGCTCTTTTGTTGCCGCTGCCAGCTCAGCTTGTTTCTCTGCAATTTGTTTCTGCAGACCTGCCTTTTCGGCTTGTTTGGCATCGACTTCTTTTTGAAGTGACGCGACTTCAGCCTTTAATGCTTCCAATTGAGCGAGCTCATCTTCGCTGGGCCCGCTGCTGCAACCTGCAACGATAAAAGTCGCCGCGAGGAAAGCCGTTCCTGCAAATAGCTTCAATGCTCTCTTCATAATGTACCTATTTCCTGTGTAATGAGATGTCTGGAAAACTTCGACCGTTTCCTATTGAATAATAACGAAATGGTTCAACGATGTCAAGGGGAAAAAAACACGTTCGGCGCAAACAGTGCAAGAAACACGGCATTTACCATCCGTATTTAGTTCAATTTTCCTCCCTCTCTTAAAAAAAATTAATCGCGCTGAAAAATAACCATCCTCATTAGTTGCAATCTCACAGCAATCCCCTTTCCGCAAAGCTCGTGAAACCGCCGCCTGCAATAATAATGTGGTCGTGCACCGGAATTCCCACCACTTTGCCCGCTTCCACAATCTGCTTCGTGATGACGATATCTTCCTGGCTGGGTTCGGGATTTCCGCTCGGATGGTTATGCATGAGAATAACGCTGGCCGCGTGCTCAACAATCGCATGGCGAAACACTTCACGCGGATGTGTGAGGGACGAATTAAGCAGCCCTTTGGTAATCGTGACTTCCCTGATGATCTTATTTGCGCTGTTCAAAAGGACCACAAGGAAAACTTCCTGTTGAAGGTCGCGTAGAGTCGGTATGAACTGATCCGCAACGTCCGAGGGGGACCTGATGACCGGGCGGTCCGTTTCAGGGGAAGACTGAAGCCGGCGTGCCAACTCGAACGCGGCAGCAATTGAAACTGCACGCGCATCGCCGATTCCTTTAAATCGCTTTAAGTCGGCAACGCTTAAGCCGGCAAGCGACCTCAATGACTTGTGCTCGACGAACAAAGTTTTTGCAAGATCAACGGCCGTTACTTTCCCGCTCCCGGAAC
>Ga0265319_1000137_pt1 | contig 54672 bp, 44 predicted proteins | sample 4824metaG_FD_192443 | JGI IMG/M metagenome (GOLD analysis project Ga0265319, IMG submission 192443) | Rhizosphere microbial communities from Carex aquatilis grown in University of Washington, Seatle, WA, United States - 4-8-24 metaG | ecosystem: Host-associated > Plants > Roots > Rhizosphere >... | reverse complement strand
TGGTGCCCGGCCCGAACGGGTCGGCGCCGGTGCCGCGGAACGAGTGCCAGTACGCGATGGAGAAGCGCAGGTGCGCCTTCAGCGTCCGGCCGTCGATCACCTCATCCGGGTTGTAGTGGCGGAAGGCGAGGGGCCGGGTGGAGCCGGGGCCTTCATAGCGGATAAGCGGGGTGCGAAAGGAGGCGGATCGCGGGGATTTCATCGGAGCCGGCCATTGTTCAGGCGGCAGCATAAACTGCAATAATTACCCGCCGCTGCCGCTGCGTATGACGGATAACATACGGCCGCATTAGCTGTAGCGCGGTCTATGACCGCCGCTACCGTTGTGGTCCCGCCGCTTTCGCCTCGCACCCCGCGGCAAAACCGCCATGCTGCAGAGCGGCAGGATCGTCGTTGGGCCAGACGGCGGAATTGAAGCCATGGCCCCAACCATCATCAACCAAGTCGCGGAAATGCAGGGACTGTACGGTCCCTTCACGCTCACCGAGCGGGTCGTGCAAAAAATCTGGCTGCGCGGCGACTTTGCCTCGGGCCGCGCCCTGCTGGCCGATGGGCGGACCCTCGGGATCCGCTCGACCGGGGCTTGGAATCTCCTCGGCGGGCCGGATTTTCGCGGCGCCCGCCTGGTGATCGACGGCCGCGAGACGACCGGCGACATCGAGGTCCATTTCCATGCGGCGGACTGGCGGGCCCACGGCCATGCGGGCGATCGCGCGTACGATCGCGTCGTGCTGCACGTGGTCCTGTTCCCGCCCCGCCCCGGGGAAGGTCCCGCGACTGACGGGCGCGGACGCGAGCTCCCGACCCTGGTCCTGCTGCCGCTGCTGCATCGCGACCTGGAGGAATACGCCTCCGATGACGCCCTCGAGGTCATCACCGCCCGCGACGCCTGGGAGCAGTTCGCCGAGCTCGCGGCCACGCCGCCGGAGGAACTGGACGCGCTGCTCCTCGCCCATGCGCAGCATCGCTGGCGGCAGAAGGTGCGCTATGCGTCGGTGCGGATCGGCAAGCTCGGCTGGGTCGCCGCGGCGCACCATACGGCGCTGGAAATCCTCGGCTACCGGCAGAACCGGGCGGCGATGCTGCTGGTGGCGGCCCAGTATCCGCTCGAGCTCTGGGGTGAAGGCGCCGAGCCGGCCCTGGTGTTCGAGCTGGGCCGCGGCTGCTGGCAGCTGCAGGGCGTGCGGCCGGCGAACCATCCCCGGACGCGCCTGCGGCAGTATCAACACTGGGTCACCGGCGTGCCCGACTGGCCGGACCGGCTGCAGCAGGTCTTCACTTGGATCCGCCGCGACTCCGCCGCGGCGGGCCCATGGAGTGCGGCGGGGTCGCCGCGGCTCCAGGATTCAGCAATGCCGACCAAGTCATTCCGCCGGTCGCTCGGCCTGGGACCCTTGCGCGCAACCCTGGCGCGCGACCTCCTGGGCGGGGCTGTTGGGGGCTGCCGGCTGGACAACCTGGTGTGCGACGGCTTCCTGCCCTTGGTGGCGGCGCAGGCCGGAAATGACCTGTTCGTCGCGTGGTACCACTGGTTCCTGGGCGACGTCCCGGCGGTGGTGCGGAAGGCCCTGCCCCGACTCGGCTTGGCGGGCACCCGCGACCGGCCGTTTTGCCATGGCCGGGCCCAGGGGTTGCTGGGCTGGATGCTGGAGCGCGAAGCTGGCGCAAGTCGCTGAGTGGCTTAAAATTTCGGGGGGCTTGACAAGCGTTCGCGTCGTTTAATATCTTCCACCTCCTATAACTAGTTCACTTTCTAAAAGTGGGCCTTCGGGTCCGCTTTTTTTTTCCATTAATCCACACACACCATGAGCAGCGAAATCCTGTCCGTTCTCGAATACATGGAGAAGGAGAAAGGCATCCCCCGTGCCGATATGATCTCCGCCATTGTAAACGCGATCAAAACCGCCGCGCTGAAAGGCGTCAATTCCGGTCAGGAACTGAAGATTGAGATCAACCCGAAGAACGGCCAGCTCAACGCCTGGTCCATGCTCAAGGTGGTGGACTCCGTCTCCGATCCCAAGCTGCAGATCCACGTGGAGAAGGCCCAGGTGTTCAAGCCCGGGGCCGTCGTCGGCGACAGCATCGAGAAGGAGATCGACCCGTCCTACCTCGGCCGCATCGCCGCGCAGACCGCCCGCCAGGCCATCATGCAGCGCCTCCGCCAGTTTGAGAAGGAGCGCATCTACGACGACTTCAAGGACTCCGTCGGCGACATCGTCAGCGGCACCGTCCGCCGCCGCGAGCGCAACGACCTGTTCATCGACCTGGGCAAGGCCGAGGCCGTCATGCCGGGCAAGGAGCAGGTCCCGGGCGAGGAATACGCCCCCGGCGAGCGCATCCGCTGCATCCTGCTGGAGATCGAGAACAGCAGCCGCGGCCCCGAGATCATCCTCAGCCGCGCCAGCCCCAAGTTTGTCCGCCGCCTCTTCGAGCTCGAGGTCACCGAGATCGCCGACGGCACCGTCAAGATCGAGGCGTTCGCCCGCGAGCCGGGCTACCGCACCAAGATCGCCGTCGTCAGCACCGACCCGAAGGTCGACCCGGTCGGCGCCTGCGTCGGCGCCCGCGGCGCCCGCGTCAAGAGCATCGTCCGCGAGCTCAACGGCGAGAAGATCGACATCATTCCTTACCACAGCGACACGAAGGAGATGCTGATCGAGGCCCTCAAGCCGGCCGTGCCGCGCGAGATCATCCTCGACGAGAAAAACAAGCGCCTGCTCGTCCGCGTGGTCAATGACGACCTCGCCGTCGCCATCGGCCGCAAGGGCCAGAACGCCCGCCTGACCTCCCGCCTCGTGGGCTGGCGCCTCGACATCGAGGAATTCAAGGTCGTCGTCGCCGACCCGCGCGCCCAGGCCATCGGCCTGTTCGTCAGCTCCTTCGGCTTCGAGCCGGCCGTGGCCGAGCGCCTGGTGGCCAACGGCATCAATTCCCCCGCCGCCTTCGAGGGCGTCGAGGCCGCCGACCTGGTGGGCTTCGGCTTCACCGAGGAAGACGCCGCCAAGGTCATCGCCAAGGTTTCCGCTCCCTAATCCGTCCCGCACCCTCCCGCCGCGTCCCATCCAACTTACTGAATGAGCATCCGCATTCACGAACTAGCGAAGAAGCTCAACATGGACAACAAGGACCTCATGTCCCTGTTGAAGGACCGCGGCTACCCGGCCAAGAGCGTGTCCAGCACCGTGGACAACATCACCGCCGAGGCGCTCGAGCTGGAGATCGCCGCCCAGCACCCGGCCCCCGCCGCCGTCGCTGAGGCGCCCGCCGCGGAGCCCGCGGCCCCGGCCGTGGACGAGACCCCCCGGGTCAAGCTGCCCGCCGGCGTCTTCGTGAAGTCCGCCCAGGACATCATCCGCGAGAAGGAAGAGGCGGCCAAGGCCGTCATCGTTGCACGCGCCGCCTCCCATCCCCCGGTCGCCGCCCCGGTCATGCCGCCCAAGCTTCCGCCCACGCCGATGATGAAGACCCCGCCGCCGCCCCCCCCGCGGGTCGTCACGGCCTCGCCCTTCGCGCCCCGGCCCGCGCCCGCGCCATCCGCCCCGAGCGCGCCCCGGCCCGCGCCGGCCCCGATCCTGTCCAAGTCTCCCGTGGCCCCGCCGCCGCCCGCGGCGCCCCACGCCCGCCCGTCCGCACCCCCGGTGCCCCCGTCCACGGCGAAATTTGCCCCGGCCCTCCCGGCCACGCCTTCCTCCGCGACCGTTTCGGTCACCGTGACCGAGGAGGGCGGCGTCAAGATCATCCACCTCAAGCCGCCGATCATCGTCCGCGATTTCGCCGTCGCGCTCGGCCTCAAGCCCTTCAAGCTCATCTCCGAGCTCATGGAACTGAGCATTTTCGCGTCGATGAACCAGTCCATCGACGAGGCCGTGGCCACCAAGCTGGCGGAAAAGCACGGGTTCCTGCTCGAGATCAAGCACCGCGGCGAGACCGTCGCGCCCGTCGTCACCCCGGAGAAGGCCAAGATCACCAAGGAGGAGAAGGCCCGCGAGGAGGACACCAAGAACCTCGCCCCGCGCCCTCCGGTCGTCGTCATCCTCGGCCACGTCGACCACGGCAAGACCTCCCTGCTCGACGCCATCCGCAAGGCCCACGTCGCCGAGGGCGAGGCCGGCGGCATCACCCAGCACATCGGCGCCTACCAGGTCGAGCACAACGGCCGCAAGATCACCTTCCTCGACACCCCCGGCCACGCCGCCTTCACCAAGATGCGCGCCCGCGGCGCCTCCGTCACCGACATCGCCATCCTCGTCGTCGCGGCGGACGACGGCTTCATGCCGCAGACCGACGAGGCCCTCCAGCACGTCCTCGACGCCAAGGTCGCCCTCATGGTCGCCGTCAACAAGATGGACGTGAAGGGCGCCAACCTCGACCGCGTCAAGCAGCAGATGCAGGAGCGCCAGATCGCACCCGAGGACTGGGGCGGGACCACCGTCACCGTGCCCGTCGCCGCCATCAAGGGCCAGGGCATCACCGAACTGCTCGAGATGATCCTCCTCCAGGCCGACGTCCTCGAGCTGAAGGCCAACCCGAAGGCCGAGGCCAGCGGCGTCGTCATCGAGTCCCAGGTCGACGTCGGCCGCGGCCCGCTCGCGACCGTCATCGTCCAGCGCGGCACCCTCCGCGTGGGCGACGCCATCGTCTGCGGCCCGCACTACGCGAAGGTCCGCGCCATGTTCGACGACCAGGGGAACACCCTGAAGGAGGCTCCGCCGGCCATGCCCGTGCGCGTCATCGGCTGGTCCGGCGCCCCCGATTCCGGCGTCAAGTTCACCGCGGTCAAGAACGCCCGCGAGGCCGAGAAGCTGGCCGAGGAGGCCGCCGACGCCCTCAAGAAGACCACCGTCACCGAGGACGCCGTCCCCAAGGACACCTCCCTCGACGCCCTCTTCGCCAACATCGCCGCCACCCAGGGCAAGGTCCTGCGCGTGGTCCTCAAGTCCGACGTCTTCGGCTCGCTCGAGGCGGAGAAAAACGTCCTCGAGGGCATCAAGAGCACCAAGGTCTCCCTCGACATCGTCGCCTCCGACGTCGGCATCATCAGCAAGAACGACGTCCTCATGGCCAGCGCCGCCAAGGCCGTCATCATCGGCTTCAACACCAAGCAGGAGAACGGCGTCGTCGCCCTGGCCAAGCACCACGGCGTCGCCATCGAGAATTTCGCCATCATCTACGAGCTGGGCGACAAGGTCCGCGAGATGATGGCCGACCTGCTCGACCCCGACCTCAAGGAGAACAAGACCGGGGGCGCCGAGGTCCGCCAGGTCTTCCCCGTCGCCAAGGGCTTCGTCGCCGGCTGCCTCGTCACCGAGGGCAAGATCAACCGCGGCTCCGCCGCCCGCGTCCGCCGCGGCAAGGACGCCGTCTTCGAGGGCAAGGTCGGCACCTTGCGCCGGTTCAAGGACGACGCCAACGAGGTCCGCGCCGGCCTCGAGTGCGGCATCCGGCTCGACGGCTTCGACGGCTACCAGCCGGGCGACCGCATCGAGTGCTACGAGATCCAGAAGGTCCGGGCCTCGCTCTGATTTTCGATTCTTGATTCTCAATTTTCGATTCAACCAGGACCATTCGAGCGGAATTCGGGAATCGAAATTCAAAATTCGCGCCCTCCGATGAGCAATCGCCTCCTCCGCGTCAACGAGCTGATGCAGCGCGAAATCAGCGCGTACCTGCACTCGAAGCACGGCGGCGAGACCGTCGCCCTCACCGTCACGGGCGTCGAGGTCACCGGCGACCTGCGCGAGGCCAAGGTCTATTATTCCGTGCTCGGCGGCGCCCTGGAGGCCAGGCGCGCCGGCAAGTGGCTCCTCCGCCACCGCGCCGAGCTCCGCGCCGCCGTGGCGAAGAACGTCATCCTCCGCCACGTGCCGCTGCTGGCCTTCGTCCACGACAACCACGCGCCGCGCACGTTGCGCATCGAGACCCTGCTGGGGGAGATCGACCGGACCGCCCCGCAGCCGTGACCCACTTCACCAAGTTCGCCGGCCGCTTCGCCGTCCTGCTGCACGAGCTCGAGGGCCAGAAGGCCGTCGTCATCGGCCACCAGCGGCCCGACGGCGACTGCATCGGCTCGCAGGTTGCGCTCTGCCGCGTGCTCCGGTCCCAGGGCATCGACGCCGTGTGCCTGAACGCCGACGAGGTCCCGCGCCGCATCAAGTTCCTCCTCGGCGACACGCCATTCTACAAGCGCGAGAACCTGCCGCCGGGGGACCGTTTCGCCATCTTCACCGACTGCGCTGACCACGGCCGCGGCGGCGAGAAGGTCAGGGCCATGTACCCGGCGCCGCTGGCCTGCTTCGACCACCACGTGTCCAACGTCGGCTTCGCCAAGCGCAACTTCGTTGACACCGGCTCCGCCGCCACCGCCGAGGTGCTGGCCGGACTGTTCTTCGACGCCGACCTGTCGATCGACGCCACCACCGCGCAGGCCCTCTATACCGGCATCATGACCGACACCGGCCAGTTTCGCTTTCCCTCCACCACCTACCGCGTGTTCCGGCTCTGCGGCGAGCTGGTGGCCCGCGGCGCCAACCCGGCCCAGGCCGGGCTTGAGCTCTTCGAGCGCGAATCCTCCGGCAAGCTGAAGCTGCTCCAGCACTACATCAGCTCGCTCAAGTACGAGTGCGGCGGCCGCGTCTGCATCGGCGTCCTGCCCCAGGGGATCTTCGAGCAGGTCGACGCCACGGTCGAGGACACCGAGGGCCTGGTCGACTACGCGCGCTCCATCGAGGGCGTCGAGGTCGGTGTGCTGATCGAGGAGCGCCCGGGCACGATCAAGGCCAGCCTGCGCGCCAAGCACGCCTCCTACCGCATGGACAGCATCGCCAGCCAGTTCAACGGCGGCGGCCACGCCAGCGCCGCCGGCCTGAACTGCCACGACACCCTTTCCGCCTTCTATCCGAAGCTCGTCGCCGCCCTCACGCGCCGCCTGGCCGAGGTCGACGCGGCCAAGCAATGAGCCTCCAACCGCCGAGGGAAATGGAGGGCGTGCTCCTGGTCGACAAGCCGCGGGGCCTGACCTCGCACGACGTCGTCTACCGCCTGCGCCGCAAGCTGCAGATGAAGAAGATCGGCCACGCCGGCACGCTCGACCCGATGGCCACGGGCGTCCTCGTCATGCTCATCGGCAAGGCCACGCGCATCTCCCAGTACCTGATGAGCGTCGACAAGGCCTACGAGGGCGAGGCCACGCTCGGGGTCGTCACCGACTCGCAGGACGCCGAGGGCGAGGTGATGGAGACCCGCCCGGTGCCGGCGCTGACCGAGGCGCAGGTGCGCGAGGTCATGAAGACCTTCCTCGGGGACCAGTACCAGATCCCCCCGATGCACTCGGCGATCAAGATCGGCGGGGTGCCGCTCTACAAGCTGGCGCGGAAGGGGGAGGAGGTGGAGCGCGAGCCGCGTTTCATCCGGGTGGCGGCGTTCGACCTGCTGGCCTTCGTCCCGCCGAAGCTCACCTTCGACGTGCACTGCACCAAGGGCACCTACGTGCGCACGATCGCGCACGACCTCGGTCAGAAGCTCGGCTGCGGCGCGCACCTCTCGGCCCTCCGCCGCACCGCCAGCGGCCGGTTCACCATCGCGCAGTGCCTGCCCCTGGACGGGATCGAGCAGCTGAGCCTGCCGGAGATCGGCAAGCGCCTCATCCCGGTCCACGAGGCGGCGCCCAGCGTGGCCCAGTGAGCGCGCTGCTCCAGTTCGACGGCCTCGGGCGCGCGGTGCTGCCCGCCCGGCCGCTGCACCTCGCCATCGGCATGTTCGACGGCGTCCATCTCGGGCACAAGTCGGTCATCGAGTCCGCCCTCCATTCCGCCCGGCGCAGCGGCGGCCTGGCCGGCGTGCTGACCTTCTGGCCGCATCCCAGCGCCCTGTTCCGGCCGGAGCATCCCACGCCGCTGCTCATGCCCCGGGAGATGAAGCGGGCCGTGCTGGCCACGCTCGGCATCGATTTTGTCATCGAGCAGAACTTCTCGCGCGAGTTCGCGGGGACCGATGCCCGGGAGTTCGTGCCGCTGCTCCAGCGCAGCCTGCCGCATCTCGCGGCGGTCTACGTCGGCGAGAACTGGCGCTTCGGCCGGGGGCGGACGGGGGATGTCGCTCTCCTCATCGCCGAGGCACGGCCGCACGGCGTGGAGGTCTTCAGCGCTGCGCGGCTCAACCACAACGGCGCGCCGATCAGCAGCTCGCGGATCCGGGAGCTGCTCGCGGCCGGCGCGATGGCCGAGGCCAACGCGCTGCTCGGCTATTCCTACTTTGCGAGCGGCACCGTGCAACCCGGCCACCGGCTGGGGCGCACGCTCGGTTTCCCGACGCTGAACCTGCCCTGGGCGCCTGAGGCCCGGCCGCGCTACGGGGTCTATGCGGTCACCGTGACGACCCCCGCGGGGACGGTGGTGAACGGCGTGGCCAACTACGGCCTGCGCCCGACTGTCGGGACCACGACCGAGCCGCTGCTGGAGGTGCATCTGCTTGGCGAGATCCCGGCCGATGCCGGCGGTTTCCTGACGGTGAACTGGCTCCAGTTCCTGCGCGCCGAGCAGAAGTTCGCCTCGCTGGAGGACTTGAAGGCGCAGATCGCCCGCGACCGGGACGCCGCCCGGGAATATTTCGCAAGCAGGTAGGGCGGGTCGTTCCGCCGGCGCAAGGCTGTGGCGGACAGGCCCGACGAGCCGGTTCCCTGTAGCCGGCCTCGGTGAGGCCGGTCGGGGCCTCCGGGGTCAGCGACCCCGGCTGGAGCCTATTAATTAATCCGGTTCCATGCAGATGATTTCCCGCGAATAACGCGAATGCACGCGGATAACAGAGGGAAAACAGGAGATATTGGGATTGCTTGGTCAAACCCACCACCCAGTGGACGGGGATTTCCGGTAATGCCATTCGCGTTTATGCGCGTGATTGGCGGGATGCTGAATTATCCCGGAAAATATAATCCGAATTCATGCAGACGAAATTGGCCACGGATCACACAGATCGTCACGGATCAAAACATGGGCTGAAGATTCAGGCACAAATTAAGATCACTGTCCGGTGGAACCATCGAGACGACAAACCTTATATCGGTTTCACAGGGAATCGATCCGTGTCTATCCGTGAAATAAGTGGTTAAATTGCATGATTCCGGTGAATATCATGGCCATTAGCTCTTCCTGGGCAGGGCTGGATCTTGGTCCAGCCGCGAACGGGCAAAGCAGGGCGCTGCTCCGGCTGCACCCAGGTGCAGCCCTGCGGCAATCGGCGACGCTATTATTTCATATGCGCTATAGGCTGACCCGACCGGGTGTCGCTTCTGTTGGTCCCGCTTTCAGACGCAGGCCAGCCCGCTCGCGGGCGCGGTTTGGTGCGCCCGCGGCTCGTCAGGAAACGCGCCCGGAGGTCGCGTTCCACCTCTTCCCCTTCGCGGCTTCGGGTGAACTGGACAGGTTTGATCTGACCGGCCGGCAATCCGTCCTACTTCGCCAACGCCTCGTTGACCGCCTTGAGCAAGACCACCGGCAGACAGGGCTTGGCCAGGATCTCGGTGACGCCCAGGGCGGTGAATGCCGCGCGATCTTCCACTTGCTCCAGCCCGGTGGTCGCGATGACCCTGATGTCCGGCTTGATGATGCGCAACGAGCGGATCAGCTCGATGCCCTCGATGCCCGGCATCATGATGTCGGTCAGCACCAGGCTGACGGACTCGTTGTGCCGGATGAACAGCCGGATGGCCTCCTCCCCGCTGCGGGCGGTGATCACCCGGTAGTGGTGGAAGGTCAGGACCCCGCTGGTGGCCATCAGGATGGGATCCTCGTCATCCACGACCAGGATCAGTTCCTCGTTCCCCACGGGGAACGGCGTCAGGGAAGCCTCGACCTTGGCCGCCGCCGGTCTGCCCGCCGCCGGCAGATATACCTTGAACGTCGTGCCCAGGCCCGGTCGGCTGTCGACCGTGATGAAACCGCCATGGCTCTTCACGATCCCGATGGCCATCGACAAACCGAGACCGGTCCCTTTGCCGACGCCCTTGGTCGTGAAAAACGGGTCGAAGATGCGCTCGATGATTTCCGCCGGGATGCCCGTGCCGGTGTCCGTGACGGTCAACACGATGTAGGGCCCGGGCTTGGCGCCGGGATGGGCTTGCGCCATGGCTGCATCCAGCTTGATGTTTTCGGCGTTCATGGTCAGCACCCCGCCCTCGGGCATGGCATCGCGCGCATTGACGCACAGGTTCATGACCACCTGGTGCATCTGGGTGGCGTCGGCCAGCACGGTCCAGAGCTCGCTCGATATCTCCTGCCCGATCTTGATGCTCCGGGGAAAGGTTTCCTGCATGAGATGCTCCATCTCCTTGAGCAGATGCCGCAGCTGGACCTGGGTGCGCGCGCCCTCGATGCCGCTGCTGAAGGCCAGCAATTGCCGGATGATGGAGGCGCCGCGTTGCGCCCCGTTCTCGACCAGGGCCAGGATCGCGCGATCGCGCTCGGCGGGGAGCTTGTCCTTGAGGATGCCGGCCGCCATGAGCATGGGGGCCAGGATGTTGTTCATGTCATGCGCCACGCCGCTGGCGAGTGATCCAATGGCCTCCAACCGCTGGGCATGCCGCAGTTGCTCCTCCATTTGCTTGTGGGCGGTGATGTCACGCGAGATGCCGACCAGTCCGGTGATCCGGCCTTCCTTGTCGCGGGTGGGCACTTTGGTGGACGATACCCAATTGGTCCGGCCATCGGGCCAGGTTTCCTTTTCCTCAAAGCCGATCAGCGGCTCGCCCGACGCCATGAGCTTCTGCTCGTCCGCATAGGCCTGCTGGGCGTGCTCCGCGCTGAAAATGTCGGCATCGGTCTTCCCGACTGCCTCGGCGGCTCCGCTGAGACCGAGATCCTGCGCCATCAGGTTGTTGATCCAGACAAAACGGCTCGCCCGGTCCTTGAAATAGATATGATCGGGGACCGTGCTGGCGAGGCTGTCGAACTGGGCCTCCTTCTGCCGCAGGATTTCCCCGCTGCGCACGCGGGCGGTGATGTCCTGGATGGTGCCGGACTCCCCGGTGGGCCGGCCGTTTTCGTCAAAGGTCAGCTCGGCGATCTGATGGATGTAGCGGACTTCCCCCTGGGGGTTGATGATGCGATGCTCGAAATCGGCGCGGCGTGTTCCGGCCGCGGCGGCCTGCTTCTCCTGCCGGACGCGGGCCAGGTCGTCCGGATGCACCAGGCGGTAAAAGGACTCGGAGTTGGGCGGCGTATCCTCCCTGGAGACCCCGAGGATCCGGTAGATGCCGTCGGACCAGACGAGGTGGTTGCTGAGGAAGTCGTATTCCCAGTCGCCGAGGCGGGCGATGCGCTCGGCGTTGTCCAGCCGCGCCAAGTTATGGCTGGTCAGCTTCCGGTGCAGCAGGCGGAACTCCAGGATGTTTTGGACGCGGAACAGGACCTCCGCGAGGTCAAACGGGATGCTGATGAAATCCTTCGCCCCGGCTTCGAGGGCGCGCAGCTTGAGTTCCGGTTGCGCGGTGATCACGATGACCGGAGGGGAGTCGGCCACTGCGTTGGCCTTGAGGTCGGCCATCACCTGGAATCCATCGCGGCCGGGCATGTGCAGATTGAGCAGGAGCAGGTCGTGGCGGTGCTCACGGCACAGCGCGCAGACCGCCTGCGCATCCCGGGTCGACGCGACGGCCGTGTAGCCGTCCCCGTGCAGCATCTGCTCCAACAGCGCGATATTGGCCGCATTATCGTCAACGATCAGGATGCTGGCCTTGAGGATATCCGGTGATCTGAACATGGGCGTGATCCCGCGTCAGCCGGTCGGACCAGCCGTGGCCCTGGCGGGGACAGGCTCACGGGCCGACAGCGATGGTATGGGCGTATTCATGGGGTCTTCCAGGCGCATCTGCCGGCCCTGCAGAATGCGCCACATGGGGGCATCATGATTCTACAGCATTGGCCCCGGCTGCAAAGTGGGTGTTAACCTACCATAAGTGCCGCCGGGCGAATGCCTGGCCGGAATCGGCTTTGAGCTATCGTTCAAGCTCCATCGCGCGGCCCTGATCTTTGCAGGCAATCTGCGGACCTATTGCGACGTGCCGCATGTAGGTAGGAGCCTGCTTGCAGGCGATCCGGGCAGCAGCGCAGGCCATCCCGCTTCAGAGCGCGAGCAAGCTCGCTGACCCACGACGTAGGCGAGTCCGCTCGCGGACGCGGCATGGGCCCGCGGCTCGTCGGGCTTGTCCGCCATAGCCATGGCGACGGTGGAACGACTCGCCCTCCTCTGGTGCGGACCGGCCGGCCGACCCGTCAGCCCACCGCGCGGTTGATCCGGTCCAGGGCGGTCATGGCGCGCTCGCCGGCCCGCTGCATGGCGGGCGTGTCGAGGCCGGACGGACGGGCCGAATCCGTGGGATTGAGCCAGTAGGCGGATTCACCAGGCAGCCCGTGACCGAGGTTCTCGGCCAGCTGGGCGGCGAGGTTCAGCAGGTAGGCCAGCGGATGGCTGTGCGCGGCGGGGTAGTAGTGCTCGGCGATCGCCTGCGTCACCTCGCGCGGGAAATGCCATTCCTCGAGAATGGCGGCGGTCGCCTCGTTGCTGATCCGGCCGAAGGTCTGCTTTTCCCAATCGACAAGGCGCAGGTGACCCGCGGGCCGGAAGGCGGCGGGGGGCGCCTCGTCGTCCGCGATCCTGGCCAGGGCGAGCTTGCCAATCGAGCGGAACAGACCCGCCGAGTAGGCGGTGGCCGGATCCTCGCGGGCGGGCCGGGCCAGTTCCTCCATCAGGAGGGCGACGAGGAGGGCGTTGTCGCGCAGGTGCGGCCCGGTGAAGCCAAACAGCGGATAATTGCGGAACGAGAAATGATCGATCGCGACCGCGCCCGCGAGGCGATGGACGTCCCGCAGGCCGATGAGGGCCGTGGCGGCCTCGATCGACGCGACGGGTTCGCTCTGGGCAAAGGCGGCGCTGTTGGCGATGCGCAGGAGGCGGGCCGCGAGGGAGCTGTCATGCTTGAGGTGCCCGGCGACGTCCCCCAGCGCGGAGTTGGGATCGCGCAGGAGCCGGCCCAGCGCGAGCATGATCCTGGGTGCAGCCGGAAAGGACTGGGCGACACGCAGCAGGTTGAGGTTGGAATAGCTTACTTCGTTCATATCAGGGAATGCTGCCGACGGGGGCCGGCGATGGCTCGTTCCCCGGATGGCCTGGCCCGACGGCATCCGCTGCCCCAGGCCCGGGTGCCGGCGGGCCAAGCGGGAGGATGAGGGTGAACGTCGCGCCTGTTCCCGGACCATCACTGTGGACTTCCAATGCTCCGCCCAGGTCACGGGCGGCGCGGGCGCCGCTGTGCAGTCCGAAGCCATGGCCCTGTTTCTTCGTGCTAAAGCCATGCGCAAAGATGCGGGCGCGAGCCTCCGGGGTGATCCCGACGCCGTTGTCCGTCACGCTGAAAAGCACGCGCGAGTCGCCCGGCCGCACGCGCAGGACGATGTTTCGCTCCGGCCGGCCCGAATCATTGCAGGCGTCCTTGGCGTTGCGGATGAAGTTGATGAGGATCTGCAGGACCTTGTGCTTTTCCACCGTGATCTCGGGCAGGTCCGGATCGTGTTCGCTCGTCACCTGGACGCCGTGGCGCGAGAGGCTGGCGGCGTTGATGCGCAGCGCGTCCGCCATCAGCTCGCCGGGCCGCATCTTTTCGCTGGTTCCGCCCAGCTTCGCGAAGTCCTGCTCCATCGTCACGATCTCCTTCACGTGGTGCACGTCGCTTTCGAGGTGGCGCAGTTCCTCCAGCACCGCCTTCCGCTCCGCTTCGAGGTGGGCGGCGAGCAGTTCGAGATAGGCCGGCACCTGCCGCCCCTTCGGGTCGCGGGTGAGGAACAGGCCGAGGTCGCCGCCCTGTTCGTGCATCAGGCGGGACAGCCGCGTGAGCCCGGGTGACTTGGACTCCTTGACCATCCGGGAAATGACGGTGGCGGAAACGTTGATGCTGTTGATGACGTTTTTGACATTGTGCAGGACGCCCGTGGTAAATTCGGCCGCACCGGCCTTGTGCGAGGCGTCGATCAGTTCCTGCTGCACCCGCTCCAGCTCGGTTTCCGCGGATTTCCGGGCGGTGATGTCCTCGATGGTCCCGATGTCTCCGGTCAACTCGCCGGTTTCCGAGCGCAGCGGCGTCGTGCGGGAGTGGACCCAGCAGGCCCGGCCGTCGCGCCGGACGAATCTGAATTCGCGGTCGAAGTCATGCCCGTGGCGATGGCTGTCCGCGAGGGCGGCCACCACGCCGGGGAGATCCGTCGGGTGGATGTGACGCGTCCATCCGCCGTCCGCCTCGTCGGGGAAAGCCTGGCTGATTTTCTGGAAACTGTCGTTGGCATACACGACATTTCCCGCCATGTCGGTCAGGAAGATCCCCAGATGCAGGGATTCGCCCAGGGCGCGGAACCGCCGTTCGCTCATCTCCAGTTCGTCGTGCGCGGCGGAGAGCTGGAGGGCGGCCGCGCCCGCTTCGGTGTCGCCGCGCGGCGTCCCGGCCGGGGCGACCGGGACGATCTCGACATACACGAGGGTCTGGTTGAGCAGTTGGTACGCGATTTCGCCGAACGTGGCCGGTCCGGCGAGGACGCCCTTCGTCCCACCCTCGAGGCCGGAATGCAGGTAGTTGAGGATGCAATTGCAGGAGAACAGCACCTGGTCCGGTGCCACCTCCTGCCGGCGCGCCGCGAATTCCGCGCCATAGTCCTCGATCGGCCGGGCCAGCCGGTACTCGATGCCGGCGACCACCGGCGCATAGAATTCCACCCGCCGGTTTTCCGGATCCAGGGTCTTCAGGCTCACGTTCACCATCGCGCCGCAATAGTTGGCCACCAGCGGCAGGCGGGTGTCCGCCCCGCTGCGCCGCAGATACGCGCAGAGGTTCTCCTCCCGGCCGTTGATGATCGCGGTCGTGGCGGCCAGGCCGCTGGCGGCAAAGCGGATCGTGTCGCCCGGGCCCGGCTGGAAGGGGTTGATGATCTTGATTTGGGCGCCCCGGTCGTCGGGCAGGCGCAGCCTCAGCGTGACGGCGCAATCACCGAGCGCCGCCGGGCCGCCGCAGAACACCTTGGGCGCCGCCGGGTGCGCGAGCCCGAGCTCGATGCCCGCGACCCAGCCGACGAGCGGGTGCAGGGCAAAGCCGGCATAGTGCGGGGCGTGCAGGGCGAAGGCCGTGTGGACCGCGCTGTCCGCCGGGAGGATGACAAAGCTGACTTCGTTGCTGCCGGCGGCCGCATGGATCCCGGGGAGCTCCGCCTCCTGATAACGATGGATCGTGGGGGAGAATTCGGGCGGGATCCCGGTGACGAAGATTTTGTCCCGGCACAGGCGGTTGCCGTCCTCCAGCATGAAGTAGGGGATGGTGCCACCGATCCAGTTCCCGGGCGGCAACGCGGCCAGCAACGCCTCCGCGCCGGCCAGCATCAGGCATTCCCCCGCGGTGATTCTCCGGGCGACCTCCGCCGGGTCCGACAGGCGGTTGGTCAGCGGCGGCTCCCGTTGGGCGACCCGGGCGAAATCCTTCGCCGCCATCGGCAGACGGCCAAAGTTCGACCGGAACATGCTCAATTCCCTGAGGCTGTCCGCCAGGGAAATCTCCCCGGCCTGCAGCTGGTGCTTCAAATTGCCCACGAAAAGCTGCAGGGCCAGGAAATCAAACCGGACCTTGGTGGTGCCTTGGAGGACGGCGGCCCATGCGCTGACGCTGGATTGATCCCAATTCATCGGGGCAGGGGCGGGTGCGCGGTCAAGCGGCGGGGCAGGCGAAACGGGCCCGTGGCGGCCTCACGTCCCCGGGCCCGCGCCGCTCGCGGCGTGAACGGGCAAGGACGGACACGGGGTGGTTGTTCATGGGATGATTGGGAGCAGGTTCGCCGGATGGGACGCGCGGAGCCGGTATCACCACTATATCGGCTGAAAGACCGGTGACTATAGCCGGGGGCAAGGGATGCGCAGCACCGGGCAAGAAATGCACGGGTCCCGGTCGGACGCCGGGAAAATATCCCGAATCCGTCGCCCGGCCGGACGTCCCCATTGTCGCAAGGAGCCTGCTTGCAGGCGCTCCGGGAGGAAGGGATTTGCCCAAATGGACTGATCCAACAGGGAAACAGTTTGGCCGTCTGTTCCCTGAAGAAGAGCGGCACGCACCCGGCCCGATGTTCAATGCCTCAGCCGAGGCGGCCGATTTCCGCCTGCCCGCCGCGCCACCGGGAGCTCGATGGCAGCTGCTGGCGGGCAGCTTGCGGCTTCTCGTCGTGGCGGCGGCGGCATTTTTGGATTTCGCGGGACGCGGCATCGCCGAGCGGCGTGCGCTGAGTGTGACGGAAAGGAAGCAAACACCCCGTGCGCCCGTCTCGGCGCCACGACGATGCGCCGGCTGACGGCGTTTCGCTGTCGCCATCCAACTCTCACCCACGATCCCGTGGCACCCCGGCGGCCACGGAAAATGATAGCGCGGGCCAACCCGAAATCATGGGGGTCGGGCGTAGGGTGCCCGCACTCAGCGGATGAGATTCGTCTTCATCAAATCGATTACCTCGTCGCCGCGACCGCTCAGCACCGCCTTGACCATGTAGAGCCCGAAACCGAGCGCCTGCTCCGCACTGAGGGACGGTGGCATCGAAAGCTCCTGGCGGTTGACGATCACGTCAACAAGGGCCGGTCCGTCATGCTGGAGCGCCCTCGTCAGGGCCGGGCGCAGTTCCTCGGGTTTCTCAACCCGCACACCCAGGATGCCGGCGGCATCCGCCAGCCTGGCGAAATCGGGATTGACCAAGTCCGTCCCGGTGGGGACCAGCCCCGCCGCCTTCATCTCCAGTTCCACGAAGCCGAGGGAGCCGTTGTTAAACACCACCATTTTTACCGGCAGCTTGAGCTGCGGCAGCGTCAGGATGTCGCCCAGCAGCATGGCGAGCCCGCCATCGCCGGAGAGGGTGATCACTTGCCGCCCGGGAAACGCCACCTGCGACCCGATGGCCTGCGGGACGGAGGCCGCCATCGAACCGTGAATGAACGAGCCCAGGAGCCGGCGTCGTCCGTTCATGCGGAGATAGCGAGCCGCCCAGATGGTGGGGGTGCCGACGTCGCAGATGAAGACGGCATCGTCCGCGGCGACCTCGTCCAACACCCTGGCCACATACTGGGGGTGGATCGGCGTGTGGCCCGGTTCGCCCACCGCGAGGTCATCGAGTTCCTTTCGCGCTTTTTGGTAGTGATCAACACATGCATCCAGATGCCTGCGCCGGGTTTTTTCCTGCAGCAGCGGCTCCAGTGCGGCCAGCGTGTCTTTCACCGTGCCAATCAAGCCCAGGTCCACGCGCGTTCGCCGTCCGATCTGTTCGCCGCGGCGGTCGACCTGGATGATCTTCGCCTCCTTGGGATAGAATTGCTGGTAGGGAAAATCGCTGCCGAGGACCAGAAGCACATCGCAGTTCATCATGGCGTGATAACCGGACGAAAACCCGATCAGACCCGTCATGCCGACATCATAGGGATTGTCATACTCGATGAACTCTTTTCCCCGCAGGGCATGGACGATGGGTGCCTTCAGCCGTGTCGCAATGGCGAGCAGCCCTGCGCGCGCGCCCTCACAGCCGGCGCCTCCCAAGATGGTCACCTTTTGGGCGCGATTGAGCATCCCGGCGGCGTGGCCCAGGGCGGAGCCGGCCGGGCGCTCGATGGAGGCGAGGTCCATGATTCCGAGTGAAAGTGGCGCCGAGGAGCACGGGCACAGGGCGACGTCGCCCGGCATGACGACCACGGCGACACCGCGCTTCGCCAGCGCAGTGCGCAGCGCGATCCCGAGTATCCGCGGGATCTGGCTCGCGTGGGAGATGAGTTCACAGAAATGGCTGCAATCCTTGAAGAGTTGTTCGGGGTGCGTCTCCTGAAAGAAGCCGCTGCCGATTTCCTGACTTGGTATCTGCGCAGCGATCGCCAGCACCGCAACGCGACTGCGGTGGCAGTCAAACAAGCCGTTGATGAGATGCAGGTTTCCGGGACCACAGCTGCCGGCGCACACCGCCATCGTGCCGGTCAGATGGGCGTCCGCCCCGGCAGCAAAGGCCGCGGCCTCCTCGTGCCGCATGGGGATCCACGAGATCGCATCATGGCGGCGAATCGCCTCGGTGAGCGCGTTCAACGAATCCCCGGCCACGCCATAAACCCGCCTGACACCCGCGGCGATGAGTGTTTCGACAAATACCTCTGCCACGTTTTTTGCCATGCCGAGCTTCTTCGAGGGGGTGGTTAGGTGCAGATTTGTGGGCCTCAAAATCACCAACTTCGCTTGGGACGATCTGCCATCGGCAGACATCGGGGAAGCCCTCCCTGGTTTCTGCACATGCCAGCATGGGCCGAAAGGTCGCGGGGAACCATGGGGTATTACCCGCCGCCGGGAAGCGAATGGCGGTTGGTTCGTCTCCCTGACGGGCCGCATCCGTGCCGGACGATTCACCGACTCCCGCCGTGTTTTCAAAGAGAGGATTTGACCGATGATACGAAGCGGACATGTGTTTTTGAAATCCAGAGTGCCGCCAAAGCGAATTCCGGGGCGCGCTTGCTGGTGGGGAAGGCCGGCTCGCGGCCAGGATTGTCGTTGGAGGTTGGAGGGGGGCAATTGGGGCACGTGGTGATCAACTGGCCGATTGGCTTGGCTTTCATCTGGCGACCACGCTCAGCGCGCAGTTCGGGCCGCTGGTCTTCCGGCGGTTTTCGCGTTCCCAACCGTCTTCGAGGCGCAGTCGGGCCTCCGGGGCAGTCGGCGTCGAACCAAACCGCCGATGCCGCGCCTTGCGGGAAAACTCATCGAGCAGCAGGCAGAGGCAATCGTAGATTCCCTTTTCCCGCGTCGGCCGGTATGGGCCGCTACGCCAACAGGCGAACCGATGCTTCCCGGTCCCATTGCCGCGTCTTGGCTGCGGAGATAAAGCCTGTCATGTCACTGAGAGCAACGACGCCCTGATCTCTCCCGATGTTCGCCCGCAGAAGCAACATCTGGCCACCTTTGTCGAAGGCAATCGCCTTGAGGTGGGCAAATGCGTCGTGCAGAAAATCGATGGCGGCGGATTCCTTGGCCAGCAGCTTCGCGCTTTTGTCAGATAGGATGACGGCGATGGCGTCAAACATGATGGAAGGTGTTCCGGCCAGTTGTCCGTCAGCCTCCAGGATTGAGCCATCCGCAAGCCTGGCGCCGCCAACCTTGGGGGCGACTATCTGCACTTTCGCTCCGGCATTGGCTGCGGCTTTCCGAACCTCGCTGATGACGGCGCCGTCCGAGCCATCGGCGATCAGGATGCCAATTACCCGGCCATCGAGGGTGTTCTTCATTTTCCCGATGATCTGTAGCGCCGGCGAAGGTGCCAGGTCCTGGACGGGTGCGGCCGCCGGCGGAGCGTCGGGCAGCCTTTCGAGCCCCAGGCCGTGGGCGACGCGTTGGGCGAGATCCCGCTCGATGTGACGCAAATGAGCGACGATGGCCTGGCGCACATGAACATGCTCCACCTTCGACAGTTCGAAGACGAGCGCGGACGCGATGTGCGCCTGCTCATATCCCGTTTGGCTGCGATAGAACTGCCGTGCCTGGCTGTAGTGGTCGGCAAAGCTTTCTGCGCGGACCCGGCCCTTGTCCCCGCTTTCGCTTACACCGGCGCTGCGGAAGCCGGTAGGGGGGCTTTCGCGCGGCGAGTCTTGACTCAACGAGTTTGGCTCATAGCTGACCCGGCCTTTCGGCTGCATCGCCTGCATTTTCCCATCGCGCTGCAGATTGGCAAAAGGGCACTGGGGGGCGTTGATCGGGATCTGGTTGAAATTCGGTGATCCGAGGCGCAGGAGCTGGGTGTCCAGGTAAGAGAAGAGACGGCCCTGCAGCAGCGGATCATTGGAAAAATCGATGCCCGGCACGATGTTCGCGGGACAATAGGCGACCTGTTCGGTCTCGGCAAAGAAGTTGTCGGGCCAGCGGTCGAGCACCATCCGGCCGATCACCTGGAGCGGCACCAATTCTTCCGGAAGCAGTTTGGTCGGATCCAGGTGATCAAAGGGAAACCGGTCCGCCTGCTCCGGCGTGAAGAGCTGAACCGCAAATTCCCACTCGGGGAAAGCCCCGCGCCCAATGGCCTCAAACAGGTCGCGCCGATGGAAGTCAGGATCGGCGCCGGCAATCTTCATGGCTTCGTCCCAAAGGGTGGACTGCAGCCCCAGCTTTGGCCGCCAGTGGAATTTGACGAAGGTCGACTCACCGCGGGCGTTCACCAATCGGTAGCTATGAACCCCGAACCCTTCCATCATCCGCAGCGAGCGCGGGATCGTGCGGTCGGACATGATCCACATCACCGCATGCATGGATTCGGGCATTAAAGCGATGAAGTCCCAGAACGTGTCATGGGCGGTCGCGCTTTGCGGGAATCCACGGTCGGGCTCCATCTTGAGGGCATGGATGAGGTCGGGGAACTTGATGGCATCCTGAATGAAGAAGACTGGGATGTTGATGCCGACCAGGTCCCAATTGCCTTCCTTGGTATAAAACTTGACCGCGAATCCTCGCACGTCGCGCGGGGTGTCGACGGAGCCCGCTCCGCCGCTAACCGTCGAGAAGCGGGTAAAGACCGGCGTTCTGGTGCCGGTCTCGGTGAGTATCCTCGCAGTCGTGGCGTGCGCGAGTGAGGCGGTCAGTTCAAAGTAGCCATGGGCAGCGGTGCCGCGCGCATGCACGATCCGCTCCGGAATGCGCTCGTGATCGAAATGGGTGATCTTTTCACGAAGGACGAAATCCTCCAGCAGGGTCGGGCCGCACGCATTGGCCTTGAGCGAGTTCTGATTGTCGGAAACCGGGACGCCTTGATTGGTTGTGAGCCGGGGATGATTTTCGTCGGCGGCTTGGTGCGGTTCACCTCCGCTGCCCAAACGGACTTCTCCGTTCGAACCGGATGATCTCTTTTCCTCTTTCCGTGTCCCGGTGATTTTGCCGGCCTGCTTTTTCCTGGGCGTGGTCGATGTCTTGGCCGCTTTGCTTGTCATGATGATGACTCCTTTGTTCTCCGCCCCGGTAGAACGGGGCGATCTGGTTGGAAATCTTGAGTTAGTCCCGCTGTGACCACGGGGTGCGGCCCCCAGCGGAATCAGCAGATCAAGGGGATTGCGGTCTGGCTGCCCGTTCATCGGCCCGGTATTCCTTGGCCTTCCCGATGTCCCCGTCGCGGCTGTTCAGTCTGTAACCATTCAGGGTTTTGGCTTGGTTCAACATGATAGGTTTCTGGTCTAAATTTCGGTTGGTTTCCGGCGGGGTTTAATTTTCCGGGATTGCGCTGTAGGCTGCCGCGTCTTGCGAGGAAGTCCGCCCCGATGATGCGCGGTCCGCGGTGACTCCGCTATGGGGTATAAAGCTACCTTGGATTGTGAGGCGGTCATCCCCCATGCTCTCACTGCTGCGCGGGTTGGTGACCCGCAGCGAAATCTTGGCTGTGCAATGGGTCGCGTTTTCCGGGACTGGAATCTGTTTCCCGGCTGCAGCCCTCATGCGCCGTCAGGCCGCGGCCTTCGCCATGAGGAAGGCAAAAAAACACCCGGCAAGTCCAGATGCCACGCAAGGTGTAACGCGGACCACGAGGCCATCCCCGTGGGGATTTTCATTTGATTTTGCCCGGGCCGGTCGCGGGCGTCGCGGCGGATACCTTTGCCGGTTGATCGTGCCGTATCTCGCGCTCGGCCTGGTCCCAATCCTGAACGGCCCCCCCTTCCTTGCGTCCCCGTTGTTCGTAGAGTTCGAACGCGCGCTTGGCGATCAGCGGCGTCAGGTCGGCCGGTTGCCGCGCCACGGCATTGGGCATGAGCCGTCTGATCATCAGGACCTTGACGGCGTCGTTGACTCCCAGGCACGCCACCAAGGCATAGGCGAAGACGATGAGCGCCTGCCAGCCCGGCAAGGGCATAAGTCCTGGGAGGCCAACGAAGGTCAGGGCCGTGCCCACGAGCGCGTCCGCAACGAGCGCGGCCAGGAACGTCTTGCTGGGGAGCGTGGTCCAAAACCAGCGGCGTTCCCGCGCGGAGACGATCGAGAACACGGCGAAATACAGGAGCGTGAGAAAGCTGAAGGTGCAGAGGGCGCTGTTGTGGGTCGCCAAATCGAGGCGCAGCCAGCAGAGCCAGAGAAGGAGCAGGGTTTCCGCAACCATGGCGAGACCCAGGACCACGGACACGGTGATGAATCCCCCGAGATTCCACGTCTCCGGCTTTCTGGACGGCTGGACGTGATCGGTGGCGAGCGAAATCTTCGCAAAGTCTGTCATGAAGGTCAGCAACAGCATGGCAAAGGCGGACACGGCAAATTTCCCGGTGACCACATAGGCGACCGCCACGAAGGCTGATTTCAGGATTGTCCGGCTGATCTTGTTGATGATCCAGGTGAGGATGCGCTGGTAGATTGTCCGTCCCTGCGCGACCAAGGCCACGATGTTCGTCAGCCCCGGCTCGGTCAGGACGACGCTGGCCGCACCTTTGGCCACGTCGGTTGCGGAACTCACAGCTATGCCCACTTCGGCCTGGCGCAGGGCCGGCGCATCGTTGACCCCATCTCCGGTCATGCCGGTCACGTGCCCTGCGGCCTGCAGGTGTTTTACCACGGCATATTTGTCTTCCGGGAATACCTCCGCGAAGCCATCGGCCCCGGCCAACAAGTCCGGCGCATTCCCGGCCGCCGGGCCATCCCGGGCCTTGAGATCGGCGGCCCGCAGGATGTTGGGCAACCCAACCCCCCGTCCGATCTCCCGGCCAACCGCCAGGGCATCGCCGGTGAGCATTTTGACGGATATGCCCAGATCGCGGAGTTCGGCGATCAGCTGTTTCGCGTCGGGCCTGGGCGGATCATAGAGGGACACCAGCCCGATCAGGCTTGGGGCCCCGTCATCGGGACCGCGCGCGACGGCCAGGGTGCGGTAGCCCTTGGCGGCCGATGCATGGACCCGCGCCTCCAGCGCTTCGATGGCCGGCGCCTGAAGTCCGCAGGCCTCGGCGATCGTGCGGACCGCACCTTTCATCACGTGCTGGCGCTTTCCGTCTTGCTCGAACACGGCCTCCGTCCGCCGGTTCTTCGCATCGAACGGCGCAAAGGATACCCGGGTGACCTTGGCCAGGTGATCGAGGAGGTGCCGCTCCTGCGCTGCCGCCAGAAACGCCAGGTCGATGGGATCATGGTTCGCCTCCTGCGAGGCGAGTGCGCCCGCGACCAACACCTCGGCCTCCGTCGCGCGCTCCAGCGCGAGCACACCGGTGACGGCAAGCTGGTTCAGCGTGATCGTGCCGGTTTTGTCCACGCAGAGCGTATCCATGGTGGCCGCGTCTTCGGCTGCGCTCAGGCGGGTGACCAGGACTCCGCGTTTGGCCAGTTCCCTTGCTCCGACCGCCATGCTGACCGTGAACATGACCGGGAGCGCCACCGGCACCGCACTCATCAGGAGGACCAGCATCAGGGGGATCATCTCCACGAGCGGCGCACCCCGAATCAACGACAGCGCAACGACGGCGGCAATCAGCGTGCCGACGATGACGAACAGCCAGCGGACGACTTTCGCCACCACAGCCTCGATGTGCAGCTTGGGGCGCGCTTCCTTGACCAGTTCGGTCGTGCGGCCAAAACAGGTCTTCGCGCCGGTGAGCATGACGACCCCGTTGCCCTCGCCCCGGCGCACCACCGACCCAGAAGAGAGAACGGCCCCGGCCGCCTTTGCCACGTCCCCCGATTCACCGGTCAAGGCGGACTGATCAATGCTCAGGGTTCCGGTGAGGAGTTTGACATCGGCGGGGATGATGTCCCCGGGACGCACCCGGACGATATCCCCGGGAACCAGTTCGCGGGCGGGAAGCAACTGCCAGTTGGAATCGCGCCTTACCCGCGCACTGACCTGCAGCCGGCGACGCAGGGCCTCGACAACCCCGGCCGCCCGCCGCTCCTGGACGAAGCCCAGCACCGCGTTGATCACCAGCAGGGCGCCCACGACGGTCACGTCGGAGTATTTCCCAAGCACCATCGAGATGATGATGATCAACTCCAGCATCCACGCCGAGATCCCCCAGAATTTCCCAAGAAACTTCAGGACCGGGTGACCTTGCTTTGCGGTCACCTCGTTGTAGCCGCTCTCCTTGCGCCGCTTGTCCACGTCGGCGCCGTTCAGGCCGGTCTCTGGATTGACGTTGAGCGCGGCGAGCGCTTCGGGCACCGACGCCGCGGCGATATCGGGCGGATGGGCGTTCGCGGGTTTTTTGGCGTCGGAGGGAGTTTCCGATTTGTTAGAGCTTGTTTCCATGGCGATCCGGCCGCCGGGCATTGAGACGATCAGTCCGGGCCCACCCATGTTGCGTCCGCTACAACCGATATAGGGTGCGCGGCTGATCTGCCCTGTCAAATGGGCCCGCTTCCTCGTGCCGCCGATGGGGCAAAACGGGAAGTGATCAATGGGCGTCATCTTGTGCCACTCGTCGACCCACTCTCCGGGGACTGCCTCATGGGACTACTGCCCGGGCCCATCCTGCAAAACACCGGTCATTGTCCGCCCTGCATACTTTGGTGTAGACCCCATCCTTCGCTCCCGCGTGCGCCTCGCATGGCTGTGCCATCCGAAGCTCCAGCAGGAGCGAAGGATGGCGGGATGGACGAGACTCGAACTCGCGACCTTCTGCGTGACAGGCAGACGCTCTAACCAACTGAGCTACCACCCCGTGAATCGGGAAAGAGGCCGCAACGTAGATTCGGGGTCGGGGGTGTCAAGCGTCGTTTGGATTGGATGTTTTCCGGCGGTTTTGACCGCAAAAATGGGGCGCTTTGGCCGCCAAAACCACGGGCGGGAATGGGGTTGAAAGCCCCGCCCCGGTGGGCGAGGGCAGAGGGGCGGACTTCGGATAACCTGAAACTTGAGACCTGAAACCTGAAATGATCCGAGATCAGGTATCGCTTTCAGGTCGCAGGTTTCACGTCTCAGGTTTCCGCCAGAGGCGAGGGGCGCGTCCTTCGGTCGCGGTTATGTGTTAAGGGTTCATCGTAAGGTGTGGAGATCGCCTTACCCATAGCTCCTGACCCCTCACCCCTGACCACGCCTCATCCACCTTATGTCACGGCTGGTACGGCACCATCCGCTGGAAATCCGTTCGCGTGACCTCGAAGCTCCGCGATACCTTCACGAACAGCACACGCACGCCGCCGCCCATTTTCAGCATCACGGGCTGGGGCGCACACGCCGGGTCGAGTGTCTGGAAGCGCGCCTCCAGGCCGGCGTCGGTCACCTTGGCGATCCCGGCCACCCTCAGCGGTTCGCGCAACCGGACCGAGAAATCCTCGAACCCGCGCTGTGTCTTGTTCACGCGAAACCGCGCCTGGAACTTCTCCGCCGGGAACTCCGCGTTCGCGGCCTTCACCGGCAGCTCGAACACCACCGCCGTCGGCTCGTCCGCAAAGACCCGCACCTCGTTCAGGTCGACGACCTCCGCGAGCGCCGGCAATTCCCCCAGTCCCGCCACCACCCCATGGCCCTCGCTGCGCCACTGCTGGAGATAGTCCGGCTTCGGGTCCTTGCCGTCGACCTTGAGCAACGTGCAGCTCTCCGCCGGTGGCTTGGACGGATCAAAGCGCACGGTCGTCACGCGGTCGTCGGCCAGGGACCGCGACGTCTCGGTGAACGCCCAGCCGCCCTCGTCGCTGCCGATCCGGCCCATCGCATCGAAGAACAGCTCCTTCTGGGCCGCGGTCGCCACGGGCAGCTTCAGGAATGACGCGGCCAGCGGCGCGCTCGCGGTCCCCGGCCCGCCGCCCGCCGGGCCGGCGGCGGCGGTTTCTTTTCCGGGCAAAGCCTCGAACGGCCAACGGCCGGTCACCCGCCCGACCTTGGTCAGCCAGAAATCGAGCTCGGTCTGAAACCGGGCGCGGATCTCCTCGGTGGAAAGCTCAATGCGCTTTCCGTCAACCTTGGGCCCCGTGCAGCGCGCCTTGTCCATCGCGCCCGAGGGCGACGTGACGAAGCGATTGGCCCCCCGCTGCAGCAGGATTTCGGTCTTGCCCCGCTGCCGGGTCACCCAGATGCGATGCCAGCCCGACGGCGATTCCACGGTCCACTCATAGCCGAGAACGGGGGCCGCAAAGCGGGACGCGGCCCCCAGCAATGACTCGTCCTGGAGCACCGACCAGATGCCGTTGTCCAGCACCTCGCGGGTGAGGGACGCGAGGGGTCCCGCTTCCGGCACCACGGCTGGTATCCGTCCCGCCGGTGCGGTCCATCTCTCGCCGCCCCAATGCGGGGCCGGCGATGGCAGGACCATGGTCACCGTGCGCACATCGGTCGAACCCGGCGCGTGAACCTCCAGGGAGAAAGTCAGGCTCTTCGGACCGTTCGCAGGGGGGGTCCAATGCAATTGCCGCATTTTATTCAGTTTGAACGCCCCCGTAAACAACGACGTCGTTTTCCCGTCGATCTTGGAAACCAGCTCGCCCGGCCTCAACCCCGCCTTGGCCGCCGCCGTGTTCGGCAGGACTTCCCTGATCATCACGTAAGAGGGGCCGGGAATGGCCAGCACCCCCGTGATCCGGAAGCCAAACTCCTCCGTCGGGACGCCCTTCACCTGCATTGGGGGCAGTGTCAGGATATCCTCCGGTTCATCCCCCGCGCCGTCCTTCTCCGCTGCTCCCGCCCAGCCCAGCACCCCGCCCATCAGCACCGGCAAGGCCAGCACGCGGAGGGAGGCCATCCGCATCGGTGGGGTAGAAAACATCACCTCTGATACCTTGGTTTAAGCGACTTGTTCCGCACGCCAATTCGCCCAGGCGAATTGGCGTGCGCCCTCCATGGCTTCAGCGACGGAGGGCGGTAGTCTCCATGGCGCTCCCTGCGCCCTCCAATCTAACCCCTGGAGACGCGGCGACCCCGCCGCGTATATCCTCCCTTTGCGTGAGACAGATCGAACTGAAACAAACAAGGCTCACGCGAAGGCGCGATGACGCAAAAGCGGTGGAGCAGAGGACGGAGGGCGGAAAACCTGAAACCTGGGGCCTGAAACCTGAAATGATCCGGGAAAAGGTATCGCTTTCAGGTCGCAGGTTTCACGGCTCAGGTTGGCGCGGGGTGGTGGCCTTGAGGCGCGCGGCTTCCATCTGCTCGATCATCACCGGCATCTCCGTCAGGCCGAGCTCGCGGACCATCGAGCCGATGCTGCGCTGCGGGTCGTTGGACCAGAACACGCCCGTGTCCTCCCGCGTCGAATAGCTGCCGCCGGCGCTGAACCGGTCCGTCAGCGCCCGGCCTTCGCGCAGCGTCTCGCTCCAGTGCAGGATCGCGAACGAGAGGTCGACCTGCTGCACCAGGACGCCGGGGGCGGTCGTCACCTGCGCGACGGTCCGCCCGATGGGATCAAACACCGAGGCGTTGTCCCGGGGCGCGCTGTTGACCACGTAGTACCGGTGCCGCAAGGCCTCCGCCATCGGCCGGAGGTTCTGCGGTGAAGCGGATGGCAAGGCCACGAGCTCCGCCCCGCCCGCCGCCAGGGCGTCCCACGCCTCCTCGTAGGCCATGTCCCAGCAGATGAGGATGCCCAGCCGGCCAAAGTCACAGTCGAAGACCGGGTAGCCGCCACCCGGGGTGACGCCATCCTCGAACCCGCCGTGTTCGTCGGCGATCGGGTGCACCTTGCGGAAGATCCCCGCGACGCGCCCGGTCCGGTCCAGGAGCACCGCGGCGTTGCTGAAGCGCCCGCCGGCACCGTCCTCCTGCAGCGTCATCGGCACAATGAGCCACGCGTGGTGTTCGCGCGCCTTGGCCCCGAGGGATTGGAGCACCGGCCCGGCCAGGGGGACGGCGCGGTCCGTCGCGGTGGCGCCGCCCTCGCGGAGCAGGGTGAACTCCGGGAACACCATCAGGTCCAGCCCGCGACCGGGATACAGCGCGGCCGCCTTCCGGGCCGCGTCGTCGATCAGCTGGCCGACCTGCTTCAACCGTGCGTCCATGGGGCCGGTGACCTCGGCGACGGCCGAGGCGATGACGACCTTGCGGGGCAGGGCATTCGCGCGACTTGGCGCTCCCATCCGGGTGGTCGGCGCGGGGGCTGGTTCCGCCACCACCGCGGCCTGCGATCCCAGCATGCCCACGCAGATACCGATCAGGCAGACACAGGGGCATTTCATTCCAGCAGCCTAACACCGGCCCGCCCCCGCGAAAGGCGAAAGCAGCAGAGATCCGCCGTTGCCGGGACGATGGCGCGGCAAGGCGGGGAGGGGAGGACTGAGGACGGAAAACCTGAAACTTGAGACCTGAGCCGGAACGATTCAGTTGACCGCGGTATTCCTCTGAAATCGAGAAACTGAATAGTGCGACGGTAGGCCAGCCCGCTGGCGGGCGCCCAAAGAGCGCGAGCTAGCTCGCTGGCCCACGGGCAACTGCATAGATCCGTATCGGTAGTCCTAAAATGATCATGGAGCAGGTATCGCCTTCAGGTCTCAGCTCTCAGGTTGCTCTCCGCTCCTACGGCCAGAGGTAGAAGAAGACCAGGCCGGAGCCGAGGGCGTAGAGGGCGGCGTCGAGGAGGTTCTTCGCCGACGACGACCACGGGCGGCCCATCCAGATCGACTCGGTGACCGTGCCAAAGCCGTGGGCGATGAACGTGAGCGCGCCCACCAGCTTGGCCGCCCCGCGGGCATGGTTGTGACTCGATCCGTAGATCCCCGACGCCACGAACGCCGCAACCACCGCGATGGCCAGGCTCCAGAGAAACCATAGCCCGAGATACTTGCCCATGTTGGGGGTGCCGTTCGGCCGCAGCGTGAAATGCACCACCGGGCCTTCCTGGTATTTCTTCTTCATCGCCTCGCTGCCCATGTCCTTCATCTCCTTGCAATGCGGCACGACATAGAGGCCGGGCGCCGGATTGCCGGCGCGGATGGCGTCGCGCACGGCATCCTCGTTGGCCAGGCCGGTGTAATCGGAGGCATGCCATTTGAGGACCATGTGGACGAGGGTACTGATCACGAACACGACCACTGCGCTGAGCAGGATCGGCAACCAAAGGGCGAGGAGGGCATTCATTGGGGGGCGTGGTTTGTGCGGCCGATTATTCTCACAAGCGACCCGCCGACGAAAGCCGAAAAGGAGGCGGAGGGCGGAGGGCGGAAGACCTGAAACTTGAGACCTGAGACCTTAAAAGGGGGCAACCCACACTGGCCTCGGCCTTTCAGCTCTCAGGACTCTGCTTTACCCCGCGCCGGCTCAATCGGCGGAGTGATGGTCATTTCCCAGCAAGGTCCGGCTCCGCTTGATCGCAAGGCGGGCGGCTTCGCTTCCGAGCAACTCCATCCGCTTGTCCCGATACTCCTCCGCCGGCTTGGATCCCGCCTGGGCGGCCACGATGAACCAGGCCAGCGCCTCGATATCGTTCTTGGGCAACGCCGCATCCCCGATCAGATAAATGACCCCCAATCGAAACTGCGCCGGAGCGAAGCCGGCTTCGGCCGATTTCCGCATCCATTCCGCGCCGCTGCTCCAGTTGACCGGCACCCCGTTGCCTTCCAGCAACATCTCCCCCAGGATCACCTGCGCATAATTGTCCCCGTGCCCGGCGGCCTGGGTGAGGCACTTCACGGCCGCGGCCCCGTCCCTCGGCACCCGGTTTTTCTCCCGCCGGAGCAGGCCCAGGACCAACCCGGGCCGCTGGTCGCCCAACTCGGCCGCCAGCTCGCACCACCGGGCGACCGTCGAGCCCGCTTTAACGGTCCCGTCCCAGCCGTCCCGATAGACGAGCCCGAGAATGAACTCCGAATCCGCTTCGCCGCGCCTGGCCGAATCCTGGAGATAGCCCATGAAAGACACTTCCGCCCGCACCGGCACGACCGGGGCCAATAGGGCCAACGAAAGCAGCAGGACTTTCACGGGTGCGGGTGGTGCGGTGGGAGCGGTTGTTTGGCAGGATGCGTTTCGATCAGGACTCCGACTTCAAATCTGGCCCGTAACACTTCCGGCCGGCTGGAGGGACGCAGACGGCGGCAACGGCCAGCGTCAAGCTGTATATGGGGTATGCACCTACTTCGGCAGAAACCCGGTGGAGTGAAGGGGAGAAAGCGGAGGAGGGAGGACGAGGACCGAGGACGAAAACCTGAAACTTGAGACCTGGGACCTGAAAAGGGGTCTGCCCCGCCAAGCGGCCCACTCGCCATTTGACGCGGGGACACCCTGGGCCAAGGATGTCGCCCCTCTATGCCCCCCGTATTCCGGTTCCGCATTCCTGGTCTCGCGATTCTTTTCCTTGCCGGTTTCGCCGGTCCCCTGATCGGGGCGGAAAGCCCGCCCGCGGAGGCGGATGTCACCGTGGTGCGGCGGATTCCCAACGGGGTCGAGGTCTACAACGGAGCCCAGACCGTCCGGGTGCAGTTTGAGTCGGCGGGCACGGTGCATGTGACCAAATGCCGGGGCCACGAGACCCTGACCCGGCCGAGCCTGGTCGTACTGCCGCATGCCTTGGCCAGATGCGACGTGGCGATGACCCAGGATGCGGAGAATGTCTTCCTGCATTCCCCGCGGCTGACGGTGACCCTGGCCAAGCACAGCGGCGCGGTGGCCTACGCCGGCGCCACCGGCGTCCCCGTGATCAGCGAGGAGGGGGCCTCGGCCATCACGCCCGAGGCGGTGAAGGGCGAGACCAAGGCCTATGCGGTCGAGACCCGGTTCAAGCTGAAGCCGGACGAGGGCATCTACGGCTTCGGCTCGCACCAGGATGGCCTGATGAACCACCGCGGCCACCGGATCAACCTGGTGCAGTCCAACACCGAGTCGGCGATACCCTTCCTCGTCTCGACCCAGGGCTACGGCCTGCTGTGGGACAACTATTCGCGCACCGTCCTGGACGACCAGGCGGACGCCTGCTCGGTGTGGTCCGACGTGGCGGACGGGATCGACTACTATTTCGTCTACGGCGGCTCGATCGACGGCGCCATCGCGGGCTACCGCGACCTGACGGGCGCGGCGCCGCTCTATGGCCGCTGGGCCTACGGTTACTGGCAGAGCAAGGAGCACTACGCGAACCGCGACGAGGTGCTCAAGGTGGCGGCCGAATACCGCGCGCGCCACATCCCGATCGACGGCATCGTCCAGGACTGGGACTACTGGGACGGCAACGCCAACTGGAACCAGCTCTCGTTCTTCCCCCAGACCTACCCGGACCCCACCGGGATGATCGATCTCCTGCATCAGGAGAATTTCCATTTCATGATCTCCATCTGGTGCGCCTTCGGCCCGCAGACCGCGGTCTACCAGGAGATGGAAAAGAAGGGCTACCTCTACCCGACCGTCGGCTGGGCCGGGTTCAAGTATTTCGACGCCTACGACCCGGCGGCCACCGACCTGTACTGGCAATATATCCGCCGCGGCCTGTTCGCCCACGGGGTGGACGGCTGGTGGATGGACTCCACCGAACCGGATGTCGTCAACGCCCTCACCAAGGGCGGCGAGGAATACGAGTTGAAACGGATGGCGCCGAACCACCTCGGGACCTTCGCGCGCTACCTCAATCCCTATCCGCTGCTGGCCACCGAGGCCGTCTATCAGGGCCAGCGGAAGGACACCGACCGGAAGCGGGTCTACATCCTCACGCGCTCCGCCTTCGCCGGCCAGCAGCGGGCGGCGGCGACGACCTGGTCGGGCGACATCGGCGCGACCTGGGACGTTTACCGCCGCCAGATCACCGCCGGGGTGAATCACAGCATGTCCGGGATCCCGTACTGGACCTTTGACATCGGGGCCTTCGTCATCGGCAGCTACGGCGGGGAGTTTGTCGACGGCGGCAAGGTGCCCGCGTACCAGGAACTCTACACCCGGATGTTCCAGCTCGGCGCCTTCAGCCCAATCTTCCGCTCCCACGGCTCCGAGACCCCGCGCGAGATCTGGGAATTCGGCGCGTTCACCCCGGTGTTGGTCAAGTTCGACCAGCTGCGCTACCGGCTGCTGCCTTATATCTACTCCCAGGCGTGGCGGATCACGCACGAGGGCTACTCGATGATGCGCGGTCTCCCGATGGATTTCCCCGGCGATCATGCGACCTACAATCTCACCGACCAGTTCATGTTCGGCCCCGCGCTTTTGGTCTGCCCCGTCACGGACTACATGCTCCAGCGCCCGCCGGCGCCGAGCGTACTCATCACCCCCGATCATTTCCGGACGCCGGACGGCCAGCCCGGCCTCGTGGCGAAGTATTACGGCGACGACCATTTCGGCCCGGAGATCCGCACGCAGGTCGAGCCCGACATCAACCTCGACTGGTACAACGGCTGGCCGGAATTCATCAAGGGCGAGAAGTTCTCGATGCGCTGGGACGGCAAGCTCGTGCCTCCCGAGACCGGCGCCTACCGGTTCCGGGCCAAAACCTTCGGGCCGCGCCTGCTGGAGATCGACGGCCAGCCCGTGAAGTTCACCTACACCTCGGTCGAGGGCGTCACCGAACCCGTGGAACTGCAGGCCGGCCGGGAATACCGGTTCTCCTTCGCCACGGGCAACGCCGTCCTCGGGGCGTTTCGCTCGCAGCTACTCTGGAAGACCCCGTCCCAATTTGTCGCGGAACAGGTGCACGAGGATCGCCCGCAGACCCGGACGGTCTATCTGCCGGCGGGCCGGAGTTGGGTTGATTTCTGGACCGGCGCCACCCTGGCCGGCGGGCAGACGGTCACGGCCGCCGCCCCGATCGACCTGATCCCGCTCTATGTGCCGGCGGGCTCCCTGCTTCCGCTCGGCTCACCCGTGCAATATGCCGCCGAGAATCCCGGCGCTCCCCTCGAGCTGCGCGTCTATCCCGGCGCCGATGCCGCGTTCACGCTCTACGAGGACGAGAACGACAATTACGACTACGAGAAGGGTGTGCATGCGACGATCCGCTTGGAGTGGCACGACGCCACGCGGCAGCTCGCCATCGCGGCGCGCGACGGCAGCTATCCCGGCATGCCCGTGCGGCGCGAGTTTCAGATCGTCGTGGTCGGCCCCGGCCACGGCGCCGGCCCGGACCCGACCCCCGCGGCCGACCGGACGGTGAGCTATGCGGGAGAGGCGATGACGGTGAAGCTCTGAACGAGCGGAGGACGGAGGACGGAAGACAGTGGACGGAAAACCTGAGACCTGAAACCTGAAATAATCCAGGACCAGGTATCGCCTTCAGGTCTCAGGTTTCTGCCGAGCGGATAGGGCGAACCGTCCCGGTGAGCCGCGAAGGGGTCGGGTGGGCTCGCTCGGCGCCGGGCGAAGGGTCGCATTTTACCGGCTGGCCATGAGGGCCGGGAAGGGGTAGGGTTTGCCTTGGCCGGCATGCGACTTGCGGCCGCGGGCATCCTCGTTTTGTTTAAACATCCCTCACACTCGCTCTCCATGAATCCCACCGACGACACCGACCAGCTCGAGGATCTGGAGGTTGAAACCGCACCGGTCCGGGCCGTGCGCCTGACCTTCATGGGCAGCCTGGGTTTCTGGCCGCTGTTCCTGTTTGCGACGTCTTTCATGCTGCCGGCGGTCGGCAAGGCCGCCGCCGCGGTGCTGGAGCGCCGCGTCCTGGTCGACAGCACCTGGCTGTATCCGGTGGCCGTGCTGCTGGCCTGGTATCTCTGCAAGCGGGGCAAGCAGCGGGGCAGCACGGATCTGGTCTGCATCCTGCCCTATGTGATCCCGGCCTTGTTCGCCTGCTACTGGCCGGTTTATTTTCTGCTCTAGGGTTCCGGCGGGGAGGAAGGACGGGGGACTGAGGACGGTGGACGGAAAGCGGAGAGCGGGGAGCTTGATATCTTCTTCACGCCTTCGCGTGAGATCGTTCGGGTTGAGCCTGCACATATTCACCGGATCCATGCAGATGATTTCCCGCGAATAACGCGAATTCACGCGGATTACAGAGGGGAAGCAGGAGCAAATGGGATTGCTTGTTCAAACCCACCACCCAGTGGACGGGGATTTCCGGGAATTCTATTCGCGTTGATCCGCGTGATTGGCGGGCAACGGAATTTTCCCGTTAATATGCGCTGGCATGGCTCAGGCGAAGGCGGAAACCAGCGTCCGGATCCCGGCCCCGCCCCGATGCCGGGCGGGAGCTTCACGGAGCCGGCTTCGAGCCAGGAGACCTTCGGGTAATACCCCATGTTTTCTCCCGGGCCCGCGGACTAGAGTAGGGTCGCTCAGCAACCCACTTGTTCGCGCCCCCGCGCGGCAACGACCAAGACGCCGGCCCGGATGGCGTCATCCTCCCATGACCAACCATCGTCTGCCCTGCCTGCTCTGCGTCGCCGCCCTCGGTGCGGTTGTTCTCATCACCACCGGATGCTCGGATAAAAAGACCGTGACGGATACCAGTCTGGCCGTGGTCACGGTGGCACCGGCCGCCCCGCTCCCCGCCGCCGTGCCGGCCGTGGTGCCGGATGCACTCCCCACCGGGGTGACGCCGGTCAGCTGGGCCGACATCAAGGATGACACTTTCGATCAGCGCGCTCATTTCATGTCCGGGTTGAAGGGGCTGGAAAGCCGGGTGGACGACCAGATCGCCGCGCTGACCGCCAAGCGGGCGACAAAAATGAGTGCCACCGACACCACGAATTGGGACTCGGCGATGAAGGAGATGGATGATGCCCGTTCGAGCCTCAAATCCATCGACGAGGCGCTCGACCAGGCGACCCAGGAAACTTGGGCGCCGCAGAAGGACCGCGCCGGCCAGGCGTGGGTGAGGGCCCAAGCCGCGTACGACAAGGTCAAGGGCAGCACGACGGCGTGAGCCGGGAGAGAAGGAAGGAAAACCTGAAGCTTGAGACCTGAGACCTGAAATGGGTCAACCCAAGCCTCGGGCTTCAGTTCTCAGCCCTCAGGCTTCTCCGCCGCCTGCCTCAGCCGATCTCGACCACGCTGACCTCGGTGCGTTTGCCTTCGACGGTGATGGCGTAGCGCGTGGCGGGGCCGGACGTGACCGTGACGGCGGCGACGGGCTTGAGTGTGGCCACCGCTGTAGCCGGGCTCGGTGAGCCCGGAACGGGGCCGGCGGCCCCGGCGGCAGGGGCGGCGGCGGGTTTCTTGATCAACGCGGTGTATTCGCGGGGGAACATCGCGTACAGGACGCAGGCTTCGTCGTCCGTGGGCAGGCCGGCGGCGGCGAGCTCCGTCCGGAGGGCCGGCATGCGCGGGGCGAGCAGGTCGGCGGGGCGGCACTCGATGAGCTTCGTGCCGGGTTTCTTCAGCGCGAGCGCAAGCACGCCGGGGTCGATCGGGCCGGGGGTCTTGCCGTACTTGCCGAGGGCGACGTCGATCGAGGGCTGCGAGAGGTTCTTCCAGCGGCCGAACTTCACGTTGAGCATCGCCTGGCTGCCGACGATCTGCGACGTCGGGGTGACGAGCGGGATCCAGCCGAGGCAGGCGCGCACGTAGGGGATCTCGGCGAGGACCTGGTCGAGCTTGTCGGCCATGCCCTGCTCCTTCATCTGGGTGCGGAAGTTGGACAGCATGCCGCCGGGCACCTGGTAGGTGAGCGTGTCCGAGTCGACGCGCTCGTTGGCCGGCGAGGTGAACTTCTCCAGCTCCTTGTAGACGCCGGTGAAGTACGTGCGCAGCTCGGTGAGCTTGGCGAGGTCGAACTGCGGGCAGCGGGGGTGGCCCTCGAGCAGCGCGAGCATGCGCAGGGTGTCGGGCTGCGACGTGCCGTTGGCAAAGGGGGCGATCGAGACCTCGACCGCGTCCACCCCGGCGTCGATGGCGGCGCAATAGGCCGTGGCCCCGAGGCCGGCAGTGTCGTGCGTGTGCAGCGTGATCGGCAGGCCGACGCGGCGCTTCAGCTCCTTCACCAGGTCGTAGGCGATGCGCGGCGCGAGGACGCCGGACATGTCCTTGATGCCGATCGAGTGGCAGCCCATCTTCTCCATCTCGACCACCATCGTCACGAAGGCGGGGATGGTGTGGACGGGGCTGGTGGTGTAGCAGACCTCGCCGCGGGCGTGCTTGCCGGCGGCGCGCACGGCCTTGATGGCGGTGGCGAGGTTGCGCACGTCGTTGAGCGCGTCAAAAATGCGGAAGATGTCCTGGCCGGCGGCGGCATTGGCCTTCACGAAGGCTTCGACGACGTCGTCCGGAAAGCTCGTGTACTGCACGATGTTCTGGCCGCGCAGGAGCATGATCTGCGGCGTCCTCGGTGCAGCCTGCTTCAGGGCGCGCAGGCGGTCGAACGGGTTTTCACCGAGGAAGCGCAGGCAGGTGTCGATGGTCGCACCGCCCCAGGTCTCGAGGCCGGCGAAGCCCATGCCGTCGAGGATCGGCGCGGCGGGCAGCATCTGCGCGGTGGTCATGCGCGTGGCGGCGAGCGATTGGTGGCCGTCCCGGAGGACGGTATTGTTGAAGGCGACGGTTGACATGGTAAGTGGCGGGTGGCGGCGGGGAGGTTATTCGAGTTCGCGGAGCCGGGCGACCTGGCTGGCGTCAAAGGTTTGCGGACCGTCGCGCTCGGTGACCAGCCGCAGGCGGCCCTGGGCGTCGATGCCCTGGAAGCTGCCGGCAAAGGTGGCGGCCCGGCCGGTGAGGGTGAGCTCGACGCGGCGCGAACCTTGCCAGCCGAGGTTGAGGGCGTCGGCGATCACGCCGAAACCGCGGTCGAGGACGATCGTGTGCATGCGGCGGAGCGCGCGCAGGACGATCCGGGCGAGGTCGTCGGGGTCGTGGCCGCCGGGCACCAGGTCGGCCAGGCGCGCCGTGGCGCCCGCGAGCGCCGGCTCGGCCAGCTCGGGGCGGTTGCTGATGTTGAGTCCGACGCCGATGACGGCGGTGTCCGGACGGAATCGCTCGACGAGCACGCCGGCGAGCTTGCGGCGGCCGACGAGGAGGTCGTTGGGCCAGCGCAGCCGCAGGTCGGGGACGCCGAACTCGCGCAGGGCGCCCAGGAGGGCCCAGCCGGTGGCGAGGGGCAGGATCTCCCACTTGCGCGCCGCGCCAGGGCAGGGCACCACGGCCGAGAGCCACAGGCCGCCCTCGTCCGAAACCCAGCGCCGCTCGGGTATCCGGCCGCGGCCGCCGGTCTGGACCCGGGCGCGGAGCGCGTGCCAGGCGGGCAGCCGGGAGGCGGCGAAATTGGTCGACGCGGTCTCCGGCACGACCCGGACCGTCCAGCCCTCGGCCAGGAGGGTGGCGGGGTCATTCGTCAGCGGGGCGGGAGCGCTCATGGTGTCCATCACGTTAGCACCGGCGGCCGGCGCCGGCAGCGCATGATTTGTGATTTTATGCGCATGATGGTCAGGTGGGAATGGCCGCCGGAAGCCGGGAGAAACACACCCCGTCGCTGCGCGCCATCAGCCTTCGCTGAAGCTTCGGATGACAGGCCCCTCTCCAGCCGGAACGATGCTGTTGATCTCGGTATTCCTCTGAACTCTAGAAACTGAATGGGGCGACGGTAGGCCAGCCCGCTGGCGGGCGCCCAAAGAGCGCGAGCAAGCTCGCTGGCCCACGGGCCACTGCATAGGTCCGGCTCCAGAGGGGAACCAGACAGTCGTGGCCGAAGTCCCCTCTTGGAGAGGGGTGCCCGCAGGGCGGGGTGTGTCTGGGCCGGCCATCTGGCACTCAAACAATCCGGAGCAGCACCATGCCTTCCTCGACGCCGTCGCCGGGGTTGACGAAGATCGTTTCGACGCGGCCGGCCTTGGGCGCGTAGATGTAGGTGTTCATCTTCATCGCCTCGATGGTCGCGACCTGGGCGCCCTCGGCGACGGCCTGGCCCAGGTGCACGTCGATGGAGACGACCTTGCCCGCGAGCGGGCTCAGGACATCGCCCGGGCCCTTCGGTCCGCTGGCGAAGGCCACGGGTGCGGCCACCGCGGTGGCCGCCGGGGCGGCGGTCATGGTGGCGACCGGTGCGGGCGGGGTGAAGGACAGCGTGGCGGTCTCGCGCGGGAGGGCGGCGGCCGGGGCGGTGGCCCCGTGGTGCTCCTCCAGCAGTTCGACGAGGACGTCGAAGTTTTTGCCTTCAATGGTGACGCGGAGTTTTTTCATGTGAATGAGCGCCGGGGTCAGCGGACTTGATGGGAGGAATAGATCTGGCGGCGGCCCTCGACGGACCACTGTTGCAGCAGCAGGTCGGCCGGGCGGATGGAGGCGATGCGGGCCCGCCTGCCATAGGTCAGCGCGACGCACGCGGCGATGATGGCCATGGTTTCCGGCGCGATGCCGGCGGGGACGGGCGCCACCGCCGCCGCGGGAATGGGCGCGGCCACGGGCGCGGGCGGCGGGGGCGCCGCGATCGCCACCGGCCCGGGCGCGGCCACCGGCGCCGCGGCCGGCGGACGCCGCAGGCTGATGATGGAGAGCACGAGGGCCGCGATTGCGATCAGCAGGCTCGCCAGCGACAGCCACGGGCCGCCGGGCGACGTCAGGCCGGCTTCGGCAAGGAGGGGAAGGGTGGTGATCATGGCGGGCGGCCTCAGAGCGGGATGTTGCCGTGTTTCTTCGGCGGACGCGTCTCCCGCTTCGAGAGCGTGTTGCGCAGGGTCATGGCGACGATGCCGCGGGTCTGGGCGGGCTCGATGATGTCGTTGATCATCGCCTTGGCCGCCGCCTCGTAGGGCGAGGAGAATTTCTGGCGGTATTCCGCCGCGAGCTCGGCCGCGCGCTTCTTGGGGTCGGCGGCGGCGGCGATCTCCTTCTTGTAGAGCACGCCGACCGCGCCCTCGGCGCCCATGACGGCGATCTCCGAGCAGGGCCACGCGTACACGAAATCCGCGCCCATGTCGCGGCTGCACATGGCGAGGTAGGCGCCGCCGTAGGCCTTGCGCATGATGACGGTGATCTTCGGCACGGTCGCGGCCGCGTAGGCGAAGAGCATCTTCGCCCCGTGCCGGATGATGCCGCCGCGCTCCTGCGCGACGCCGGGCATGAAGCCGGGGATGTCGACCAGCGTGACGAGCGGGATGTTGAAGATGTTGCAGAAGCGGATGAACCGCGCGCCCTTGTCGGACGAGTCGATGTCGAGCGTGCCGGCCTTGACCGCGGACTGGTTGGCCACGATGCCGACCACGAGGCCCTGGATGCGGGCGAAGCCGACAACGAGGCTCTTGGCGAAGTCCCGCTGCACCTCGAGGAAGTCGCCGCCGTCGACGAGGAGGGCGATGACCTTGAGCGCGTCGAGCGGGGCCTTGGCGTCCGCCGGCACCAGCTCGTTCATGCGCGGGTCGGGGTCCATCACCACCACGGGGGTCGGGTGGTGGGGCGGGTCCATGATGTTGTTCGACGGCAGGTAGGAGAGGAGCTTGCGGGCGATCGCGAAGGCCTGGAGGTCGTCCTCGGCGACGAAATGGATGTTGCCCGAGACCGTGGCGTGCACGGTGGCGCTGCCGATCTCGTCCATCGTGGTGGTCTGGCCGGTCGAGGCCTTGATGACGTCGGGGCCGCAGATGAACATCTGGGCGTTCTTCTTCGTCATGATGATGAAGTCGGTGAGGGCCGGCGAATACGCCGCGCCGCCCGCGCACGGGCCCGCGATGATCGAGATCTGGGGCACGACGCCGGAGAGCAGGACGTTGCGGAAGAACACCTGGCCGTAGCCGGAGAGGGAGTCGTCGCCCTCCTGGATGCGGGCGCCGCCCGAGTCGTTGATGCCGATGACCGGCATGCCCGCCTCGATGGCGTAGTCCATGAGGTCGCAGACCTTCTTCGAGTGGATGCGGCCCAGGGCGCCGCCGCCGACGGTGAAGTCGTGGCTGAAGGCCGCGACCGCGCGGCCGTCGATGTAGCCGGTGCCGGTGATGACGCCGTCGCCCGGGAAGGACTTGGACTCCAGGCCGAAGTGGTGGCAGTCGTGCTCCGCGTGCAGGCCGGACTCGAGGAAGGTGCCGGGCTGGTAGAGCGCCTCGATGCGTTCGCGGGCGTTGAGGAGACCCTTTTTCTTGCGTTCGGCGAGTTTGTCCGCGCCGCCGCCCAGGAGGGCGGCCGCGCGGCGGGCGTGCAGTTCGGTGAGATAGGAGGGGGCGATGGCCATGGTGGGAGCGGGCGGCGGGGGAGCGGCGGCGGGGCCGGCGCTCAGTTGGATTGCGGGGAGCAGAATTCGGTGAGCACACCGTGGGTGGACTTCGGGTGCAGGAAGGCGACGAGCTTGCCGTGGGCGCCGGGGACGGGCTCGGCGTTGATCAGCCGGCAGCCGGCGGCGGCGGCCTGGCCGAGCTGCGCGCGGATGTCGTCCGACGCGAACGCCACATGGTGCACGCCCTCGCCGTTCTTTTCCAGGAACCGGGCGACGGGGCTGTCCGGGGACGTCGGCTCCAGCAGCTCGAGGTGGACGTCGCCGACGGTGAAGAAGGCGGTGCGCACCTGCTGCGCGGGCACCTCCTCGCGGTGCTCGCACTTCAGGCCGAGCGATTTTTCGTAAAAGGGGATCGTCTCCTCCAGGGAGCGGACGGCGATGCCGAGGTGGTCGATGCGGGTGATCATGCCGGGTTGGTTGGTAAACACGGGGCGGGGGGCCCAGATGATGGAACACTGACACATTGGCCCCCCGGGCGCCGCGCATATGTTGGCGATTCGCGCCCATTTCTTGGCAATATCTGCGGAGTAGCAGCCGCCCATCGGCGGTATGCTGGCGGGGACCGACCACTCCCACCGCCCAACCCATGACTTTAGTGAACGAAACACCCGTGGCCCCCGCCGATGCCGCCCTGGCCGGCGCGCTGGCGCAATGGAAAAAGACCGTCGAGGCCGAGCTCAAGGGCGCGGCCTACGACCAGAAGCTCGTGACCCGCACCTTCGAGGGTGTGACGCTGCAGCCGCTTTACACGCGCGCCGACCTCGCCGGCCTGCCGGACCTCGCGCAGCGGCCCGGCGAGGCGCCTTTCCTGCGCGGGGTGCGCCCGCTGGGCTACAAGGAGCGTTCCTGGGAGGTGGCGCAGATGATCGCGGAGCGCTCGCCGGTGGAATTCAACGCGGCCCTGCTCAGCGACCTGATGCACGGACAGGACAGCGTGGTGCTGCCGGCGGGACCGGACGGTCCCGTGATCGAGCGGCTGGCCGATCTCCGCACGGCGCTGGCCGGGGTGGACCTGGCCGCGGTGCCGGTGCATATCGCCGCAGGGGCGGACGCCCTGCCGCTGGCGGCGCTCCATCTGGCCCACGCGCAGGAGCGCGGCACGGCCTGGGAAAAGCTCACCGGCAGCGTGGCGGCCGACCCGCTCGACGCCTGGGTTGCCACCGGCCGGCTCGCCGGCGGCTACGGCGCCCGGCTGGATGCCCTGGCCGCCTGGACCGGCTGGGCGGCGCGGCATGCGCCGCGCCTGCAGACCATCGGCGTGAACGGCGCCCGCTGGGGCGACGCGGGTGGCACCGCGGTGCAGCAGCTCGCGTTCGCGCTCGCCGCCGCCGCGGAATACCTCCGGGCCCTGACGCCCCGCGGCGTGAAGGCGGACACGGCGGTCGCGCGGCTGCGGGTGCAATTCGCCGTCGGGCCGCAGTTTTTCACCGAGCTCGCGAAGTTCCGCGCCTGGCGGCTGCTCTGGGCGCGGGTGCTGGCCGGCTTCGCCACCGGCGAGACGCCCGCGGCGCGCGCCACCGTCCACGCGACGACCGGCCGCTGGAACCAGACCCTGCTCGACGCGCATGTCAACCTGTTGCGCGTCACCACCGAGGCGCTCTCCGCCGTGCTCGGCGGCTGCGACAGCCTGCACATCGCGCCCTTCGACGAGGTGACGGGTGCCACGGATGATTTCTCCCGGCGCATCGCCCGCAACGTGCACACGATCCTCGCGGAGGAGTTCGGCTTCACGCAGACGGCCGACCCGGCCGGCGGCTCGTGGTACGTGGAAAAACTCACCGACGACCTCGCCCGCCAGGCCTGGGCCCTCTTCCAGGACCTCGAGGGCCGCGGCGGCTTTGCGGCGGCATTGCGCGAGGGGTACCCCCAGAAACTGGTCGCGGCCGCGGCCGCGGCCCGGGCGGACGCGGTCGGCAAGCGCCGGCTCGGGCTGGTCGGCACCAATCTCTTCCCCAATCTCAAGGAGCAGCCGCTGACCATGTGCCCGGCGGCCGCGCCCGCCGCCCGGCCGCCGGCCGAAAAGGCCGGACCCGTCCTCGAGGAACTGCCGGTCGGCACCGACTGGCCCGGCCGGATCGAGGCCGCCATCGCCGCGGCCCGGGCCTGGGCCGGCGCCAGCCAGCTCGCCCGGCTCCTGCCGCCGGCGGCGGCGACGGAACCCGACATCCCGGTGGTGGCGCCCTGGCGCGCGGCCGCCGGCTTTGAAAACCTGCGCGCGGCCTCCGCCGCCTGCGCCCAGCGCACCGGCCGGAGGCCGCGGGTGTTCCTCGCGAAGATCGGGCCGCGGGCGCAGCACAAGGCCCGGGCCGACTTCGCCGCCGGCTTCTTTGCCACCGCGGGCTTCGAGGTGATGGCCCAGCAGACCTTCGAGACGGCGGAAGCGGCGGCCGTCGCCGCCGGCGCCTCCGGCGCGTCCGTCGCGGTGCTGTGCTCGAGCGACGACACCTACCCGGCGCTGGTGCCGGTCTTCGCCACCACCGCGAAGGGCGCGGCGCTCGGTGGCCTCACCGTCGTCCTCGCCGGTCTGCCCGCCGATCCGGCCCTGGTCGCCTCGTACCGCGCCGCCGGCGTGGACGAGTTCATCCACCTCCGGGCCAACGCCCACGACCTGCTCGCCAAGCTTTTGAAGCAAATCGGAGCCCTCGCATGAACCCACCGCCTGATTTCACCCGCCTCGCCTATGACGCCTTTGCGTTTGCCGACGCCCGGCTGGCGCCCGCCGCGGCTACGCCGGCGTGGCAGACCTACGAGCAGATCCCGGTGCCGGCCGTGCTCACGGCGGCCGACCTGCCGCCCGCCGCCGTGCTCGACACGCTGCCGGGCCTCGCGCCGTTCACGCGCGGGCCCTACGCCACGATGTACGTGGCCAAGCCCTGGACGATCCGGCAGTACGCGGGCTTCTCGACCGCCGAGGAGTCCAACGCCTTCTACAAACGCAACCTCGCCGCCGGCCAGGCCGGCCTGTCGGTGGCCTTCGACCTCGCGACGCACCGCGGCTATGACAGCGACCACCCGCGGGTGGTCGGGGACGTCGGCAAGGCGGGCGTCGCCATCGACTCGGTCCTCGACATGCAGGTCCTGTTCGGGGGCATCCCGCTGGACAAGGTGTCGGTGTCGATGACGATGAACGGCGCCGTGCTCCCCGTCATGGCGTTCTACATCTGCGCCGCGCTGGAGCAGGGGGCGAAGCTGGCCGACCTCGCCGGCACGATCCAGAACGACATCCTGAAGGAGTTCATGGTGCGGAACACCTACATCTATCCGCCCGCGCCCTCGATGCGGATCATCGCCGACATCTTCGCCTACACGTCGCAGCACATGCCGAAGTTCAACTCGATCTCGATCTCCGGCTACCACATGCAGGAGGCGGGTGCCACGGCCGACCTCGAGCTCGCGTACACCCTCGCCGACGGGCTCGAATACCTGCGCACCGGCGTGCAGACCGGGCTCGACGTCGACGCCTTCGCCCCGCGGCTGTCGTTCTTCTGGGCGATCGGCAAGAATTACTTCATGGAGGTCGCCAAGCTGCGCGCCGCCCGCACGCTGTGGGCGGAGATCGTCGGGCAGTTCAACCCCAAGAATCCGAAGTCGCGCGCGCTGCGCACGCATTCGCAGACGTCCGGCTGGTCGCTGACCGAGCAGGACCCGTTCAACAACGTCGCCCGCACCTGCCTGGAGGCGCTCGCCAGCGTCTGCGGTCACACCCAGTCGCTGCACACGAACGCGCTCGACGAGGCGATCGCGCTGCCGACGGACTTCTCGGCCCGCATCGCGCGCAACACGCAGCTGCACTTGCAGCAGGAGACCGGCGTCTGCAGCGTCGTCGACCCTTGGGGTGGCAGTTATTACGTCGAATATCTCACCGCGGAGCTGGTCAAGCAGGCCCGCGCGCACCTGGCCGAGGTGGAGAAGATGGGCGGCATGACCAAGGCGATCGAGGCCGGCATCCCGAAGCTGCGCATCGAGGAGGCCTCGGCCCGCCGCCAGGCCCGGATCGACTCCGGCAAGGAGACCATCGTCGGGCTCAACAAGTACCGCCTCGAGCACGAGACGCCGATGGACATCCTGTCGATCGACAACACCGCCGTGCGCGAATCGCAGATCCGGCGCCTCCGGGAACTCCGCGCCGCGCGCGACGAGGCCGCCTGCACGGCCGCGCTCGCCGCGCTCACGGCCGCCGCGAAGTCCGGCGGGGGCAACCTCCTCGCGCTCGCCATCACGGCCGCGCAGGCCCGCGCCACCCTGGGCGAGATCAGCGACGCCCTGGAAAAGGTCTACGGCCGCTACCAGGCGCAGATCCGCTCGATCTCCGGCGTCTACCGCCAGGAATACGGCGAGGAGCCCGCGGTGCTGCAGGTGAAGGCCCGGATCGCCGAGTTCGAGGCGCGCGAGGGCCGCCGGCCCCGCGTGCTCATCGCCAAGCTCGGCCAGGACGGGCACGACCGCGGCGCCAAGGTCGTGGCGACGGCGATGGCCGACCTCGGCTTCGACATCGACATCGGGCCGCTCTTCCAGACGCCGGCGGAGGCCGCGCGGCAGGCCGCCGAGAACGACGTGCACGCCGTGGCCATGAGCTCTCTCGCCGCGGGGCACAAGACCCTGCTGCCGCAGCTGCGCGACGAGCTGAGGAAGCTCGGCCGCGAGGACATCGTCCTGATCTGCGGCGGCGTGATCCCCGCGCAGGATTACGAGTTCCTGCTCGCCCACGGGGCCAGCGCGATCTTCGGGCCGGGCACGGTGATCCCGCAGTCCTCGCTCAAGATCCTCGAATTGCTGCTCGAGCGCCTCGAGCAGCCGGTGGCGCCGGCCCCATGAAAAATCCCCCGGACCCTCCCGCCGCGGCGCCTTCGCCGGTGCGGCCCGACTGGGTGCCGGAGAATGCCGGGGCCGGATTCACGACGTCGCTCGTGTCCGGTGTGCCGGCCGCCGCGGCCGCGCCCCGGCCGCCCGGTCCGCGCCGCCGCGCGCTGTCGGTCGACGACTACGCCGCCGGGGTGATCGCGCGCGACCCGTCCATCCTCGGCCGGGCGATCAGCCTGATCGAGAGCAACGCCCCGGCGCACCAGGCGCAGGCGCAGCAGCTGCTCGCGCGGCTCCTGCCGCACACCGGGCGGGCGCAGCGGATCGGGATCACGGGCATCCCCGGCGCGGGCAAGAGCACCTTCATCGAGGCGTTCGGCTGCCATCTGGTCGACGCGGGCCGGCGCGTGGCGGTGCTGGCGGTCGACCCGTCGAGCTCGCTCACGGGTGGCAGCATCCTCGCCGACAAGATCCGGATGGAGAAGCTCTGCCAGCGGCGCGAGGCGTTCATCCGGCCGTCGCCGTCCGGCGGTTCGCTCGGCGGCGTGGCGCGGAAGACGCGCGAGGCGATCCTCGTCTGCGAGGCCGCGGGCTTCGACCTGGTGATCGTCGAGACGGTCGGCGTCGGGCAGAACGAGGTGGCGGTGCGCTCGATGGTGGATTTCTTCCTCGTGCTGATGATCGCCGGTGCGGGCGACGAGATGCAGGGCATCAAGAAGGGCGTGATCGAGCTGGCCGACGCGCTGGTGATCAACAAGGCCGACGGCGACAACCGGCCGCGCGCGACCGCGGCGCAGGCGGACCTGCAGCGGGTGCTGCACTACCTGCACCGCGCGACGGCCGGGTGGGAGACCCCCGCGCTGCTCGCCTCGGCGCTGACGGGCGAGGGCGTGCCGGCGGTGTGGGCGATGACGGAGGAGTATTTCGCGCACGTGCGGGCGAGCGGCATGCTGGACGCCCGCCGCCGGGCGCAGGCGGTCGAGTGGATGCACGCGCTGATCGCGGAGGGGCTGCGGACGCGGTTCTACACCTCGCCCGCGGTGCGGTCCCGCCTGCCCGGGCTGGAGCGCGCCGTGGCGGAAGGCCGGCTGCCGGCCCTCGGGGCGGCGAGGGAGCTGCTCGGGCTGGCGGACGGCGGCAGGCCATAACCGGGGGATTGCCGCGGACCGCGAGGGCACCGCCCCCGGCGACACGAGGAAGAACCACACCCCGCCCTGCGGGCACCCCTCTCCAGAGGGGACTTCGGCCACCACATTCCGGGTCCCCTCTGGAGAGGGGTGGCGCGCAGCGCCGGGGTGTGTCCGGGGCCGATCCGCCTGCAATCGCGATGGCCGATCCCACCCGGCCGGGCGCAAAGTTCAAACCACCCATTGCCGGCGCGGGGACGCCACGGGGCCGGCCGGCGTGCCGGCGCACCCGCGCCCGCCCCGGAGGAGGACGAGGGGCGGCGATCCCGGGTGCGACCGCTCGCGGAAGGCCGAGGGCGATTCCCCGGCCACCCGGTGGAAGGCGCGGTTGAACTGGGAGAGGGACTGGAAGCCCACCGCGTAGGCCGCCTCGCTCACGCGCACGTGCAGGTTGAGGAGCATCTGCTTGGCGGTCTCGACGCGCAGGCGCGAGAGGTAGTGGGTGAAGGTGAAGCCGGTCGTCTTCTTGAACAGCTTGCAGAAATAATACTTGCTCATGTTCGCCGTGCGGGCCGTGTCGCGGAGATTGAGCACCTCGCCCTGATGCTCCGCCAGGTAGGCGCAGACCTTCGCGATCGCGGGCAGCATGGCGGTCGTTTCCCGGAGGAGGAGCTGGTTGCTCACGACGGCGAGGTGCTCCGCGAAGATCGCGAGCAGCCGGATGACCGAGTCGTACTGGGACCGGGTGATGACGCGGGTTTTGAAATAGGCCGCCGCGAGTGCGGCCCGGTCGGCGCCGGTCACGCGGCCCCCGAGGGAGCGCAGCAGGCGCCGGAAGTGCGCGCGTCCCGGCGGGCGCAGGAAGACCTGGCCGGTCTGCAGGAAGCCCAGGAGCCGGTCGCCCACGCGCACCGGCACGGCCGACTCGCTGAGGCCGGCGAAGCACTCGAGCGTCGCCGGCTGCAGGCCGGCGCGGACCTCCACCTCCTGCTGCAGCTGGAGGCAGGAGGCGCACGACGGATTGCGGCCCGCCATCAGGGCGCAGAACGGGTTCAACCGCGCCGAGCCGTGCAGGGGGGACTGGAACGAGCCCGCCTGCCGGAGGGCCAGGGGCAGGCCCGTGGTGTTTTCGAACGCCTGCTGGTAGTCGCGGAAAATCGCCGTCGACCGCAGGCGGGAAACCACGCTGACGGGGGCGGCGGCCGGCGGGGCGGGCTTCATCGGGAGCGACGGGGCGGGCGGCGGCGGCCGGGGCTCAATCCCGCTTGAAACCGCGCAGGAGGCCGAAGGCGGCGGGACCCCAGCGGAGCAGGGTCCCAAAAATGCCGGCGCGATGCCGGCCGGTGCGCCGCAGGACCAGGGCCAGCGGGATGGCGGCGAGCGGCGCGAAGGGCGAGAGCTTCCGCCAGAGGCCCAGGGCGCGGTCCAGCCAGGACACCGGGCGCAGGACGCCGGTGAACAGGACCATGCTTTCCGCGCGCCGCGCGTGGATGCGCCGGCGCAGGGCCGCCTTGCTGGCGGCCAGGCGGATCAGTGCGGGTTCCGGATACATGCGCGGTCCTGCCCGATTTCCTGCCGGGTCGCCTCGAACGGGACCGGCTCGCGGGCGATGAAGCGGCGGAACGCGACGATGGTAATGACCGCGGCCGCGCCGTAAAAGACGGTCAGGCCCCCGAGCACGGCCAGGCGCGCGTTGTCCCAGAAGAGATAGACCAGGGTGAGGCTCGCGAACGTGACGGCCATCATGGAGGTGAACACCGCGGCGCTGATCCAGGCAAAGGTCTGGATCAGGCGGTATTTCTCCTCCTGCAGCTCGAGCGAGACCAGCGTGAGCCGGTCCTCCACCGTCGCGAGCAGGGTGTCGGCGAGCGTCCGCAACGAATCGAGGAAGCCCGCCGGGGCGGGGTCGCCGTGATCCATGGCGGGATTACTTGCTGCCGCGGCGGCCGAGCAGGACGCCCACCAGCAGGCCCACGCCGGCGGCGATGGCGATCGACTGGTAGGGGTTGGCGCGGATGGTCTCGTCGGTGTATTTCGCGCCGGCGACGACGCGCTTGCGCGCGCCCTCGTAGAACTCGCCGAGGCGTTCCTGGGCGGCGTCATAGCGCGAGCGGAGGGCGCTCATGGCGTCATCGGTGTGCTCGGAGATGGCGGCTCCCATCATGTGTTCGGCTTCGGACACAAGGGCCTGAAGTTCGGTGAGCAGTTCCTTGGGCGTCTGGGCAGTTGTCTTGCTGTTGTTTTTCATGGGAAGTATTCGTAGGGGTGGAGGTTAACACGCGCGCTCAGGCTTTCCGGCCCCGCAGCAGGGCGAAGAGGAAGAGCACGATGAAGATGAAGAAGAGGATCTTGGCGATCGAGGCGGCGGTGCCGGCGACCACGCCGAAGCCGAGTGCGCCCGCGACCAGGGCGATGAGCAGGAAGATGATGGCGTAGGTCAGCACGGCGGGCAGGGATCAGGGGGCCTTTGCCCCGCGGAGCAGGCCGGTCGCGCCGACGGCGGTGGCGACAGCGCCGCCGATGAGCAGCCAGACGGTCTGGTCGGTCGGGTTGCCGGTGAAGAAGCGGGAGAAGCTGGAGCCGATCGAATCGGAGGCGTTGGCCCCGTAGATGAGGAGAATGATGCCGGCGATGAGAAGGGCGAAGGAGACGGGCTTGTTCATGGGAGGGGGGGAAAGGGGCGGGCCGGAGGGGACCTCAGGATTGCGCCGCCCGGGGCACATGGTGCCGGGCGTGGTTCGCGGCGTTCGCCACGGGTTTCATGGCCGGCAGGCGGCGCGCGGCGCCGGCTGCGGCGGTCTGGCTGGTCACCTCGCGCAGGAGCAGGTGTTTGGTCGGATTGATCGGAAACATGCCATCCGCGGCACGCGGTTTGCTCTTGGACGGCATGGCGGTTGCAGGGTGGGCGGGGGACGGGTGAGGGGAGAAAAAGGAGCGCAGCCGCCCGGAGGCGGCCGCGCCGTGCAAGAGAGGGCTGGTTTTCGCTCAGCCTTTCACGGTCATGCTGTTGTTGACCGTCTTGGTGCCGCGGACGTCCGAGGCGAGCTTCGTCACGAGGGACTTTTCGGCGTCGGAATTGGCCTCGCCGGTGATCACGACCACACCGTCGTTGGTGGTGACCTTGGTCTTCAGCGCGCTGGTCGCCTTGTGGCTGAGCAGGGCATACTTGACCTGGCTGGTGATGGAGGCGTCGTCGATCGTCTCGCCGATCGTCTCGCCGGGCATGTCTTTCACCGTGATGTCATTCTGCACCGTCTTCACGCCGTCGATGTCCTTGGCGTAGATCGCGGTCAGGTCCTTCTGGGCGATGTTGTCCGCCGTGCCGGTGAGGACGACGTTGCCGTCGTTGACTTCGACCTTGGTGTTGGTGGCGCTGACGTTGGCCTTGACGAGGAGGCGGCCGCGGATCTTGAAGGCCATCCAGGCGTCGGAGTGCTCGGGATAGGTCGCCTCGATCTTGATCTGATTGTTGACGCTGACCACGCCCGGGAGATTCTCGACGGTATCGGCGGCCAGATCACGGTCGTCGCGGTCCTGGACCGTGCCGGAAAGTGTGACGATGCCGTCACTGACCTTCACCTTGACGTGGTCCTCGAGGACGGTGCGGTAATTGTAGGAGGCCTTGGCGGCTTCCTCGATCTTGCGATCAGTGGAGGACGAGGCAAACAGCGCGAGGGGGCTGGCGATGATGAGTATCAGGGCTGACAGGTTTTTTGTTTTCATAGGCAGAAAGCAGGAGGATACGCCGTCGGCCCCCGGGCTGCTATGGGGCACTGACCTACCTGTCGGCTGGAGGCGGGACCACCGGTCGCGCGAGGCATGGTTAGCGCGGCCGGAAACCCGCGGGGCGGATTGTCCCGCCCGCTCCTGGGCAGTAGGGTTACACCCCACTGCCCAACCCCCGGTCGAGGCCTATGATGACTATCGAAGACAAACACACGGTGACGGTAACAATCCCAACCAATCAAAACATCATGGCTAAGAAAAGCAGAGGCGGTCGGATGACCGCCGCCAAGAAGCGCGCCGCGAAGACCAAGGGTGGCAAGGGCCCGGTCGCCAAGCGCCCGGCCGGCCGCAGGATCATGAAGACCTGAGCGCCGCTCCGGGCGATCCCGCATTGCGAGGGCCGTCCGGGGACGGCCTTTTTTTGTCCTGCGGGTCAACCACCCGGGGCTTGCTCCGGCTTGGATGGAACGGAGGAGCTTACAAGCAGGCTCCTGCAGAAATACGAAGAAATTGCGGGCACGGCGGATTGACGGCGGATGCTCCAGGACGGGCGTCGCCGTGGGTCCAGGATTCGGCGGTCCGGCCGCTTAGCACAACACCCCATGGCCGGCGGCGGCGGCCTCGGTTAATCTGGGGCATGATCGCTCCCACTGATTTTTCCTCTTCCTTCCGTCCCGTTCCGAAAACCCTGGGCCCCGAGGCCAGCGACCGCGCCGCCGCCTCGCGCCGCGAGGCGCTGTATGACGCCACGCTCGTGGCCCGCTTCAACGCTGGTGACGAGGCGGCGTTCAGCGAGATCGTGGCGCGCTACCGCCAGAAGCTGTTCGCCGTCGCGCACGGCCTGCTGCGGAACCGCGCCGACGCCGAGGAGATCGCCCAGGACGCCTTCATCCGCGCGCACCGCGGGCTCGCCCGCTTCCGCGGCGACTCCTCGCTTTCGGCGTGGCTGCATTGCATCACGCTCAACCTCTCGCGCAACCGCTACTGGTATTTCTTCCGCCGCCGCCGTCACGCGACCCTGTCGCTGGACTGCGCGTTCAGCGACCGCAACCAGGCGACCTTCGCCGACCTCGTGGCCACGGACGCGGCGGGTCCGGCGCGCGAGGCGGCCGCCCGCGAGTTCACCGAGCTGGTCAACCAGTGCATGGCGCGGCTCGGCGCGCGGCCGCGGGAGATCCTCACCCTGCGCAACACCCTGAATCGTTCGTACGCCGAGATCTCCCGGGAGCTGGGCATCAGCGTCGGCACGGTAAAAAGCCGTGTGGCCCGGGCCCGCGCCAGCCTGCGCGTGCTCCTGGCCAAGGCGTGCCCCGAGTTCGGGCCGAACGCGCGCCCCGTGGCCTGGTTCGATCCCGTCCGTCCGTCCGGCGGCGTGGAAGTCATCTGCGCGTAGGGCCCCGTCAGGGAAGTTCGCTCCCCATTATCCGACCATGGTTCGGATTGTAGGAGCTTGTTTACAAGCGATGCACAACGTTGTCCTGCCGACGATAATTCCGAATCGCCTGTAAACAGGCTCCTACATTTTGAAACGAACTACCCTGCCGGGACTCCAGGTCGCGACATGCCTCACGGCGTGAGAACACCCCGCCGACGACCGGACGCGGCGAGGATGGCCGGCTCCGCGCCTACGCGGCCGCGGTCGCGAAGGGCGGCACGGGGATGCGGGCCGCGATTTCCGTGCCGGCGCGCGTGCCGGATCTGACCGTAAGCGTGCCGCCCACGTGCGCGGCCCGTTCCTGCATCCCGAGCAGGCCGAGGACGCCCTTGCCCTTGCGCCGGGCCGCATGCTGCCCGGCGTCGAAGCCGATGCCATCGTCCTTGATGATCAACTCGACGAACGGGCCGTGCGACCGGAGGTTGACCGTGACATGGCGGGCGCGGGCGTGCCGTTCCACGTTCTTGAGGGCCTCCTGGAAAATGCGGTAGAGCGCCAGCTCGGTCCCGGGGGCCAGCGGTGCGGCCGGCGGCGCGCAGTCCACCGCGACCGCGATCCGCGTGCGGAGGGCGAACTCGGCGCCGGCCGAGCGCAGGACGGCGACCAGCCCCAGCTGGTCCAGCACGCCGGGCCGCAGGTGGCGCGAGATGCGTTCCACCTCCTCGGCCGTGTGCCCGATCAGCGCCCGGAGCTTCAGGGCCTCCCGCTGCGCCGGCGCGTTGTGCGCCGCCAGCCGGTCGGCCAGCGCCTGGCTGCGGAAGAGGATGGCGATGAGCTGCTGGGTGATCTGGTCGTGCAATTCGAGGGCCACGCTCCCGCGCTCGGCCTCCTGCACCTGCACGACGCGGTGGGTCAGCGCCCGCAGCAGTTCCTCGGTGCGCCGGGATTCGGTCATGTCCGTCACCACCAGGCCCACGGTCGCCCGGCCGAGGCCGTCCCGGATCAGGGGCCGGATGGAGACCTGCACGGGGATCAGGGAACCGTCAGCGGCCTTCAGCGTCAGCTGGAGCTTGGCGCCGGCGGGGCTGGTCCGCTGCAGCAGCGGCCGGAGCGCGGCCCGGTCGGCGGGGGAGAGGAACCGGCGCAGGGAACCGCCCGTGATCTGCTCCAGCGGGCACCGGACCAGGCGGGCGAAGCACTGGTTGGCGTAGAGGATGGTCTTGTCCGCCGTGAGGGTCAGCGCCCCTTCGTTCATGGATTCGATGAGCACGCGGTAGGCGTGCTCGGCGCCCTCCAGCGTGAACACCCGCGGACCTCGCCGGCCGGCGACCAGCAGCGTGTCGGTCTCGCCCGTGCGGATGGCCCGGAGGGTCGCCTCGGCCACCGCCAGCCGGGCGCGGAGCCGGGCCAGCCCGCCCGTGGGCGCGACGCGCGCGGCGGGTTTGCGCGCGACCGTCTTCACCGGATCAGGTCAGCCCCGGGCAGCGGCTCCAGCCCGGTGAACAGGCCGTCCGTCTGCAGCAGGTTGCCGATGAAACGGCGGATGGGCCGCGGGAATTCCTTGATCAGGGTCGGCGTCGCGACGATCTGGTTGGCCCGCGCGAGGGCGGGCTGCTGGAAGATGTCGATCACCTCGAGCTTGCACCGTCCGTCCGGTTCGGCACCGCACAGCTGGCGGATGCGCAGGATCGCCGCGAGCGAGCGCGCCGAGGCCCCCGCGACGAAGAGCCGCAAAACGTACTTGCCGCCGGGTGCGGGAGCGGAAGCTTTTTTCTTCATGGGCGGGCGGGGGCGGGATATTTTTGCTTTCAGGGTGGGGCCTCGGTTATTCGGCCGGACGCAGATCAAGACCCACCAGAACGCGGGCGGTGTCGGAAAGGGTGCCGATGACCATGCGGATGGGGTTGGGGAGCCGGCGGACGACCGTGGGCACGGCCAGGATCTGGTCGCCCGAGGCGAGCTGGGGCTGTTTCAGCAGGTCGATCACGGTGATGCGGTAGCGGCCCTTGAGGTTGCTCTCGCAGATCCTGGTCAGGTTGGCGTAGGCCGCCGCCGATCGCGGCGACCGGTCCATCACATAGAGGCGCAGCTCCCAAGGCTTGGCCCGCGGCCGCCGGGCGGCGACCGGGCACGGTTTGGTTTTCCGGGTTTTCATGCCAGCCTCCTCCCCGCGCGCACGGTGCCGTTCCGGGCGGCGGGCGCCTTGGCGTCGGCCTGGCGCAGGATGCCGGAGGCGGCGCGCTCGGTGGTGAGCATGAGGGTGCTGGTGCCGACCTGCTCGTCGATGCGCCGCAGTTCCATGGTCTCGCTCTCGTAGTCGGAGCGGAGGCCGCTGATCTGGCGCTCGATCGCCTCGCGCTTGCGCTCCAGCTCGCGCTTGCGGCGGGCGGCCTCCTGCTGCGTGGTCAGGACGGCGGCCTTTTCCAGGGCGCCCTGGGCGGCGCGGGCGGAGCCGGTCAGCACGCCGCTGGCGCCGATGTAGGCGTCGACGACGTCGATGCCCCGGTCGGAGATGAGGAACTCGCGGATCTGGTTGGAGTGCTTCATGCCGCGCGCCTTCAGCACGTAGAGCACGCGGTTGCGCTCGCCGTTGCCCTCGAAGTCCTGCAGGAGGATCCAGGAATCCATGAGCGAGGACATGGCGGCCTCGCTCTGCTGCAGGGCGTGGCCGCCCTGGGTCAGGCTGGTGAAGAGGGAGGTGACCTGGCTGGCCTTGAGGAAGTCGATCAGGCGCGTCACCATGCCCTTGCCCTCGGAGTCCGTGCCGGAGTCCATCAGGCTGGTGATGGGGTCGACGATGACGACGTGCGGCTTGAAGGTGGCGATCTCCTTGAACATCGTGGCCAGGTGCATCTCGAGGCCGTAGAGCGAGGGCCGGGCCGAGTGGAAGCGCAGCAGGCCGCGGCCGACCAGGGGCTCGAGGCGGAGGCCGATGGAATGCATGTTGCGGATGATCTGGTGGGGCGATTCCTCGAAGGAGAAATAGAGCACCCGCTCCCCGCGCCGGGCGGCGGCCTGGGCAAAATTGGCGGAGATGATGGTCTTGCCGGTGCCGGGCGTGCCCGTGAGCAGGATGCTGCTGCCGCGGAAGAAGCCCTTGCCCCCCAGCATGGCGTCGAGGCGGGGGATGCCGGTGGCGATCCGCTCGTTCGAGACCCGGTGGTTGAGCGAGAGCGAGGTGATCGGCAGGACGCTGATGCCCTCGTCGCCGATGAGGAACGGGAATTCGTTGGTGCCGTGCAGCGCGCCGCGGTATTTCACCACGCGCAGGTGCCGGGTGGCGATCTGGTCGTTGACCCGGTGGTCGAGCAGGATGACGCAGTCGGACACATATTCCTCCAGCCCGTGGCGCGTCAGGGACTCGCGGCCGCGCTCGGCGGTGATGACGGCGGTGACGCCCTTGTCCTTGAGCCAGCGGAAGAGCCGGCGCAGCTCGGCGCGGAGGACGGCCTCGTTGGGCAGGCTGGCGAAGAGCACCTCCAGCGTGTCGAGCACGACGCGCCTGGCGCCGATGGTATCGATCGCGTGGTTCAGCCGGACGAACAGGCCCTCGAGGTCGTATTCGCCGCTTTCCTGGACCTCGCTGCGCTCGACGTGCACGTAGTCGACGATGATTTTTTTCCGCCGGACGAGGCCATCCAG
>Ga0265319_1000135_pt1 | contig 54862 bp, 47 predicted proteins | sample 4824metaG_FD_192443 | JGI IMG/M metagenome (GOLD analysis project Ga0265319, IMG submission 192443) | Rhizosphere microbial communities from Carex aquatilis grown in University of Washington, Seatle, WA, United States - 4-8-24 metaG | ecosystem: Host-associated > Plants > Roots > Rhizosphere >... | reverse complement strand
GCCAGACGTTCCTGCTGCACGCGCAAGCGCGCGAACTCGGCATCGCTGAGCTGCTGCAGACTGGCCGCGCGGCGCATGGCGGCTTCCAATATCTGATTTCCCGCACGCAGACGGGCGATCTCCGCGTCGTCCGCCCGCGCACCCGCAAGCCCGGAAAGTTCGGTCCGCAGGGCGGCATTGGCACGCTCCTGGAAGCTGTAAATGCCGGCTCCAGCCGCCAAGACCGCAGCGGTCAGGCCGAGTTGTAGTTTGGTGAGGCTCATAAAGGTCATGGCCGCGGTCGCGCCCGTGCCCGCCAGCGCCGTGCCGGTCACCGTGGCGGCGAGACCAACGGGGGCGGCCACGGTCGCCTGGCTGGCGAGCGCCAGCGAAAGCGCGGCGGTCGTCGAGGTGGCTCCACGGCGGGCGAGCAAGCCGCGCAATTTATCCACGGCCCGGTCCACGCGCATGCGCGCGGCGTTTTCCGAGAGTTCAAGCTTTGCCCCGACCTCCGCGAAGCCGCAACCGCCGAGGTAACGCAACAGGATCGCCTCGCGATCGCGTTCATCCAGTTCATTCAAGGCCTCGTCCAGGACCGGACGGACGCGCTCCCAGTCGAGCGCGGACGGGGAATCTGACCGTGACATCTCTTGCATGAGTAGGGCCTCCTGTTCGCGTGCCTGCCGGCGCCGTGTGCCGCGCACCAGGTTGGCGGCGGCAAAGCGCGTGCTGGTGAACAGCCAGCCCGCGAGCACCCGCTGGTCAGCCAGCTTCGATGCCTTGCGCGCCAGGTCCGTGAACACCAGCTGGGTGACATCCTGGGCGAGATGGGCATCCCCGTTGACCTGCCGCAGGGCCGCCGAATAGACCAGGTTCAGGTGCCGGCGCACCAGCTCGGCGAAATCGCTTTCCGAGCCATCCTGGGCGTAGCGGCGTAGCAAGGTGGTGTCGTCCGTCATGATGGTTCAACCCATAGCACCCGCCGGCGCGAAAACCGCACAAAAATCCAGAAAAGAGGCGGAGCCGCGTGCCGCCCCCCCGTGGTTTTTCGGTCAATCCCGGCCTTTCGACTTGCCGTGAAATTGGACGGGCCGCACAACCGTAACCTCTATGGAAAAGCTCGCGCTGCTCTCCGTCAGTGACAAACGCGGCCTGGTGGAATTCGCCACGGCCCTCGTCCGACAGCACGGCTTCCGGCTGCTTTCGACCGGCGGCACGGCCAAGCTGCTGGCCGGGGCCGGCCTGCCCGTGACCGAGGTCGGCACCCACACGGGTTTCCCCGAGATCATGGAGGGCCGCGTCAAGACCCTGCACCCGAAGATCCATGGCGGTCTCCTGTGCCGGCGCGACAAGCCCGAGCATCTGGCCCAGGCGGTGAAGAACGACATCGCCCTCATCGACCTCGTGGTGGTGAACCTTTATCCCTTCGAGCAGACCGTGGCGAAGCCGCACGTGGAGTTCGAGGAGGCCATCGAGAACATCGACATCGGCGGACCGTCCATGCTGCGCAGCGCGGCGAAAAACCACGGGAGCGTCACGGTCGTGTGCGATCCGGACGATTATCCCGCGGTGCTGGCCGCCTTGGCCGAACCGGCGAAGCTCGCGGAGTTGCGGCGCAAGCTGGCGTTGAAAGTCTTTCAGCGCACCGGCGCCTACGACACGGCCATCGCGCAGTATCTCGAGGGTCAGCAGGCCGGGCCGGACCTGGAGGCGCTGAGCGGTTTCCCGGCGACCTATCGCCTGTCGCTCAAGAAGGCGCAAAGCCTGCGTTACGGCGAGAACCCGCACCAGCAGGCGGCGCTCTACGGCACGTTCCACGAGCACTTCCAGCAGCTGCAGGGCAAGGAACTCAGCTATAACAACCTTCTCGACATCACCTCGGCGACCTACCTGATCGGGGAGTTCGAGCGGCCGACGGTGGCGATCCTGAAGCACACCAACCCCTGCGGCGTGGCCTGCGCCGACACGCTGCTCGAGGCCTGGCACCAGGCCTACGCGACCGACCGGCAGGCGCCGTTCGGCGGGATCATCGTCGTGAACAACACCCTCGACGGCGATCTGGCAAAGATCATCGCGGAGATTTTCACCGAGGTGATCATCGCCCCGCGCTTCAGCGACGAGGCGCTTCAGATCTTCGGCAAAAAGAAGAACCTCCGCCTCATGATCGCGCAGGAGGGCCTCGGCGCCGACGCGCTCCAGGAAGTCCGCTCGGTGGTCGGCGGCGTGCTCGTGCAGGACCGCGACCGGACGCTGGGCCGGATGAGCGAGTTCCGGGTTGTCACCAAGCGCCAGCCCACGCCCGAGGAGTGGACCGCCATGCTATTCGGCTGGAAGGTCGGCAAGCACGTGAAGTCGAACTCCATCGTCTACTGCCGCGGGGAGCAGACGCTCGGGATCGGCGCCGGCCAGATGGCGCGGGTCGACAGCTCACGCATCGCGGTCTGGAAGGCCGGCGAGGCCGGGCTCGACCTGCATGGCTCGGTGGTCGCGAGCGAGGCGCTGTTCCCGTTCGCCGACGGCCTGATCGCCGCGGCGGAGGCGGGCGCGACCTCGGCGATCCAGCCGGGCGGCTCGGTCCGGGACGGGGAGGTGATCAAGGCCGCTGACGAGCGCGGGATGGCCATGGTCTTCACCGGCATCCGGCACTTCAAACACTGAGCGCGGGCGGAGCCTCAGGCCGAGCCCGCCGGCGGAGCGGGCGGCATGGTCGGGCTCGTCGCGAGCGGGGCGACATTCCGGCCCCGGATCCAGGCCACGATCCGCTTGAAGTAGCTGGCGAGCGCGATGCAACCGAGGATGATCAGTTTCTTGAAGGCCAGGATGCCCACCCACAGCAGCTTGAAAAGCCCGGCCTTGGCCGCGAGGCCGCCGGCCACCAGCGCCGCGATGCCGTAGGTCGCGACCTTGTCGGTGTCGTTGTTGAAATCCGCGTAGCGGTGACCCTCCTGGAAATCGACCATGGTGAGCAGGGTGGGGGTGGCGGCCTCCACCTGTTTCAGCTGCGGCATGGTGGCGACCGCGTTCAGGACCAGCACCCCGCGGCGGCCGAGCATCCGGATGTTGTAGTTGAGGGTGTGCTCCGGTTCGTCACCGAACTTGATTTCCTTGGCCCAGTAAAGCTTGTGCGTGGCGGCATCGTAGCGCGGCGGCGCGGCCCAGCCGACGAGTTCCACGGAGTTATAACCGGCCTTTACGCGTTCTTCGCTGGCGTCGTGCGTGCCCGCCTTCATTTCCTGGAGCAGCTTGCCGTAGTCGATCTTGGCCGCATCATCGTCCTTGACGTAGCCGTCCTCGTCAAAGGTCACAATCACCGCCCAGCTATCCCCGCCCAAGGGATCAAAGTCCACCGGCGTGATCATGCCCAGGGTGCCGCTGCCGTTGGGATTGCCCCAGATTTTGGCCAGCACCGTCTCGGTGTCAGCCGGGTTCAGGTAGCGATAGCCCGCGGGGAGGGCCACCTTGGCCAGTCCGCCGTGGAGGGTGATCGTGCCCCGCTCATAGTGCAGCGCATCGGCCAATTTCTGGCGGGCGGCCAGACGAGCGGCGGGGTCAGCCGGTGTGTTCTCGGTGGAAAAAAGCGGGCCGCCAAGCAGCAGCACCGCGAGCAAGCACAGGGGGCGGAAGAATTTCATGCTAGAAATAATGCACCGACGGATAAAGCAGGCTGGTGGCCCCCAGCAGCAGCTTCGGCATGATGGGGGGGATAAACCGGGAGGCGAGCAAAATGCCGGCATAACGGAGAAACGGGGTTTGGAGTACCGTGGAATATTTTTCCGCGGCGGCGGGTGGCAGCAGCAGCAGCGGCGCGCTGCTGCCATCCAGCGGTGGCAGGGGAATCAGGTTGAAGGCGCAGAGCAGCAGATTGAGGGAAAGAAGAATACTCAACAGTTGGGCCAGCAGGTCCAGTGCTCCGCCCCCCGGGGCGAACGCCAGACGCGAGGCCGCGATCGCGTGGGGGGCGCTGAAAACATGCCATTCGTACCCGACCCGGATCAACAGGCCGGCGAGAATGGCGAGGGCGAGATTGGTGCCCGGGCCCGCCAGCGCCATGAGGGCGGCGCGGCGGGGATACTGGCGGGCCCACGTCAGGCTGTACGGCGCGCTGGCCCACCCGATCATCCAGCCGCCCAGCAACCACGACAACACCGGCACGACCACCATGCCAAAGGGCTCGCGGCGGACATGGGGCAAGGGATTCAACGAAACCTGGCCGCCCTGGGCGGCGGTGTCATCCCCCAGCCGCAGCGCGGTCCAGGCGTGGGCCGCCTCGTGGCAAACGGTGGAGCACAGGAACGCGCCATACCACATTCCCCCGCTCAGGAAGTCAGGTTGCATTGGCTAGAAGTATCAAGGGCCGTCCGCCGAGAAAGACAAAACCATGGCAAAAAGCGCGCCGGGCCGCGACCGCCCCGGCCGCACAATTCGGACTAGCCCCGCGGCCCGACCTGGGGCATCCTGCCGGCATGTTTGACCCCGTTGAAAAGCTCAAGGAATACGTCCGCCACGCCAGCGTGTCCGCCGACCCTCAGTTTCAGGCCGGCATGGTGGGCGCGCAGCAGTTTGTCACCGGCCTGCTGTCGTCGATCGGTTTCGCCGTGGAGGCCGTGCCGACCGCGCTGCACCCGGTGATCGTCGCCAAGCGCGGCGACAACCCCGCCTGGCCGCATGTGATCATCTACGGCCACTATGATGTGCAGCCGCCCGACCCGCTCGCCAAGTGGACGACGCCGCCTTTCGAGCCGGTGATCCGGGACGGGCGCATCTACGGCCGCGGCACCGCCGACAACAAGGGACCGCTCATGGTCCACTTCGCCGCCGTGGCCCGGCTGCTGGAGAAGAACCCCGGGCTGCCGCTGCGGATCACCTTCGTCATCGAGGGGGAGGAGGAGATCGGGAGCAAGAATTTCAAGTCCTTCCTGCTGGCGAACCAGGAGAAGCTGCGGGGGGATTTTGTCTACCTGTCCGACACCGCCATCCTCTCTCCCGAGCAGATGGTCATCACGGTCGGCCTGCGGGGGATGCTGGCGTTCGAGGTCGAGTTCACCGGCCCGAAGTCGGACCTGCATTCGGGGATGAACGGCGGGGCGCTGATGAACCCCCTGCAGGCTCTGGCCGAGCTGTGCGCCTCGCTGCACACGCCCGACGGCCGTGTGAACATCCCGGGCTTTTATGACGCCGTCGTCCCGCCGGAACCGTGGGAGCGCGAACAGCTGGTCCTCGCCGGCCTGAAGGAGAAAGACTACGCGGCGTTTCTGGGCATCACCGCATTCCACTGCCCGCCCGGCTACACCCCGTTCGAGGCGATCCGCTTCCTGCCGACGCTCGAGTTCAACGGCTTCAGCGGCGGCTACCAGGGCGAGGGGACGAAGACCGTCATCCCGAGCAAGGCGCGGGTGAAGATCACCTGCCGCCTGGTGGCGAACCAGACCCCCGACAACATCAAGCAAGCCGTGTTCACGGCCATCCGGGCGCGCTGTCCCCGGGGGGTGACGCTCGCGATCACCGAGCAGCATCACGCCACGCCCTATGTGGTCATTCCGCCCGACCGTTCCAACACGCCCAAGGATCAGTCGCCGGCGCTGGCGAAATGTTTTCGCGCCGTCGACCGCGCCACGGCGGCGGTGTTCGGCCGGCCGCCGCTTTACCTGCGGGAAGGCGGCAGTGTCGGCCTGATCGCCGACCTCAAGCAGGTGCTCGGCATCGATGCGGTCATGCTGGGCCTCTGCCTGCCGGAGGACAACCTGCACGCGCCCAACGAGAGTTTCCACCTGGGCGTGATGCAGAAAGGCATCGACGCCTCCGCGCGGGTGCTGGCGGAACTGGCCGGAGGGTGAAGCGAAACCGCGGCCAGGGCGCCGTGGTTCCCGGGACGGGACCGCAACCGTGACACCCCATCCTGCGGCCAAAAAAAAGCCCCGGCATTTCGCCGGGGTCTGCAAATTTGCGGAAGGTTATTTCTTCAGGATGATGAAGTCGACGCGGCGGTCCTTCGACCACTCCGCCTCGCCGCCGGACTGCTTGGCGTCGGTCGAGCCCTTGGAGAGGGTTTCCAGGCGCTTCTCGTCGACGCCGAGGGACTGGAGGAACTTCTTCACCGCGTTCGCGCGCCGGTCGCCAAGGCCGAGGTTGTATTCGGCGGTGCCGCGCCAGTCGCAATGGCCGACGAGGACGAGGTTCTTGTCCGCATTGTCGGCCAGCCACTTGACGGCGGCCTGGAGCTTCGGGCGCTCCGCCGGCGGGACGGCCGCGCGGTCGAGGGCGAAGTAAATGGGTTCCACGACGCTCTTGTTGGCGTCATCCGGCGTGCCGACATTTTCGCGGGCGGTAAGGGCCGAGTTCGGGTCGGCCACGGCGATCTGCTCGGGGTTGACGGTCGGCGCGGCGGGTCCGACCTGGGTGGCATCGGGCCCGGTGCGGACGGGTTTCTTGGCGCACGCGGTGAAAACCAGCGCACTGGCCGCCATCACTAGGCCGAGGATTTTGGAAACATTCTTCATGGTTTGCGGAGGAAAGGTGCGGCCATCTATTGGCCAAAGGCCAGAGGCGCGCAAGAACGAAACTCTCGGCCGGCGGCGGCCCGGCCCGTCACCACGACTGCGCGCGGTGGTCGATGAGCCCGATCTCGAGCGAATAGCGCGTGAGGCTGGCGACATCGTGCAGGTTGAGCTTGCGCATCAGGTTGGTGCGGTGGTTGTCCACCGTCTTGACGCTGATGCCGAGCTTCTGCGCGATCTCCTTGGTGCTGTTGCTCTCGGCGACGAGCTTGAGGATCTCGCGTTCGCGGTCGGTGAGGGTGTCCACGCCGGAGGTCGGGCTGTTGTTGGCCACGACGGTGCGCAGGAGGGCGGCGACGCCGGGGCCGAAGTAGGTGCCACCATGAGCGATGGTCTCGAGGCCCTTCTTGAACTCACCCAGGCCGGCGGTTTTTTCGACGAAGCCGTGGGCGCCGGCCTCCAGCATCTCCCGGACGAGGGCGGGGCTCTCGTAGGCGGAGAAGATCAGCACGCGGGTGTTCTTCAGCTGCTTGCTGATGCGGCGGAGGATGTCGACGCCGCTGAGGCCCGGCAGGCGGGCGTCGAGCACCAGGAGGTCGGGCTTGAGGTCGAGGCAAAGCTGGCAGGCCTGCTGGCCGTCGCCGCATTCGCCGACGATCTTGTAGGCGGGGTCGATGCGCAGGATCTCGGCCAGCATCTCACGGATGGCGGTCTGGTCCTCGACGATGACAATGCGCTTGGCTTGGGTGATGGCTGGCACAGGTGTGGGGCAAGGGCCCTAAAGGTTTGTAGAGCGCCTACACTTGGACATTCGGGGAAATTATCAACATCGATTCGCGGAAAATCGCGGCTGGCAAGCAATTGGCCCCTCGGGCGGGACGCGGGCTGGTGGGGCGACCGGGATTCGAACCCGGAACCAATTGCTTAAAAGGCAACTGCTCTACCATTGAGCTATCACCCCGTGCCAGCGCGTAGAGTTGAGATATTTTTTCGCTTGGGCCGCAACGCAAGAATTAAGTGGCCGGCGGGACAAAACCGCCCGGACAGGCCGGCATTGACCGCCGGGCCGGGCCTGGTGCAGGATGGCCCCGCAACCGCCATATTTGTGGGAACAATTCTCAAATTTCCTGATCACAACGACCCTGAGACCATGACCGCCAAGGCCCAGGAAGTTGCACTCGATCGTCTGCTCGTTGACCGCTTCAAAGGCGGCGATGCGACCGCGTTTGACCAGCTGGTCACGCGCTACTGGGACCGCATCTATGCGATGACGAACCAGCTGCTGCGCAACCAGCAGGACGCCGAGGAGGTCACGCAGGACGCCTTCATCCGGGCCCACCGCGGCCTGGTCAACTTCCGTGGCGACTCCGCCTTCTCCACCTGGCTCTACCAGATCGCCACCAATCTCGCCCGCAACCGCTACTGGTACTGGTGGCGGCGCAAGCGCGACAAATCCATTTCGTTCGACGCCCCGGTCAGCGGGGACAACGACACGACGCTGGCCGAGCTGATCCCGGCCGAGCAGGAGACCCCGGAGGACGCCACCGTCACCCAGGAGTTTGTCAACCGCGTCGCCGAGTGCATGGAGGACCTGAACGAAAAGCACCGCGAGATCCTGATCCTCCGCAACGTCAGGAATCTCGCCTACGAGGAAATCGCCGAAATTCTCGGCATCAGTGTCGGCACCGTCAAGAGTCGCATCGCGCGCGCGCGGGAAAACCTGCGGGAAAAACTGGGGGAGGAATTCGCACCATGAAAGATCATCGCTTCATCGAGCTGGTCAACCTTTACATCGACCGCCAGATCACCGCGGCCGAGACCGCCGAGCTCGAGGCGGAGATCCAGCGCAGTCCGCGCCGCCGGGCCGTCTACCGTCAGTACTGTCAGATGCACCGGGCCACGACGCTGGTCTACGACAGCTTCCGGGCCGAGGCCGCGGACCAGCCGGCCGCCACCCCGGCCGCGCGGAGCACGATCGCCCGCTTCCAACAGGAGCGGCGCGGCCGCAGCTACCGCTGGGTCAATTATGCCGGCGGTCTCGCGGCCGCGGCCTGCCTCACCCTGGTCTTTGTCCATTTCAGCTCCCGGCCGGCGACGTCCGGGGCAACGGTGCCCGCAGCCGTGGCGTCCACCCCGGTCGCCGCGGCACTGCCGCCGGCCCCGGCACCCGCCGGCAAGGCGGCCGAATCCCGGGTCGATCTGGTCGGCCTGCGCAATGCCGCGGCGGCCGAGACGGATTATCCGGCCTTGCTCGCCAACCTGCGACAGGAGGAGCAGCGCAATGTCGCGGCCCAGGCCGGCCGGCTGCCATCGCTTTTCGACGACGGGGTGTTTGAGTCGCAGCAGGTTTTCCCGGTCGCCAGCCAGCGCACCTTCCACGGCCGGCAGACTCCGGCGCAGGCGGGGGCGTTCACCGGCTTCCAATTCCAGCGCTGAGGCCTAGCCCAGCGCCTGCTTGATCAAGGCCTCGGTCGACGCCGCGGGCCCGAGACCGACCCAGGCCTGGCGCACCGCCTTGTCGGCATCGGCGGCCTTGTAGCCCAGTGCGACCAGGGCCAGCACCGCGTCGCGGATCTTGTTTTCCGCGGGGGCAGTCGAAACCGGACCGGTGGCCGAAGGTGCCGGAGCGACGGCGCCCAGGTCCGCCGGATTCAGTTGGTCGCGCAGCTCGATGACAAGCCGCTCCGCGGTTTTCCGGCCGATGCCGGGGCATTTGGCCAGCAGGCCGACATCGCCTGTGGCGATGGCGCCCTTCAGGCTGGGGAGCGAAAGCTTGCTCAGGACGCTCAGGGCCATCTTGGGTCCGACTCCGGTGACTTTTTCCACGAGCAAACGGAAGAAATCGCGTTCCTCCTCGGAGGCGAAGCCGTAGAGGGTCTGCGCGTCCTCGCGATAGACGACGAAGGTGTGGAGCCGGGCGTGCTGCCCGGGGGCGGGGAGCCGTTCGGCCGTGGTAACCGGAATGTGCACCTCGTAGCCGAGCCCGCCGGTCTCGATGGTGGCCGAGAGCGGCGTGGCCGCAACCAGGGTGCCGGAGATGCTGGTGATCATTTCAGGCCGAGCACGTCCTGCATGTCATACACGCCCGGGGGCCGGGTGACCACCCACGCCGCGGCGCGCAGGGCGCCGCGGGCAAAGATGGCCCGGTCGCCGGCCTTGTGGGTCAGTTCCAAGCGTTCGCCGAGGGCGGCGAAGATGACGGTGTGGTCGCCCACGACGTCACCGCCGCGGAGGGCGTGGACGCCCACCTCGGTCGGCGGACGTTCCCCGGTGATGCCGGAGCGGCCATGCCGCAGGGCGGCGGCGGTCAGCGCGCGTTCCTCGAGGATGATCTCCAGCAGCCGGGCGGCGGTGCCGCTGGGAGCGTCCTTCTTGAACCGGTGGTGCATCTCGACGAGTTCGGCGTCATAGTCGGCGCCGAGCACGGCGGCGGCCCGCCGGGTGAGCGCGAACAGGAGATTGACGCCGACGGAGAAATTTCCCGCCCAGACGCAGGGGACGAGGGCGGCCAGGGCGAGGAGGCGCTGTTTTTCCCCGGCCTCGTGGCCGGTGGTGCCGATGACGACCGGCTTGTGGTGGGCCACGGCGAGTTCCAGCATCCGGCCCGTCGCCGCGTGCGAGCTGAAGTCGATGATCACGTCGCAACCGCCGATGGCCGCGGCCAGGTCGTCATCCACGTCGAGGCCGGCGCTGATGACCGCGCCCATCGGGCCGGCGGCCGCGGCGATGGTCTGGCCCATGCGGCCCCGGGCGCCATTGAGAAGTATCCGGAGTGCCATGGGTTCAGCCGTGGAAGGTGGCGAGGGCGGCCAGCAGGGCCTTGCGGCTGGCGTCGGTCAGCGGGCAAAGGGGCAGCCGGACTTCCTCCGAGCCGATGATCCCCGCGCGCGCCATGGCCAGCTTGACCGGCGCCGGGTTTGATTCGATGAAGAAGGCCTTGAAGAGGGGATAGAGCCGGCGGTGCAGCGCCCGGGCCTTGGCGTAATCCCCGGCCAGGGCCAGGGCCGTGAGCCGGGTGACTTCGCGCGGAAAATAGTTGGAAACGACGCTGATGACGCCCTTGGCGCCGACGGCCATGAAGGGCAGGGTGAGGCTGTCGTCGCCGCTCAGCACCGTGACGGCGCCGCCCAGGGCCGAGATGATCTGATCGACGCGATCCACGCTGCCGCCGGCCTCCTTGATGTGGGCCACGTGGGGATACTTCGCGCGGAGGCGTTCAACGACCCCGACGCTGATTTCCACGCCGCAGCGGCCGGGGATCGAATAGAGCACAATCGGCTTGTCCGTGACCTCGGCCAGGGCGGAGAAGTGCCGGAACAGGCCCTCCTGGGTCGGGCGGTTGTAATAGGGCGCGACCAGCAGCAGGCCGTCGGCCCCGGCGGCATCCGCCGCCTGGGTCATGGCGATGGCTTCCTGGGTGGAGTTGGACCCCGTGCCGGCGATGACGGGCACCCGGCCGCGCGCGGCCTCGATGGTGCAGCGGATGATCTCGAGGTGTTCCTCATGGGTGACGGTCGGCGATTCGCCCGTCGTGCCGACCGGCACGAGTCCGTCGATGCCGGCCTTGATCTGGAACTCCACCAGGCGGCGCAGTTCGTCGTAGGCCACGGCTCCGCGCCGGAAGGGCGTGACGATGGCGGTGTGGCAGCCGGTGAAGGGGCGGGGGCGTTTCATAGGAAAGTTACCTTGAACGATAGAAAGTTAGGCTGTAGGAAAAGCACAGCTTTAAAGCCGGTTCACGCCAAAAAATCCACCCGCATGACACTTCACACCGAAATTGTTAATGATCTGCTGAAGCTTGCCGTCGAGAGCGGCGCCAGCGACATCATCGTCAAGTCCGAGAAGCCCGGCTACCTGCGGATGGGCGGCAAGCTCCGCCCGGTGGAGATGGACCCGATCACCTGCGAGATCGCCCAGGCCTTCGTGGACGAGCAGGTGCCGCGCATTTTCAAGGGCAAATGGGAGAAGGACGCGCAGGTGGACTTTGCCTATGCCGCCGACGACATCGGGCGCTTCCGCGTCAACGCCTTTCACCAGCGCGGCCTGGTCAGCATCGTCTTCCGGCACATCAAGAGCCGGCCGCCGACCTTTGAGGAGCTGAAGATCGAGTCCGAGACTCTGATCAAGATGGCCCAGGCGAAGGACGGCATCCTGCTCGTGTGCGGCGCCACGGGCTCCGGCAAGAGCTCCACGATGGCCGCCATGCTCAACTGGATCAACCAGAACCTGGACAAGCATATCGTCTCCATCGAGGACCCGATCGAATACACCTTCAGCGACGACAAGTCCCTCTTCCAGCAGCGCGAGATCGGCCTGGACGTGCCCAGCTTCGAGATGGCGATCAAGTCGGTGCTGCGCCAGAACCCCGACATCATCCTCATCGGCGAAATGCGCGACAAGGAGACCTTCGAGACCGCCATTTCCGCCGCCGAGACCGGCCACCTGGTCATCTCGACGATGCACGCCGCCACGGTGAAGCAGTCGCTGACCCGCCTGTTTGAGTTCTTCCCCCCCGAGCAGATCGACCAGGCCCGCCGGCAGATCGCCGGCACGCTGCGCGGCTTCATCTGCCAGAAACTGATCCCCGCCCTCGAGGGCGGCGGGCGCTTCGCGGCCCACGAGATCCTCATCGCCGACGCGACCGTCAGCAACCTGATCCTCGACGGCCACAACGACAAGATCCAGCAGCTGCTGGAATCGAGCAGTGATTCCGGGTCCAAGTCCTTCAACAAGGATCTCTACCGGCTCATCAAGGAGGGCAAGATCAGCAAGGTCGACGGCCTGCGTTTTTCGCCCAACCCGCAGGCGCTCGAGATGAACCTGAAGGGCATCTTCTTCAAGACGTGATTCGCCCGCGCGCATGGCTCCTGGGACTGGCCGGTCTGGCCGCCGCGACCGGGGCCTGCGCCGGTGAACCCGCCGCGGCGCCCTTGGAAGGGACCAAGCAGGAACTCAGGAAACTGCAGGCGGACCAGTCGGCGAATCCGGACACCGGGGCCACCAGCAAACTGATCGGCGCCATGCCCCGGATGCAGACGCCCGTCCCCGGCACGATGCCGATGGAGCAGCTGGCCACCCGGGAAAAAACGGAACGCGAGCGGCAAAAAAAAGCGGAAGCCCAGAAAAACTGGCTGAGGGACGGAGTGGACCAGCTGGGAAAAACAACCGACGGCAAACGCCCGGACAAGACCGCGACCGACTCCGCGGCGGCGACGGATGACAGAGACCGGCCGGACCCCTCCGATCCCAACTACCTGCTGAAGGTCTATACCGAGCAGAAGAACGCGGATGAGACGAGGATCGGCCGGGAAAAGGCGGCCGCGCCCCGGGCCGATCCATTCGCGCCCTTCCTGCAGGGCTGGCTGGAAAACTCCCCGGTACGCGGCAGGTTTTTCGACGATTTTGTGCGCAAGCCGGACGCGGTCGACGGGACCCAGGTGACCGCCGCCTCGTCGGCTACGGTATCAGCCGGTCCCGCAGTCGGGGCGTTGGAAACTCCGGGCACATCGCACCGGGCATCAGCCACCGCCCAGCCCAATCCCTATTTGCAAGGCCTGGACCTGGGCTCGCTGCCGGACCTGGGGAACTCTCGCGGCCCGTCCGCCGCCACGGCGGGTGCACCACCCAGCCCGGTTCCGGTGCCGGCTGCCGCCGGCATGCTTGACCCGATTCCCGCCGGTCGGGTGGAGGAGAAAAAACCGCTGCTGCCGCCCCCGTCCGACGATAAAAAATACTTCCCGCAACTGAGGAAATTTTAGGGCTTGGTTTTTGGGCGGCAGACCGGTTTAACCGCTCCTTTCATCTATGTCACTCGCTCTGATTTTCGCCGGGCAAGGCGCGCAAAAGGTGGGCATGGGCCTCTCCCTTTGGGAGAGCTCGGCCGCGGCCCGGGCGCTTTACACCGAGGCCAACCATGTGCTGGGCTGGGATTTGAGCAAGATCAGCTTCACCGGCCCGGAGGGGGAGTTGACCCAGACCAAGGTCTGCCAACCGGCGTTGTTCGTGCACGGGCTGGCCGTCGTGGCGGCATTGCAGGAACGGCGCCGGCTGCCGGAGCTGAAATTTGCCCTGGGCCTGAGCCTGGGGGAAATCACCGCGCTGACGGCCGCCGGAGTCTTTGATTTTGCCACCGGCCTGAAGGTCGTGGCGGAGCGGGGACGGCTGATGCAGCTGGCCTGCGAGGCGTCGGTCGGCGGCATGGCGGCGATCATCGGCGAGGAACGCGCGCGGGTGGCCGAGCTGTGCCGGGAGTTCGACATCGAGGCCGCCAATTTCAATGCCCCGGGCCAGATCATCGTCTCCGGGGACAAGGCCCGGGTGGAGGCGCTGGTGGCCGCGGCCAAGGACCACGGGCTCAAGCGGGTCATCTCCCTCAATGTCGCCGGCGCCTACCATAGCCGCCTGATGGAACCCGCCCGGGCGGCGTTTGCCACATACCTCGCCGGGATTTCCTGCCAGCGTCCGCGCTTCACCGTCTTCAGCAACACCACCGGGCAGGTCGTGGCCGGGCCCGGCGAGATTCGCGCGGCCCTCGTCCGGCAGATTGTCTCCCCGGTGCTCTGGGAGGACTGCATGCGGGCCGCCGTCGCGGCCGGCGCCAGCGAATTCTGGGAATGTGGCCCCGGGGGGGTGCTTGCCGGTCTGGCGCGCCGCACCGACAAGGGCTGGCTGGTGAAATCCATGGCCGAAACCTCCGACCTGCCCGCCGAGTGAAAGACGCGCCTCTCACCCGCAATTTCTGCATCATTGCCCATGTCGACCACGGCAAGACGACGCTCTCCGACCGGCTGCTGGAATACACCAGCACCATCACCAAGCGGGTGATGACCGAGCAGCATCTCGACTCGATGGACCTCGAGAAGGAGCGGGGCATCACGATCAAGATGCACCCGGTGACGATGACCTATCCGGCCAAGGATGGGAAAATCTACAAGCTGAACCTGATGGACACGCCCGGCCACGTGGACTTCGCCTACGAGGTCTCACGCTCGCTGGCGGCCTGCGAGGGCGCGCTGCTGCTGATCGACGCGGCCCAGGGCGTGGAGGCCCAGACGGTCGCCAACGCGCACCTGGCCTTCGCCCAGGGCCTCAAGGTCATCCCCATCATCAACAAGATCGACCTGCCCAGCGCCAACCTTGAGCTCTGCATGAAGCAGCTGGAGGACATCCTGACCATCCCGGCCGAGGAGGCGATCCTCGCCAGCGGCAAATCGGGCATCGGCATCCAGGACATCCTCGAGGCGGTGGTCCTGCGCGTGCCGCCGCCGCGGTGGACCGATTATCCCACGACCCGCATGCTGGTCTTCGACTCGAAATACGACGCCTACCGCGGCGTCATCTCGCATGTGCGGGTCTTCTCCGGCACGTTCCGGGCCGGCGAAATGATGATGCTGATGAGCTCGGGCCAGCGCTCCGAGATCAAGGAGGTCGGCATGTTCCATCCCGGCATGATCAAGTGCAAGGAACTCGGGCCGGGCGACGTCGGCTACATTGTCAGCAACATCAAGAGCGTCGAGGAAATCAAGGTCGGCGACACCGTCACGCACGCCAACAAGCCGGCCGCCGAGATGCTGCCGGGCTACAAGGAGGTGCGGCCGATGGTCTACTGCGGCCTGTACCCGCTCGAGTCGGACGACTACGAGAAGCTGAAGGTCGCGCTGGGCAAGCTGCGGCTGAACGACTCGTCGCTGCTCTACCAGAACGAGTCCTCGGTGGCCCTGGGCTTCGGCTTCCGCTGCGGCTTCCTGGGGCTGCTGCACATGGAGGTCGTGCAGGAACGCATCCGGCGGGAGTATGACGTGGAGATCATCTCGACCTACCCGAGCGTGGTCTACAGGGTGAAGAAGCACAGCCAGGAGGTCATCGAGGTCGACAACCCGATCAACCTGCCCGACCCGGGCTCGATCCTCGAGATCAGCGAGCCGACGATCAAGGCTTCCATCCATTTGCCCAACGAGTTCCTCGGCGACATCATGGGCCTGATCATGGAGAAGCGCGGCAGCTGCGACCAGACCACCACGCTCGACGGGTCGCGGGTCATGCTGAGCTGCACGCTGCCGCTCAATGAAATCCTCGTCGATTTCAACGACCGGCTGAAGAGCATCACGCGGGGCTACGGTTCGATGGACTACGAGCTCGGCGAGTACCGGGTCTCGGATCTGGTGCGGATGGACATCATGGTCAACGGCGACCCGGTGGACGCCTTCGCCAGCATCGTGCACCGGTCCAAGGCCGAGGGCCAGGGGCGGGCGCTGTGCGAGAAGCTGGCGGACATCATCCCGCCGCAGATGTTCAAGATCGCGGTCCAGGCCGCGATCGGCGGCAAGATCATCGCGCGCGACAATGTGCGCGAGATGCGCAAGGACGTGACGGCGAAATGCTATGGCGGCGACATCAGCCGCAAGCGCAAGCTGCTCGACAAACAGAAAGAGGGCAAAAAGAAGATGAAGCTGATCGGCAAGGTCTCGATCCCGCCGGACGCCTTCATCCAGGTGCTCAAGACCAGCAGCTGACCCGGCGCCTGTGTTCGGCATTCTCCAGTCGGAAAAGAGGAAACTGCGCCGGGGCGCCGCGACCTGGCTCGAGCTGGCCGACCGGGTCCGGAAATTCCGGGGCGACCTGCTCAGCGCGGCCCAGCACCAGCGGCTGCGGGAGGCCGCGGCGGAGGTCCGGGTGCATCTGGACGATCCCGCCGGGGCGGACCGGCTCGAACCGGCGGTCACGGCCCTGGAAAAGGTCCTGCGCGAGACGGGCGGACGCATCTATCCGGCCTCGAGCCTGGTCGAGAATGTCGAGTTCTTTCTCGTCGCCGCGATCGTGATCCTGGGCCTGCGGGCTTATTTCCTGCAGCCGTTCAAGATCCCGACGAATTCCATGTGGCCGAGCTATTACGGGATGACCGCGGAGAGTTATCCACCCGGGGCAGAGCCCGGACTGGTTCGCCGGACCGCCCGGCTGTTCGGCCTGGGTGCCTCCCACTATTCGGTGGTCGCGCCCGCGGACGGCGAAGTCTTGATTCCCGTGGTGGCCAATTTTGGCTTCCGGCCGGCCTTCATTGATAAACCCGGCCGCAGTCTGCTGGTGTTTCCCGCCATGATGCGGGAATACACCTTTTCCGTCGCCGGGGAAATGGCCCGGGTCGCGGTCCCGGCCGAGTTCGACAATGATTTCCAGGGCGTGCTCGAGACGGCGTTCAAGGGGACGTCAGCCAGCCTCTCGCTGGCGTTGCGGGAGGCGGCCGACCGGAACAAGCCGTTGCCAACCTCCCGCATGACGATGCAGGGGCGCGAGGTGACCGTCTATTGGATCCCCAGCGGCAAAACCGTGCGGCGCGGGGAGAATATCCTCTCGTTCGACATCCTCACGGGCGACCTCCTGTTTGTGGACCGGATGAGCTACAATTTCATTCCGCCCCGGGTCGGATCCGGCTTTGTCTTCAAGACCGGCAACATCGAGGCACTCAAGGCCGATGAGGGGGACAAATATTTTGTCAAACGGCTGGTGGGAGTCCCCGGGGACGTGCTGGAGATCAAGGCACCGGTGCTTTACCGCAATGGCCGGCCGATCGAGGGGGCGGCCGCCTTTGTGCAGAATGCTCGCAGGGAAGGCAAGTACCCCGGCTATACCAATAATACCGGCGGCCGGCTTTCCGGCGACGGCTTGCAGACCAGCGATGGTCTGTTGCCGCTCGGCGGAACCGTCACGGTGCCGGCAAACTCATACTTCGCCCTCGGGGACAATTCACCCCGCAGCAAGGACAGTCGCTACTGGGGCTTCGTGCCGGACAAGGATGTGGTCGGCCGGCCATTGTTCATCTATTATCCATTCACAAGCCGCTGGGGACCCGCCCGGTAAGTTTGCTCGCCTGCAGTGAGTTGGCCATGATAAACGCACAATAGATATTATGTCTCATATATATTTAGTGTGTTGCCCAACGGTTTTCCTCACCTGATAAGCAGGCTTGCCCGGCTGCTTATTGGCAGTACTCCAGTTCAGTTCCGAGCGTGTGCCCTGCCGCGGCGCTGTCTCCGGTATCCGATAGCGCAAAGTGCAAGGAAAGCCGTTATGAACCAGGGTTCGATGGCACCCCCCCCACCGCTAACGGGGAGTCCTGTATTGGGGTCAATGGTGGTCGTAGTACTAGTACTCGTGCTGCTGGGCGTCACCGAGGTGCTGGTCGGGTTTTTCAAGCCCAATGTGGAGACGTCGTATGCGCCGTCCATCACCCGGATCACGGAATTTCCGGTGTCGGCGACGACCACGGTGCCGGTGACAAGCAATGCCTGGGGCTGGTTGTACAATGCCGATGCACTCGGTCCATCCCGGTGTCCGGAAAATCCCGTCATGCCGGATATCGTCTTGACCGTCCCTTGCGAAGTGATGACCCGGATGCAGTTGTTGCCGGTGTCGGCAACATAGGTATTGCCGCTGCCGTCCACAGCGACGCCCTGGGGCAGATTGAAAAGCGCATAGATGCCGGTGCCGTCAAACACGCCGCTGATGCCCGCCGAGCCGGCGATGGTCGTGACTTGCCCCGCGGGCACCGTGACCATGGTGACCCCTGCCCCGGTGGAGTCCACCTGCTGCACGCCGGTGGTCGGGTCGATCACCGGCACCGTGACATTCGCCGTGTTGATCTTGCGGATGACGTTGTTATAGGTGTCGGCGATGAAGAGATTGTCGTTGGCATCGATCGCCAGGCCCGTCGGGTTGTTGAAGAGCGCGTTGGCCACGGTGCCATCCTGGTAGCCGGACTTTTTGGCCGTGCCGGCATAGGTCGTGACCACCCCCGCGCTGGTGATCATGCGGATGGTGGAGTTGATGGAATCGGTGACGTAGAGATTACCCGCTGAATCCACCACAATGCCGGTGGGGCTGGAAAACAATGCGGCGCTGCCCGTGCCATCCTGGGTGCCGCGGCTGCCCGGGGAGCCGGCCAGTGTGGTGACCACGCCGGTCGAGGTGATCTTGCGGATCGTGGCGTTGCCGGTATCGCAGACATACACCGAATTCGAGGCATCCCGGGCCAGGCCGATGGGACCATTGAACGTGGCGCTGGTGCCGGTGCCATCGGCCGAGCCGGCGGCTCCACTTTTCCCGGCAAAGACGCTGATCGTGCTGTCTGAGGCGATCACCTTGACGCAATTGTTTGCCGTGTCAGAAACGTAGGTGAAACCGATCGAATCGAGCGCGAGTCCGCTCGGATGCAGGAGAAAACCCACCCCGGCCGGGTTGTTGGAATTGGTCGCCCCGATCGCGCCCACGCTGGGGCTGCTGCCGCCGGTGCCCCCGGAATCGCCGGCGCTGACGGTACTGCCGCTGCCTCCGGTCCCGCCGGTCCCGCCACTGCCACCGCCCGATCCGCCCGTGCCGCCCGGCAGAACGCCCACCCGGATCGTTTGGTTGCGGGTGTCGGCGATGCAAAGTGCGCCGTTGGGCGCCACCGCAATTCCGGTCAGATTGTTGAACCGGGAAGCAGTGCCGGCCGCGTCGGTGTTTCCGACGACGCCCGCCATGCCCCCGATCGTCGTCACGACGCCCGCGGGCGTGATTTTCCGGATGGTGCTGCTGTTCGTGTCTGCGACGAATATATTGCCGGCCTGGTCCGCGGCCAGGCCACTCGGGCCGTTGAACCGGGCGATGTTGCCGGCACCGTCCGCGTTGCCGGCACTGCCGGCGGATCCGGCCAGGGTCATGACCAGTCCGCCCGGCGTGATCTTGCGTATGGTGTGATTGCCCGTGTCGGCGACATAGACATTGCCGGCCGAATCGACGGTGACGGCCCGCGGATAGCTGAAGCTCGCGGCGGCGCCCAACCCGTCGGCATGTCCGATGATCCCCGCAGTGCCGGCCAGCGTCGTCACTTGCCCGGCAGGGGTGATCTTCCGGATCGTATGGTTGTCATAGTCGGCCACGTAGACGTTGCCCGCGCTGTCCGCGGCGACGCCGCTGGGGTAGTTGAAGGTGGCGCTCGTGCCGCTGCCATCGGCCGCTCCCGCGGTACCGGCGGTGCCGGCCAGGGTGGTCACGACGCCGGCGGATGTGATCATGCGAATCGTGTGATTGCCCGTGTCGGCCACGTAAACATTGCCGGCACTGTCGAGGGCCACACCGGCGGGACTGGTGAAGGAGGCGGCACTGCCCGTGCCATCCAGCCGCCCGTAGGCCAGCGGGCTGCCGGCAAAGGTGGTGACGACGCCGGTCGGGGTGACCATCCGGATCGTGTTGTTGCCCATGTCCGCCACATAGATATTGCCTGCGGCGTCGGTCGCCGTGCTCGCCGGCAGGTAAAAGAGCCCCGGGTTGTTGTAGTAGCCGTTGCCGTCGAGCGTGCCCGAGTTGCCGCTGACACCGGCGACCGTGGTCACGACACCGGTCGGAGAAATTTTCCGGATCTGCTGGTTGTCATCATCCGCGACATACACATTGCCCGCCGGGTCGACGGCGACCCCGGTCGGCTTGGCGAAGCGGGCGACATTGCCTGCGCCGTCAACCCGGCCCGCGGGGGCTCCGGCGAGGCCCGCGAGCGTGGTCACGCTGCCATTGGGCGTCACCTTGCGGATGGCATTGTTGATCGCATCGGCGACGTAGATGTTGCCGGCGCCGTCCACGGACACGCCGTTGGGAAAATTGAAGCGCGCGGCGGTGCCCTGCCCGTCGGCGGCGCCGTACTGGCCCGCCGCACCCGCGACGGTGGTGACGACGCCCGCGGATGTGATCTTCCGGATGGTGTCGTTGCCGGTGTCGGCGATGTAAAGGGTGCCGGCGCTGTCGATCGCGATGCCGCGCGGGAGCGAGAAACGGGCCGCGGTGCCCGTGCCGTCCGCGCTGCCGGTCAGACCGGCGGTCCCGGCAAAGGTCGTCACGACGCCTGCGGGCGTGACTTTCCGGATGACGTTGTTGCCGGAATCGGCCACATAAACATTGCCCGCACTGTCAACGGCCGTGCCGGTGGGCTGGTTGAACCGGGCGGCGGTGCCCGTGTCATCGGTGCTGCCGACATTTCCCGCGAGCCCGGCGAGCGTCGTCACCACCCCCGCCGGGGTGATTTTGCGGATGGTGTAGTTGTAGTATTCTGCGACGTAGATGTTGCCGGCGCTGTCCACCGAGGGACCCTGGGGCGAAAAAAACTTGGCGCCGGTGTCCACCCCGGTGCCGTCCGCCGACCCCGACTGTTCCGGTGAGCCGGCGAGCGTCGTCACCGCCCCGGCGGGCGTGACCACGCGGATCAGGGCGTTGCCGGAATCGGTGACATAAAGGTTGCCGGAGGAGTTGAGCACCAGTCCCGTGGGACGGTTGAAAAGCGGCAGGTTGGTCGCGCCACCAATGCCATCGGCGCTGCCGCCGCGCGAGCCGACCCCCGCCAGGGTCGTGAACGTGTAATTCGTCGTCTGGCCGGCCAGGTGGCCCGGGACGGCCGCCCAGGCCGTCAGCAGCAGCGCCATGCCAGTGAAAGACAGGCGGGGCAGGAATCGAGCTGAACCCGCGCGCGGCGGGACATTTTCAATGGAAATCGGCTGAATAATTTCAGTGGGGTTCATGTAAAGTTAAGTGTGCGATGAGACCATCGTTTTGGGGCGGCGTTCCAACCGACAGCACAGGCACTCTTCAATCTAGAATGTTACCCTCAACGTCAACATAGACTCTGCGATATTTACTTGCGGAAAAACCACCCCCAAACCGGCCAAAATCGCCCCGTTCAGGCCACGAAATGCCGGGCAATCACGGCCAGACAATGTGCCGGGGCATCTTCCAGCAGATAATGTCCTGCAGCGGGCAGATAATCCGCCGTCGACCCCGGCAAAAGTCCCTGCCAACGCTCGAAATAATGCCGGTTGAAGCAGAAATCCCTTCCCCCCCAGAGCAGGCTGACAGGCCGCTCGCGCAGCAGGGGCAGTCCCCTCTCCACCTCGGCCAGGGCCCGGTCACTGGCCCGACCCGCACCCGTGGGAATGTCCACCACGAAGCGATGCGTCGCGATCCGGTGGGCCCAATTGTCATAGGGAAAAAGATACCCGTTTTTCACCGCCTCCGGCATCGGCCGGGCCACGGCCATCCAGGTGGCGGGCCAGGCGAAGCCGTTCAACCCGCGGACGAGGCATTCGCCGAGCACCGGCACCCGGCAGAGCCGGATCCGGAGCGGAACCACGGTGTCGGCAAACGCCGCCGTATTCATGATCACCACGCGGCCCAGTTGATCGGGCTGGCGGAAAGCCGCACCCAGGCCGATCGGCCCGCCCCAATCGTGCACCAGCAGGTGGATTTTCCTGAGCTGCAGGCGGTCAAGCAGGGCGCGCAAATTCCGGATGTGCTCGGCCAAGGTATAGTCGAAACCAGGGGGCTTGTCCGACAGGCCGCAACCGAGGTGATCCGGCACGATGCACCGCACCTTTCCCCGCAGGCCCAGGACGATGTTGCGGTAGAAAAACGACCAGGTGGGGTTGCCATGCACCATGACGACGGCCTCATCCCCCTGCCCTTCGTCGAGGTAACTCATAACGCCGCGTCCCGTGTCGAACCGTTGCGGATCGAACGGATAAAGGGTGTGCAACCAGTCTGGCAGCGGGTCGCTCATCACCACTCGACCGCGAGCATCAGGCTGTTGATCCCGCTGCCGATGCCGAGCAGTGCGACCTTGTCCCCCGGCTTCACGGCCCCCTGCTCCACCGCCCGCGCCAGCGTGGCCGGCAACGCCACCGAGCCGGTGTTGCCGAGGGTTTCGAAGGTGGAAAAATCCCGGGCGGGATCCAGCCCCACCGTTTCGTATAGCCGGCGCCGGTGGGTGCTGCCGACCTGGTGGCAGATGAAACGGTCGGGCGTGTCGCGCGACCAGCCGGTCTCCCGCTCGAAAAGCTCCCAGGTCTGCCGGGCGACCTCGACCCCGGCCAGCAGGAGCTGCTCCGAGTCGGTTTGCATCGCCAGGCCGTCGCCGGCCGTGTCGCCGAGGCAAAGTTCGCTGTGCTGGGTGGCGGCTAGGCAGGCGCCCGCGAGCAGCCGGTGCTTCGGGCCGGCCGGCAGCAGATCCTCGTGGCAGACCACCGCCGCCACGGCACCCGAGCCGATGGTGAGGTTGGCAAAGAACGGCTTGATCCCGTTCCGGTTCAGCGGCGCGGCCAGCAGGTGCCGGATGGTCTGCTCGACCAGGGGCCGGCCGTTCTCGCCCGCGACCACCAGGCCGCAGCGGATCTGGCCCGCGTCGATCATCGCGCCGAGCGTCACCAGGCCGTTGAGAAAGCCGAGACAGGCGTTGGAAAGGTCGAAAACCTGCGTGCCCGCGCCCAGCCCGATCTTGTGGTGGGCGAACGAGGCCGTCGCCGGCTCGAGCATGTCCCGCGACACCGCGCAATGGATGAAGGCCTCGATCTGCGCTGCCGGCACGGCCGACTGCCGCAGAACCCTCCGGCCGGCCGCGGCGCTGGCGTCGGAAGGACGGGTGCCCGGGGGCCACATGCGCCGCTCGCGGATGCCGGTCATCAGCTCGAGCCGGCCGGCCGGCAGCTTCAGCCGCGCATAGAGCGGCTGCAGCTGTGCCTCGATTCCGGCGGAGGTCCAGATCTCTTCCGGCAGCACGGCGGCCAGGGACTCGATGCAAACATGGGCGAATTTCATCCGCAAAATTCCAGCGGCTGATGGTAAGACCGTAATGGGAACCCACGCTGCGCCGGTTTCACTTTGGCGTCTGGGTTTTGGCGCTTGGTGTATGCCCCGGCGCAGCCGGGGTCTCCGGCCGCATCGCCAGCCGGATGAGGTCCTGGTCGAAAAAGTTCAGACCCAGGCCGGCGTCGACGACGAGCGTCGTGCCGTTCAGGCCGCTGCTCCGCTCACTGAGCAGGAAGAGCGTGGCGTCGGCCACCTCCTGCGTCTCGAGGTTGCGCTTCCGGAAGGTCAGCTTCTCGGCGTAAAGGTAGCTTTCGATGTAGCCCGGGATCCCGGCCGAGGCGCTCGTCTTCAGCGGGCCGGCCCCGACGACGTTGAACCGGACCTCGGAGTCGGCGCTGAAGGACTTGGCGAGGAACCGGCTGCAGGACTCGAGCGCGGCCTTGATCGGCCCCATGTAGCCGTAGTTGTCCGGCGTGACCCGGAGGGAGGAGATGCCGATGGTGACGACCGAGGCGCGCGGGGCCAGGTGCGGCTTGAGCGCGCGGGCCAGCTCCACGAGCGAAAAGGCCGTGATGGCGCTCGCCTGCAGGAAATCCTTCCGCCGGGTCTCATGAAACGCCTTGAAGCCCTCGCTGTAGTTGGCGAACGCGATCGAATGCACCACGCCGTGGAGCGGCGCCAGGCCCGCAGCCGCGATTTCCGCGGCCAGGCGTTCGCAGGCGCCGTCCGCCTCGACGTCGCAGACCAACACCGGCCGGTCCGCCAGCAGCGCGGCGAGGGACTGTTTCCGCGCCGCGGAGCGCACGCTGTAGACGACGCGGGCCCCCTGCCCTTCCAGCGCGCGCGCGATGTGCCAGGCGACACTCTTCTTGTTGGCCACCCCCATCACGAGGATGTGCTTGCCGGCCAGCTGGAGGAAATCGCTCATGCGCCGGCCGCCCCTCCCGGGGATTTCCAGACCACGGAAAATTCCACGTGCATCACCCGCTGGTCGCCGTTTCTCATCGTGCCGGTCAGGAAATGAAAGTCCCCCATGGTCTCCTTGCGCCGGACCTCGACGGTCGTCGTGTCCCCGGGATACACGGGCAGCCGGAACCGCACGTCCGTCACCTTGGTGAGCAGCGGCACGCCGTGCTGGCTGCCGGCCCCTTGCATCAGCTTGGCCATGAGCAGCGCGCCCGTCTGGAACACCGACTCGCAGAGCAGCACTCCCGGGGTGATCGGGGCGCCGGGATAGTGGCCCCGGTAGAAATCCTCGTCCGCGCGCCAGGTGCGGCGGGCCGTCAGGCTCTCCCCGTCGTGGGCGATGATCTCGTCCACGAACAGGAACGGCGGGCGATGGGGGATGAGTTTTTCGACTTCGTTCACAGGGGGGCTCCGGCCGGCACGGCGGCGGACCGCTTCAGGGCGGCGAGGAATTTGTCCATCTCATTGGCCACGATGACGCCGTAGTTGATCGTGCCGAGCCAGCCCGACATGATGATCCCGACCGAGCCGGCGTGATGGAGGCCGGGCAGTTCCTTGGGCAGGTCCATCGAGACCTTCAGGCCCTCGAACTTCGTCCCGAACGAGGTGCCGGCCCAGTGACGGGTGAAGTGCTCGATGGTGCGGGGCGTCGCCGCCTCGGTCCAGTCGATCTTGGCGCGGACGTCCGGGATGTGGCGCTCGAGCGCGGCGATCGACTCCTCGACCAGCCGGGCCTTCTCCGCCTGGTATTCCTCGTCCGTGAGGCCTTTCCAGGCGTCGTAGGTCGAGTTGAGCGAACAGACCACCGTATAACGGTCGGAACCGGGGCGGGTGTCCGGGTAATACACCGAGAAGGTCCGGCTCGTCGTGTGTCGGTCGACCAGCTCGGCGCTGGTGAACTTTTCCGCTGCGGAGGTGAAGACCAGGTCGCCGATGTGCGGGATCGACTCGCCCTTCCGGATGCCGAGGTAGACCTGGCAGGAGCTGGTGTTGATGCGCACGGCCCTGGTCTGCGCCACGAACTCCGGCGTGAAATTCTCCTCCCCGGCGATCCGGAGCACGGTGTTCTTGATGTTGGCGTTCGACAGCACCGCGTCGCACCGGATGGCGCGGCCGTTGGCCACGACGCCGGAGACGCGGCGGCGACCGTCCACCTCCTCGGTCAGGATCTTCTCCACGACGACGTGCTTGCGGATCTCCACGCCGTGCTTCTTCAGCTCCGCCGTCATCTTGCGGATCAGCAGGTCGGATCCGCCGCGGAAGGTGTAGACGCCCTTGCTCATGAAGTTGGAGAAGACGATGCCGTAGGTGATGGCCGGATCCTCCAGCGTGGAGCCGTTGGCGTAGGCGATGGGCTCCATCAGCAGCCGCTTCACGTCGTCCCGGCCCGGGAAATACCGGTCGAACATAGCCCCCGTGGTCTCGGTGCTGTTGTCGTAGAAGTTCATCGCCCGGAGGTCGGTGAAGAAGCGCTCGACCGTTTCCGCCGGGACCCGGAACTGCCCGGTCAGGATCCGGGTGAAATCCTCGCGGTCGAACGTCGTGTCGACCGTGAACTGCGGGTTGATGAACCGGATGCCCTTCAGCTGCACGATGGCGTCGGCGATGTCCTGGCTCCAGTATTTCCGCACGGACTTGATCATGCCGATGGGAAAGCCGTGCAGCGAGATGTCGAAGATGTGCCCGCCCTTGCGCGTGAACCAGGTCGCGAGGCCGCCCAGCTGGTAATGGTGCTCGAGCAGCAGCACCTTGTGGCCGCACTTGGCCAGCGCGTTGGCCCCGGTCAGGCCGGCGAGGCCGCTGCCGATCACGATCACGTCATAGTGGTCGGAAATACCCTTGAGCCAGTCGTATGCCATGCGAACGGACGAGGTAAGTTTGCCGCCCCGCAAAGCGCAACTTGGAAGTTGGCGCTCAGGCCCCGCGGGCGGCCGGGCCCTGCAGGACGTGGTAGTTCGCCATCGAGATGCCGCTGAGCATGGCGCCCACGATGCCGAGGAACCCCTGGTCGGTGCCGCACAGGTGGAGGTTGTCCAGGTGGGTGCGGCCGTCGCGGACCTTGTGCGGCGCGCCGTAGATCGCGCCGTTGAGGTGGCCGGTGAATTTCCGGATCGTGCGCGGGGTGAACATGTCGGTGGCCACCTGCGCCCCGGCCAGCACGGCGTCGTCGACCGCCGGCAGGAAGCGGCGCGCACTGCGCGTGGCGGCGGCAAACCCGCGCAGCTTGTCGGCCCGGTACGTCTCCTCCGGCAGGTGCGCCCAGCGCTCATAGCTGGCCAGGCAGGTGACGCGGAAGATGCCCTCCGGCAGGCCGGTTTCCCCGTAGGCGAAATTGTTCGGCAGGCAGATGACGCCGCTGCGCAGGTCGACCTGCTCCCGGGCCGCCGCGTACTCGAACCGGTCCGAGTCGTTGAAGAAGACGATCGTGTCGTCGCCCCACCCCCACGCCGCCGGCGGGCGGTCGAACACCGTGATCGTCTCCACGAAGGTCAGGGCGCCGGTGTTGGCCGCCGCGGCCGCGGCCTGCGGCGGATCGCACAGCCGCATGGTCTCGGCGTAGCCGGCGGAGGACAGCACCTGCCCGGCCGTGATCTCCTCGCCGCTGTCGAGGACGAGGCGCGCCGCCCGGCTCCCCTGGGCGACGATGCGTGCGACGCCGCATTTCATCCGGCGCTCGCCGCCGGCCAGCCGGAATTTCTCCAGCAACACGCGGAGGATGACCCGCACGCCGTCGCGCGGCCGGGCGAAGCCCTCGAGGTAGAGCGCCTTGAACATGATGACGAACTGGCCGAAATCCATGTCGCGCTCCTGCGCGCTGCCGTAGTACATCACCGGGCAGAACAGCATGTCGGTCAGCAGCGGATCGGTGAGGTGCCGGCCGACGATCTCGCGTGCGGACACCGGCCGGGCGTCGAGCGCCACGTCGTCGTAGGCGCGCACCGCCCGCACCAGCGCGCGCCAGCCCTCCGCCTGGCCGGGGAATCTCGCCACCACGTCCGCGTCCAGCACGGCGAAGTCATTGGTGAAGGTGAGGCCGCAGTCGCGGAAGGCGATACGGGACCGCTTCTGCGGGCACAGCGCAAATTCCTCCCGCTCGATGCGGAGCTGCCGCAGGAGCTTGCCGAGCGGTGTGCCCTTCACCCCCGGGGCCACGTAGTTGGTCAGGGCGTGCAAACCGACGTCGTACTTGCGGCCGGCGAAGCTGTAGAAGCTGTTCAGGCCGCCGGGCGAGTTGTGCCGTTCGAAGATGCACACTTTTTTCCCGAAATGGGCCAGCCGGATGCCGGCGGCCAGGCCGGACATGCCGGCGCCGATGATCGCCACGTCATAATGGGAGTCTTTCATGCGGCGGTACCCGCGGACTCCCGGTCACCCGTCCGGGGCTGGTTCAAGCCTTCGGGGCCGGGAATTTCGGGGTCAGGTATTCCGCGCAGCTCTCGAGCGACGCCAGCTGCGTGTAATCCGCCTCGGGCACCTCGATGCCGTGGCGCTTGCGGAGTTCCATCACGATGTCGAGGAAGTCCATCGAATCGAGCTGCAGCTGGTCGCGCAGGCGGATGTCAGGCTTGATCGCGCTGAGATCCTCGTCCGGGGCAATGTCGGAAATGATGTCGATAACCAGCTTCTTGCAGTTGTCTTTCGTCATGGTGGGTCCGGTCAGTTAGGCTACGAAACGTTTGATAATCAATGTAGAATTGATGCCCAGCATGCCAAAGGAATTGTTCAGGATCGTGTCGATCCGTTGCGCCTTTTGGGGTTGGTTGATGACCAGGCCCGGTATATCGCACTGGGGGTCAAGTTCATCGACGTTTATGGTCGGGTGGACCATGAGGTCATCGAAGCTGGGGAGGTTGCCCGCCAGCTCAAGGGCGCCGGCCGCGCCCATGGCGTGGCCGATGAAACTCTTGGTGTTGTTGATGTGCGGCGGCGTGCTCCGACTCCTGAAAACCTCCGCAATGGCGATGCACTCCTGGATGTCGCCCTGGGGGGTCGAGGTGGCGTGGGTGTTCACGAGGTCGATGTCCTCCACGGTCAGGCCGGCGCTGGCGATGGCCCCGCGGACGCACTCGGCCTGACGCTCGGGGTTGGGCAGCACGTAGTCCGTGGCGTCGGAGTTGACGCAATAGCCCGCGATCTCGCCGTAGATTTTCGCCCCGCGCGCGCGGGCGTCGTCGAGCCGCTCGAGGGTGTAGATGCAGCCGCCCTCGGAGATGACGATGCCGTTGCGCGCCTTGTCGAAGGGCCGGCTGGCCTTCGTCGGGTCCTCGTGGGTTGCGAGCGCGTTCTGGCTCTTGAAGCCGGCGAAGATGCCGAAGGTCTGCGGACTCTCGCTGACCCCGCCGCCGAGGCCGAAATCGATCTCGCCGAGCCGCAGCATCTGCGCGGCATGGATGAGGCCCATGTTGCCGGCCGCGCAGGCGGCGCCGATGGTGTAGGCGGGACCGGTGATGCCGAGGTTCAGCGAAACCTCGCCCGCGGGGTTGTTGGCCACGGTGCGGGGGTTGTGGTGGTGCGTCCAGAACTTCGTGTCGTACTTGAACTGGGAGATGTTGAAGACCTCGTTCTCGGTCTCGACGTTGCCGTGCTCGGTGATGCCCAGGTAGACGCCGACCCGGCTGCGGTCGCAGGTCGCGAGATCCACCCCGCTGTCGGCCAGGGCCTCCCGGGCGCAATAGATGCTGATGCCGCCCACCCGCGTGCCGATGCGGACATCCTTTTTCTTCTGGTACTTCAGCGGATCGAAGGTGCACATGCCCGCGGGATGCCGGCCCATGTAGCGGACGTCGATCGTCGTGATGCCGGAGACGCCGTGCAGGAGATTGTGGCGGAATTCCGCCAGCGTGTTCCCGTTCGGGGCGGTGAGCCCGAGGCCCGTGATGACGATGCGGGTTTGCTTCATGCGGATGGGGTGAGGAGCGGATTTGCCTAGCCATCGGAATTCGAAACGCAATACAAGTCTGGGACATGAAAGTGCTCGTCGCCGGCGGAGCCGGATACATCGGGAGTCATTGCGTGCGCCAGTTGCTGGCGGCGGGCCACGAGCCCGTCGTCCTCGACAACTTCGTCTACGGCCACCGCGGCGCGCTGCCCGCGGGCGTGCGCCTGCACGAGGCCGGACTGGCGGACGCCGCGGCGCTCGACCGCCTCTTCGCCGCCGAGCCCATCGACGTGGTGATGCACTTCGCCGCCTACTGCTACGTCGGCGAGTCGGTCACCGCGCCGCTGAAGTATTACCAGAACAACTTCGCCGCCACGCTGACCCTCCTCGAGGCGATGCTGAGGCACGGGGTCAGGAAATTCGTCTTCTCCTCCACCTGCGCGACCTATGGCGTGCCGGAGAAGATGCCGATGACGGAGGCCATGCCCCAGGCCCCGATCAATCCCTATGGCCAGACCAAGCTCGACGTGGAAAACATGCTCAAGGCCTTCGCCCGCGCCTATGGGCTGAGGGTCGCCGTCTTCCGCTACTTCAACGCCGCCGGCGCCGCCGAGGACGGCAGCATCGGCGAGGACCATGATCCTGAGACCCATCTCATCCCGCTGGCCATCTGGGCTGCGCAGGGGCAGCGCCCCGCGCTGCAGGTCTTCGGCACCGACTATCCCACGCCGGACGGCACGTGCCAGCGCGATTATGTCCATGTGGACGACCTCAGCCGCGCGCACATCGCGGTCTTCGGCAAGCTCGACCGGCCCGGCACCGCACTTTTCTACAACCTGGGAACCGGCACTCCGACTTCCGTGCTGGAGGTCATCCGGGCGGTCGAGAAAGTCACCGGCCTCAAGGTGCCGGTGCAGTTCTCCCCGCGGCGCGAGGGCGATCCTCCCGCCCTGTATGCTGATTCCACCAAGGTGCAGACCGAACTCGGCTGGAAGCCCAAGTTCGGCTCCATCGAGCCCATCGTCGAGACGGCCTGGCGCTGGCACTCGCGGCACCCGCGCGGCTACGCGGACCGCTGAAGGTAAGGCGGCGTGACAGGCCCATCGGGTCCGCCCGCGCGCGGGGCGCCCTACTTCTTTTTTGCGGCCGGCTTCTTGGCCTTCGGCGCCAGCGCCTTCGCAGCGCGCACCGGCCTGGCGCCGCGGGCCTCCAGTGCCGTCGTCACGACGGCTAGCATGTCGTCCGGGTGCGTGGCCTTGAGCTGGTCATAGAGCTGGTCGAACAGCGCCTCCAATCCCGCGGGCCGGGTCTCCGCCGCGGTGCTCAGCCTGACCTCCTCGGGGAGGTCCTTGGGCAGGATGGCGTCGCCCTGGGCGATGACGGCGCTGCGGTAGACCATGTTCTCGAGCTCGCGCACGTTGCCGGGCCAGTTGTGCCGGCAGAGGATGGCGAGGGCCTCGGGCGAGACCTTGCGGGCCTTCGTCTTCTTGGCCTTGGCCAGGTTCTGCAGGAAGAAATCCACGATCTGCGGCACGTCCTCCACCCGCTCGCGCAGCGGCGGCAGCCGCAGCCGCACGACGTTGAGCCGGTAATAGAGGTCCTCCCGGAAATCCTTGTCCTTCACCAGGGTCTCCAGGTCCTTGTTCGTCGCGGCGATGACGCGCACGTTGACCTTCAGCGTCTCGGAGCTGCCGACGCGCTGGATCTCGCCCTCCTGCAGCACGCGCAGGATCTTCGTCTGCGTGGTGGCGGTCATGTCGCCGATCTCGTCGAGGAAGATGGTGCCGCCGTCGCAGACCTCGAACTTGCCCAGCCGCTGGGCCGTGGCGCCGGTGAACGCGCCCCGCTCGTGGCCGAAGAGTTCGCTCTCGATCAGGTTTTCCGGAATGGCCGAGCAGTTGACCGCGACGAACGGCTTGCCGTTGCGGTGGCTGTGCCGGTGGATGCTGCGGGCGACGAGTTCCTTGCCGGTGCCGCTTTCGCCCGTGATCATCACCGTCACGTCGCTGGCCGCGACCTGGCCGATGATCTTGAAGACCTGCTGCATCGGCCCGGAGGTGCCGACGATGCCCTCCTTGTGGTCCTCGGAATTGATGACCGGCAGCACCCCGCCCGCGGAGCGGATGTCGGCCTGCGTGCTCAGGGCGCTCTCGACCAGGGCGATGACCTTGGCGGGGTCGAATGGCTTCACCACATAGTCGAAGGCCCCGAACTTCATCGCCTCGATGGCGGTCTGGGCCGTGCCGTAGGCCGTCATGAGGATCACCAGCTGCTTCGGGTTGGCGGCGCGGATGTGCTGCAGCGTCTCGAGCCCGGTCATGCCGGTCATGCGGTTGTCCAGCAGCACGACGTCGGGCGGCTGGCGCTTGACCGCCGCCACGCCCTCCTCCCCGCTGGCCGCCTCGAGGACCTTGAAATTCCGCGAGGAGAGCACCCGGTTCAGCGAATAACGCACCTCCGTGTCGTCGTCGACGACGAGAATCTGCGGAACGGGGAGCGACTCGGCCATGACTTAGGGTTGCAAAATGATTAGCGTCTTGTGCAAAGCTCGTTCTACTTACCGCCCATGCTAGGCTGGTCAATTAACTTGTTTAGGGTTTTCGGCATCCAGCTCGCGGTCCACGCGAGCTTTCTGCTGCTGCTCGCCTATGTCGGCTATGAAGGTTGGGTTGAGGGAAGCCTGCCCGGCCTGCTCTGGAGCGTCGGCCTGATCATCCTCTTTTTCGTCTGCGTCATACTGCACGAACTCGGGCATTCGCTCACCGCCCGGCGCTATGGCGTGCGCGTGCCGCGCATCCTGCTGCTGCCGATCGGCGGCATGGCGGAGTTCGACCGCATCCCGCGCAAACCCTCGGAGGAACTCCTCATCACGGTGGCCGGGCCGGCGGTGAATTTCGTTCTCGCCGCCCTGTTGTTCGCACTGATTTGGGGCGGTTTGATCAATGTGAAGGGTGCTCCGACCTACTCGTTCGCCAGCCTGCTCGACACGCTCTGGCTCTGGAACCTGATCATGGGTATTTTCAATCTGCTGCCCGTTTTCCCCATGGATGGAGGGCGCATTCTCCGGGCATTGCTGGCGCTGAAGTTGCCCTACCTCCGCGCCACCTGGTGGGCGGTGATGGTCACCAGGATTCTTGCCCCGGTCTTTGCTTACATCGCGTTTTTTCGGCTGGAGCACGCCGAGATGCTCGGGGCCCTCTTCATCTTCATTTTTTTTGTGTGCAACGCCGAGTACCGCCAGACGCTCCGCCGCGACCAGGAGGAGCGGTATTGGGCGGAACTCGCGCGGCAGTTGCCCGCGACCGGCCCGGCGCCTTCGGCCAACGAGCCCCCACTCCTCCGGCACGGGCCGAACTGAGTTCAGGGTTTGGCGGCCGGCGGCGCTGGGGGCACAAAGTCAATGGGAACCACCACCGTGGTGTCGATCGGTTGGCCGTGCTTCATCCGGGGCATGAACCGCCACAACCTGACGGCTGCGAGCGCGGCTTCCCCGAAGGCCGGGTCGGTCGCGCTCTGGAGCGCCGGATCATAGACCCGCCCGTTGGCGCCGATGCGCAGGGTGAGCATTGTCCGCCCCGTGACCCTGGCCTTCAGCAAGGCGGGCGGGTACACCGGTTCCGGGCCGATGAATATCCGCGGGGCCGCCTCCGGCCCGGCCGGCAGCCGGGCCGCGATCATCCGGTCCACGGCCGCGTCGCGTTCCATGTCCGGGATCTCGGATTGGAGCACCTCCACGCCCTGCGAAAACAGGTGGAAAATATAGCTTCCGGAGCCCAGCTTGGCCGTGACCGGAATGCCGATCTCAATGGTCCGGGGCTCATGGGGGGACAGGTCGCCCACCTCCTGGAGAAACAGCAGCTTGCCGGCGGATTCCAGATCCAATTCCAGCACGACAAAGACGTCCTTCAGCCGGTACGGCGTTTCCAGCGTGGCGCGGAAGTCGAACTCGTTGTTGAGCGCCGCCCCGGTCACGTCGAGGTAACGGGTGTGCACGTCGATGTCCCGCACCGCGACGAACACCGGCAGGTACTCCTTCGCCGGTTCGAGCGCGAAGCGGCGGCCGCTGGCGACGACCAGCTTGTCCCCCACCTTCACGCAGGCCTTGTTGCCCCGGGCGCGGAGCACGGCGAAATACTGGTCGTTGTGTTCGGCAAAAAGCACATGCTGCGCGGCGAGCGGCGCGGCCGTGCCGATGGCCATGACCAGCAGGCACCAGGGACCGCGAATCAGGGGGAGATAATTCACCCGTCCAGCCTGCCTGCCGCCCCCGGCACCGCAAGTCCATCGTGCGGCGGTGGCTGCCGGGAAAAGATTGATGGACCCTCGGGGGTTCGGGCTTCCCGCTCAAAAGATCAGGTTGCTTGTCTGTTCGTTGGCCGTTTGCCGGGAAAAGAACAGGCCCATTCGTCGGGGAGGCCATCGGCGCAGAACTAAGCGTGCGCTTCGCCACTCTTGTCTGGCGACGCCCATGCTTCACCGATCAACGCAAAAAATTCCGGGCGATCGATATAATCAACGCCAGCACCGCCATGAAGATCGACCATTTCGCAAGTCGATGCGCGCCACGGGCGATTCGAATCACTTCATCCTGTCTCACGTCTTCTTCACCGCTCTTCGACAGCGACAGTGCGGTCTGCTTCTCGGTTATCAGCCTGATGGCCGCGGTGTGTTGCGGACTCCCGACGATGCTCTGCAGTCTTCTCTGTTCGAGCTCAGGAAGGCCATAACCCGCGCATCTATATTGCTTAACTAAGTCATCCGAGGGTGTCATGATTTATTTGCGGACGAAGCGTTGAGCCGCCATAATCTAGCAACGCTACTAAATGCGATTCTAGACCTGCACCCCGATGACCGCAATGGGGTGTTCACAGCTGATGAGGCCGACCCTTCGCTTTGCGAAGGCTGGTGGACCCTAGCGGGTTCGAACCGCTGACCTCCTCAATGCCATTGAGGCGCTCTACCAACTGAGCTAAGAGCCCGTAAACCAACAATCGGAAGGCCTAAAAGTAAGTTTTGGCCCGCGAATGCAAGGACTTTTTATCCCACGGCCCAAGCCCGGTCAAGTTAACCGCAGATGGCACGGTGGGCCACGGATATGGGGGGCGGACGGCTCCGGCTGAACGCGTTCAGCTCTCGTCCTTCATCTTGAAGGTCACGGTCCATGTGTCCGCCTTGCCGTCGGGCGTGGGCCCGATCGATTTCACGCGCCGGAAGGCCTCCAGCACCGACTGGTCGAAGGCGCGGTCGCCGGACGACTTCGAGATCCGCGGATACAGGATCGCCCCGCCGGCCGTGATGTCGAACGTCACCTTGGCCTCCAGCGTGTCGCTCACGCCGGGGGGCGGCTCGTGGGCCTCCTTGAGTGCGTTCAGGAGGAAGGAAATGTAGGTGTTGAGCTCGCTCTGCTCCTCGCGGGTCAGCGCCTTGCCGCCGCCGCCGCCGCGCGTGTTGGCCGTCGAGCCGCCGCGCACGCCGTTCGCGATGCCTTGGGAGTCGACATGCGGCACGGCTCCGGCCTTGGGCGCCGTCGCGGCCGGGGCCGGCTTGGGGGTCGGGTGCTTTTTCAGATAATCCTTGTACGAGGTCTTCTCCGCCTTCTTCAGCTCCTTGGCGATCGAGGCGTCGGCCTTGACGGGCACCGGCTTGCTCGCGGGCGGCTCGGGCACCGGGGGCGCGACTTCCTGAGGCTGTGGCTTTTCCGGGGGCGCCACCACGGGAGGCGGGTTCGGCTTGGCCGGCGCGGCGGTGTTGCCCAGCGCGGGCGCGACCAGTTCGTCGGGCGCCGTCGGGGGTCCCGTCACCAGCTCGAAGATGACCGGCGGCTTCTCCTGCTGCGCGACATAGACCGTCGACACGAAGATCACCGCGGCAACGAAGGCATGCAGGATCAGGGAGACGAAGATCGAATTGGGCGAACTCGCGCGCATCGCGTCACTTGGTCTCGGTATCGAAGGTGATCTTGGAAAGGTTGTTCTTCTTCAACGCGTCGATCACGGTGATGAACTGCTGCGCCGTGGCCCGGGCGTCCATCCGGATGCGGAAGATTGGCGGCCTGGCCGCGGCTGCGTACCCGGCGAGGGCGGCGCCCATCTGGTTGAGCGCCACCGCCCGCGTGCCCAGCAGGCAGGTGCCGTCGGCCTTGATGACGATCGTCTCATAGCGCGCCTCCGGGTCGGGCTTGGCCTGCTCGCTCTTCGCCTCCACCGGCAGGTTGACCGGAATCGTCTGCTCCGACTGGATCAGCGGCGTCGTGATCATGAAGATGATCAGCAGGGTGAAGCCCAGGTCCACCATGTTGGTGACGTTGAGCTCCGCGATGGGATGCAGCTGCCGGGGTCTGCGGAAAATTCTCGCCATGGTCGTGCCTTACTTGGCCTCCAGTTCGATGCGGTCCGCGAGATTGCTCGCGTAGTTTTCGAGCTCCGTGATCATGATCTTCACCTGGCCGAGCAGGATGTTGTAGCCGAAGACCGACGGAATCGCCACGATCAGGCCGGAGATCGTGGTCAGCAGCGCCGCGGACACGCCCGGGGCGAGCGTCTGGATGCTGGCGCTCTGCATGACCGACACCGCGCTGAACGCCTCCATGATGCCCCACACCGTGCCGAACAGGCCCATGAAGGGCGCGCCCGACACCAGCGAGGCGAGGATGATCATGCTCGACTCGTAGCGCAACGACTGGCGGGCCAGGGCGCGCTGGATGGCGTTCTCGGCGTGCTCCAGCCGCGAGCGCATCTGGTCGTCGCCCTTCTCCTTGCCGATGGCCGCGGCGCGCCAGTAGCCCTCAAGGGCGTCGGCGAGCAGGTCGGCGTACGGGATGTCGCGGCGGTTGCGCAGGTTCTCCGGCAGGTCGAGGATGTGCGCCTCCTGGCCGAGCTTGCGCTCGAACAGCAGGTTCAGCTGCCGCATTTTCTTCAGGTCGGAATATTTGCCGATCATGACCGCCCAGGCGAAGATGCTGAACACGGCGAGCAGCGCGATGACGGCCTGCCCGACCGGGTCGGTCGTGAGGAAGACGTGCCAGACGTTGACGGTGGAGGCGGCGAACTGGGTGGGCAAGAGGCTGGGCATGCGGCTGGAGTGTTGGAGCGTTTGCGCGGGGCAATCAATGGAAATTGCGGCGCGCCCCGCGGCTGAATCTGGTTGCGCGGGCGCGGCAAACTTTGTTGCCTGCCTTCCCTCCCTTCCGATGCCCAACAAACCGAAGCCGGCCGGCAGACTCATCTCCTTCGAAGGTTCCGAAGGCAGCGGCAAGTCCACCCAGATCACCCGCCTGGCCGACCAGCTCCAGCGGAGCGGCCGCGAGGTGGTCGCCACCCGCGAGCCCGGCGGCACGGAGATCGGCGAGCAGATCCGGAACATCATCGTCCACAATTCCAAGGGTGACGAGATGTGCCCCGAGACCGAGCTGCTCCTCTTCACCGCCGCCCGCGCCCAGCTCGTGCGCGAGGTCATCGTCCCCGCCCTCCGGCGCGGCGCCGTCGTGCTGAGCGACCGCTACCTCGACTCCTCCACCGTCTACCAGGGCATCGCCCGGAACCTCGCCCCCGGCCCCGTCAGCGAGATCAACCGCTTCGCCGTCGGCGAGGTCATGCCCCACCTCACCATCGTCATCGACGTGCCCACCGAGGTCAGCCTCGCCCGCATCCGCCATCGCGCCTCCGACCTGCCCGACCGGATGGAGCGGCAGAACATTTCCTTCTACACCAAGGTCCGCGAAGGCTACCTGCTCCTGGCCCGGCAATGGCCCGCGCGCGTCGTCGTGGTCGACGGCACCCTGTCGCCCGACGCCCTCGACCAGAAAATCTGGTCGGAGGTCCAGCGCCGCCTGGGATGAAATCATTCTCCCGGCTCCGCGCTTCCCGCTCCCTGCTTTAGCGCATGTCCGCCGCCCCCCTGCCCTGGCCTCCCGCCCTCGACGGCACCCCGACCGTCGCCGTCCTCGAGCGTGCCCTCGAGCGCCGCCGGCTGGCGCACAGCCTCCTGCTCCACGGCGAGAACCTCGGGACGCTTGCCACCGTCGCCCACGCCATCGCCGACCGGCTGCTGAACGATCCGCGCCAGCCCAGCCAGTATTTTTCCCCGAAGCAGCACCCCGACTTCCACGCGCTGCGGCCGGCCGGCAAGATGCGGCAGATCGGAGCCGACGCCACCCGCGAGCTCATCGGCAAAATCCAGATCTCCGCCAACGTCTCCCCCCGCAAGGTCGTCGTCATCTACGAGGCCGACCGGATGAACACCGCCGCGGCGAACATCTTCCTCAAGACCCTCGAGGAACCGACGCCGAGCACGACCATCCTCCTGCTCACGACGCGCCCTTACTCGCTCCTCGCCACCATCCGCAGCCGGTGCCTGCACTTCCGCTTCACCGACGCCGGCAGCGAGGCCCTGGCCGACGCCGACGAGCCGACCCGTGAACTCTGGCGGGCCACCCGGGCCGATTACACCGCCTGGCTCGGGCAACTCTCGGCCGGTGTGACGGAAAAGCGCGCGATCGCCGACCAGGTGCTGGGCGTCTACGGACTGGTCAGCCGTTTCAATGCCGTGCTCGCCGCCGCCACCGACACCATCTGGAAGGCGCAGAAGGCCAAGCTGCCCGCCGACCTCGACGACGAGGAGGAGGCCGCGATCGAGACCGGCATCGCCAACGGCATCCGGCAGAAACTCTTCATCGAGCTCGAGCACACCACCCGCGCCTTCGCCCAGGAACGCCTCCAGGCCGGGGACGAGTCCACGCGCCGCGCGCTGACCGCCGCCATCGAAAAGCTCGAGCACAACGCCGGCCTCCTCCGCCTGAACCTGAACGAGGCCGTCGCGTTCGAGGATTTCCTGCTGGCCTCGCTGCGGCTCTGGGCCAGGCGGTAGTTGCAGCGCGTGGGCGGGGCGGCGCCCTGGTGCAGCCGCATCTTCGCCCACTTTGACGCGTTCGCGGCTGGACCAAGGTCCAGCCCTCCCCATGATTCTCACCCGCCTGCAATTCGGCTTTACTCGCCCACCGGTTGCCTGTGTCTGGTCGGATTGCGCGGATGAAACCTGCCACCTCAGTCAAGCCGACTCTCCTGGCGATCGCCTGGCCGATCTTCGTCGAGCAGAGCCTGCGCATCCTCATCGGCACGGTGGACACCTTCATGGTCAGCCACGTGTCGGACGGCGCCGTGGCCGCGCTGGGCGTCTCCAACCGGCTGATCGTGCTGGCGTTGATCTGCTTCAACTTCATCGGCGTCGGCACCAGCGTCGTGATCACCCACCATCTCGGCGCCGGCGACCGCAAGGGCGCGGAGGGCATCGCGACCGCCGCCATCGGGGTCAACACCTGGATCGGCCTGATCGCCAGCCTCGTGGTCTATCTTTTTGCCGTGCCGCTCCTGCACATGATGCAGCTGCCGGAAGCGCTCATGGTGTATGCCCTGCCCTTCCTCACGCTGATGGGCGGCAGCCTCTTTCTCGAGGCGATCAACACCGCCCTGGGCGCCACCCTGCGCGCGCACGCCCGCACGCGCGACGTCATGTTTGTCACCGTCGGGCAGAACCTGCTCAACATTGCGGGCAACTGCCTGCTCCTGTTCGGCCTGTTCGGCCTGCCGAAGCTGGGCGTCGAGGGCGTGGCCTTGTCGAGCGTGTTCAGCCGCGTGGCCGCGAACATCGCGCTGCATTGCCTGCTGCGCTACCGCCTGGGTCTCCGGCTGCGGGCGGGCGATTTCTTCCGCCTGCCCGTCGACCGCATCCGGCGGATCCTGCACATCGGGCTGCCGGCGGCCGGCGAAAACATGAGCTATTGGATCGCCCTGCTGTTCGTCACCAGCTTTGCCGCGCGCCTGGGCCCGGCGAGCCTCGCGACGATGGCCTATTGCCAGCAGATCCAGGCGCTCGTCATCCTCTTCAGCCTGTCACTGGGGCTGGGCACGGAGATCATGGTCGGCCGGCTCATCGGCGCCGGCGCCTTCGAGGAGGCCTACGAGCAGTTGCTCCGCAGCCTGCGCACCGGCCTGATGCTTTGCGCCGGAGGCGTGACCCTCATCGCGCTCGCCGCCCCCCACCTCATCGGCCTGTTCTCCCGCGACCCGGTGATCATCCGGGGCGGCACGGTGCTGTTGCGCCTCTGCGTCGTCCTCGAGCTCGGGCGGGTCTTCAACATCATCGTCATCAATTCGCTGCGCGCCACCGGCGACGTGCGTTTCCCGGTGCAGACCGGCGCCGTCTGCATCTGGCTGCTCTGGGTGCCCAACGCCTGGTTCCTCGGCCTGCACCTCGGCTGGGGCCTGGTGGGCATCTGGATTGCCATGACGATGGACGAATGGCTCCGCGGCATCCTCATGTACCGTCGGTGGAAGCTGCGCCGGTGGCTGCCCGCCGCCGAGCGCAGCCGCGCGAATGCGATGCGCAACAACGTGCCGCTGGTCGCGGAGACGTGAGCTGTCGGGCGAGATGGACCGCCCTACACATGGCTCCGCAGCAGCCGCACGAACTCCTCCCGCCGGTCCATGTGCGGGTTGTGGCCGGAGTCGGCGATGACCTCGATCCGCGCGGCGGGAAAGTGCCGCCGGATGGCATCGTGGTCGCCCGCCTGCACGTATTGCGACCGCCCGCCCGCGATGAACAGGGCCGGCCCGGCATAGCGATCCCCCGGGGCCAGGCTGTTCTGCTCCAAGGCCGGCAGCGCCGCCGTCAGCACCGGCAGATTGACCGCCCAGCGCCAGTGGCCGGCTTCATCACGCTCCAGGTTGTTCGTCAGGAATTTTCGCATCCCCAGGCCGGGCACGCGCGCTTCAAAGCGCATTTCCGCCTCATGGCGCGATCGCAGGCCGGCCAGGTCCAGTTCGTTCATGGCGGCGAACTCCGCCCGGTGGGCGACCCAGAAATAATCCTTGGGCGCGATGTCCACCACCACCAGCCGCTCCACCCGTTCCGGGTGCCGGCAGGCCAGCAGCATCGCCGTCTTCCCGCCCATGCTGTGGCCGACAATCACGGCCTTCGCCAGACCCTGTCGGTCCATCCACGCGATGACATCGCCAGCCATGGCCGCGTAGGTCATCTCCGCCGCATGGGGCGACCGGCCATGGTTGCGGGCGTCGAGCGCGAACACGTGGAAGGCAGCCGTCAGGTCTCGCCCGGTCGTCTGCCAGTTGCGCGCCGAGCCCAGCATGCCATGCAGGACGAGCAGCGGCGGCTGGCCCGCCCCGCCCAGGTCCGTGTGATGGAGAATGACAGGCATCAGCAGTCAGATGTCAGAGATTTGTGGCGGCAAGCCAGTCATTTCGGGAGATGTTGCCGGGCTGGCCGCTGCGGTCAGACCTCTGACTTCTCCCTGCAGGCCGAGCGGCCCGCGCGGCACAGGCCGCCGCCCGATGGCCTGCCGCGCACACGGTTTCAATTCCGCCAGCCGGGGTGTATCTGCATGGGGCCTGGCCATGCCGACCTCGGGCGCCAGACTGGAGCGGCCGGACCGGTCACCCAGGCCACGCACCTGTCCGACGCAGGCGGTTGCTCCCTGAACGAATTGTCAGGGAGGGGCCGTTGCACCCCGGCCCAGGCAACCTGAAAATCCTGCTCTCCCCCCGGGCAGAAGGCCCGCGCGGGAACATTCCATCATGACTTTATCCTCGCTCAATCTCAACAGTCCGCTGCCCCGCATCGGCATGGTTTCCACCCACGGTTATGTCGCCGCCGAACCACCCCTCGGCGCCGCCGACACCGGCGGGCAGGTCGTCTACGTGATCGAACTTTCCAAGAAGCTCGCCCAACTCGGCTTCGAGGTCGACATCTGGACCCGCCAGTTCGAGGACCAGCCCCAGATCGACGTGGTCAATGAGCGCGTGCGCGTCATGCGCGTGCCGTGCGGCAGCCGCAACTTTCTCGACAAGGAATACCTGGTCCGCCACCTCGGCGAATGGTCGGAAAACGCCCTGCGCTTCATCAAGAAACACGGCCTCAAGTACCAGTTTTTCAACAGCCACTACTGGGACGCCGGCTTCGCCACGACCCGGCTGGCCGAGGCGCTCGACGTGCCGCACGTCCACACGCCGCACTCGCTCGGCCTCTGGAAAAAGCAGCTGATGGAAAAGGATTTCCCGGACGCCGCCGCCGACTTTGAAAAGAAGTACAACTTCGCCCAGCGCATCAATGAAGAGATCCTGCTCTACCGCCATTGCGACGAGGTCATCGCCACCACTCCGCCGCAGGTGGACATGATCGTGGGCGACTACGGCGCGCCCCCGGAGCAGGTGCACATGATCCCCCCCGGCTATGACGACAACCGCTTCTTTCCGATCAGCGGCGCCTCGCGCCAGGCCATCCGCCAGCGCCTGGGCTTCGAGGGCAAGGTCGTGCTGGCCATCGGCCGGCTCGCCCGGAACAAAGGTTATGACCTGCTGATCGACGCCTTCTCCCTCGCGGCCGCGCGGCTCCCCGCTGCCGTGCTGCATCTCGCGGTCGGCGGCACGGCCCTGAACGCCACCGAGCACAAGATCCTCGACGACCTCAAGGCCCAGGCCGGCGCCCTCGGGCTCGACGGGCGCGTGAAGTTCTCCGGCTTCGTCGCCGACGCCGACCTCGCCGACCATTACCGCGCCGCCGACGTGTTTGTGCTGAGCAGCCGCTACGAGCCGTTCGGCATGACGGCCATCGAAGCCATGGCCTGCGGCACTCCGACCGTCATCACCACGCACGGCGGGCTTTACCGGGCGGTGACCTTCGGCCGGCACGCCCTCTATGCCGACCCCTTCGACAAGGAGGATCTGGGCATCTCCATCGTGAAGGTGCTGAAGCACCCGCGCCTTTCCACCCGGCTCGCGCGCATGGGCGCACACAAGGCCCGCAGTCTCTTCACCTGGACCGGCATCGCCCAGCAGTTGATCAGCCTGATCGAGGAACGCGCCACCGCGCTGGCCTTCACCGACAACGAGTGGGACGAGCCCTGGAACGACGGGGACTGAATGATGCCAGCCCCCTCCACCCCCCTCCGCCTTTTTTCGACGGACCTCGACGGCACGCTGCTCGGCAACCCCGAGTCGACCGCCCGCTTCAAGACGGCGTGGGAGGCGTTGTCACCGGCGGTCCGGCCGCTGCTGGTCTACAACAGCGGGCGGCTGGTGGATGATCTGCGCCGCTTCGTGGACAACGGCACGCTGCCCGCGGCCGACTACTACATCGGCGGGGTCGGCACGCAGGTCTTCGACGTGAAGTCCGGCCGGATGCTCGACGAGCTGCGCGCGCACCTCACCGACGGCTGGGACGGGGCCAGGGTGCGGGAACTCGTCGCGAAATTCCCCGGCATCCGGCCGCAGCCCGACGAGTTCCAGCACGAGTTCAAGTCGAGCTGGTTCCTCGACCAGGCGACGCCCGGCACCATCCGCGAACTCAAGCGCCGGTTCGCCGAGGCGGAGCTGGGCGTGAACCTCGTCTATTCCAGCGCGCGTGACCTCGACGTGCTGCCCCGCCACGCCACGAAAGGAGGGGCCCTGGTCTGGCTGGGCGCGCGGCTCGGCCTGCCGCCCGACACCGTGCTGGTCGCCGGCGACACCGGCAACGACGCCAGCATGTTCCGCCTGCCCGGGGTGCGCGGCATCATCGTGGAAAACGCCCTCCCGGAGCTCTTCGCGGCCACCGTGGACGTGCCCACCTTCAGCTCGCGCCAGATCATCGCCGACGGGGTCCTCGACGGCCTCTGCCACTACGGCGTCATCTGCGTCCTGCCGACGAAGGAGAAGACCCGGCTGACCCGGGCGAAGATGGAACCCGGCTTCCGGATGCTTTTCACCGGCACCAAGCTCGGATCGCTCAATGACAAGGAGCGGGCCTTCCTCGCCACCGCCCACGAGCAGGCGCTCGTCGCCCTCAGGAAGAACATCACCCCGCTCGGCTTTTCCGCCTGTTCCCTCGCGGACAACACCGTGACCGGCACCGACGCCAACTACCGGAGCGTCTGGGCCCGGGACGGCGCGATCACCGTCTGGAACACCCTGCACCTCGACGACGACGAGATCCGCGCCGCCCAGGTCAACACGCTGGAGACCCTGCTCAACGCCACGACGCCGAACGGGCAGATTCCCGCCAACGTCCGCCTCGAGGACGGCCGGCCCGACTACTCCGGCGTCGGCAACATCGCGTCCATCGACAGCGGCCTCTGGGTCATCATCGCCCTCTACAACCACGCCCACCGCACCGGCGACCACTCCCTGCTCTACCGGCATGCCGACCGCCTGCAGACGATCATGAACTGGCTCAGTGCGCAGGACTCCAACAACGACGGCCTGCTCGAGATCCCCGAGGCCGGCGACTGGACCGACCTGTTCGGCCGCAGCTACAACGTTCTCTACGACGAGGTCCTCTGGTTCCGCACCAACGTCTGCTATGGCCGGATCCTCGAGTTCATGGGCCAGTTCGACCGCGCCGCCGACTACCTGCGCTGGTCGCAGAAGATCCGCAGCCGGCTGCTCGACCTCTTCTGGCCGACGACCCGGCCCGACGATGCGGCGCCGCGGCAAAACCGTTTCGCCGACCGCCAGTCGGGACTCGGCGACGCCCAATATCTCCTCGCGGAGATCACCCCCTTCGCCTTCAACTGGCGCTGCGACCCCTATGGCAACATCCTCGCCTTCCTGATGAACGTGCTCGACATCGACCGGGCGCGCATCGCGTTTCGCTTCATGTGGGGCGTGGGCGTCAACCAGCCCTGGCCGGTCGCCAACCTCTATCCCGTCTTGCAGGCCGGCGATCCCGACTGGCGCGCCTACTACACGGTCAACCTGCTCAACCTGCCGCACCACTACCACAACGGCGGGATCTGGCCCATGATCGGCGGCCTGTGGGTGCGTTTCATCCACCGGCTCGGCCTGCATGAGGTCGCCTGCCGGGAGCTCGTCCGCCTCGCCCAGCTGAACCAACTCGGTCGCGACCAGGAATGGGAGTTCAACGAGTGGGTCCACGGCCAGACCGGCCGCCCGATGGGCAAGGCCTATCAGGCCTGGTCCGCCGCCTCCTTCCTCCGCGCCTGCCACGAACTCGAGGCGGACCCCAAGAGCCTCGCGAATGAATGAGAAGGATCGCGGTCGGCATGATCGGGGACTTGCGCCAGCCGCCCGGTCTCCGGTTGCCATTGGGCAGTCACCTGTTTCTCTGAGCGGAATGCCGAAAACCGCCCTCACCGGACTGACCGCACTGGCCGCGGCCCTCCAGGCCGGTGCGGCCGGGCCGGGAGTCATGCCCGCGCTTCTGCCCATTCCGCTTGACCAGTATCACGATCCCGCGGGTGCGGGCCTGGGGGAGGTCCTCGCCCACCGGGCCGCCGTCGATCCCTTCAACGTTGTGGCGCTCGTCATTTTCATCTGCGCGATCCTGCACACGTTTCTGACCGCGAGAATCAGGCATTGGGCGCATGTCGTCGAGCAGCGCCATGCCGCCAGGATCGACCGCCAAAAGGCCGCCGGGCCCGCCGGCGCCGAGGATGACGGCCAGCCTGACGAAGTGAGTTTTTTCGGCCAGGGGCTGCATTTTTTTGGCGAGATCGAGGCGGTGTTCGGCATTTGGGTGATCGTGCTGGCGGGGGCGATCACCTGGTTCAAGGGCTGGAACTCGGTGGTGGACTACATCAGCGGCCATGTCAGTTACACGGAGCCTTTGTTTGTCGTGATTGTCATGGCGCTGGCCGCGACGCACCCCGTGCTGGCGCTGGCCGAGCGGTGCCTGAGCACGGTGGCGCGGCTGGGGCGCGGCACCCCGGGCGCCTGGTGGCTCGCCCTCCTCATCATCGCCCCGCTGCTCGGTTCCCTGATCACCGAGCCGGCGGCGATGACCATCGCGGCGTTGCTGCTGGCACGGCAGTTTTACGACCTGAAACCGGGCCCCCGGCTGGCCTATGCCACGCTTGGCCTGCTGTTCGTCAACATATCGGTCGGCGGCACGCTCACGCATTTTGCCGCGCCACCCGTGATCATGGTCGCACATGCGTGGAACTGGGGCTTGCTCCACATGCTCACCTTTTTCGGCTGGCGCGCGGTCGTCGGCATCGTCGCCTCGACTTTGATTTATTACGCGGTCTTCCGGCGTGAACTCGCCGCGCTCGCGGCGCGCGCCGCCGGTCGCAAAGCCCCCGTGCGCCGCGGGGCGGTCCCGGCGTGGATCACGGCGGTGCAGCTTGGCTTTCTGGCGTTTACCGTCTGGCAGGCGCACCACCCGGTGATGTTCATCGGCGCATTTTTGTTTTTCCTGGCCTTCACGCAGGCCACGGCGCACCACCAGAGTCCGGTTGACCTGAAATCACCGATCCTCGTCGGATTTTTCCTCGCCGGACTCGTGATCCATGGCGGGCTGCAGGCGTGGTGGATCGAGCCGATCCTGACGCGACTGCGCGCCGGGCCGCTTTTCCTGGGTGCGACCGTTCTGACCGCATTCAATGACAACGCCGCCATCACTTTTCTCGCCTCCCTGGTGCCCGGATTCACCGATCCGCTGAAATACGCCGTCGTGGCCGGGGCGGTGGCCGGCGGCGGCCTGACCGTGATCGCCAATGCGCCCAATCCCGCGGGGCAGGCGATCCTCGCGCGCTATTTCCCCGAAGGCGTGGCGCCGCTCCATCTCATCGCCGCCGCGCTGGTTCCGACCGTAATCATGGCGGTGTGTTTCCTGTCATTCACCTAGCGGGATCCTGGCTGCCACCGGCACCGGTTCCCCCGGCTCCTGCGGTCAGGCCGCGTCGACATGCGGCAGAATGAGGCTGAAGCAACTGCCCCTGGGTTCGCCGGGGCTGCACTCAAGGCGGCCACCCAGGACGCGCATGTAAGCCTTGGTGATGGCCAGCCCCAGGCCAAAGCCGCCGGGGCCGCGCCCCCGTGAATCCTCCACCCGGTAAAACCGGTCTGCCAGCCGCGTGAGGTGCTCGGGCGGGATGCCCGGACCCTCGTCGGTGACGGACACGCGGCACTCCGCACCCTGCACCGCGATCCCAATCCGGATGGTCGCGCCGGCCGGGCTGTATTTCATGGCATTGTCGATCAGGTTCTGCAGCGCCTGCCGCAGGAGCACCGGGTCGGTCCGGACGCTGCATTCGGCCGCCGAAATTGCGATTTGCTGATGCTTGGATTCCGCCAGGATGCCGATCTCGTTGACGCAGGCCGTGACGAACTGAGCCAGCGGGAACTGCTCCGCATGCGCGTTCTTGGCCCCGCCTTCCGCGCTGGCCAGCTCGAGCAGGCGCTCGACGAGCCGGTGCAGGCGCTGGGCCTCCTCCAGCATGCTGCCGATGATCTCCCGGTATTCCTCCACCGTGCGGCTGCGGCGCAGGCCGACCTCGCCCACGCTCCGCAGCGTGGTCAGCGGCGTGCGCAGCTCGTGCGACGCGTTGGCGACAAACCGGTCGAGCGTGTTGAAGGAGTCCTCGAGTCTTCCCAGCGTGCGGTTGAAGGCCGCCGCCAGCCGGCCCAGCTCGTCCTCGCCGGCCACCACGGACAGCCGCTGGCCGAGCTTGTCGGCGGTGATCGCCTCGGCCTGGCCCACCATCAGTTCCAGCGGCTTGAGCCAGTGCCGCGTGATCTGGTAACCGCCGACCACCAGCAGGGCCACGACCAGCGGCAGCGAGATCAGGATGATGCTCAGCAAGGCCGTCAGGGCGTCCGCCGCCGGCTCATGGATGCGCATCACGCGGATCATCCAGTCCCCGTCCGGCCCCGGCGCGCGAAACGGGGTGGAAAAGGTGCGCAGGGGAATGTCGGCCGCGATGCGGAAGACGGACAGGGTGTCGGACCCGCGCACGGGGGCCGCCGGCACGCGATCCAGCCGGTTCTCGCTGAAGGGCCACAGCCGGCGCACCAGCCGGCCCTGGGGGTCCCAGAGTTCGAACCAGGGATCCTGCACATCCCAGGTGGCGCCCGCCGGAACCTCCGCGCTGTCCCAATAAATCCGCCGGTCCGCCCCGACCTTGAGACGGGCCTGGATCTCAACCAGGTCCTGGCGCAGGTAATGGTTGAGCGGCCGCGCCATGCGTTCCGCCACGAAACCGTAGAGGGTGGCGCTGAATGCGGCCAGTAGCACCGTGCCGCCCAGCGCATACCACAGGGCGAGCCGGAAGCGCAGCGTGCGGTGCTTCCACCAGCTCTTCACGCGGGCTCCTGGCCCAGGCGGTAGCCGATGCCCCGCACGGTGTGGATGAGCGGCTCCGCCCCCTCGGCATCGATCTTGCGCCGCAGCCGCATCATCTGGACGTCGATCACGTTGTCGAGCGAGGTGAACCGGCGGGCCTGCTTCCAGACATCGCGTTCCAGCATCTCGCGGGAGACGTTCTGCCCCTGGTAGCGCATCAGGTATTCCAGAATGTCCACCTCGCGCGGCGTGAGCGCAATCTCCACGCCGGCGCGGCAGGCGGACCGGGTGCGCGTGTCCAGCGCAAGGTCACCGCAGGAATGGTCGGCCCCGCTGCTCAGCACGGGGCGGCGCAGGAGCGCGCGGCAGCGCGCCAGGAGCTCGGCAAAGGCAAAGGGCTTCGGCAGGTAATCATCCGCGCCACCCTCCAGCCCGGCGACCCGGTCGTCGAGTGAGCGGCGGGCCGTGAGCAGCAGCACGGGCGCCTGATTGCCCCGCGCGCGGGCAAACTGGAGCACCTCCAGTCCATCGTGACCGGGCAGCATCCAATCCAGCACCAGGAGATCAAACGTGGCCTGCTCCAACCCGGCGATGGCCTCGGTCCCCGAGACCGCGGTGGTCACCTGCCAGCCTTCAAGTCGCAAACCCTCGGCGACGGATTCGCGGGTCTTCTGCTCGTCCTCGACGACGAGGACATGGGGAATGGCGGTGGCAGCGGACATGACGCCCCCGGTGTTGGGATCGGGGCCAGCAATGGATTCCATTTTAGCAGGACTGACAACGCAGAAGCGGAATCAGCCTAGGCCAAGGCCCGGTGCTGACGGCGCCAGAGCAGCAGTCCAGCCGCCAGCAGGACCAGCCCGGCTCCATAGAACCGGGGTTCGGGCACCGGGGTGATTTGGTGGTCATACGCCTGCCATTTGGTATCGGCGCCGGTCCAGCCGGTGAAGGTCACCTGGTTGAGCGGCGCACTGCCCTGCCCGTATCCGGTCTGGCTGTAAAAATAGTCGGCGGCATCCGCCCAGTTCTTCACCGTCAGCCCGATCCCGGTGTTGCCGAAGCCAAGCGAGGTCGTCGAGAGGACCGAGTTCCCGCCCGAGGCAAAATCGATGATGGCGTTGCCGGTGATGTGGAGCGCCCCCAGGGTCAGGCTGTGCCCGGACAGGTTCAGCGTGCCGCCCGCGAGCGTGATGGTGAGGTTTGAGTTGGTGAAATCCGCCCCCAAGGTGAGGCTCGCCCCCGCGCCGACGACCAGTTCGCCGGTGCCGGCAAACGAGCCGCTGAACGTGCTCACGCCCGCGCCCAGCGTCAGCTGGCCGGTGCCGCCGGATCCAAAATCGATCACGCCCGCGCCACTGATGCCGCCGAGGGTGTCGGTCAGGTTGTTCAGGCTCAATGCGGCGCCGGAGGCAACACTGACCCTGTCCGTGTTGGCGAAGACATTCGCGGCCTGCAACACGATGGCCCCCGCACTGATGGTGGTCAGGCCCGTGTAGGTGTTGGATCCGGCCAGGTTCAGGCTGCCGGCCCCTTGCTTGGTGAGGGTTCCGCCGGTGGTCGCGATGTTGCCGCTGACGTTGATGTCGGCCGCGGCGTCGAAAGTGAGGTTGCGGTTGTTGCCGGTGAGATTGGAACTGATGCTCAGCATCCCGGTGCCGGTGGTGCTGATGGTCGAATTGCTTTGGAACTGCAGGGTCGCGATGCTGATGAGTTGGTCGCTGCCCGAGAGGTTCTCGATGAATCCCGACGTGCCGTTGCCGATCTTGAGCGTGCGGGCGCCGTTGTCATCCCCGACGTCGTAGCCCGCGGCGCCCGCGCTGAACCGGAGGCCCCGCACGACGTAGTTGTTGGCGTTAAGCTGGGGGTTCAACTGCGTGCCGGTTCCGAACTGGGCGATCTCGGTGTTGGAACTCGGCACGTTGCCGCCCGACCAATTGGCGCCGCGGCTCCACCGTTGGTCCGAGTTGCTCGTCCAATCGCGCACGGTCTGGCCGGAAACGACCCCGGCCAGACCTGCACAACACACAAGTGAGGTGAGCAACAACTTTTGCACGACCAGAATCCTGAGGCCCGCCGGGCGGGAAAACCACGCCATCAACCTGACGTTTCGGACAGGTTTGGAGGCGCTTTCTGATTGAACCCCGCCTTCACGCCGGCGCTAGACGCGATTCCTGACCGGCAGTCGAAGACTGACGGGGTTGGCTGAGGCGTGTCTGCAAACTGGCTTTGTGGGCCAGCGAGCTTGCTCGCGCTGCATCCGCGCCCGCAAGCGGGCTGCCTGCCGTGGCTTGATCGGGCCAGTGGCTTGTTTAAGCCACGCCGTGGGTGCGTATCGGGGACTTTTATCAACACGGCCGGCATGCGGCCAAGATCCCCGGCGGATTTTCGGCGCGCCACCGGGAATCTTTCAGCAAGATGTTGATTTGGACGGCTGCAGGCTCCTGAATCCCCTCCCCTTTCCCATGGCCCAAAAACTCACCCCGATGATGGAGCAGTATTTCGAGGTCAAGCGCGGCCTCCCGGCGAACACGCTGTTGCTCTTCCGGCTCGGGGATTTCTACGAGATGTTCTTCGCGGACGCCGAGATCGGTTCCCGCCTGCTCGGCATCACCCTGACCAAGCGCCAGGACACCCCGATGGCGGGCATCCCACATCACGCCGCTGACAACTACGTGGCCAAGCTCCTCGCCGCGGGCAAGAAGGTCGCCATCTGCGACCAGGCCGAGCCCGCCCAGACCGGCAAGCTCGTCAAGCGCCGGCTCACGCGCATCCTCTCGCCCGGCACCACCCTGTCCGCCAACCAGCTGGACGCGGCCCGGAACCACTACCTCTGCGCCCTGGCGCTCGACCCGGCCGGGTTGCACGCCGCGTGGCTTGATCTTTCCACCGGGGAATTCCGCCTCGCCTCCGACGCCCGCCCGGAAAACCTGCTGCCCGTCCTCACCGCGCTCGATCCCGCCGAACTCGTGCTGATCGAGGGCGACCTGGCCCGCTGGCAGGCCGCCCCGCACGAGCAGCACGCCGTCCACGCGCTGCACCAGTTCTGCGCCCCGCGCCTGTGCTCCGAGCTGCCGGGCTACCACTTCGACGTCGCCGGCGGCGCCAGGACCGTCATGGACGCGCTCGGCGTCCTCAACCTCGAGGGTTTCGGCCTCTCGCACCGGCACCCGGCCCTCGGCGCGGCCGGCGCGCTGGTCTATTACGCGACGGAAAACCTGTGCGCCAAACCGGAAAACCTCCGCTCGCTGCAGGAATACCGCAGCACGCGCACCCTCCTGCTCGACCCGGCCACGCTGCGCAACCTGGAGATCTTCTCGTCCACCCGCGGCACGCGCGCGGCCTCGCTGCTCGGCGCGATCGACCGCAGCACCACGGCCGCGGGCTCGCGCCTGCTCGAGCGCTGGCTGGCCGCCCCGACCCTGGACCTGCCCGAGATCGGGCGTCGGCAGGCCGCCGTGGGCGAGCTGCTGGCGCAGCCGGGCGATCTCGCCCAGCTCCGCGAGCTGCTCAACAAGGTGCGTGACATCCCCCGCATCCTCGGCCGGCTGCAGAACCGGCTGCGCAACCCGCGCGAACTCGGCGGCGTGAAGGACACCCTCGCCCAGCTCCCGGCCATCATGTCCTGCCTCGACCTCCTCGACGCACACCTCGTCGGCCGCCATCACGGCGAGATCGCGGCCCTGCGCCAGCGGCTGACCGACCTCCCCGCGCTGCGCGAGCTGCTGGCGAAAGCCCTCGCCGACGAGCTGCCCAACGACCTGCAGGACGGAAACTACATCCGCGCCGGCCATGACGCCGAACTCGACCGGCTGCGCGGCCTCACCACCGACAACAAGTCCTGGCTGGCCGACCTCGAGCGCAAGGAGCAGGAGCGATCCGGCATCCGGAGCCTGAAGGTGCGCTACACCTCCGTCTTCGGCTACTACATCGAGGTGACCAAGGCCAACCTCGCCAGCGTGCCCGCCGACTACATCCGCAAGCAGACGACCGTCGGCGGCGAACGCTACGTGACCGAGGAACTCAAGCTGAAGGAGAAGGAGATCTTCTCCGCCGAGGAATTGTCGCTCGCCCGCGAGCTCGAGCTGTTCACCGGCCTCGTGGCCGCCGTGCTCGACGAATCCGTCGCCCTGACCCGCACGGCCGACGCCCTGGCGGAGCTCGATGTGCTCGCCGGCTGGGCCGTGCTCGCGCGCGAGTGGGACTATTGCCGGCCGGAGCTCGACGAGGACGACGTCCTCGCCATCACCGACGGCCGCCATCCGGTCGTGGAGCAGATGCTGAAGTCGGAGCGGCTCGGTCTGGCGGGCAGCCACACCTTTGTGCCGAATGACACCGAGCTGTCCGCCACCGACGCCCAGATCCTGCTGCTGACCGGCCCGAACATGGCCGGCAAATCGACCTACATCCGGCAGGTGGCGCTGATCACCCTCATGGCGCAGATCGGCTGCTGGGTGCCCGCCAAGGCCTGCCGCCTCGGGCTGGTCGACCGGATCTTCTCCCGCGTCGGGGCCAGCGACGACCTCGCCCGCGGCAACTCGACCTTCATGGTCGAGATGAACGAGACCGCCAACATCCTCAACAACGCCACCGACCGCTCGCTCCTCATCCTCGACGAGATCGGCCGCGGGACCTCGACCTACGACGGCCTGAGCATCGCCTGGGCGGTGGTCGAGCACCTGCACCGGTCGCCCGAGCGGGGCCCGCGCACGCTCTTCGCCACGCATTACCAGGAACTGACCCAGCTCGAGAAGCACCTGTCGCGCCTGAAAAACTACTCGGTCGCCGTCAAGGAATGGAACGACGACATCGTCTTCGTCCGCCGCGTGGTGCCCGGCGCCGCCGACCGCAGCTATGGCATCCAGGTCGCGCGGCTCGCGGGCCTGCCGCTGGCGGTCATCGACCGGGCCAAGGTCATCCTGGCGCAGCTGGAGTCGGACGACGTCTCCGTCACCCTCCCCTCGCCCCAGGCCCGGCCGAAGAAGAAGATCAGCGTGAGCCCGACGGACGATTCTCAGCTGAACCTGCTTTAGCTTTGAGGCTGGCGGAGGCGAGAGCCGGCACTTTCGGTTTTTCCCTTGGAGGGCCCAGCTCCAGCTGAGCCGCCGCCTCAATACACCGCCAGGAAATCCGGCGGGAGCGGCGCGGCGGCCTGGAAGGCGTTGGCCTGGCCGGCGAACTCGTAGGTGAACCGGGTCTCGAGCGAATGCAGGAAGAGCCGCTTGTTCTTCGTCGCCTTGGCGAAGGAGCGGTTGAGGGAGAAATCGCCGTAGGTCTGGTCGCCGACGATCGGCAGGTGGCGCTTGGCGCACTGCACGCGCAGCTGGTGGCTGCGGCCGGTGCGCGGCTCGAGCTTGATCAGGGCCGTTGAAAACGCCTTCTGCGTGTGCTTGATGAGCTGAAAGCGGGTCTCGGCCGGGACGTTGCCGACCAGCGAGGTGCGGATCTGGCCGCGGACGTTTCGCACCGCGAGCAGGTCGCGCCACGTTTCGTTCCCGAGGTGCGGCTGGCCGAAGACCAGCGCCTGGTAGGTCTTGTGCACCTGCTTCTTGGCGTAATGGCCGCGGACGGCCAGCGCGAGTTTCTCCGAGGCGGCCGTGAGGATCACCCCCGAGGTGGCGGAGTCGAGCCGGTTGAGCAGCCACAGCTGGCGGTCGCCGCCGTCCGCCGCCTTCCAGCGGAAGCACTGCGCCTCCTTGTCGTAGCGGCAGGTCAGCAGCGAGCGGGGCTCATCCTGCGAGGCGTTGGGGTGCGAGAGCACGCCGAAGGGCTTGTCGAAGGCGGCGAGGCCGTGCGCATCGCGCGTGAGCAGCTGCACCCCGTGGCCCAGCGGCAGTGTCGCCCAGAAGTCGCCGGGCAGGGCGCTCACTGGTAATAGAAGCCGAAGGTGAGCGTCTGGTCGTCCCCGAGCACGGCGATCATCTGATCGCTCCACTTGCGGTAGGGCTGCCGGGCCTGGATCGCGTTCTGGCAGGACCACACGCCCTGCTTGCCGCTGTCGGCGTCCTCGACCTTGATGATGTCCGTCTCGCCCTTGGAGTTGATCTTGAAGGTGATGGTGACATGCGAGCCGTGCGGCGGCGACACGCGGCTTTCCTCGAGGATGCGGTACCACTGCTGCACGATGATCTCCTCCATCTCGTGGAGGTATTCGCCGTATTCGCTCCAGCGGGCGTCGCGGCCGAGGATGCCCGCGTTGGTGCTGCCGCTGGTGCGCGTGGTCAGGATCGAGGGCATCGCGGCCGTCAGGCGCGGGCGCTGCTTGGGCACGGCCCGGCTGAGGTGCGGCGTGGCGACAAGGGCGCCGTTGGGATCCGTGGCGTTGGCCGCACCCTCGAATTCCTTGTCGGCGTGGTTGGTGGGCGTATTGCTTTTGGCGACGTTCATGGCGATGCCGTCCTCTGACTTGCCCTCGACCTTTTCGAATCCGCTCAGCGGGATCTGCGCGGCCCGGGCCTTCTGCTCCTCCTGGTTCGAGGTGTCCTTCTGGGCCTCGTCGGGGGTGCGGGCGCCCCCGTTCTGCGGCTTGGACATGTCGCCGGCGACGATCGCGCTGTCATTGATGATCTTGTCCTGGCCCTTGACGCTCGGGCGGTTCTCGGCGTCCTTCACCTTGGCCGGGTCGGGCTGGGCCGACTGCTGGTTGCGGTTGCTGAAATTCGCGGTCTTGTCCGGCGTGTTCTCGGGCGCGTCGGGGTTGGTCTCGACGTATTTGAAGGGGTTTTTCTCCTCCGGCGGGGTCACCGGCTGAGCCAGCTCGAAATCGAAGCTCTTGCCGGGCTTGTTGTGGGTGACGTTGATGCCGCTGTGCACCCCGGAGAACCGGTTGAAGGAGAACTGCGGCGACAGCAGCACCAGCAGCAGGTGGAAAAGCAGCGTGCAGCCGATGCCGATGAGGATGGAACGACCGGTCGAGTCGTCCTCCTGCAGGTCCAGAGGACGCTCATTTAACTGTGGTGACTGGGCTAGCACTGATGGAAATCAACCGCTCAGACCCGCCAGAGTCAAAATTTGTTTCATTTCTTCCACGGGCAACCCCACAATATTCGTCAGCGAGCCGGTGTAGCCCGCCACGATCAGCTCCCCCGACTCCTGGATCGCGTAGCCGCCGGCCTTGTCGAGGGTGTGCACACGGCTGAGATAGAGCTCGAGGGTGGCATCGTCAAACGCCTTGAGGGTCACCTCGCTGGCCACGCCGCGGTCGAGCTGCAGGCCGGCGCGGGGCCGGCGCAGGGCCAAGCCGGTGAACACCGTATGGGTGCGGCCGCGCAGCAGGCGGAGCATCGCCCGGGCCTCGGCGGCGTCCCGGGGCTTGTTGAGCACGATGCGGTCGATAAACACGGTCGTGTCCGCGCCGATCACCGTGGCGTCGGGATGGCGCGCCGCGACCCAGTCGGCCTTGAGCGCGGCATTGTGCCGGACCATCTCGCGGGGGTCGGCGTCCGGCGCCTCGTGCTCGGTCACCTCGGCCGGGATGACCTCGAAGGGCAGGCCCAGTTGCGCGAGCAACTCCTTCCGGCGCGGCGAGGCGGAGGCGAGGATCAGGCGGTGGTTGGGGGCGGACGGCATATCAATTGGTGGAGCCTGTTTACAGGCGACAGGGAAAGGCATTTCGCGCAACCCTGAATCGCCTGCCGGCAGGCTCCCACATTCGCAGGCAAAACACACGGCTTGGGGTTGCAGTCCAGCGCTTTGCCCTCAACTTGGGCTTTTCATCCATGCGCATCGGTCTGGCCCAGATCAACACCATCGTCGGCGACCTCGCCGGCAACAGCCGGCGGATTGCCGACGCCTATCGCGCCCTGGTCGCGCAGGGCGCGGAACTGGTGCTTTTCCCGGAGCTCGCCGTCTGCGGCTACCCGCCCCGCGACCTGCT
>Ga0265319_1000134_pt1 | contig 55347 bp, 46 predicted proteins | sample 4824metaG_FD_192443 | JGI IMG/M metagenome (GOLD analysis project Ga0265319, IMG submission 192443) | Rhizosphere microbial communities from Carex aquatilis grown in University of Washington, Seatle, WA, United States - 4-8-24 metaG | ecosystem: Host-associated > Plants > Roots > Rhizosphere >... | reverse complement strand
CGCAGTCGAGAAAGAAGTCATCAATCCCCAGGAAAGCGACATGCTGGAGGATTTGATCGTCGCGGCGGTCAACAAAGCGCTTGAAGAATCGAATAAGCTCGCGCAATCCGAAATGGCGAAGGTGACCAACGGCATGCTGCCGAATATTCCGGGGCTTAATCTTCCGGGAATGTGATGCGATACACATCGGAATCGGTCGAACAGCTTGTTGAAGAATTCGCCCAGCTGCCGGGCATCGGAAAAAAAACGGCGCTGCGGCTGGCATTGTACATCCTAAAAATGCCGCGTGAAAAAGTCGGGGCGTTCGCCCAGGCACTGATCAACATGAAAGAGAAAGTCCGGTATTGTTCTGTCTGCAGCAACATTACCGAAAGCGATCCGTGCAACGTGTGTTCAAGCCCGAAACGGAACCGGCGGGTCATCTGCGTCGTCGAGGAACCTAACGACGTTATGGCGATCGAAAAAACAAACGAGTTTCACGGCTTATACCATGTACTCGGAGGTGCATTGTCGCCGCTCGATAATGTCGGCCCGGAGGACTTGAAGGTTAAAGAACTCTTGGCGCGCATCACCGATGATATCGAAGAGATCATCCTCGCGATGAACCCGAATGTTGAAGGGGAAACAACGACCGTCTATTTATCCCGTCTCCTCAAGCCGTTGAAAGTACATGTAACGCGCATTGCACGCGGCCTCCCAATAGGAGGAGATCTGGAATTCGCAGACGAAGCTACGTTGTCGCGTGCACTGGAGGGACGAATTGCGCTCTAGACTTATCATTCCGGCGTGTGTGCTGCTTGCTGTGACGGCAGGCTCGTGCGACCTGCTGAAACCACGGCCATCCCAGCCGCCCAATTCGGGAAACACAGCTAATCCGCCGGCAACATTGCCGCAAGTGCTCATCAACAACCTGCAATCTTGTTTTGCGAATAAGAACGTCAACGATTACGAGAAAATTTTTGCGGATGCCGGATCTGTTGGAAAACCGTACGTCTTTGCTCCGACACAAGCGGCTGCAGGAAATTACGCTGCAATCTTTTCACAATGGACAATAGAATCAGAGCGGATTTATTTCAATAAAGTGATGACAAGCGTCGGCCCTTCGTTCATTCCGGTAGTTTCGTTTGCAAACGACGCGTACACGACCTTCGGGGCTAATGATTCATCACTGTATACCGCCGACTACAGCGTCTTCCTTGCACCGACCACGTATTCCGGACACACTCGTATACTAATGCTGCCGAATAAGAATAACGGAACATGGGTTGTGTCACGCTGGGAAGACTACCAATCAGCAAGTAGCTCAGCGTTGACTTGGAGTGATTTGAAAGGACAATTCAGCCAATGAAGCCGGCGGCTATAATGATTGCCTTTGCAACGGCGATGATGGGCTGCATTAATCCATTCGCGCCAGCGCTCGACACTTCAAGTCAAACGAACGGCTCGGTTCTCGGAGATCAGAAGACGATCGACGGTGTGTTCCAGAATTTCAAACAAGCGTACTTGTTCAAAGACACGACAATTTATGGACAACTGCTCTCCCCCGATTTTGTTTTTGTCTACCTCGATTACGACATCGGCGCTGATGTTTCCTGGGGCCGCGACGACGACATGCGCACGACGAACGGACTTTTCCAGAATGCGCAGAGCCTCGACCTTGTGTGGAACGGCAGCATCCCAGTTGAAGGCGATACAGTAGATGTGACGGTCAATGTTACGAGGAATTTTAATCTGACCGTCACCTTCAGTCCTACGGACATCGTCAGCATCGATGGATATGCAAGTCTGACGCTCGAACGAACGAGCGTAAACGACAAATGGAGAATTTCTCGGTGGAATGACGAGTCGAATTTTTAACGAGGGAGTTAGCTCTTACGCTTTTAATTCATAATTCTTAATTCATAATTCTTAATTATCTTTCCTTGCCATCTCATCCAAAAATATCCTATCAGGGCGAACCCGGCGCGTTCAGCGAGCAGGCAGCAAAAGCCTATTTCGGGAGATCCTGCGAGGTTGCCGCACGGCAAACATTCAACGAGATATTTGAAGATGTCGAACGGGGTCGCTCGGCGTTCGCGATCGTGCCCATTGAAAATTCGCTTCACGGGAGCGTACACCAGAATTTCGATTTGCTATGGAAACATCGCGTTCACATCGTTGGAGAGATTAAACTCCGCATCAAGATGAATTTGCTCGCCCTCCCCGGTGTGAGGATCAAGGACCTTCGTGCGGTCTATTCTCATCCGCAAGCGCTGGGGCAATGCGAGAAATTTCTGCGCAAATTGAAGAACGTGTCGGTCAACCCCTTCTACGACACTGCAGGGGCGGCAAAAATGATCGCCCTGGAACGCCGCCGGGACGCCGCTGCCATCGCAAGCCTGCAGGCTGCGACGGACTACGGTTTAAAGGTCCTGCGGCCGGGCATTGAAAGCGATCACAGAAATTTTACCCGTTTCCTGGTCATCGCAAGAAAACAGATCAGGCCGAAAAGGAATGCAAAAACGTCGCTGATCTTCTCGACAAAGAACATCCCCGGGGCCCTGTTCAAATGCCTTTCCGTCTTCGCACTTCGGAACATCAATCTTCTGAAGATAGAATCGCGGCCCATCGTCGGTGCCCCATGGGAATATTTGTTTTATCTGGACATCGAAGGGGATGCGCGGGAAAAGGAATGTATCAATGCGTTGAACCATTTGCAGGAACTGACAGCCTACTTCAAGAATCTCGGATCGTACGAATCGGGAAATATTGTAACTCCCTGTTGAAGATGTCGTCTACGGACACGAACCTATGAATATCTTTTACATTCTCAAAGAAGGAATTTCAGGCTTCAAACGCGCACGGCTTTCGATGGTCATCTCCATCTTTACTATCACCATCTCGCTTATCCTCCTCGGTCTCTTCACGATCGTTTTCCGCAACACCAACCAAATCGTTGAGTCACTCCGCGACCGGGTCGAAATGGAAGCATTCCTCGAAGAGCCCGTGACCGAAGAAACCTCTCCGATCGTCGAACGGAAAATTCTCGCGATCCCAGGCGTAAACCAGGTGAAATATATTTCAAAGGATCAGGCTGCAAAGATATTTAAGGAGCAGTACGGCGAGGACATTCACAACATTCTCGACTTTAACCCTCTCCCTCCTTCGTTCAAGATCTACCTCGAGAAAGAATACAAAAATACCGACAGCGCGAAAGTAGTTTACGCAAAACTCAAACTTGTCCCGGGCGTCGATGATATTATTTACAGGAAGACGCTCCTCGAGCTACTGGACAGGCGCGCGCAGCTCTTTGCCGTCGCGAGCCTTGCTGCGGGTGTCGCCCTGCTCGTTACGGCGATCTTCCTCGTCTCTAACACCATTCGACTTGCCATCTATGCAAAGAGAAAGATCATCACGACGATGAAGCTCGTCGGCGCCACCCGCATGTTCATCCGCCTTCCGTTTGTTGTCGAAGGAATCATCCAGGGAGTCCTGGGTGGATTGTTCTCTTCGGGCGTCATCTATTTCGTCGTCGAGTATGCGTCTAGGATATTCGGCGGAGACATGGCGGCGATCGTTTATGTTGATCCGGCATTTTACCTCATCATTCTCACCGCGGGGACGCTCTTGGGGCTTCTCGGAAGCGTCATTTCTGTGAGAAAGTTCATAAGCGAAAGCGTTGCGCTGACGAATTAATGAAGCATCGCGCTTGTCAATAGTTTCAATCCTTAACTCGACCGGAGGTCCAGGGTTCGGCCAGCTGTCGGAAACCTCACTCGAAAAATCGAGCCATCACAGGTCGTTTGGCGGCAGGTGAGCAGGTTTCGCATCGCTGGTAATCAAAAGTTGAGATTTAAAAAATTGTTTCATACATTACCAGCGTTTTCACAGCCTGTAGCGCGGTATAGATTTTCATGACACACCAGCGAATGCCGTCACAACTATTCATTCTGCCGCTTCAAGAAGGAGTTTAATTCTCATGTCTAGCAACTATCCTGCCGGCGGTTGGGCAAAAGTCCTCCTAGCATACCACAAATTTTCCGGAAGCTGGGCATGGGTACTGCACCGCATTACCGGGCTCGTCCTAACCGGATACATCATGCTGCATATCTTCGCGCTGATGTCGCTGCAAAAAGGGAAAGAGGCGTTTGATTCTGAGATGCTCCTTTTCCGCACGCCGTTATTTCTGTTCCTTGAATGGTTCCTCTTTGCGTTTCTCCTCTTCCATGCGTTGAACGGAATCCGCATCGTCCTGGTGGATTTGGCAGAAGGCGCACGCTATCACAAGAAATTGTACTATGCGGTCATAATTCTTGGGCTCATTCTGTTCTTCGGCATGGGCTATATCATGTTCACGCAGGATACACTTCACTCCGTCGCGGCGGTGAAATAATAAATTTTTAAGCTAAAGGGATCGACGCTATGTCTTCAAAATATTACGGGTCGCGTGGTTCGGGGGCGCCAGCATGGTACCTCCAGCGAGTCTCGGGGGTCGCGCTGTTCGTCGTCGCAATCGGGCACTACATTCTCATGCATTATCATCTTGATTCCGGCCACACGTACGACGCAGTCCTCGCCCGGATGCAGAATCCACTCTATAAAGCTCTCCAGATCTCTTTCGTCGTCCTTGGTTTATACCATGGCCTCTCGGGGACCTGGAATATTTTTCGAGATTACAGGATGCCGGCCTGGATGAGCTGGAGCATTCTCGGGCTTCTCTATCTCGCCGGCATCACGTTTGGCAGCCTTGGCATTGCAACGATTCTATCATTTTAATTCATTCGACCGATCTTCGCAGGTCACGCACTGGCATTGGCGCCTGGCAACAATCTTTCGAAGATCTATTTCAGGAACATGAGTCTTTTTATCGGAGTTTTCAATGGTTCATACGTTTGATGTCGTTATTGTCGGGGCAGGTGGAGCGGGACTTCGTGCGGCGTTGGAAATTCCCCAGGGACGCAGCTGTGCGGTTCTATCAAAGGTCTACCCTTCCCGCTCGCATACCGGAACGGCGCAGGGGGGCGTTTGCGCCGCCCTCGCAAACGAGGAAGAGGACTCGTGGGAATGGCACATGTTTGATACCGTTAAAGGGAGCGACTATCTCGGCGACCAGGATTCTATCGAGATCATGTGCCGCGACGCCATCCGCGCCATCATCGAGCTCGAACACATGGGGCTCCCTTTTTCACGCACTCCGGACGGGAAAATTGCGCAGCGAAAATTCGGCGGTCACACACGGCCGGAAAATCCCGCGGACCCGAATTCGAAACGTGTCGCCGTGCGCCGTGCCTGTTATTCTGCGGACAGGACCGGACACGTCATGCTTCACACGCTCTTTGAAAGCTGTATTAAACAAGGAATACACTTCTACAGTGAATTTTTTGTCACCGACCTGATCATCAATAAGGGCGTCTGCTGCGGCGTGGTTGCGATGGAAATTGCGACCGGCGAACTTCATACGTTTCACGCAAAAGCGGTCATGTTTGCGACCGGCGGTTACGGCCGTGCGTTCCGCATCACATCGAACGCATTGATCGGAACCGGCGACGGCTGCAATATCGCATACGAAAACGGAATTCCGATGGAGGATATGGAGTTCTTTCAATTCCATCCTACCGGGTTGTGGAAGCTCGGCATCCTCATCTCCGAGGCAGCGCGCGGCGAAGGGGGAATACTGCGCAATAACGCCGGCGAACGATTTATGGAACGGTATGCCCCCACGGTGAAAGATCTCGCTCCGCGAGATATGGTCTCGCGTGCGATCTACACCGAGATCAAACAGGGCCGGGGCATCAAAGGAAGCGACGGAACCTACTACGTCAATCTCGACCTCACCCACCTTGGTGCACAGGTCATTCACGATAAAATCCCGGAGATCACCGGTTTCGCAAGAACGTACCTCGGTGTCGAACCATTGAAGGAGCCGATTCCCATTCAACCCACCGCACATTATGCCATGGGAGGAATTCCGACAGATAACGACGCTCGCGTCTATCTCGATGCAAAAGGAAAAGTTCTTCCCGGATTCTATGCTGCCGGCGAATGTGCGTGCGTTTCGGTGCACGGCGCAAATCGATTGGGAACAAATTCGCTCCTCGACATCATCGTCTTCGGCCGGCGGGGAGGCAAAGCGATCGCGCAGTATCTGGAAGCCGCCGAGTTCACTCCCCTTCCCAAAAACCCTGACGGAAAAACGCGGGAAATGATCGACGGCATTCTCTCGAACAAAGGGAGCGAGAATGCGGCAGCGATCCGGACGGAGATGCAGGAAAAGATGATGGACAAATGCTCGGTTTACCGGGAAGCCAAAATGATGAAGGAACTCGTCGGAGAAATCCACGAACTCAAACACCGCTATAAGAAGATCTCAATCGCCGACCATGGCAAGAAGTTCAATACCGAACTCATGGAAACGATCGAACTCCGCCATCTGCTCGGCACGGCGGAAACGATCGTCGTCTCCGCTCTGAACCGGCAGGAAAGCCGGGGCGCACACGCGCGCGAAGATTTTCCAAAACGCGACGACAAAAAGTGGCTGAAGCATACGTTCATCGATTTCAACGGAGGAAAGCCGAAGATCTCGTACAAGCCCGTTGCCATTACGAAATTTCAGCCGAAAGAACGAGTGTACTAGAACCCAAAGCAGTTTTTCACTTACAGCAAGGATAGTCCAATGCAGGTAACATTTCGCATCCAAAAATACAATCCCGAGACCGATACGTCGCCGTACTACAAAGAGTACGTTGTGGACGGAGTCGATGATTCGTGGCGCGTGCTGGACGTGTTGGAAAAGATCAAAGGCTCGGCGGATGGAACGCTCACGTACCGGCGCTCATGCGCGCACGGCGTTTGCGGCTCGGATGGAATGCGCATCAACGGCCGAAACCGCCTGGCATGCTCGATACTATTGGGGGTCCTCGACTGCACCAAGGTCATTACGCTGGAGCCGCTTCCATCGATGCCGGTCATCAAAGACCTTGTCGTCGACCTGACGGATTTTTACAAGAAATACGAGCTGGTGAAACCATACCTCATCAGCAAAACGAACCCTCCGGAAACAGAACGTCTGCAGAGCAACGAAGACGCTGAGAAACTTTTCGAATCGGCGAAGTGCATCCTCTGCGCCTGCTGCTCGACGTCATGCCCTTCCCTCTGGACGAATGAAAACTACCTCGGCCCGGCTTCGCTCTTGAAGGCGTACCGATTCACGTTCGATACCCGTGACGAGGCAGCCGATGAACGGCTTGATATCGTCGATACGCAGGATGGCGTATGGCGCTGCCACACGATCTTTAATTGTATCGAGGCTTGTCCAAAAGAGATCAATATCACGTGGCATATTTCACAGCTGAAGAAGGCGTTAGTGAACAGGGAGTTGTAACTTCGGTGTTCGATTTCAGCCCGTCGTTGATTTTTCTTTAATATAAACTGGCACGCAATCGCGGCCAGTTTTTTTTGTTATAGCCACTAATCATCCTCCCGCCGCGCTTCGATTTGAGGCGATCCACTTTCCCCTTTTTGCACTGATATCACGATGGGTCTGCAACAAACTTCACAGTCCTCAGTGTAGTCTTGGCTCTCCACTGAGAAATCAACAATCAATTCGATCGATTCTCCGCAATAGGGACATTGTATTATGAAGGTCTTCAGATAGTCCATTTTCGTCTGGCTACTCGTGGTAATCCTGTTCCCTAATACTAAACCCCTTAGCCTGCTTCAGCATTCCCGAATCTCTTTCTTAATTATGGCTTTTTACGAGTCACATTCAAGAGGTAAAAATGACCAGAGTCCGGTAATATTCTCCCATATTGACAGGAGATCGCAAAAATTCGACGAATTACCTTCAATTATAATTTGGCATGATGAATGCGGCTATACTAACCATATAGATCAGACAACAAAACGTACAATCTTCGTTCAGCAATACTATGCGAAGCCGGTTACGCTTGGCGGAGGCGTAAATTCATTCGCCGGTCTTACGGCTGATGCAACAGGCTTAGGAGATTTAGCATCCGTTGCATTTACGAATAACGCGAACGGATCGTACTCGATTAAGACGGCGTGAAGCGCGACACAGGTCGTTCTTCACGGTATTGGCAAGACCGCCCGTAGCGACGGAACTTTCCTATCCAATGATATGACGGTGACATCACACACACCGACAAAGCTCAACTAACAGAATATCGATCATCACTCTTGTCCATCGGCGCAGGTGGACGGGATCATGAAAAAAAAGCCCCGGCTCTCACCGGGGCTTTTCATTGCATCAAGTACATCGAAGACCGAGTCCCTCTGTTCGATCATTTCTTTGTCATCACGAATACCCCGTTCCAATCTTCGGGAGGAGGAGAATCAATGAACATCGTCGACCGTTGGATATAGAGATTGGAAACGATATCATCCCGCCGGATTTGCAGGGCCTGCTGGAACTGATCGTTGGCACTCTTCCATGCCCGCTTTTTATATGCATCGAGCCCGGCGTGATAATAGTCAAGGAATCTTTTCGTCGCGTCATTCTGCACTTCGTCCGCCATCGCGATCAACTCGTAGATGCGGACAGGCTCGGTCTTTCCCATAACGACGACGAGGTCCATTTCACGCGCCAGCACCTCTTTTGAGACCCGCCGGTACGTAAATTCACTCATCAGCAAACGCGTGCCGTATTCCTTATTGACGCCTTCGAGGCGCGACGCAAGGTTGACCGCGTCGCCGACGGCGGTATAGTTGAACTTCGCTTCAGCTCCCATATTACCGACGACCGCCTTGCCGCTGTTTAAGCCGATCCGCTGATTCACCACGGGTCTTCCAAAATGTATCCACTTGGTATGAAGCCCTTCGAGCTTTTTCTGCATTCGCAGTGCGGCGGCACACGCATGCACGGCATGGTCGGTGTCGTCCAATGGCGCTCCCCAAAATGCCATGATCGCATCGCCGATATATTTGTCGAGCGTCCCGTGATCTTCGATAATGATATTGGTCATCTCGCTGAGATACGTGTTCAACAGACCGACGGTGTTCTGAGGACCAAGTTTTTCGGCCATTCGGGTAAAACCCTCGATATCCGCGAAAAGAGTCGTGATCTCCCTTTCTTCGCCGCCGAGCTTCAGCAGCGAGGGGTTGTCGATAAGCCGTTCCACCACGGAGGCGTCGACGTAACGCTGGAACATCCCTTTGATCTGCGCCTTCTGTTTTCCTTCCGTCGCTGACACGTAGCTCATCGCACCCGCGTAGCTGAAGAAGATCGCAAAGGTAGGCTCGGTAAGACTGTACATCGTTCCGGTGTTTGCGAACGCTGAGTAGGCAAACCAGAGGTATCCACCGAGGAGAAGAATTCCGATCGGGAAACTCCACCGGAGTTTTAACAGCATCGACGACACGGAGACAGCCAGTGTCAAGATGACGAGCAGCACCAGCTGAGCGCCGAAGGAGGCGAAGCTGATATAATGATCTGTCATGATCTGGTCATAGACATTCGCGTGGACATAGCAGTTTGCAGATTTTTCGGAAACGGGTGTGGCTCCAATGTCTGCAATAGAGCGCGCGGTCGGTCCAACAATAACGACGGCGCCCTTGAAGATGGATAGGATTTGCGCGTCCCCGCGAGTGAACGCATCGAGGACGTCGTAGAACGAGATTTCTTTGTAGATGCTGTTCTTCCCCGCGTAATCGATCTGAATCTCACCGTGACGGGTTACTGGAATCTCGAGCTGACCGGCATGGACGAGCATTCCGTCATCCGTAGGGGTAATCGTGATTGATTTCAAGTCGATGTTCAATGCATGGAATGCAAGGGCCGCGCCGAACGCGGGGTAATAGTCGCCGGCATACTCGACAATAAACGGCATCTTACGGATGATACCGTCGACGGAATCGGGATTGAGAAGAACATGCCCGACGCCGCTTCCGAGAGCCGCAAGAGAATCGAAGGGGCGCTCATCGATATATGTCGCGCGCGGAAAATTGAGGCGTCCTCCTTTTTCGGGTATTGCGAACGGATGAAGCACAGCATATGCATCCTTGTCGATGTCTTTCGCCTTCAGTTCGCCGATCTCTTCGCTGGGCACAAATGGCCCTACCGCATGAATGACATTCCTCGAAAGACCCGCAAGCTTCAGGAACAGGCTGTTCTGAAATTGCGATGCACTGTCCTGTTTGACAGTAGGGAAAAAGTAATCGACGCCGATCGCTTTTGCCCCGCAGGTGGAAATTATTGCGAGCAGTGAGCCGAACTTGTCCCGCGGCACGGGATAATCGAGCTCTTTCAGCGTATTCTCGTCGATCTTGACGATGACGACATTCGAGGTATGAGGCCGTTCCCCTCGCGAACGAATAAGTGCATCATACGATTTTCGCTCGAGGGCCGGGAAGAAATTTGAGCCGAGGGAGTTTTCGACCGCATTGGTGTGAAACAGGAAGAGAGAAAATCCCATCGACGCGGCTGCTATGAGGATTCCTACGATCACCTTCATCAATGTTTTTTTCATGGGGCGTGCCTAGTTTGGTGGAGGAATGATCCGGCTAAGGTAGATTTTGAAGTGAACGATAGGAGACATCTGACAAAGAATTACGGATCAGGCCGCCATAGTTTTATTGTTCATGTCATCCTGCGGCGTTTCCCGAAGGGTTAGCTTTGTCAGCGTCCCCGTCATGAACACTCTCTTACATCTCACATGGATCGGGTCAAAAAAAAAGGCTGTCCAAAAACGGGGTTTTAGGACAGCCCAATATACAAAAATTCAGTTCATATTTTCCAATAGAGAAAATCTTTGATGTTTGAAAGCTGCGTCGGGTCGATACCGCGGCGGCCTCCGAATACAAATTTGTTCTCGCCGCGCCGGATTCGCGCAGTGTTTGGCCTTGTCGCGCTCTTTGCCGCCACGTCCTGCAGCGCGGTATACAGCAGGCTCTGCAATTCGTTCCGGTCGATCGTCGCCCCCTTCTCCGCCCCCCGCGTCTTGTTCAGCTCGGCGACGATATGATCGATACCGAGTTCGGCAAAGGCCTTTTCCTGAGAAGGAAATTTGGAAATTGCCGCGGCGAACGCACTCACGGTACCATCCTGGTCCCCCCCGAGATACTGGAGCAATCCCATATTGAGGTCAATGCCGCCATCGTTCTTATCCGCATCAAGCGCCGCGAAGTAGTTCTTGTATGCGTTCGCGGAGTCTCCCTGCATCAAATAGATATTGCCGAGGTTGTTCTTGGCCATCGGCGACGTGTACCCTTTCAATACCGCGGCCGCATCGGCATACCGTCCGGCGTTCGCCAGATACATCGAGGCTTCGTTGTACGATCTTTCATCCCCCCGTTTCTTCAGCTCGGCGACTTTTTTATCCAGCATCTGACTGGATATTTGAGAAACGTTCTTCATGTCGTCATTCATCAGAGATCCGACCTTATCGGCAGGCGGCGGCTCGGATGCTTTTACGTTCGCTGCGAGATTCGCCGGCGGGAATTGTTCCCACGCCGCACGGATGTCGATAATGTCGAGCCGTCCCTGGCTGTCAGCGATCTTGTAATACTCGCTCGCTCCGAGCTTCCATGCTTCGGCAAAAGGATGATTGATGATGGTTGTTTCAAGCGGAATCCACACCGTGTTTTCCCTGATAATGTAATCCTTTTCGTCAACGCTGATCCTCGAAGCGCTCTTCTTATTCACGCCGGAATCGAAGATAATGAACACGTGGTCGGAAGTACCGACGAGCGCAGTCCGAATGCCGATGTTCTCCAGGCAGGCCGCAAGCAGCACTGAACTGCCGCTGCAATTTGCCGTATGGTTCGACAGCGTTTCCCGGGGGAATTGGACGTCGTCAAGAAGATCGGCTTCCGCAACTCTCCACGGTGCACTGACATAGTTAATGGAGAAGGCGCGAATGCCCTCCCACACCGCCATCGCATTCAGTAAATTACGCGGGGCGCCGTCGAGGATCGCCGGATCGTACTTCACGGAGCCGACGACATACCGTGAAAAGTTCTTCACCGCGTCGTCGTTTGACGTGACAAAAGCCCCGACGGAATTCGGACGCGACCAGGTGATCGAAGTTCTGCTGTAGACCGTCACCGGTTTGATCAGGCTTCGCGTCTTGGCTTCGCCGCCGACGCTGTACGAAAGTTCAGCCTTTATCTGGGCTACGGTGTTTTCGTTGATCGCGAGCAGTTCTTTCGAATCGAGCGTCACTAAGACCGGGACCGTTTGAGACGCTCCGGCTTTGAGCAGCGGGATCACCTGCTCCGAAGGCAATTGCATATAGGTTGGAATGAAGAAACTCGCCTTCACATTCTTGATATCGGACTTCCCGGTATTCTCGATTGTAATTTGACCTATAGGGTTGAACGCGTAATAATTATATGCCGCGGGAAAAATATTCTCAACCTTGAATTCCGATATCTCGAGCGCACCGGGGAGCGCATAGCTGACCTTCGTTTTTGTTCCGGAAACTTTTGTGTTCACATCGAGGCGGCTGCCGGTGAACGATTCGACTTTATAGTCCGCCATCGAGGAAAACTGCTTGCGCAGATCGTCGATGGATCCGCGGATCCACACATCCAGAACCGCAGCATCTCCCTCCATATAGCGAAGCTTCATCTTCAGAATCATCGGGATCTTTGCCGGAAGGTCCTGTTCGATCTTCATCAACGACGCGTCGGTTACTCCCAGCAGCACCAGCTGGATGGCCACCGGCTGATCTTTCATGTCCTTCAGCTTCTTTTCGACTTTCGCGAGAAGATCGGACGCCAGCGTGTCGCCCAGCTGATCGAGTGCCTTCGACGCCGCTTGCGATTTTCCCTGAGACGCTTTTTTCGAGGTCGCGCTTGACACTGCGATGAGATCTCCGGTGTCGGTGATGATCACCCGTACCTCGCCGTCTGCGGTATACTCGACGTTCTTGATGCCGTACGTTTCCCGTTCTTCACCGAGAACCGCCTGTGCTCCGCCGGCAATGATCAATTCGGCGCCAAACCGCCTGCCGAGTTCCTTAGCTTTGGCCGGATTCAAATCGCCGAGTGCGAGGTCGCGTGCACGCACTGCTTCAAACTGCGACTTATCGACCAGCCGGTACCCCTTCGCCAGAAATGCAGCTTCAATTTTCCCCGCAACTTTCGCCGCGGTCACATCCTTGTCGTCAATCTTCTCGTCGACGACCACCATGATCCGCGGCATCTCGGCGTCCTGCGCCAGCGCGCGCGTCAGCACTGTCATGATTGCCGCGAGAACAGTCCACAGCAGTATAGTCACTCGTTTCATACGCTTATCTCCTCGAATCGTGAACAAATGATGAATGCAACTTTCTTCTTTTCCGTTTAAAGCGTTCCTCATTTTGTCTCTTTTTTCAGTTTCCCGGCCAGCGCTGCCATTTCTTCTACTTTTTGTTTTGCCGGCTCGTAGCCGTTCGATTCGTCCCAGGCCTTCTGGAACATTGCCCGTGCGTTTTCGTACATCGCCGCTGCATCCGCCGATTTTCCTTCTTTTTCAAGCTTGTGGCCATTGTCTTCAAGGTTCAGCCCCTGGGCGTAGGTGACGTATCCGTTGAATTTGCCATCCCTCGTCGACTCAAGCTGATCCTCTTCCGCAGAAGTCAGCTTAACCTCGAGGTCGTCGGAGATCTTCTTCACGAGCGACTTCAGCATTGTCAGGAATTGGTCAAGGTCGCCGGTTTCTTCTTCCGCTTTGAGGGTAAGCCCGGTCTCGGTGGCAACGATTCGTGCATCAATGCGCAGCTTGTCGCCGAACAAATTGGAGAATCCTCCAAAGAGGAGAACCTTCGCACCCAGCAGCTTTCCCATCTTTTGAGATGTTCCTTTATCGACCAGATCTGTCTCGCCAAGATTTAGTTCATCGACGACGGATTGGATTCGCTGCCGTTCAACCACTTTGAGGCCCTTGATCTTCGACATCTCAGTGATGAGCATGTCCGCCAATCCCTTCTTTAACGGATCGAGCTTATCTTTGTCAACGACGCTGTTGTTGTCAAAGTAGAGAATTGCGATCGTTTGCGGCGTTGGTTCCTGCGCGGGAACGACTGATGCGGTCAGGTAGAGCAGCAGGGCGATCGATGTCATCCACGAAACACTACGACGATGGTGACGTTGCTTCATAACAGTGTCCTTCCTCTATATGATGAAATATTTGAGAATTTTCATTTCAAAATTGTATTCGCCCGCGGCCGCCGAATTCAACTCCCGTGACGGTCTGCGTTATGTTATTGATGACAACACTTCCTGTCCCGTACTTCGCGTTGAACGCGATGCCGAACCACGACGTGATTGAAAATCCTGCTTCGGCCCCGGCGGAGGCGAGCTGAGCTTTTCCAGTCTCAAAGATGCCGACCCCGAACGGGATTTGGTCCCCGGTATGCAATTTCCCTTCTCCAAGAACGGAAAGCGAAAACCATTCCGCGGGAGACCACGATGCAGTGTACTGAGCTTCGTAATGCTGCGAACTTTTGAACTTCTCTGTGACGCCCGAACTATAGAGCTCGCTCTGCGTTCGGAGCCGCGTTCGCGCCAACAGACGATGCGTTAGAGGGCCCCATTTTACCGAATACACCGCGAACGTCATGAAACGCAGACCCGATTGAATAAAATTCTGGCCGCCCAGCTGGTCGGGGAAATAGTTGGTCACGGTTACATCGACCGATAAGCGCGATAATTTTGAAAACGAGGTAAAATCAAGTCCGGCATTCAATGAAATTTCATCTCCCGGTTTGTACTTCTCGCTGAAGCCCTCGATCGACGCCGGTTGGTATTCACCCTTATAAACATACGATGCGCCGAACCCAACGATCAACCTGCGCTGCAGCTGGTACGCGTAGGCAAATCCCAGATTTGCATTCAAGCCTTGGCCAAACACAGGGACATTATAGTCCAGCGAAGTCTCAGAAATGAGAGTCGCGATGCTCAGTTCGTTTTCAGTCAATTTCGTCACTCCGGTTGGTACGTTGACGCCGCCGTTGATCCAGAGTTTATCTCCCGGAACGACATATGAGAATCCAACGCGCGTATCGGCTATGCCCTGCAACGTCATCGTATCCAGTTTCGAAATGGCCGGCGAATTCGCTACCGAGAGAAGAATGCGATTTGAAAGCGGAATGGAAATCACCGTCGGTGCCGACTGCTCGACAACGTTCCCTTCGTCTTTCAAATTCCATGACTGTTGCGACGCCCCGACGGTAATGCCCGTCATCCCCTGAAATAGGAGGCGCTCGTCGTAAGACGCTCCTGTACTTTGGGCCGAAAGCGGCTGGGCAGGATAACTCAAGGCCATCCAGAAGAAAATCGCAGATCCGGGGTGTCTAAAAATTTTTCTCACTGCCCAAGCATTCGAATAGTTCTACTTTACAAAAACCAATTTCTTTGTTGCGCTAAATTCTCCCGCACGGATCCTGTAGAAATAAACGCCGCTCGAGACCTTTGCGCCGTATTCATTGGCGCCGTCCCAGACGGCTGTATACGCACCGATCTTCAGGTCGCCGGCAAAAAGCGTTCTCACTTTCTGCCCGAGCACGTTGAAAATTTCCAATTCGACATGGGCGCTGTGCGCCAGAGTATATGCAATGGTAGTCGAAGGATTGAAAGGGTTCGGGAAATTCTGTTCAAGCGAATATCCAAGCGGAACAATCGGAATTCCGTTTGTATTCTTGTCAACGAACTCTTTTGTACCAACGATAAGCCGGAACGACCGGTCACTTTCATTATGGTTGAAGCTGAACGCGTACGACATTGCTGACCCGACGTCGATCACCCGCTCGGTCCTCATGTCGACAAGGAACATTCCAAATTCGGAGGGAATATTGCCGGCCTTTGTAAAACGGACAGAGACTGAAGCTTCGGATTTCGCTGACGCAATATCGAAATCCCAATAATTTCCGTCCGCATGTATCGAACGATAGTCGCCTGCATATCTTCCAGGGTTACTTTTCCAATCCGCATGATTGAAAGAAAGAGCCACATAATCTGTCGGCGCAGCGGGAGGTTCGGAAAAATCCTGGGCATCCCAATCGTCGTTCGCCGATCGGAGAACGCCCGCAAAATTGTCATTATCAGCGGCGGCATTGTCCGACGCGCTGATCCGTACCTGCCATTCGCCCTGGCCAAACTGACGCTGCACGCCGGCTGTTTTTGCGAGCGTGCTCGTTGTCGAAACTTGGTCCGGGTTGATGTAGATCGTCACCCCGTTGCGGAGACTTTTCAAAAAATACCCGGTATACGCCTGCATGATGTCCGTCACCTGCTGAAAACCTGTGCCGTCGAAACCCCAGAGCCACGACTCGACGGAATCCGGAGTTGAATGCAGAGAATTCGCCCAACTGACCGGGTATGGAAAAGGATTCCCGATGAGATTATACCCAGAGTCGAGTTGGATCGGATAAAATCCTTGAGCAGTAGAGACACTCGCGGATCCCAATGTAAGTGATTGAGACCCTTTGGTAATGAGCCAGTATCCCTCTCCTCGCTTGAATGTCATAAACCCGGGGCTCGGGTACTCCAAATATTCCGACCCATCCCACCTGCCATATAAGCGCCATTTCGTTTTGTCAGCAGCCCCAAGGTCCTTCAGAACGTCCGTGATATTAAAATCCTCCAAATCGAACGGGATACTGATGATCTGGTATTGATCGCTCAAAGTCGAGTTCGGAATTTTTACCGAATAGTTTCCCGTGTAGCCAAAAACATTGAGCGCAAACTGGAGATTGTCCCTTGCAAGGATCCCGGTCGGCAGGGGTGATAACGTATCTTTCCCTTGAACGTCCGACCACATGTCGACATCGCCGATCAGCAGAATTGTTCCTTTCCCGACCTGGCTTATTGCTGCCAGCGTCGGACGCTGGGTCTTCTTTTGAAGAGAATCGCTCGTCGTCGCAATCGTCGTTGCATTTCCTTTAAGGAAGGGTACAGCTTGCGCCGAAACCGAGATACTTGAACAGCCGAACGGGATCACTGAACGGACGCCTTTAACAAAAGGATGCGTCGTATCGGTGAATGCCGACAGTACCGGCGAAGTTGGAGCGGCAGAGTAATCCAGCGTGGGATCTGTGACCACATCGTAATTCATTGCCAGGCCGGTCGGAGTGAACGGCGAATCCTGTATCCACTGAAAATTGGTGAGGATTTCGTTCAGATGGACATTTGCGTCCGAATTTCCAGAGTCGCCGAGCATTACGACAAAGCCGCCGTTAGAAACGTACTGATGGAGTTTATTGATTTCCACCAGCGAATACGAGGTCTTGGGTGCCGCGATGATAATTGCGTCGAACGGAGAAGCAAGTGGGTCGAATGCAGATTGATCGTCCTTAACGGTAATGCCGCTTCTCTGTAACGCCTGGATAAGCTGCGAAAGGTACTGGGTTATTGAGCTTGTGCCGAGATTGGAGGACACGCCATGTGTTGTCTCGAGCAAAACGGTTCGCTTCACCGGCGTGATCGGAACACCGGTTCCGCGAAGTGAAATGGCGACCGCCGGATTCGACGGATCGTCGGTTGCAAATGTGAGAGTCGCAACATACGCTCCGGTCAGAGTGGGAATGAATTGAATAGTGAGCGTACCGGCATTTCCAGGTTTGACGGTCATCGGCACCGCGTTCGCAGGCAACGAAAAACCTGGCGGCCCTACGAGAGAAACGACAGAGACGGTGATGTTCTGGCTTCCGTTGTCCTTGAACGTAATGTTCTGCCCCGATACGCTTCCGATCGGCACGGTCCCGAAATCAAAAGCAATCTGTGAGATTTCGAGAGAATTGCGGATATCGACGCTGGTAATTCCGCGATTGCTGCCCACAAAAATCAAGCTGTCGTCTGCCGGGACCTGAGTGATCGAATAATAATTGGTTGACGGGTCGCCGCCGATTCTTGTCCAAGTCAAGCCTGCATCTGGACTGCGAAGTATTCCGTTCGATCCAGCGCAAAAGACCGTCGACGAATGAACCGGATCAAATGCGATATCGAAGCCCGATGCATTCAACGAGGTCCAGTTAACTCCGCCGTTCGTCGTCTTGAATACATTGTTCAGTATCGAATATGCCATCGTCGAGAGAAATATGACGCCCGGATTCGTCGGGTCCACCCTCGGATGAAAACCGAGGAGCGGGAATACTGCACCGCCTACGGAAGCCGTCAGCGGCAAATCACCGGTGATGGAAGACCAGGACTTCCCCAAATCCGTTGACTTCCAGACACCGTTGGCAGAAAAATATAGCGTCGATGCATTGACGGGATCGAATTCAATGTTTTCCACGAGCGGAGATGCCGGAACTTGCGGCGGCATCAATAAATTCCATGTGGCCCCGCCGTCCGAGCTGCTGACGAATTCTTTCGTCAGTGCGGATACAAAAAGATTGCGCGAATCGACAGGAGAAATTTTTATCGTACCGTCTTCAAAATTATTGTTGAAGGGAGAAAGGGAATCATGGGGAATGTTTAACATCTGAAGTCTCTGCCATGTAATGCCGGTGTCAATGCTTTTATAGATGCCGTAGACATTACCGGCGTACAACACGGCACTGTTTTTGGGGTCGGCAACAACCGCCCTGACGTACGGGTTATCAATTCCGTCGTTTAACGGCACCCATGTCGCGCCTTTATTCGTCGACCGGAAAACGCCGCCGCCGTACACTCCTGCAAACAAATATCCCATACCAGAATTCTGCACTGCGACCGTTCGAGCAATCGAATTCATCATGCCGGAGCTCTGACGTTTCCAATTTGTACCTCCATCTATGCTCACATAGATTCCGTCGGATGTCGCTATATATATTTTTTTCTGCGGAGCCGAAGGAATAAAGATCGAATTGACATCGATCGACGCTTTGAAAATAAGCGTCCATCCTAACCCCAGGTTGGTTCTTCGATAGAGACCCCCGTTGTCCGGCCGAGGCTGGAAGGCCTCTTCGTTGCCTTTTGTACCGACATAGAACGTATCCGTTGCAGCACTGTCGCCGAGCGTATAAGAACACTGCACTACCGAATCGGCAATTGAAGCTCCCGTGAAAGGGATCCACTGTATTCCACCGGGGGAAAAATATTCTCCCGAGGAAGTCCCGGCAGTCAACCCGACACCCTGAGCGAGAGACAGAGAGTGAATGCGCAACCCTGATCCTGCGAGACCGGCATTGTTAACATAGGCATTCCACGTATTTCCACCATCGCCGGAAGAATAGATCCCTGCAGCGTCCGTTCCGGCGTACACAGTGATCCCGCCGGCAGATATCGTGGGGTCAATCACCAACGCCGTGATGGTTTTGCTTGCCTTAAGACCAGCCGAGACTGGAGTCCAACTGAATCCGCCGTCGGTTGACTTAAGCACCCCATTACTTCCTTGTGCCGTGGAACGGTCATCGCCGGCGAACATGATCAGCGGATTGGACAGATAGATCGCAATTGTGGAGGTCGGTGTCGTTAAGGAAGTCGGCGACCATGATGCGCCGCAATCGTAACTAACGAAAAGACCTGACTGAGTAGCCGCGTAAACGGTGAGAGGTGTTACGGGATGGAATATGATATCATTGACGGAGGCAACGTTGTTCAACGTTTGAGACCAGGTAGCACCGCCATCAACAGAACGGTATACGCCGTTGTACTTCGTCCCGGCGAGGACGATACTGTCATTCGCCGTTCCCCTCACAACATTGACGATTCCGCCGCTCGGACCGAGCTGAAGTACATTCGAGACTTGTGCGTCGAGCCAATGTGCAAGGAAGAGTGACGAAACACAAAGGATGAAAAACTTGTATGGTAGCGAACTTCTCATTAACTCCTGGTATTATTTTGGCGGCTTCGGCGGTTCCGGCAGCGGAGTTACAATCGCAGTCGGTTGGGGCGAGGAACTTGGACCTGGAACGAAGCCGGAGTTTACATTTGTCGATGTCGCTGACGCCCGCTCGGACATCGCTCCAACGTCTGCCTTCATCGAGGCACTGCTCGGCGGAGGAGGCGCTGACTGCGGCGGAGACGAACTCCCCGTCGAAGAGGAACTACCGCCCGTCATTTCCTGCGTTTTCTTCACAGTTGCCAGGCTTGACCTTGCCTGAGAAAAACTCGGGTCGGACTGAACGGCGCCGGTGTACGACTGGATCGCCTGGGTATACATCCCCTTGTCTTCAAAATCCATCCCCTGAGAGTATTGCAAAAAAGCAAAGAAATTTTCCGTTGGAACTTCGAGGATGGCTTCCCTTTCCTCATCTGTGATCGAAATCTTAAGTTCCCCCAGAATCTTAAATACGAGTTCCTTCTCGAGGCGGAAAAATTCCTTCATATCTCCCGAAATATCCGTAACGCCGTCGAGCTGACCCGACCGAGTCTGCGCGACGAGCGCATCGATCCTAAGTTTTTCGGAAGTCAGATCAAAAAAAGATCCCTTGACCAGGCGAAATGCCCCGAGTAATTTTCCAAGTCTGGGAGCAGTGCGCTCGTCGACCATCCCCGATTCTCCGAAATTCAATTCTTCCATCAGTTTCTGTAGACGAATCCTTTCGACAATTCTCACCGACCGCACCTTGGAAAAATCGGTAATCATCATATCGGCGATCCCCTTTTGAAGAGGGTCAAGATTGCGCATGTTTCCCTTGTTTTCAAAATAAAGTACGGCGATGGTGTTGGTCGGCACAGCCGCAATATCGAGCTGTGATTCTTCAAGAAGCGCTTGTTTTGCCTCAATCTGCATTTGCTGACGGTAGAGCACCTTGATTCGCGCATCCACAATATCTTTGTACTCACCGAAAATCGTCAGTTCCTTGTAGCGCCTGTAGTATTGGATCGCCTTCGCGTACTCAACTATGGCTTCATAGCTCGAGGCGAGATAATAGACTGCCTGGTCATCCTCCGGATCTGTCGCGAGGGCCCGCTCAAAATAGGCTACGGCATCTCCATAATACTTCTTATTGTAGAGTCCGATGCCGAGATATTTCAGGAATAGCGGATCGTTCGGAGACTTCGCAAGATTGACCCTTGCAAGAGCCATCGCTTCGTCATTTTTCCCCTGGTCAAGAAGCCCAGACGTCACCTCATACGCGGTAGGGCTGCAGGAGAACGAAATGCAGGCAAACAGGATGAGTGCTACACGGGAGCGTGTAATACGCGAACAGCAAACTCTGATGATGGTCATTTGGGAGATCGGCGCTCTTGATGGTCCGGCGCCATCGAGTCATGGTTAGGGAGTCGCTTGCACGGGCTAATATTGCGAAAAAACGTTTGGATGTCAAGACAATGAAGTCGGCGTTTTGTCCCAAATCACTAAATTTATTAGGCGCCAATTGACTTCATATACGGAAATCGCAATATTCAACGCACTATTCTTACAAAACAACACCCATGTCGTCAAACGCAGACAAAGTGGTCTTTCTTACCGGCTCTACCGGCTTCATCGGCTCGCGTGTGGTTCAATTGCTGTGCGAGCAGGGATGGCGCGTGCGCGCACTAGTGAGGAATGAGTCAAAGGCGATAGGAAAGTTCTCGGCATGGAAGGCAGAAACTCGCGGAAGAATGGAATTTATTGAGGGGGACTTGTTTGCCGGTTCTCCGTCTGCGCGGACCAGGCTCTTCATTGACTGTATGGCAAACGCGAATGCAGTTATTCACATTGCTGAAGCGAAGAGTGGAGAAAAGGACTTTGAAGCCAAAAACATAAGATCGTTCGGACTCCTGCTGGAAGCGGCCGCAGGAGAATCGGAGATAGAACGATTTGTTTTTGTTTCTGCTTTTATGGCGGGAGGACTTCCTCAACCACTGCCAAAAATTCTGACGGAAGACATGACGGGAACGGAATTTCCGGATCCTTATTACAAATGGAAAAGGATGGCAGAACGATTACTGATCAAGTCGTCCACCAAGTCCCGCTTCACCTATTCGATCATTCGGCCGGCACTGGTTTACGGGCCAAATGCCGAATGGCTTGTACCTATGTTGAGCATCATCAATAGGATTGGCCCTTATCTCATCCCCCTGCCGAACGGCGGGATAGCTCCGCTGGGAACCGTCCACGTCGATGACGTTGCTTCAACGATCGCTCTTTCCATTTCCAGCAAAGCCGCCGAGAATCAAATTGTCCATGCCGTCGACAACGGTGGAACGACCTATGCCGATTGGGTCCAAACAATCTGCCGGGCGAGCGGGCGAACGGCGCGTGTTGGAAAAATTCCAAGCTCACTAGTTTCTGTCCTTGCCAAATCAACGGATGCTCTCACCTCTATCGTCAATTTCCATCTCGGCGCTGAGCTGTGGGCACAGGTACTTAGTGAAGGCTGCGGCTACTCAAACGATAAAATGAAACAGATTATCGGAAGCCTAAAGAATCCGACGATCCGCGAGGGCATTCCCGGAATGATGGAATGGTTTTCCCGCACTCACGCTTAGCGAGAGAAAAAAAAAATCGGGCCGCGACTTATGCCCGATTCTCCACCCAAAGTTCGCCGACGCCGATCATTTCTCGATAGGCGCGTTGATAAGGTTTCCCCATTCCGTCCACGACCCATCGTAATTTCGCACGTTCGGATAACCAAGCAGATACTTCAACACAAACCACGTATGCGAAGACCGCTCGCCGATGCGGCAATATGAGGTGATTTCATTCAGACCTGGAACAATTCCTTTCCCCTCATATAATGTTTTCAGATCGGCTGCGGATTTGAAGGTGCCATCCTCGTTGACCGCCTGCGACCAGGGAATATTTTTCGCGCCGGGAATGTGTCCTCCGCGCATCGATAATTCCTGCATCCCGGGAGGAGCAAGGATCTTGCCTGTATACTCATCATTCGAACGAACGTCAACCAGACCATGGGTTGGTTGGTTCAGCCTCGCAGAGACAAAATCGCGCAATGCCCGAAGGTCCGTTTCAACCTTCGAGACCTTGTATGACTTTGATCCGTAGCGGGGAACTTCGGTCGCAAGAGGCTTCCCTTCCGCAACCCACTTCTTCCTTCCGCCGTCGATGAGCCGCACATCTGCATGCCCATAATATTTCAGGAGCCAGAACGCGTACGCCGCAAACCAATTGTTGTTATCTCCATAAAGAATCAAAACTGTCTCAGGAGCGACGCCCGATTCCCCAAGGAAACGTTCGATCTGCTCCTTGCTTAGTATATCGCGGCGTGTCTGGTCTTGGAGCTGCGTTTTCCAGTTCCAGCCTATCGCCCCCTCGATATGACCTTTTTCGTATTCGCTCGTATCGACATCTACCTCGACGAAGCGCAGATTCGCATCCTTCCGATGCTCCAGGGCCCACTCGGTAGACACGAGAACTTCAGGGTGCGCATATCCGCTGTTCGATGCCATAATTCCTCCTTTATTATGAATGATTAGTTAGTTGTAACTCGTTTTAAAAGAGTTTTTGTGAAGAACGACCAACGCCGCAGTCGAAGATAAAGAAAACAACCCAGGCAAAAATTAACCGTGAGGTTTACAAGAGCGAGTGCAGCGACCAAAAATGACAATGACCAGCCAATCACCGGGAAGCTTCCGTCGGCAAGAAATGCGAACGCAATGACCAGGAAAACGCCGCCCAGGCCCTGCGAAAACAAATGCTGCAAATTGTCTTCCTGAACAACGTCCGGACGCAGCAGTTTCAAGGGACGCAAAACTTTGGCATAGAGAAATTTAAACAACCCTGCCGAAGGGACAACTGTTCCCACGATCAACACCAATGCGAGAACGGCAAGCAGCGAAGGGAGCTGAAGCGCAAACGCGAGAACGACGAGTGTTATGATGGACGCTTGATTGAATTTGAGCGCCGTCCGATCAACAAGTGAATTTCCGTTTGGCATAGCCGTGATTCCTTTCGATAGATGGCATAAAATGAAAAACCCTCTTCTCGATTGATAGAAGAGGGTTTGTGTTTTTAGAACTCATTCGCGGTGCGCTTACGGACCGCCTGCCAACCTTCCTTTTCTATCAACATTATAGACCGCTGCACAGCAACAGCACGCTGCACAACAACAAACAGTCGGGCGACAGCACATAGAATCGATATGGGAAGTATTGGCTTTCACTATATATTAATATAAGCTTCTGGAAATAATAGTCAAGCGGCTGGGTTCTGCTTATTGTCGATGATATTCCCCTTATTTTATGGCCATCCCCATGTAAAGGCGGCAGACATTCCTGCAGTGATTTCCACAAACCCTTTTCCCCCGACATACTTATTATAGCGGTATGTGATCCCGAACGTATGCTGCGGAATGAAGCCGAAATAGGACAACCACGGGGTCATCAGCCACGGGGAGACGCCGACGGAATACCCCGTTGATGGAAAATCGCTGATGATTCCGGCCGATGGACTGACGCCAAATAAAAAAAGTTCTCTGCGGTCCACAAAACATATATGGATATCTTCTTCGCCTTCAACACGAAAGAAATCTTTCTGGTCCTGTGCAAAAACATGTGTATAACCGAAGGTCAAACGCGCATCAGAGAATCGCTTCAGGTCAACTTTCTTTCCAAATCCAATGCCCGTTTCGAATGAAAGGATCCCATTCGCTTTCCCATCACGAAAAAGGACGCCTCCGTTCGGAGGCACAATACTAATAGCGGTCGAGCCGATCGCCAAAGGAACCAGAACGACCGTCGAGAGGATTTCCATCGCATTCTCGTAGTTCGTCGTCTCGGCACTTTGAAATTCCGTTGACGTGGAATCCTGCCCGAATGCCATGATCGGGACGGATACAACAAGCATGAGAATTTTGAGAATGGTTCGACTCATTGATCCAGAGTAAATGGTGAATGGTTAATAGTGAATGATCGGCTTATCACTTTTCACCATTCACTATTAATAACAATTAACTATTCACTTTTATCTTTTCACTCTTTCTTTTCCAACCGCAAGTTCCTTCACGAGGTACTCCCCCGTAAACGATTTCGGGTTTTTACTCACTTCCTCCGGCGTCCCTTCCTCCACAATATATCCTCCCTCATTCCCTCCTTCCGGACCAAGGTCAATAATCCAATCCGCCGTTTTGATAACGTCAAGGTTGTGTTCAATGACAATCACAGTGTTGCCCTTGTCGACAAGCTTATCCAAAACGGAAAGAAGCATTTTGACGTCCTCGAAATGAAGACCCGTCGTCGGCTCATCGAGGATGTAAAGAGTCTTCCCGGTGCCGACCTTGGAAAGCTCCGTGGATAATTTTACACGCTGCGCTTCGCCTCCGGACAGTGTCGTCGCCTGCTGCCCAAGCCTGATGTACCCCATGCCTACGTCAAACAACGTCTGCAATTTCCGCCGAATCCGGGACATCTCGCTGAAAAAACCGAGCGCCTCTTCCACTGTCATCTCAAGAACATCGGCGATCGATTTTCCCTTGAAGTGCACTTCAAGCGTCTCACGGTTGTACCGTCTCCCTTTGCAGACGTCGCACACGACGTAGACGTCGGGCAAAAAATTCATTTCGATCTTCCGCACTCCGTCACCCTCGCAGCTCTCACACCGTCCCCCTTTTACATTAAAACTGAACCGTCCTGCCTTGTAACCGCGGATCTTTGCCTCGGGGAGCTGGGTAAAGAGATCCCTGATCATGGTGAACATGCCGGTGTACGTTGCAGGGTTTGATCGAGGCGTCCGTCCGATGGGCGACTGGTCGATATCGATGATCTTGTCGATTTCGCCGACGCCTTGAAGCGAGAGGTACGGGAGCGTGCTTATTTTCGTCTTATAGAATTTTTTCGACAGGATGGGGAAAAGGGTCTCGTTCACAAGGGATGACTTGCCGGAGCCGCTTACCCCCGTAACGCACACGAACTTTCCGAGGGGTATCTTCACCGTCACATTCTTGAGATTATTCCCCGCTGCACCAGCGAGCGTGAGGAATTTCCCGCTTCCTTTGCGCCGTTCCGCCGGCACTTCGATTTTCTTTTTTCCCTGAAGATATTCAATCGTCGACGAAACACCGTTCTCCCCATTCTTCCCACTTAACTTTTCACTTTTATTTTTTAGTTTGCCGGGCTCTCCTGCCGCAACAACTCTCCCTCCGTGTTCGCCGGCTCCGGGACCGAGATCGACGACGAAATCCGCTTGCTCGATCATCTCTTTGTCATGCTCCACAACAAGTACCGTATTGCCGAGGTCGCGGAGGTCTTTCAACGAATCGATAAGTTTTCGGTTATCTCGTTGATGCAGCCCGATGCTCGGCTCGTCGAGGATATAGAGAACGCCCACGAGCTGCGATCCTATTTGCGTTGCGAGGCGAATGCGCTGTGCCTCTCCGCCCGAGAGCGTCCTGGCAGCCCTGTCAAGCGTCAGGTACCCCAATCCGACGTTGACCATAAACTCAATGCGCTGGCTGATTTCCTTCAATATTTGTTTTGCGATTTCCGTCTGCCGCGGATTGAGGCGCAACGTCCTAAAGAATTCGCGCGCATCGGTAAGCGATAATGCAACAACATCCGCAATGTTCACTTGTTTCCCCGAAGCAGCATCCTCAAGTTTGATCGCGAGGCTTTCCTTCCGGAGTCGACCCCCGTTGCAGACGGTGCATCTCGTTGTACTCATAAATCCTTCCACCCATTCGCGAATCTTCGGCGATGCAGTTTCTGAATAATAATTCTGCATCATGCCGATCACTCCGCTGAACCGATGCTTGTAGATCACCGGCCTGCCGCCGCCGTGCGAATATTCGATTTCTATCTTTTCCTTTCCGGTGCCATACAACAACTCCTGGCGGGCGTCTTTGGAAAGAGACTTCAGCGGGGTATCAAAGTCAAATCCATTTCTCTTGAGGACCGCACGCACCTGGCTAAAGAACCATGTCTGGCGTGGTTTTCCCAGCGCGGCGATTCCCTCCTGATTGATGGAGCGTTTTTCATCGGGAAGGATCAATGAAAGGTCGAACTCTTTTTTTTCTCCCAGCCCTTCACATGAGGGGCACGAGCCGTACGGAGTATTGAACGAGAACGAGTTCGGGGCCGGCTCTTCGTAGCTTGTTCCGCAGTTTGGACAAGAATATTGCTTGCTGAAAAGATGGTCGTCGGTTCCATCGTTGACGATGAGAACACCAGATCCAAAATTCAGCGCAACTTCGACGGAATCCGCAATCCTGCTTCGGCTCTCTTTTTTCACGGCAATGCGGTCCACGACAATCTCGATGTCGTGGATCTTATAACGGTCGGCTTTCATGCCTTTTGAGATTTCTTTCACCGATCCGTCAATCCGGACGCGAAGAAACCCGTCCCGGACGATCTGTTCGAAGAGCTCGCGGTAGTGTCCCTTCCGCCCTCTAACCACCGGCGCCAGGATCTGGATCTTTGTTCCCGACGGCAGCTTCAGTATGGCATCGATGATCTGGTCGACGCTCTGTTTTTGCACTTTCGTGCCGCAGTTGACGCAGAACTGTATGCCGACCCGGGCAAATAGCAAACGAAGAAAATCGTAAATTTCCGTGACGGTTCCTACCGTCGAGCGCGGATTATGGCTTACGGTTTTTTGTTCGATGGAGATCGCAGGACTCAGTCCCTCGATATAATCGACGTCGGGCCGCTCCATCAGGCCAAGGAACTGCCTGGCGTACGCTGAAAGGCTCTCAACGTAACGGCGCTGGCCTTCGGCGTAAATCGTATCGAACGCAAGGCTCGACTTTCCGGAACCCGAGAGCCCCGTAATGACGACAAGTTTGTCGCGCGGAATCTCAACGTCAATATTCTTGAGGTTGTGCTCCCGCGCCCCTTTAACTATGAGGAGATTTTCGTCTTGCATTTAGAGTGTATTGTGCCGGCCAGGTTTTTTAATGGCGGAATGATGAGAGAACGGGCATTTCTCTCAAGCACTTTACTATAAATTTGGAGTTTAGAAGTGAAAGATATTCAATGGCGGCGGGAAATGCAAAGAAATTCTCAACGAACATCTGTTCGCAATGCAGTCAACTCCCCTGCAACTCCGTTTCCCATTTCTCAATCTGCGAAATCTGACGTTTGTGCAAGACCGGCGCTCTCTGCAAAATCATTTGACAACACGAAGTTCGAATGTGATGTTTCGGAGCGGAAACAAGCTGGCCAGCCGATTTTCGTACAGATCTTTCCGCGAGTTCGCAAACGCAGCGATCATTCGGTCAAACCAGTGGCGCTGCGCAAGCCCTTTCTCAAATTCAACCGAGAGCAACGTAAATTGTGCACCGGAATATTGAAATCCTGCGTTCGCTGTCCCCCCAATGAAATAATCGAACGAATGAACACCGAAAAAATGGCGGTGGGTCGGGTCTGTATGAGCCTGTTGATGTGAATAAAAAGGGACGATGATCGTCACGAGAGCAGACGGTTTTGCGATCCTATGAAGTTCTTCCATCACCTTGAGAATATCGTCGAGATGCTCAATAACGTTGTCACAGATGATCTCGTCGAAATGATCATCGGGGAAAGGATACGGAAAGCGGTTGAGGTCGTGAATCACATCGGCATGGGAGCGCGGGTTGACATCAATGCCGACCGTGCCGGGACGTTTGCGGAGTCCGCATCCCAAGTCGAGGATATTAAATGCAGGAATGCTCGCGGGAGCCGGCTTTTGGCTTTTGGCCTTTAGGCTTTTCGCGGTTGAGCTGTTTGCGTTTGGCCTTAGAGTCCTCGGCTTTTTTTCTTTGTTCTTCCTTCTCAATTCATAATTCAAAATTCAGCCTATTCTTTTCCGCTTATTCAAGTACTGGAATAATGCAGTATCAAAAGGAGTCTCCGTGTCGAGAAGAACATAGTCGATATTGTTTTCCCGGCATTCCCGCTTGTACCGCTCAAGGAACGCCCGCATTTCTTGCTGATATGCCCGTTGAATGTGATACGGCTGCGTTGTCATTTCTTCCGCGGTCTCAAGGTCCTTGAAAACGGCGTCGCCGCCGAACGCAAAAGAGCGTTCGAACGGGTCGAGGACCTGCATCACGAGAATGTCGTGATGGTTATGCCGGAAATGCTTCAAGGCGGCCATCACTTTACCCGGGTCGTCCAACAGGTCGCTGACGACAATGATGAGGCCCCGGCGCGTGATGCGTTCCGCCATTCGATGCAGCGATTGCGCTGTTCCCGTGCCTTTTCCGGCGGAAAGTTTCTCAAGCTCGACGAGAATCCGGCGGAGGTACGCCTTCGTTGCATGCGGCGGAAGGGTCAGGCGGATGTTTTCGTCGTAGACCGTCAGGCCGACGGCATCTCGCTGCTGCACCATAAGGTACGAGAGGGCCGCCACCATGTATGAAGCATATTCCAGTTTAGAAATCCTCTTGCCATCCTTGGCTTTCGCCCCTTCGGAAGCGAACGACATCGAGGCACTGGCATCAAGGATAATGTACGATTTGAGATTTGTTTCCTCTTCGTATTGTTTGATGTAGTAGCGGTCGGTCTTGCCGTAGACTTTCCAATCGACACTGCGGATTTCGTCCCCCGGCATATACTGCCGATGTTCGGCGAATTCCACGCTGAAACCATGATAGGGACTCTTATGCATCCCGGTGATAAAGCCCTCAACGACCATCCGGGCGCGGAGTTCCATGTTCGCAAGTTTCGATACAACATCGGGCTGGAGATATGTCAGCGACTGATCCATCTGCCGGATTGCTATTTCTTCCTGGTTGTCTTCTTTGCCTTCACTGCGACATCTTTGTTCACGCCGATGATCTCGTCGGGCGTCTTGCCAAGATTATCGATCTCGGATCTTGCCGACGCCGCAAGCTCGTGGTTCGGATATTTTGCGAGAAAGTTTTGATAGGCAGTCCGCGCGCTGTCAAGCATTTGGAGATTACCGTCATAGATAAAGCCGACGAGGAACATTGCAAGCGGTGTCGAACTCGAATCGGGATACTTCGCTGCGAAGGCAGAGTAGCAGTTCACGGCAGCATGATAATCCTGCTTTCCGTTGTACGCCTCTGCAAGCATGAAGAGGGCATGCGCTGCCTCTTTTCCCTGGGGGTAATCCCTGAGAATAGATTGGCAAAGCAGAATCGTCGAATCCGCGTTTCCAGCGGTGCGCATCTGTTCCGCTTTCTTCCATAGATCGTCTTCCGACGTCTTGGCGCAGCCTGCGAGAAGAAGGATGGCACACGGGAAGGCATACATAATGAATTTCATAACTACTCCTCGTTCAAATTAATGGGCAACTGCATTATTGCTTTCGCCGCATGACTGCAGCAAAGAAACCGTCCGTTCCGTGGATATGAGGTTTCAACCGAAAATATTTTTCATTCGTTAACGATTCGAGCTGGTAGCGGCGAAGAATGGCGGAAGGTTCCAGAAGCTCAAATTGAGAGTGCTCCGCCAAAAACTTCTCGACGACTGCCTCATTCTCCTGCGGCATCATAGTACACGTCGAGTACACCAGCCTTCCGTTCAATTTCACGCACCGCGCGTAATGATCCAGAATAGTCGATTGTTTTACACTCAATTCCGCGACAGTGGCGGGAGTGACCGTCCATTTCATCCCCGGATTTCTCCGTATCGTGCCGAGTCCGCTGCATGGTGCATCGACGAGAACGTTGTCGGCGGCGCCGTTAAGTCCATCGGGAAGCTGGCCTTCTTCTACTTTGCATACGCGAATGGTATCCACACCGCTGCGGCGAATGCGTTTACGCAATCCCTCCAGGCGATACGAGTTTGTGTCGAGGGCGAATATTGCACCACGGTTCTTCATCAACGCCGCAAGTGCAAGAGCCTTCCCGCCTCCGCCGGCGCAAGCGTCAACCACCTTCGACGTCTGCTTCGGATCAACAAGCATGGAAAGGATCTGGCTCCCCTCATCCTGAACCTCAAAAAATCCTTTCCGAAAAATATCGAGCTGAAAGATATTGAGCCTCCTGCGAACAATCAAACCGACGCTAGAGAACTTTGTTCGTTCTGTCTCAATATTCTCCTTGGCCAGCGCTTCCTGGCATTCTTCGACGGTTGCCTTAATGGTGTTCACGCGAAGCGTGAGCGGCGCAGAGATATTTAGCGCTTCGCACAACTGAATGGTTTCCTCGTCGCCGAACTGTTGATGCCATGCATCGATCATCCATTCCGGAAATGAATACCGGAGAGCAGCGTTGGTGACGCTTCCGGATCGGATCTCTGTCCTCTTGTCGAACCCGTCATTTTGTTCTTTTGCCGCTGTGAGCAAGAGCGACAGCGAACCTTTCTCGTCGGGTTCAACTTCGAGATCGTCGACAAGGATCGGAACGGCGTCGTTTGCCACAGTAACTCTGTAGACGAGACACTGCAAAAGGACTGCAGGATTGTCCGACGATCCGAGGAATTTCTTTCCCGATGTTTCGCACAGCCATTCAATGCGTTTCTTATGTCGAAGCATTCCGTACGCTGTCTCTGCAACAAACCGGCGGTCATGAGAACCGAGATACTTGTGCGTACGAAAAAATGTGTCGATAGTGCTGTCGGCCGGATGTTCACTGTGAAGAATGAGGTCATACACTTCGACGGTATGACCGATAAGCGAGGATGTTTTCATTGATTACACTTCAACAACGTCAGAATTCATTTCGGAGGTACGATATGCCCGTGCCATACGCGGTGTATTGAACGCGACAGCAGGTACGCCGCTTTTATTTAAGACGATCACTCCGCCGAACCCGTCGGCTTTTTTCTCTAACCGCTGGATCGCCAGATTCGCTGCCGCGGAAGGGTCTCCGCCATTGTATTCCATCACATCAATGACAGTTTTTGCCAGCACGACTTTGATTATCGCTTCTCCCCATCCCGTGCACGATGCGCCGCCGACGGAGCTGTCCGCGTACGTTCCGCAGCCGATGAGAGGCGAATCACCGACTCTCCCGGGATACTTATTCGGCGTTCCTCCGGTCGATGTCCCGGAGGCGATCACGCCGAAACGGTCGATCGCAACCGCACCGACAGTGTCAAACGGCGTTTTTTTTCGAAACGCATCCTTTGTCGAGATACTCTCTGAACTGTTCTTGATTGCTTTCCACCGTTCAAGCTCTCTTCCCACCAGCAGGTCTTCCTTCGAACACTGCGCTATTCCGTGCTCTTCCGCGAACCGTATTGCTCCGTTTCCGGCGAGCAGAATGTGTTCGCTTTTATCCATGATCACGCGGGCAAGCGATATCGGATTCCGGATGTTTTGAACTGCAGCGATGGCGCCCGCCCTGAATGTTGTCCCGTCCATGATGCTTGCGTCGAGCTCAATATCGCCGACGGAATTTACGAACGATCCGCGCCCCGCGTCGAACGTCGGATCGTCTTCCATACAATTCACGGATTTCTCGACGGCGTCCACTGCAGTTCCGCCGTTCGACAGAATATTCCAGCCGATAGCAAGAGCTAGGCGCACGCCGCCGCGGTGGGCTTCAACCAAATCGTCGGGAATATCCCACGCGCCTCCGTGCACAATGAAAGAGATCATAGTATTATTCAGAGGGTAAGCTGAAATAAAAAGAACTGCCGGCATGCTCCCGGCTTTCGACCCAGATTTTTCCGCCGTGCGCCTCAATGATATTTTTGCAGATAGCCAGGCCTAGCCCGGTGCCTTTTCCGGCAGCCACTGCGGAAGTAACAATTTGCCGGTATTTGTCGAAGATGAAAGGGATTTCTTTTGGAGAGATCCCGATGCCGTTGTCCTTAACGCAAACAACGACCGATGGTCTGTCGACCCCCGCGGTTTTCAATATCGTATCATTTTGACTTGCATTCCGAACCGTTACGACAATCTCGCCTCGCTCCCCAGTGAACTTCATACCGTTCATCAAAAGATTATCCAGCACCTGCTCGATCTTTGCCTTGTCGGCATCGACAGAAACTTCATCATCAACATACTTCTTGGAAAAAGTAATGGACTTCTTTATCGCGAGCGGCTTCATTTGAGCCAGCGCATGGTCAATCAATCCAAGCAAGTCTATCGGACGCTTCGTGAGAGTCACGTATTCAGATTCGAGCTTCGAGAGGTCGAGAATGTCGTTGATAAGGTCCAGCATTTGTTCGCTCGCCTTTTCAATCGTGGCAAGCATTTCACTCTTATCCTGCTCGCTGAGATTCTTCTCCTCCGCCATGAGCTGGGTAAAAGCGCGGATCGCGGTGAGCGGACCGCGAAGGTCATGTACCAGCATGGAAAAAAAATCCGATTGGAGCTGCATCACTTTGTTTTCCGCGACCGTCATCCTCAAAATAGACTTGACGCGAACAATGAGTTCGTTGGAGTCGATCGGTTTCAAGAGATATTCGTTCACGCCGAGATTGAAGCCGTGTTCCATGGAAAGGGCGTCTCGCATGAAGCCGGTGAGGAATATGACCGGGAGGTCTTTTGTCTTCTTGTGGACTCGAATGCGGGAGAGCGTTTCAAATCCGTCAAGGCCCGGCATGAGGATGTCGAGGAGGACCAGGTCGATTTTTTCCTTTTCCAGTATGCCGAGGCCTTCCTCGCCGGAAGTCGCCCGGAATACCCGGTAGTCCTCGTGCCCAAGCAATATTGCAAGCGCGTCGACATTCGCTGCTTCGTCGTCTATGATGAGAATGGCGTAGGATTCGTGGGGAGCTTCTATCATACCATGTAAAATAGAAAAATTGGGGTGGAATTGCAAGGTAAGGGAAAGGTCGCTGCGACCGCTTTTCAGCGGCAAACGGCAGCTTCTCGACATTTTCTCGGCATTTTCGTACGAAGAGATGTTCAGAATATCCTGTTGACCCCCGCATCGTGCCATTACTAAAAGTGCTTGATGTTAAAACGCAAAAAGCCAGATCAAATCTGGCTTCTTGTGTGAAATAGAACTCTTGCTCTATCAGTGACTGTGGGCGACATTCACGATGTGTCCGCACACTGTGCATCGGATTTCCTTCCTAGCAATGCCGTGAAATTGTTTTTCTAGGTAGCGGAATCCAAAAAGCAAGATGAAGGAAAAGACGAAGAACAACTCGAACGGCAATACCAGGAGAGAGACACCAAACGATACAAACGCCAACGAAGCCAAAGCAAACAGCGACATGAAGCTCTTCCGGTGAACCAAAGTACCACAATTCGGACAACTCATTTTCTTCCTCCCTGCTGTGATAAAAAAAATCTAAAATCAATCTGTATATATATAGGCAATGCTTCTTCAGTGAGTTGTGACTTCAATCATCCATTTACCAGATTGTGATTCTTCTTCACTGAAATAAAATTCGTTATTTTTTGCGACCAATGCTGTGGCTCGATGACAATAAGAGAAGATTGAACGCTTCGTCGACAGATCTCGAGGGCAAGCGTCAGTCTCAATAACGGCGCCCTACCCAGCATTGCCTTTGCACTGTATTTTTCTTAATTTTCCATATGGGTAAAATATTCCGATTCTCAAGGGGCTTTGTTCTCACGAAACTCCACGCAATCTGCAGTTGTCTATGTTTCCTCATCGCTCCTGCCGCTTATAGTCAAACCACGATTACCGTCCATCCCAGATTTGTAGAATACAATGGTAACCGAAGCGGTATTGTTCCGCTAAAAGAGATCAGCCGCCCGAAAATCGCTCTGGTCTTAAGCGGAGGAGGAGTCCGGGGCATCACTCATGTGGGGGTTCTTAAGGCCCTCGAAAAATACCACATCCCGATTGACCTCATCGTTGGAACAAGCATCGGAAGTTTGGTGGGGGGGCTGTATGCATCCGGATACTCCACACAACAATTACAGAATCTTGTCGACACCACGAATTGGGCGTCGGTCCTCTCGTTTGCGGACGAAGCGGATCGTACGGATCTCTTCGTCGGGCAAAAACAGTCCGCAGACCGCAACCTCCTGACCATGCGATTCGACGGATTCACTCCTGTGATTCCCTCCGCGCTCTCAAGCGGGCAGAGACTAACGACATTTATCAATCAGCTGACACTCCAAGGGATCTATCACCCAAATCATTCATTTGACGATCTGAAAATTCCGTTCCGTGCAGTTGCCACCGATATGATCTCCGGCCGGAGAGCAGTGCTTGCGTCGGGCAACCTGGCCGAAGCGATCCGCGCAAGCATTTCGGTTCCCCTTCTTTATAGCTCGGTGAAACGGGACTCCATGGAATTGACCGACGGGGGCCTGATCTCAAATATTCCTGTTGAAGTAGCGCGTGACATGAATATGGACATTGTGATCGCCGTCGACGCTTCCAGTCCACTACGGAAGGCCAGCCAATTGAACGCCCCATGGGAAATTGCCGACCAGATCATAAATATCATGGCGCAATTGGCGAACAAACAATCTCTCGAAAAGGCCACGATCGTTGTCACGCCAAACCTTGGAGGACACATGGCGGCAGACCTGTCGGGGCTGGATTCGCTGATCGACATGGGGGAAAACGCCGCTGACGCGCAGATGCCGGCGTTGCTGGACAGCATCAGACAAAGACAATCCGCTGCCTACTTTCCCAAGCAAGAGGTGGAGCAGCTCTCCTTCAAGATCACTGCCGTGAACTTTCAGGGATCCGAGCTGCCCCAAAGCATCAAGGCCGATTTGACCAGTTTGTCCTCAAACGAAAAAGTGAGAATTAGGGCGGTTAAGGAGAAAATCTCTTCACTTTATTCGACGGGTAATTACAAGGATGTGTATGCCGAAATTGTGTCCCGGGATTCAACAGCCGCCCTAAAATTCGTCGTCATTTCAAATCCTCCGATTATGTCTGTCGAGCTTACCGGCGATTCGCTCATTGTGAATGAAGACCTGGTTCCATTTATCAATCAGCTAAAAAACAAGCCGGCAAATTCCGACAGCACGAAAGCCGCATTGAATAATATTCTGGCTTTGTACCGTGACCGTGGGTATTCGCTCGCCCGCATCCAGTCTGTCCAGTTTGATACAGCGCTTGGGAATCTCAGAATCGCGATCGATGAAGGAGTGATCTATCACATGAGCATAGAAGGAACAACGAAATCGCGCGATTGGGTAATCTGGAGAGAGCTCCCCTTCACTGTTGGTGATATTTTTACGGTTTCGAATGCACAGGATGCGATCTCTAATATTATGGCGACAAATCTCTTTGACCAGGTCTTGATTGACGTTCGGTATCTCGGCGATAAAACGGAAATTGTCATCAAGGCGACTGAGAAGAAATCCGGATTGGCAGGAGTGGGATTGCGCATCGACAACGAACGGAATGTTCAGCCATCCCTCGAACTTCGTGACGAGAATTTTCTTGGCACCGCGACAGAACTTGGAGGTTATTTTGGCGGCGGTCTCCGAAATCGGACATACCTGTTTGAATTCAAGGCAAACCGCATATTCAACTCCTACTTTACGTTCGACTTGAATTCCTTTTATGACCTGAAAGACATTTACACCTACGATAACGATCCTACGGTCCAATCGCCTACGAAATTCAACAGAGTTCGAGTGGGGGAATATCGTCAGATAGAAGACGGCGGATCGTTCTCGCTCGGCAGCCAGGTAGAGCGGCTTGGAACGGTCACGGCAGAATATCGCCTCGGATTGGACCAGATTAATTCTTTGTCGGGGAGAGGATATTCGACCGATAAATTCACGCTTCAGACTCTCAAACTTTCATCCACGATCGATACGCAAGACCAGTTTCCTTTTCCGCGATCCGGCTCGTTAATGAACCTCAGCTGGGAGACTGCGTCTTCAATTGGGGCGGGAGAAATAGGGTATTCAAAGATCTTCCTCTCGTACGAATGGTTCTCAACATATATTGATGGGCAAACGCTCCATCCGAAAATTGTGTTTGGATTTGCGGACCAGACGCTTCCGCTTTCGCAGCAGTTCACTCTTGGAGGGGAAGATTCGTTCTATGGACTCAATGAAGACGATTCCCGCGGAAGGCAGGTGTTCGTTGTCAACTTGGAATACCGCGCGCTGCTCCCCGTAAAGGTTTTCTGGGATACATATTTTAGGATTCGGTATGACTTCGGGTACATTTGGCCGGAGCAGCAAAACATAAGGCTTCGGGATCTCCATCAGGGAATCGGTGCCGGATTCGCGCTTGACACGCCCGCGGGCAAGGCGAGTTTTTCCGTCGGAAGAAGTTTCTTCGTTCGCAGGGATTTGCTGTCGGAACCGCTCAGCCTCGGTCCGGTGTTGGCCTACTTTTCTTTCGGATACCCGCTGTTATAGAAGTGTGAAAAATTCCGCCGGGGTATGGTACCCGCTTAGAGCAGTCCCCTTGTCATTCCCCCGTCAATGCTTATCGTAGCCCCGGTCAGGAAGCTTGCCCGCGTCGATGCAAGAAAAGCGACAACGTCCGCGATTTCCTGAGGTGTACCATACCGCCCGAGCGGGATTTCCTTGGACTGGAGTTTCACGTATTCCTGGACGGTGATGTTCGCTTTCGATGAACGAACAGACGATATTTCTTGCTGCCGCTTCGTCATCACAAAACCGGGACAAACTGTGTTGATGAGAATTCCATCCTTCGCGTACTGACTTGCAAGAACCTTGGTGAGACCGATAAGCCCGGGACGGAGGGTCGATGAGATCACCAGTTCCTGTATCGGCTGTTTCCCGGCAATTGAGTTGACGGTAATGATCCTTCCCCACTGTTGTTTTTGCATGTACGGAATCACGGCTCTCGTCAAGCGTATTGTACTCATCATGGTCAGTTCGATGCCCTTTGCCCACTGGACGTCTGAAAGGCGGTCAAAGGTTTCAACCGGCGGTCCGCCGGCATTGTTCACCAGAACATGAATACTGCCGAATTCCTTGACAACTGTGCGCACCAATTTGTCGATATCTTTTGATTTGCTGACGTCGGCCTGCACGGGAAAAACCTCCCCCTTCGTTTTCGCCGAAATCTCTTTTGCAGCCGCGGCAAGTATTTTTTTGTCGCGCGCGCAAATCACCACTGTCGCGCCCTCCTCTGACAGGGATTCTGCTATCGCCCTGCCTAATCCCTGACTTGATGCCGCGACCAACGCTACCTTATTTCGCAAACCTAATTCCATGATGGACCTTTCTCCGGATATCTTTAAAAAAACCGTTAATCGAGCTTTGTCCTGAATCGCAGGACGCTTGCAACGAGAATCGTAACACCCATAAATAGGAGCGCCCCTGCTTCGAACCACAAGCTCATGAGTCCAACTCCCTTCAAAATTATCGAACGGACAACAACGAGATAATATTTCATCGGAACACCGAACGACAGAATTTGCAAAGCCTTTGGCATATTTTCAACGGGAAACGTGAAGCCAGAAATATACATCATCGGCTGAAGGAGAAAGAACTGAGAAGTCATCATCGCCTGCTGCTGCGTGTTGGAAATTGTCGAGACGAACAGGCCCAGCCCGAGGGACGTCAGGAGAAAGAACGTTGAAAGCCCGAACAACAGGAACACGTTCCCCTGCACAGTGATTCCGAACCCCACCACCATAGCTGTGAGCACAACACACCAGTTGACAAGCCCGATGATGGTAAAGGGAATCAGCTTTCCGAGGATCAGTTCCGTCGGCGTTATCGGCGTCACCATCAACTGTTCAAGCGTGCCGATCTCTTTTTCCTTGACGACTGCCATTGAGGTAAGGTTCATTGTCGTGATCAGCAGGATCATGACAAGCACTCCGGGCACCATGTAATTCCTGCTTCTGAGCGACGGATTGAACCATGCTCTCGTTTGCGCGTTGATGCCGCCGATTCGCGCGCTTCCCGACACTTCGGCAAGCACGCTGTTCGAATATGAGACAAGAATCTGGTTGACGTACCCCATTGCAATGGCAGTACTATTTCCTTCGCTTCCATCAAGGAGCACCTGGACCTTTGCCGGCTCGTGCCTCAGGATCTCGTCGCCGAACTTCTGCGGAATGATGAGCGCCATCGTCGCTTTATTGTCGTCAAGGTAGTTTTGAATCGTGCTGTAATCTTCCGTCGAATACTCGATCGTAAAATAACCGGAGTTTGTGAACTTTTCAATCAACTCCCTGCTCGCTTCGGTTTTGTCCAGATCACACAGCACCACGGATATGTTTTTCACATCGAGAGAGGCTGCGAAACCCATGAAGACCAACTGCAGTACCGGCGCAACAAATACCAGCGGAAGCAGCTTTTTATCTTTGAAAAGCTGGCCAAATTCCTTCTTCAGCAAGGCCATGACCCGTTGTTTGTTCACAGATTTACCCTAATGTTTTTTTGAAACGCCTGATACTGATGAAGAGCATGAATGATGTGAAGATCATGAGATACAACACCTGATCCCAAAAGGCGGCAAGACCCACCCCTTTAAGAATGATAGACCGCAGAATGACAAGATAGAATTTCGCCGGCGTGATGTTTGTAAGAACCTGCAGCCACCACGGCATGCTGCGGATCGGAAACATAAACCCCGAAAGGATCATGGTGGGCAGCATGGAAAAAAGCGACGCGAGCTGGAACGCCACCTGTTGACTGTCGGCAATCGTTGAGACGTATAAGCCTATGCTGAGGGCCGAAATGATAAATAACAACGTAGCACCGAAGAGGTACAGGTAACTCCCTTTGACGACGACGTCAAACAGAAAATACGCCGCAACAATCACCAGCGTCGCAGCGACAAGCGAGATGAGAGCGTACGGGATCATCTTACCGACGATAAGTTCGAACGAAGTGATCGGCGATACATCGATTTGTTCGATCGTGTTGCGTTCTTTCTCTTTCACGATCGAAAGCGATGTCGCGATGACCGCGGTAATGGCGAGGATGAAGCCGATGAGACCGGGGACGAGAAATTTTGCGCTTTTCAATTCCGGGTTATACCACACGCGGGCATCGTATTGGATCGGGAGATAACTCCCGCGCCCCATTTTCGAGAGGTTTGTGAGTACTATTTTTTGTGAATACTGCAGCGTGACCGCCTGGACGTAGGCAAGGATGGTAGACGCAGCATTCGAATCCATCCCGTCTACAAGCACCTGGATATCGGTTGTTTCGTTCGAGAGCAGTTTATGGGAGAAGTCGGTTGGGATGACGATCGCAGCCCGGATTTTCGCGTCGTCGATCATCCGCATCGCCTCATCCGTTGAATTAAGGTATTGCACATAATCGAAATACCCGGACGTGACGAAGGCGTTGAGGAAATCCCGGCTCGTCTTGCTGTTCTCCTCGTCGATCACCGCCATCTTGATGTGCGAGACGTCGAAGTTAAGAGCGTAGCCGTTGAGCAGCAGCAGCAGTGCAGGGACGAGCGTCAAGATTGCGAGGACACGCTTGTCACGCCTGATCTGACGGAATTCCTTTTTTATGATGGGGATGAGGCGTCGAATCATTGTGGACATCCTTCTTTGATTATGCCGTTGACTTCTGTCACGCCGCTTTTTTTGCTTCCTGATCCAGCAAGTAAATAAATACGTCCTCAAGGGAGGGTGTGATCTTGTCAATTTTCGTCCAGCCAATATTCTGAGCGCGCAGAATCTCCTGAATTTTCTGGCGGGCAAGCTGTTCATCCGCGACGCTCACATGCAGATAGGTTCCAAACACGGATGTCTCTTCTGCCCACGGTTCCTTTTCGATGATGGTCATTGCTTCGACTACGTTGTCGCATTGGACCTCAAGGAGGGGCGATTTGATATAATTATGCTTAAGCTCTTTTGGACTTCCGCCCGCAATAATCTTTCCGGCATTGATGAAGATGATATCGTTGCAGTACTCCGCTTCCTCCAGAAAGTGCGTTGTCACGAGAACGGTAATGCCTTCCGCCGATAGGTCGTTGATCAATTCCCAGAACTTCCGCCGCATAACAGGATCGACTCCACTGGTCGGTTCGTCAAGGAAGACGATTTTCGGGCGATGTAGAACTGCGCACCCAAGGGCAAGGCGTTGCTTCCACCCTCCCGGAAGTGTTCTCGTAAGGCTCTTTTCCCTGCCCTCCAGGTTCGCCATTTCCAACACCCATTTTTTGCGCTGTGCAAGGTCGCTGTCATTGAGCCCATAGACGCGTCCGAAAAAATCAATGTTTTCATCGACCGTCAAATCATCGTATAATGAAAACTTCTGCGACATATACCCGATGTTTTCTTTTACTTTTTCCGGCTGCTTGTTGATATCGAACCCGCCGACACGCGCCGTCCCTTCGCTCGACTGTAGCAGAGCACAGAGCATTCTGATCGTTGTCGATTTTCCCGCGCCGTTCGCTCCGAGAAATCCGAAGATCTCCCCTTTTTTCACTTCAAAGTTTATGTGGTCGACGGCGTAAAAATCGCCGAACCGTTTCGTGAGGTTCTCAACCTCGATTGCATTTGTTGTCACTTCGTTTGTTTCCATTGAATCCTTCCCATAACGAATAACTTAAGACGTAAAACTCATAACTTACAACTTAAAACTTTTAACTTACTTACTGCACTTCGCCGACCGCCTTCTCAAGTTTCGCCTGAGCCAGCTCGTACTCCACGAGCGCCTGTGTCAATTGAAGCTTGGCCTGAAGCTGTGCCACCTCCGCGTCGATCATCTCTGAGTTGGTGGTGAGGCCCGCTTTGAATTTCTGTTGCGTTACGCGAAGATTTTCATCCGCTTGCTCAACAGTAAGTTCGGAAAGCTGGATATTCTCTTTGGCTTGCCTGAACGAAAGGAAGCTCTGAGTAACTTCTAAGGTCACTCCGTCTTTCAATATTCCAATCGCGTCTTTTGTCTGTTCATACTGCGCCTGCGCTGCCGTGGTCTGGTAGACCGTTGTCAGATTATTCCAGATGTCGAACTGGAGCGTGACCCCAACATCCCATGAATCCTTGAACGCATCCACCGCTGGAAAAATTCGTTGGTTTGGACGCGAGTAATAGTAATTACCGGTCAGAAAAATTTGGGGAGACCAGCCTGCTTTTGCGCCTGTCACACCGCTTTCAGCCGCCTTCAAGCGCCAGTCTAGTCCCTGAAGATCAGGACGGTCGGAGAAAGCCGATTCCAGAAGCTTCTGGACGTCCGGAAATTCCTTCGATGTCGGAGTCAGTTTCGATCCAATACCAACCTGGGTTGAGAGGGAAATACCAAGCGTCGAGTTGAAACTGATCATCGCGATCTCCACATTATTCGCCGCCTCGCTCTGAAGCAATTTGGCGTTGGAAAACTGCACCTTCACTTTCAACACGTCGTTCGTCGTAGCCATCCCCTGCTTAAACATGCTTTGGATATCGTCCAAGTGTGAACTGATCTGCTTGACATTATCATCGCTTACGCGTTTAAAATCCTTGGCTCTGTACAGATTCCAGTAAGCCGATTTGATGTTGAACACCAATTCGGCCTTATCATTCTCAACATCTTTTTTCGACGCCTCAGCCGTGTACTCCGCGCTGTTGGCCCCGCTTTGCAGCTTCCATCCAGTGAAAAGCGGCTGCTGAAGCGTTGCCCTCGTTGAATAATTGTTCAGGATGACCGGAAAGTTAACGGCGAATCCGGGGAGAGGTATCGTAAATGCCGGGACATCGCTTAACTTTTGATATGACGCCTGTGCTTTGAGTGATGGGTACAGGCCGGCGGCGGCTTCGCCCGCCTTGGCATCGGCATACTGCAGCTTCATTTGAGAAGAATGCAGCTGTTTGCTGTTCTCGAGCCCGATGGCAATGCTCTCTTCGATAGTAAGCGTCCGTTCCTGAGCCAGAAGCACGGGGGCCACGACAATGAGAAAAAAGGAAACAATTGAGCGTGCGTTCATTACGGTGCAGCGACCTCACTTTCTTTTTGGGGTGATTGGTCTGATAATAACGAGATAAAAACGTTTTCCAACGAGGGGGGAATCTTCCGCCAATCAGTAACGGTGATTCCGTTCTCTGCCATGTGCGTGAGCACCTTAGGGACGTCCCGTTCCGCGTTGTCGACAACAATGTTGAGACGGTCGCCAAACGCCTGAACTTCACGCAGTAATGGAAACTGTCTCAACAGCTTGAACGAGGGGCGGATTTCATTGCAGACGATTTCCACGATCGTTCCCTTCATAACCTTCTTTACGTTCAGCGGCGTGTCGGCGACCAGGATGCTTCCCTGATTCATCAGCGCTACGTGCGTGCAGCGTTCCGCCTCGTCGAGGTAGGGAGTCGTCATGACGATCGTGATTCCGGACTTGAGAAGGTTCGAGAGAACTTTCCAAAAATCCCTTCGCGAAACGGGATCGACACCGGTCGTCGGTTCGTCGAGGAAAATGAGCTCGGGCGTGTGCACGAGCGTGCACGCCAGAGCCAGCTTCTGTTTCATCCCGCCGGAAAGCTTATCGGCAAGCCGCGAACGGAATGGCGTCAGCCGCGTAAATTCCAGCAATTCGTTCCGACGGGGCTTGTAGTCCCTCACGCCGTGGATCTCCGCAAAAAACTCTATGTTCTCATCGACCGTGAGGTCGCCGTAAAGGCTGAACTTTTGCGACAGATATCCGATTCGTTTTCGAACTTCTTCGGCTTGTTTTCGAAGGTCGTAGCCCAGAACAAACAACTCGCCTTCCGTCGGGACAGTGATCCCGCAGAGCATTCGGATGGTCGTCGTCTTTCCCGCTCCGTCAGGTCCTACGAGAGCGAACATCTCTCCTTTCCGAACCTGTAGCGACAGTGCGTTGACAGCGGTAATATCTCCGAATTTCTTGGAGACGGATCGCAATTCAATCGCATTCGCGCTGGCGGGTGAAACTATGGATGATTTCATAGATGGTCATTGACCGTTCATTTCAAGTACGCATCGACGGGCATTCCGCCTTTAAGAATTCCCTCCTTGTTCCCAACCTCAAGCTTTACACCGAACACCAGTTTCGTTCGATCCTCTTTTGTTTGGACATTCTTCGGTGTGAATTCCGCGATCGGCGAGATGTAAATGACCTTCGCCGGAAACGATCTGCCGGGATACGTGTCGATCTCAAGGTCCGCCGAACCACCCAGCTTGACCCTGCCGAGTTCAGTATCGCTCACATAGATCATCAAATTGAGAGTTTCGAGCCGTGAGATGGTCGCGATGGTCGTTCCCATGCTGACCAGCTCACCGGCTTCAACGGGCTTGTGCGTTACCGTTCCAGAGACGGGAGCTATGATGTGCGCATCGGAGATTTCTTTCCGCAAAAGGTCCGCGGCAGCCGTTGCCTGGTCGAGACGGGCCTTTGCGGCAGCGATATCCTCGGGACGCGCGAAGTGTCTCAACTTTTGCAGATTTTGCTCAGCCGAAGTATTTGCAGCCTGCGCAATCGTGTAACGGGAATCCGCATCATCACGCTCTTTTTTAGTAACGCTTTTGGTGGCGTACAACGCCTTGATCCGGTCGTAGTCATCTTTCGCGGTTTTGTAGGATGATTCAGACTGGCGCACTGCCTCTTCGGCCTGCCGAAGATCTTCCGAACGAGTACCGATAATGAGCAATTTGTATTGTGCGTTCGCCAGATCGACGCCGGCCGTGGCTTGGTGCAATTGGATATCGTTCGTCGCATGGTCAAGGATCGCGAGCGTATCGCCGCTTTTGACGAGGCTCCCTTCATCGACAAGTAGAGTTTGAATCTGGCCTGCGACCTTTGCGCTCACATTGACTTCAACGGCCTCGAGCGTGCCGCTCGCCTCGATGGTGCCCGCATGCTTGTCGCTGCATCCAGCCAGCGTGATGATGACTGCAAGTGCAGCTGCAATAACATTGAAATGCTTCATAAGACCCTTTTGAAAAATTAAATGTTTGTAAGAGGTGAATCGAAAACATGGAAGTTCTTTCGCGCGTCGTCGGTGAGTGCGCCTTCGAAGATCGTCCTGAAGATGATCCTGAATGCCTCCTCCGCGGAAAAAGAATTCTGGGAAAGGACTTCCGGATTGAGTATACCCTGAATGCAATTGATGATCATGAGCGTAAGGACCTTTTCGTTGACGTGTGACTCGAAGATATTCTCTTCCCTTGCTTGCGCGATCATCCTTCCGATCTTGTCGAAGATCTGCTCACGACGAAATGCTTCAATTTGTTTCCAGAGCTCAGGTGTGAATTTCTGCATGTCGAGCATAGCGCTTCTGCTCAATCTTGACATTTGTTTACCTATGAGCATCATCACTCTTGCAAGCTTCTCGGCGAAAGCACCCTCGGAGGTAGAGATCGCGTCTATCTCGCGTGCAATATTTCGTAAGTTCTCTTCAATACCGGCCCGAAGCAGGTCCTCTTTGTCCTCAAAATACTTGTAAAGCGTTTTCTTGCTCATTCCCAGTTCGGTAGCGATCTCATCGAGCGTTACCTTGCTGAATCCCTCATGCATGAAGTGTTCCCGTGCATAAGAGATGATACGTTCCCGAACCTCTGTATCTGTTGTCATGCCGCCTCCATGGTACTCTGGAAACTTTTAACGTATTATTGGTTTCCAAAGTTCCAAAAAATAATCCATCTTTAATGACGGATTTGAAAAGAATTTATTCTTCATCTACCAAGGAAACTATTAAAGTTTCTATAGTTTCCAATGTAGCACATTCATACGAAATTGTCAAGCACTAATTCTAAGCGCACTAGCAACCGCACTGGTGGTCTGAAGCAGTCTAGTAGCTTTCCTCTTTCGAAGGGAACTTCTTCTTTTTTACGTCGTCGATGTACCCCTTGAACGCTCCGCGCATCGTCTCCGTAAGTTTCGCGTACGTACGGACAAAGCGCGGATGAAATTGCTCATTCATGCCGAGCATATCGTTTGTCACAAGGACCTGACCGTCGCATTGCGGGCCTGCTCCGATCCCAATCGTTGCGCATGAGACGTTGCGCGTCACTTTCGCTGCCAATGATGTAGGTATCTTCTCAAGGACGATTGCAAAGACTCCTACGCGGTCAAGTACTTTCGCGTCTTGGACCAGCTCTTTCGCTTCAGCTGTTTCCTTTGCGCGGACTTCATAAGTCCCAAATTTATAGATCGACTGAGGAGTCAATCCCAGATGTCCCATGACAGGTATCCCGATATCGACCAACTGCCGCACAAGCGGTTCGATCCGCTTCCCCCCCTCCATTTTTACTGCCTCGGCGCCGGACTCCTTCAACACGCGGCCGCAATTCCTGACAGCCTCTTCGGTGTCTACCTGAAAAGACATGAACGGCATGTCCGCAACGAGCATAGCCCTCTTTACGCCCCGCCGAACGACCTTGGTATGATATATTATCTCGTCAAGGGTAACCGGGAGAGTTGTCTCCAATCCCTGAAAGACGTTGCCGACCGAATCTCCGACGAGAATAATATCGACGCCCGCTTCGTCGAGGAGCTTTGCCGTTATGTAATCATAGGCAGTCAGCATTGCAACTTTCTCGCCGGATTTCTTCATGCTCAAGATTACCTTCGTCGTAATCCGTTTGTAGTCGCTCGGATGAGAACTCATTGCCGTATCCCTTTGCTGGATCGTTAATTGATAGCTACAAGTTCCGTTTCTTGAACCGTGTGGAACGTATCAGCAGCGATTTCAGTGAACTTGATATTCCATGCAGATTCAAACCCCGATTTCAGGGCTTCCGCAACTTCATCAAACGAAACATCTCTTTCGAGAGCGGAATTAAGTTCCGTCGTCCTTGTCTCAAGGCTCTCGCGAAGTGTTGGTCGAAGACGTTCGTTGTCAGCCCTCGTGAATTCTGAGAGTCGCCTGTGCGCGGGTCCGATAAGAACCGACCCATGCTGGAGTATAACGGTTTCTCCTTCCGCGCAAGAATATCGCCGCTGGGCGCTTCCGACGATTTTCTTTCCGCGATATTCAATCTCATACCTGGTAGAGCTTGCAAAGCAGGGAATAGATGCCTGCGACCGGTACAACAAAGGCAAGTTCGGCTCCGTTCTCGCGAATTCCACGTCGGCGCCGAGAAGACGTAATCCCGAAATCAATGCACGGCTGATCTCGCAGTACGAATCGTTCACACTCTTGCCGCGCGAGAACATGACGACAGAATACGTCAGCTCTTCTGCGTGAAAGATCGCCCGCCCGCCTGTCGGACGCCTGACGATGTCAATGCCGCAAGCATCGCATTGCGCCACATCAAAGTCATCGCCGTTCTGGTTGTACCCGATGGAGACGGCATACGGCTTCCATCCGTAAACCCTGAGTGTCGGCAGACCTATGCCGGCAGCCAACCGCTCTGCAAGCAATTCGTCCAGGCGCATGTTATACTTTCCGGAATGGAACGCCGAATTCAAAAACTGCCACTCTTCTCCGGCATGGTCCTTGGCAAAAGGGAAATTCATGTGGTCGAACGGATGATAATACCCCGCTTGCTCCGTTCTATGAACGTGAGCAGGTGCTGGATTTCGGGCGTGATCGTTAATTCTTGACGGATTTTCTGTGCCGCCTGACTCACATTGAGTTTGGAAAAGTACAGAACTTGATAAGCTTGAGTCAATGCTTCGAGCGACTCGCGGGAAAAACCACGTCTTCGAAGACCTACCGTGTTCAAGCCTTCATACGTAAGCGGCATTCCGCCGGCGAGAATATAGGGGGGCACGTCTTTTGGAACCCGAAAATGGCCGCCAACCATCGCATGACGGCCGATGGAAACGAACTGGTGAATCGCTGTCAGCCCTCCGACGATCGCCCAGTCTTCGATCGTTACGTGCCCTCCCATCTGGACGGCGTTGGCAATGATGACGTTATCGCCGATCGTGCAATCGTGGGCTACATGAACGTACGCCATCAACAAGCAACTTCTTCCGATGGTCGATTTCATGTGCTCTGCAGTTCCCCGGTTGAGCGTACAGAATTCCCGGATCGTCGTAGCATCTCCGATCTCCAACGTGGTCTTTTCGTTCTTGAATTTCAAATCCTGCGGGAGCGTCGCGACCACCGCGCCATTGTGGATCCTGCAGTCTTTGCCTATGCGTGCGCCGTCGGCACAATACACGTGCGGCCCCAACTGAGTTCCGCTTCCGATGACGACATCGCCGTCGATCACCGTATAGGGACCGATGGATATATTGTCGCCCAATTCGGCTTTGGGGCTGAGAATTGCGGTAGGGTGTATCTCGTTGCTCATAGAAAGGCTTTTCGTAATAGAGTGGATTACAGGGCGCCGGGGCGGTCGACGATCGAAGCCATCAACTCGGCTTCTGCCACGAGAACGCCGTCGACGTACGCTTTTCCCATCACCTGGCATACCTTCGCTTTGCGGTACAACATCTTGACTTCGTAGATCAATTGATCCCCGGGAACGACGGGCTTGCGGAATTTGGCGTTGTTGATCGCCATGAACATGACAAGTTTTCCCTCCTGGCGATCGGACCCATCCAGCAGCAACACTCCGCCGGTCTGCGCAAGTCCTTCGAGGATCAGCACTCCCGGCATGACCGGGGCACCGGGAAAGTGTCCCTCAAAAAACGCTTCGCCGATCGACACGTTCTTCACGCCGACGATCTTTTCGTTCAACTGAAAGTCGATGATCTTATCGACGAGGAGAAAGGGATAGCGATGAGGAAGGATCCGCTGCAGCGCGTTGACGTCGAACAGCACTCCTTCCTTCTTGACGTACTGATATTTCTTGATAATCTTTTTTTGTTGATAAAGCTTGCGGACCTTCTTGGCAAATTCAACGTTGCTCGCATGGCCCGGGCGTGCGGCAAGAATTTGTGCTTTGAGCGGAGCGCCGATCAAAGCAAGATCACCGATCAGATCAAGGAGTTTGTGGCGTGCGGGCTCATTCTTGAAATGCAATGCTTTGTTGTTGATCGCACCGGTGCTGCCGAGAATGACAGAGTCCTTCACTCCAAGTTTGGCGGCCAGTTCTTTCAACTCCGTTTTCGAAAGATCCCGGTCAACAATGACGATCGCATTGTCGAGGTTGCCCCCTTTGATGAGACCGGCGTCGCGCAGTTGTTCGACTTCATGGAGGAAACAAAATGTGCGGCACATCGAAAATTCCGGTATGAATTCTTTTTCCAGGTCGAACAATCCCGTATGCTGGCTGCCGAGTGCAGGGTTGTTGTAGTCGACAAGGACCGTAACGCGAAAATCATCGGTTGGAAGAGCGACGATTTCAACCCCTTTTTCCTCGTTCTTGTAGCTGATCGTCTGATCGATTACCAAATAATCCTTTGGCGCTTCCTGAGTCTCGAACCCGGCGTCGAGGAGAGCGTCCACGTACGGCTTAGCGCTTCCATCGCCGATCGGAGGCTCAATCCCTTCGAGGTCGATCACGATGTTGTCAATTTGAAGTCCGGCGATCGCAGCAAGAACGTGTTCGACGGTATGGACTTTCGCTTCGCCGATGCCAATCGTCGTGCCGCGCGAGACGTCGATGACATGATCGACGTCCGCCGGTATCTCGGGCTTCCCGCCCAGGTCAACGCGGCGAAAACGGATGCCAAAATTCTCCGGCGCAGGCTTAAACGTCATGGTGCACTGTGTCCCCGTGTGCAGGCCGACGCCGGACATCGCCACAGCTTTTTTAATCGTTCTCTGCTGAACTAACATCCATCCTCCAAATAATGGGACGCATAGAAATCTACTTTATTGTATCGAAAATTCTCATCCGGCGCCTTCCATCTTCCGGATCATTTTCTCAAGTTCCTGGATCCGGTTCTCCATTTCCCGGATCGTAAGAAGCAAATCGGGAAGTTGGCGGAGTGCACCCTCCATCCGCCGCGCTTTTCCGGCTTCTTTTGCAGGATACCCGAAATATGTTTCACCTTCCTTCGTCAGCGACTTCGAGACTCCGGCCCCTCCCGCGATGCTTATTTTATCTGCAACAATTACGTGACCGGTGATCGAAACTCCGCCGCCGACCATAACATTGTTGCCGATCTTTGAACTTCCGGCAACACCGGCATTCGCCGCCATCACCACATCTTCACCGACCGTCACGTTGTGCGCAACCTGAACAAGGTTGTCCAGTTTTGTTCCGCGCTTGATTCGAGTCTCACCCATCGTTGCCCGGTCGATACATGTGTTGGAACCGACTTCAACATCATCCTCGATCACCACAATCCCCAGCTGCGGAATTTTTTTATACGAGCCGTCTTTTCTCGGGGCAAACCCAAAACCGTCGCCTCCGATAACGGCGCCAGGCTGAATAATCACCCTGTCCCCGATGAGACACGACTCGCGGATTGATACGTTCGAGTAGACAAGGCAGCCGGTTCCCATATGAACTCCTTCACCAATGACGACGCCAGGGTGAACGGTCGTGCCGTCACCGATGACGCACTTTTTTCCGATCACAACGTAGGCGCCGATGGCGCAGTTCGTTCCTATCTTCGCCGTAGGATCGACGATTGATGTCGGATGAATTCCCTGCGGGATCAGAACTGGGCGGGGCGAAAAGTGCTCGATCACAATAACAAAAGATGCGTATGCATCATCAACCTGGATCAGCGATGGAGGGAGTTTCTGGTATCTGGCAAGATCCAACGAGCGGCTCACGATGACCGCTGAAGCAGCCGTGGACTCGAGAAATTTTTCGTACTTCGGATTCGCAAGGAAGGTCAGATCGCCAGCCTTCGCTTCTTCGATCTTTGCAATGCCGACAATTTCGAGCGATGCATTTCCAACAATATCTCCATCCAGCAGGGATGCAATCTCGCGGACTGTCATCAAGAGGCGTTTGATTGTTTGCGCAATATTATTTCTGCTGCAGCTTGCTGAGCACTTTGGACGTCAGATCGTTCTTCTCGTTCGAGTACATCAGGAGGGTTGTGCTGCTCTTGTCGAACACGTAGTCGTAGCTTCCCTCGTCGGCAACGTCTTTTACCGCTTTGAAGATTTTGTCCTGGATCGGCTTCATGAGATCGTTCTGCTTCGTGAACAAGTCTCCGTTGGCGCCGAATTTTGAGGTCCTGAAATCGACCATCTTCTTTTCCAAGTCCTGCAGTTCCTTTTCCACTTCTGCACGCCGCTTGTCGGACATGACCAGCTTCTTTTTGTCATAGTCCTCGAATCGGTGCTGAAGGTCAGTCTGCATCTTCGTCAGCTCAGCCTGCCAGTCCGCGGAGATTCCATCGAGTTGTTTCTGCGCATCCTGCGCTTCCGGCAGCTGCTGCATGATCGCTTCCGAATTGATGTAGCCAATCTTCATTTGCGCCGACACTGGAACCGCGGCCGCGGCCAACACGACCATCACGCACAGATATTTCTTCATGTTCAACCTCTTCCTTGAAGTACGGAATTACTTGTCGCCTCGTTTAAGGCGGTCAATCACTTTGTATGTGTAGTCTGCGCTTGTCTCCCCGTACAGCAGGACAACGTCGCCGGCTTTGTCGAAAACAAACGCTAGCTTGTTTTCCACCGCAATTTGTTTGATGGCGGCAAAAATTTTATCCTTGATCGGCTGCATCAGGCGTTCTTGCTGCAGCGTCAATTCCCCCTGCTGCCCGAACTTTTGGGCCTTGTAGTCGTTCATCTTCTGTTCTTCTTCGATCAGTTTCTTCTGTTCCACCTGTTTCGTCTGGTCGTTGTACAGACCCTGTTTCTTCTGGTAATCCTCATACTTGTCCTGCAGGTCGTGGGACATCCTGTCCAGTTCGCCCTGCCAGATCTTTACGATCGTTGCCAGCGAATCTTTTGCCTCTTTCGCCGCAGGAAGTTCCGCCAAAATTTTTTCCGAATTGACATAGCCGATCTTTTGCTGTGCGTTTCCAATTGCAACCGACATGATGATGAAAAGAATGAGCGCTGCCAGCACTCGTCCCGTTGTAGATGTGGAAGCTTTCACTGTACCCTCGTTATTGTTTCATGAAAAAATTTCACTGGTCCGGAAAGCCTGCCGCCGGACAGTGGATGAGAATAATTGTGGATTAAAATCCTTTTCCGAATTGAAAGTGGAAATGCCACCCTGACGGACTTCCGGTTTTCGTCGGGTCGTCAAACCCATAGCCGTAATCAAACCCTAAAAGTCCGATCGGGTTGATCATGATCCGCGCGCCGAGACCCGCAGACCTGTTCAGGTCGAATAGTTCTGTCGATTGCACATCGTTCCATACGTTGCCGGCCTCGGCAAATGACAAGACATAGATGGGGATCGGATTCATGGAGATGTTGTACCGGAGCTCTGCGGTATGCTTCTCCATGACCAGTCCGCTTAACACCTGGTCGGATGAATTCAAGGGGCCAATCCCCCGGTCGCCGTAGCCCCGCAGCGGGGTAACGTTGATCTGCCCGAGACCGGTTCCGCCCATCGAGAAATATTCGATGTACGGCACTTCGTTGGCTGCCAGCGTCCTTTGGAGGGTAACGATTTCACCGTATTGAGTTCCGATATACAATGCAAGTTTTGGGTTGTTCAGGATCGGTGTATACCAATCGAGGCTGATGATGTGTTTCGTATACCGTGCAGTTCCGGGCAAAAGAGGCGGACCCGAAAGCTCGGTAGAAAGGGAGATGTTGCTTCCATGCGACGGGAACAGCGGATTGTCGATGCTGTTTCTCGTCAGGATCTGTGTAATGCTGTACTGGTCGATGACACCGGGCGGTCCATAATAATCGCTTGCGCTGAGATTGTCGATCCGCTGAACTCTGAAAATCCAGTCACCTCTCGAGTAGTCATCTGGAAATTTGAACTGGCGCCCGATGCTGACGGTGCCTCCCCTTTGATCGACGTCATAAATATAATTCTGTCTCGTGTCGAAGAGGCTGAAGCCGAAGGAGGTCCGGCTGCCAAAAAGCCACGGTTCGCGGAATGAAATAGAGAACGTTTGATATGTGCTCCCTTCGCCGAATTGCCAATCAAAACTTAATATTTGTCCCCCTCCGCCGGAAAGAGGCTCCGCCAACTCGAAATTGTTGAACGTCAAACCGAGCGCACCGGTAAAGCCGAACGCACCGCTGTAGCCGACAGACATGTTGAACGTGTCGCTCGACTTTTCTTCGACGTCGTAGATAACGTCGACAGTTTTGTCGTCGACGATGCGCGTGTCGGGTTTGATCTTATCGGGGTTAAAATAATTGAGCACGGAGAGCTGGCGTACGCTGCGCATGATCGCTGCCCGGCTGAAAAAATCTCCTGGCCGGGAATACAATTCCCTCCGGATGACTTTTTCTTTCGTCTTCGTATTGCCGCGGATCTCCACCGTGCCGACGCGGAATTGATTTCTTTCGCGGATATGGATGATGATATCCATGCTGTCCGGAGCAACTTTGACTTCTTCAGGGTCGATCGACATCGTAAGATATCCGTTGTCGAGATAGAGCGAAGCGACATCCGTCTGTTCCTCGTTTTGTTTCAGATTCCGGTCGAATTTTTCCATGTTATAGACGTCGCCGGTCTTTACGCCGAGGCGCTCGTCAAGGATTTCCGTCTTGAAGACCGTATTCCCGTCCCACGTAATATTGCGGATCTTATATTGGGGCCCTTCATAGACAAAAAGCCGGATGATCATGCGGTCCTTCTTTTCGTTGTACGAGGTGGAATCGGTCAGGATCTCCGCATCGCGGTAGCCATTCTTATGATAAAAATCTATGACCTTCTTTTTATCGTCCGCGTATTTTTTCTTGTCGAATTTCGTTCCGCGCCAGAACTTCCACCAGACTTTTTCGTGCGTGTCGTCCATCTCTCCCTTCAAGTCGTCGGCATCGAACGACTTGTTGCCGTAGAACTGGATCGCCCCGATATGGACTTCCGACCCTTCGTCGATCGTCAGCTTCAATATCACTTTGCCGCGTGCCAGACTGTCCGTGCTCTCCACGATATCCGCTTTGATGCTGGCCTGCAGGTATCCGTCGTCCTCGTACGCTTTCTTGATCGTCCTGATGATCCGGCTGATCTCCTCGGGCGTGAGGATCTGACCTTTCAGCAAATTGACCTTCTTTAATAGATCATCTTCGCTCAGATCATCGTTTCCTGTAATAACCGTTTTATCCAGCCGGGGATGTTCCTTGACCTTGATGAGAAGATAAACGCCGTCGCCGATCGTGTTCTCGATGTCGATCTCCACATCCGAAAAGATCCGCAGGGCCCATAGACGGGTGATGGCCGTTCGGGTTTGTTCGCCGGGAACGGTGATCTCGTCCCCCAGCTTCAAGCCGGAATTGGCAATGATCGCCGGCGTCTCGGCCGACTTGTTCCCATCAACGGAGATGCCAAGAATCTTGTACTGTTGAACTTGCGGCCGCGTCGATTGCGAGAATAGAAGAGAGCATCCAAACAACGAGAGGTACAACAGAACAAAACATCGGGTGAGCATGAAGCTCTTCACATTAATTACCTGTAACGCTTTTGAGAAACTTTTCGACATATGTTGTTGCCGTGTCTTTCCTTTTTGATTTCACCTGAGCGCTCACCATGCCGTAGCGGCGTTCGCGCCCCTGAAACGATGCGATCGCTTCGTACAGCGAAAGTCGTCGGAATTCAGGCCAGCAGAGGTCGGTGATGTACATCTCCGAGTACGCAAGCTGCCAGAGCAGGAAATTGCTGATACGGAGCTCACCGCTTGTACGGATCAAGAGGTCGGGGTCGGGAATGTCTTTTGTAGAAAGATACTGTGAAATGAGTGCGTCGTTGATGTGGTCGGGTTTGATCTTTCCATGGCCGGCGTCGGTCACGATCTTTTTCACCGCATTCGTGATATCCCAGCGCCCGCTGTAGCTCAACGCGAGTACTAGCGTTAGACCCGTGTTGTGCTTCATAAGTTCCATCGCGTCGAGCAATTCATCCTGCACGTCGTGGGGAAGCGCGGAAATGTCGCCGATGCTCTCTAAATGGACATTGTTACCGTGGAGCCGGTCGCGTTCGTCGCGGAGCGCCTTCAGCAGAAGCCGCATGAGCATCGACACTTCGTCCTTCGGGCGTTTCCAGTTTTCGGTCGAAAATGCATACAACGTGAGGTGTTTTATTCCAAGCTGTCCGCATACTTCGACAATATCCCGGACCGAATTTACTCCCTCGTGATGCCCTGCCACGCGCGGAAGCGAACGCTTCTGCGCCCACCGGCCGTTGCCGTCCATAATAATGGCAATGTGCTGCGGGATTTCTCCGCCATGGCGTAATTGCTCTTGCAGTTTCTTGTCCTGACCTGTTGCATGAACGGGACCCTTGTTCAACCTTTAACTCCTCGATATGGATAGCGGGAAATCACGGCAACGCTAGAGAATAAGTTAACCTTTTAACGAAAAAAAGTCAATGAAAAACGGAGAATAATGGGCTATTTTGCGGGGCAAGACCCTCCGCAGAGGTTGAACATATACCGTTTGATGGTATGGATCGCAGAAAAGCTTATGCGTTTCGAGTGAGTGGCGCAGTATTCTCGCTCCACGCATCTGGCGAGGCCATCCCATCGGTAAAAGAACGAGTTGCATCTCATTCCCAAGCTCCCGTTGGGAATGTTATTCATCTCGTTCCCAACGTCCCGTTGGGAACGTTACGACAAAGAAGCTCTGCTTCGATATATCTGTTCCCAAACAGAATATGGGATCGAGATCTCAACGAGATCATCTCGTTTCCAACGTCCCGTTGGGAACGTTACGGCAAATAAGCTCTGTTTCGATATGGCTGTTCCCAAATGGAATTTGGGATCGAGATCTCAACGGGATCATCTCGTTCCCAACATCCCATTGGGAACGTTACGGCAAAGAAGCTCTGCTTCGATATGGCTGTTCCCAAATGGAATTTGGGATCGAGATCTCAACGGGATCATCTCGTTCCCAACATCCCATTGGGAACGTTACGGCAAAGAAGCTCTGCTTCGTCAA
>Ga0265319_1000133_pt1 | contig 55507 bp, 49 predicted proteins | sample 4824metaG_FD_192443 | JGI IMG/M metagenome (GOLD analysis project Ga0265319, IMG submission 192443) | Rhizosphere microbial communities from Carex aquatilis grown in University of Washington, Seatle, WA, United States - 4-8-24 metaG | ecosystem: Host-associated > Plants > Roots > Rhizosphere >... | reverse complement strand
TGGGGTTTTTGGAGCAGCGTGGGTTGTCCTACATCGTCGTGGCCCGGCTGACGCGCTGGATGAAGCGGGAAGCGGCGCGCGTCACCCAGTGGCGCGCCCGACATGAGAAAAGTTCACGCCCCCAGTCTGGCCGAGCGGCACCCTTAATTTGTCATTCCGTTCACGGTGAACGCTCTCGGTGAACCGAACCCGCTCCTGCGGGTGAGGAATCTCTCTGCGGTTTAATTCAAGAGAAGGACGGATTCCTCGGACCAAAAATGGGCCCTCGGAATGACAAGGTGTCTTGAGTGGCCGGGCGCATGGGTCGTTAAATGATTTTGAGTTCGTGGGCGCCGCACTCTTCACCCGCCACGGCAGAAAGGGTGCGGATTTTCGATCCCATCGGAATTTTGCGATACGAATTCTCTTCCCAACGTTCTTCGTTTTCCTTGGCCGGAAGGTCAGGAGCTTTCTTGAATCTAAACCCCGTCCCTTCGAAAACCGCGAAGGAACGGGGACCCGCAAATTCAAAGACTGGCGCACCTGGCTGGTTGACCCGGCTCCCATAAATATGGGACCATTGCTTTATGAAGACGACGCTGGAAATTCCCGACCCGATCTTTCGGCGCGCGAAGTCCATCGCCGCGGCACGAGGCATTCCATTCCGCGAGTTCGTGACCGAAGCGGTTAAGGATAAACTGGCGGCCGAGACTCGGCCCGGCGAGAAGCCCTGGCTGAAACATATGGGCAAGTTGAAGCGATTGCACAAGGAGACCCTTCGCATCAACCGTTCGATCGAAGGGCATTCCGAGAAAATCGATCCGGAGATGTGGCGTTGATCCTGGATACGAACGCGTTGTCTGCTGTAGCCGATGGCGAAGCTTCCGTTTTGGAATTGGTTGGCGGCGCCGATCGCATTGCCGTCCCTGTCATCGTGTTGGGCGAATACCGGTTTGGGATTGCTCAGTCCCGCCACCGGGCGAGCTACGAAGGCTGGCTTCGCCAATGGACCGCGGCCGTCGAGATTCTCGACATTGACGATAGGAGCACCCACTCCTATTCAACCATCGGCCTGGAATTGAAGAGGAAAGGCACTCCCATTCCCACCAACGATCTTTGGATCGCCGCTCTGTGCCGCCAGAATTCCCTTCCTCTCTTAAGCCGGGACAAGCACTTCGATGCTGTTCCTGGACTGCAGCGCCTGGGTTGGTAAGACTGGATTGGTAAGACTGACCTGGTAACGAATTCAAAGGCTGGGTCCTTCGCAGGCACCAATATCATGGAACGCGGGGAACTTTCGAATATCGCGCGAAGAACTCGCGTGCCAAATCGTATTCGTGGAATTGAAAAAAACTACGGAAAACGTCTTCGTGATAGCCCACTTCGCGGGCATAGACCTTGAAAACCATTTGCACGTCCTCAAATTGAATAAGTCCACGCCGAATGTAGTGTTCCAATCGGTCGACCCGATAGAAGAGCCAGTCGAAACAGTCCCGGATATACGCATCCCTTTCGTTGCAGATTTCTCCTTGGTTCAGTGCTAGGGCACTCAATACTACTGGATAGCTAATGATGACGCTTAAGTTGTCGCGAATTTTGTAGTCTGCCGATCCATCAACCCAGTCCATCATATGTATCGCTTGGCTGGCCAGCTTGTCATGATGAATGTCGTCGAGAAGGTCCTTTGCAGCCTGCGCCTGCTTCCACCTAAGTTCTTCGGCCCGCTGCTTCCGACTGGCGCTAATCTCGTAGATTGCCTTGGCAAATCCCACAATCGCGGCGGGAACCGCCACAAAAAAGCCGAGGAGTTGACCCCAATCCTTTAGGCTCGTCATGTGCTGCGGCGAAATCATATGGATACTCAGCTTGTGTATATCACACTCGCCGCATGCGTCAGCCTTCAAATGATTTTGAACTCCTGGGTGCCGCACTCTTCGCGTTTTTTGCGAAGGGTGCGGATTTTCGATCCCATCGGGATTTTACAATACGAATTCTCTTCCCACCGGTCATCGTTTCCTTCGGTCGGAAGCTCAGGAGTTTCCGTGAACCTAAACCCCGACCCTTCCAAAACCGGGAAGAGTCGGGCACCCGCAAAGTCAAATACTGGCGCAACCGGCTTGTACTACTTTTATTTGACATGAGAAACGGAAACCGATAAACTCCCCTGCAAGTTTCAACACGCAGTTGGTTTGACCACTAATTGCGATTTGCATTCGGGCTGATATGCCCCAAAGGAGTCCTGTTAATGGACGACACACTTGACGCAGCTCTCCGTTCCTTATCAACAGCCTCAGATCAACTCAACACAAACTCCAATATCCTTAATGTTGCAATCGGCGAGGTTCAAGCTGCTCTTCAAAAATTCAATCTCGGGGTAGAGGCTCGCGTTGAAATAGCGTCTACCGGAGACGAAATGTATCAGAAAGTTTACGAATTGGGGTACGGGAAAGGTGAAAGCGGGAAATGGGTACTGCTCCTTGTTACATATATCAGCGAAGACCCGGATACTACTTGGAACGAGCAGGCCCTTTTAGAGGCGCCTCGAGACTGGCGGATAGCAGCCGTAGACAAAATTCCGGTCCTTATTCAAAAACTGGTCGACCAGGTGAATAAGTCCGCCACCGAAGCGGCCACAAAGGCGGCTAAGGCGAAGCAGATCGCGGCCTCGATCACCCGAAAGGGTAGATAGGTATTGCCGTCATGGAAAACCTAACCCGACTCTTGCGCGGAAGTATAAATGTTCTGAAGGCCGGAATTTCGGTATTAGATGTCCTAGAGATCCTACTGGTCAGGATGTTTTGCCTTGCGGCACTCATCTATGAAATATCACGCGTGCTTTTCCCGCACCGTTAACCGGAAGTTCAGCTTCTAGACCTGTCCCAGACCAAGAAAGAACTGGGCACCGTAAGTTCAAAAGCTGGCGCACCCAGCGTGATAGAATCCGCGGAATATGAGCGCTATCCAGCCGAGCATTGTTCCGGGTCCTCCGCTCATCTCACAACCCGCGCCGGGATACTTCCGAACGAGGAGAATCCTGAAAAACTTGAGGCGATTTCAAAATCTCATTCGCCACAAGGAGCGGTGGGCATCGGACATCCCACTCACGTGTCCTATCGAAGAGCTAATACCGCCGGACATCCAGATGCCCGAACGTATGGGTTACCTTAACCGGGAGATCCTGAAGGCGATGAATGTGGTCTGGCGCGGTGTAAATTTCGCCGGAGTTCCGACTGGCGTGACCCGTAAGCGCTGGGACGGTATCGAACAGAAGGACGTGGAGCGTCATTATGATGTCATATTAGATTATTTTCGCTTGCCGCGGGACACGAGGCCGCACGATGCGTATGAAGCGGTGATGAGCGTACTCGAGCAGGCGATCGGGGTATACGAGTCTAGGTTAAAGCAAGCAAAGTGGGATTTTGTCAATCCAGTTGTTTGGCTCGCCCACCTAGTTCGCCTTCCGATAACGGTAATGGAGCGCGCAGGATTAATGAGTCACGATAAATCCGCAGAGATCGTCCTTGGCGGATACGGGAAATTCATGAAGGTCGCGATGTCGGCGATCCTCGTTCTGATCGCGTTGCGGCTTGGTGTGAAGCTGCCGTGGAAGGAAGTTTTCGCAAAGTTGGTCGAGCTTTTCGCCAAGTAGAAATTCAAATACAAAAAAAGCCCGCCGATTTCCCGGCGGGCTTTCGCTATTTAGGTAAGCTCTTTGAAAACTGGGCAGATGAGATCTACCAGAACCCGCTCGAAGATTGAATCCTTCGAGCGATGACCTCGGATCCCCGTGAGAGGTTCCGAAGCTTGGGCAACTTCTCCTGCACACCTGCACAGGGTCGGTTTGCCGCTATGTTTAGAAAGGAGGTGATCCAGCCGCAGGTTCTCCTACGGCTACCTTGTTACGACTTCACCCCAATCATGGGTCATACCTTGGGCGCTTGCTCCCTTGCGGTTGGCTGAGCGACTTCTAGTACAACTCACTTTCGTGATGTGACGGGCGGTGTGTACAAGGCCCGGGAACGTATTCACGGCGTCGATCTGATACGCCATTACTAGCGATTCCAGCTTCATGCAGTCGAGTTGCAGACTGCAATCCGAACTGAGCACGGTTTTGGCCGATTAGCTCCCCCTCGCGGGTTCGCAACAGTCTGTACCGTGCATTGTAACACGTGTGTAGCCCTGGACATAAAGGCCGTGCTGACTTGACGTCATCCCCACCTTCCTCTCCGTTATCCGGAGCAGTCCTCGTAGAGTTCCCCCTTGCGGGTGGCAACTACGAATAAGGGTTGCGCTCGTTGCGGGACTTAACCCAACACCTCACGGCACGAGCTGACGACAGCCATGCAGCACCTCTACTACTGTCCCTTGCGGGAAGACGATATTTCTACCGTTGGTCAGTAGCGGTTCAAGCCCAGGTAAGGTTCTTCGCGTTGCGTCGAATTGAACCACATGTTCCACCGCTTGTGCGGGCCCCCGTCAATTCCTTTGAGTTTCAGTCTTGCGACCGTACTCCCCAGGCGCGGAACTTAACGCGTTAGCTACGGGACGACCCGCCTACGCGGGCCACCCCAAGTTCCGATGGTTTAGGGCTAGGACTACCAGGGTATCTAATCCTGTTTGCTCCCCTAGCTTTCGTTCCTCAGTGTCAGTTGCGATCCAGTCAGCCGCCTTCGCCACGGGTGTTCCTGCAGATATCTACGCATTTCACCGCTACACCTGCAATTCCACTGACCTCTCTCGCACTCGAGCACGGCAGTTTTGAAAGCAGCCTCTGGGTTAAGCCCAGAGATTTCACTCCCAACTTGCCGCACCACCTACGAACCCTTTACGCCCAGTAATTCCGAGCAACGCTGGCCCCCTACGTATTACCGCGGCTGCTGGCACGTAGTTAGCCGGGGCTTCTTATACCCGTACCGTCAAACCCTTGCGGGTCATTCGTCCGGGTCGAAAGGGGTTTACACTCCGAAAAGCTTCATCCCCCACGCGGCGTCGCTGCGTCAGGCTTTCGCCCATTGCGCAATATTCCCCACTGCTGCCTCCCGTAGGAGTCTGGACCGTGTCTCAGTTCCAGTGTGGCCGGCCATCCTCTCAGACCGGCTACCGATCAAAGCCTTGGTGAGCCGTTACCTCACCAACTAGCTAATCGGGCGCGGGCCCCTCCTTAGACGCCCTTGCGGGCTTTGAGTCAAAAGACCGAGGTCTTCTGAATATCATGCGGTATTAGTCCCGCTTTCGCGGGGGTATCCCCCATCCAAAGGGCAGGTTGCCCACGTGTTACTCACCCGTGCGCCGTGCGCCATCCGTATTGCTACGGACGCGCACTCGACTTGCATGTGTTAAGCACGCCGCCAGCGTTCGCTCTGAGCCAGGATCAAACTCTCGTTTGAAAATGGCTGCCTAGAAAATAAAAAAGCCCGACTGCCATTGCTGGATGTCGGGTTCCCATGTTCTAAGCGAACTTTTTATCGCTCGATTCACTCAATCCCCTAGCGCCTAAGCGCTAAGGTCAATCGAACGGGTTCTGGCACATCTCATCTTACTTACCCAGTTTGTCAAAGAGCATTTCCCCCTGTCCAGCAGGTGGGCTACCGTCTAGCCCAGCAACTATAGCATCGGTTTCTTTAATGTCAAGCATAAGTGTTTATGCCCGTTGAAAATCTTGTGGAAATTCGGTGAACGGCGCTATACCTGAATTTACGCTATTAAGAGTCCGATAAACAGGTCGATCTTTCACGGATGCGGCAAGGTGACTTCGCAGATCCCCGGCGCCCCTTCAGGGCGCCCACCAATTGTACATTCGTCCCCGGGGCGTTGCCCCGGGCTGATACCCGACCGCGCTTTCAGCGCTTATTGGCTTGGCGCAAAAGCTCCTTCACTTGCTCTATGCTAAGGGCTTCTTTTTGCACATGAATCATGGCATGGCAATTCGGACAAACGGGTCGCAAATCGCCTATTGGGTCGACTTTGTACTCTTTTCCTATCTTCGACAGTTGCTGCAGGTGGTGTACGTGAATGAACCCTTCGGCAGCTTCGCCATATGTGATCCCAAAGTTGAATCCGCACGCCACGCAACTGTCCCCGTAGTGGTCAATACATTTCCGGCGCGCTTCAGCATTTCGCTCGTAAGCATTGACTAAGATTTGGCGAACAGCGCCTTCATATATCGTTTCGGTTCCATCTATTTCCTCTGGAAGCCGGAAGTTGCGTAAATTCTCAAAGTCCACCCATATTTTCTCCAGTTCTTCGGCGACCTTAGTAGGGCGAATTCGCACTCCCGACATTTGCGTGTCCCAGTACATTTCTGAAAATGGGGCAATGTTGAGCCGTTTGCGGGGCAGGATTGTATCGGTCTGAGGATTGAGTAGAGTATCTAGATCGAGTTCTACGAAGTAGCTGGTTTCACCAAGCTCAGCCTTTTCTTCATCCCAATGGGAATCTTTAAATGAGCCTCTTGAAATAGTTCCTGACGCAAATATGCCTTTCGGTTCTTGGCCAAGTCGAATTAGGAAAGCTCGGTCGCCTTTTGAAGGTGTCTGGAAGCTCCGCAACTCCAACGCACAATAGTGCGCTTTCCTGCTTTCACGGCACTAGACTTTTCTGCGAGTTCATCCCATGTCCAGCGCTTAGGATTCCATGCTAGAAGATACGTTGTCATTAGTCTTCCATCCTCCTCCGATACAATCGTAGGGTAGTTTGAGGATAAGTCCGCATTCGAGATGAAGTGATTTCCTATTCCGTCGCGCCAACGGCGCGGGCACCAGCCCAGGGCAACGCCCTGGGGAACGGGTTCCTCCATTAGTGCGCCCTGAAGCGGCGGAGGATTGCGTTTCCAAAGTGATAAACTCAATCCCATAAATAACGCTCGTCAAATTCGATCTGATAGCGCTTCAAGAATGATCGAAATTCCTCCTCGAAACTCTTCACCCGGTGATGTTCTACTTGGTTGGCAATATACGTTTTCACCTCATCGACGCCAGATTGGCCGATGGAAAACGCTCCGTAACCGCTTTGCCAATGGAATCCCTTGAATTCCTTTCCTTGGGTCTTGATCCATTTGGAAGTTGCGCGTTTGACCTCCATGACGACCTGAGATAGCGAATGATTCTTGCTTAACACTAACAAGATATGGACGTGGTCGCGCCACGCGTTCATTGCGAGGGCGGGCGAATCGAGATCGCGCAAGACGCCTGAAGCGTAAGCGCATACCGGGGCGCGGACGGAGTCGGTCAAAACGGGTTGGCGGTTCTTGGTGCTGAAAATAGATGGATGAGATTCTTGGAAAGAGATTGAGGCATTGCACAATCCCTGCCCCCCTTCAGGGCGCCCACAAATTATTCCAACTTGACCCAGGGCGTTGCCCTGGGCTGATACCCGCCGGCTCTTTCAGCGCCGGAACATTGGAGTAATGTCGCTCTTGGTGTGCCGAGCTACGCGACATTCCGAGGAATCCCTCTTCGCGTCAGATCAAAGAGAGATTCCTCGCTGTGTTCGGAATGACGACACGATGGGATTAACCGAAGCGATTACTTCTTCGGGTGCAAGGTCAGCTTTTGCACGCGCCAGTTCAACAATTCTGCTACGTACAGTGTGTTTTCCGATGGGCAGGCGATGGCGTGAATCCAGCCGAACTCCTTGGGCTGGCGTCCGGCTTTGCCGAGCATGCCGAGGACTTTTCCGTCCAGGCTGAGCTTGTACACGCGGCCGGGGAACGTGTCCGCCGTATAGAGCACCGGGTTGGGGCCGGGTGTGATGCAGACGGCCCAGGGTGAATAGGGGCCTGCGGATCCCTTGAAGTCCATGCCCACCTTGTTGCCGAGCACGGGCATCGCGTTGGCGTAATCGAATGGCTCGTGAATCTTGATTTGGCGGACATACTTGCCGTCGCTGTCATAGACCTCGATGCGCATATTGCCCCGGTTCGCCACATAGACGTATCCCTGGGGGTCGACGGCAATGCTGTGCGGCGTGTCGAGCTGTCCGGGCCCTTCGCCGGGCTCGCCAAACGACTTCATGAAGTTTCCGTCCTTGTCGTACTTGGCGACGCGGGAGTTGAGGTAGCCGTCACTGATAAAGGTTTCGCCGGCCGCGTCCCAGGCCATGTCGGTTACCTGGCGGAATAATCCGTTCACAGGAGGCAGCGGCGGCTTGGGGTGCTTCAGCGGCCCGACTTCTTCGGCGGAGGCTTCCTGCTTACGGCCGAGGACCATCGTCACGCGGCCCGCGGGATTGAATTTCACTACAACGTCTGAACCCTTGTCCGAAACCCAAATGTTCTGTTGCTTGTCGATTCTTACCCCGTGCGCATAGGACCAGCCGTACAGATTGTGGCCGATCTCGCGAATGTAGGTGCCGTCCGGGCCGAACTCCAGGAGCTGCGCGGCGCTGGCGCCATACGCAGGCCCCGTGGTATTGCCTCGTGAAAAGACAAAGATGTGACCCGCGGCGTTCACGGCCACTCCGGCCACTTCGCCGAGGTACATATCCTTCGGAAGATGCACTGGATTAACGTCGGCATCGAAGGGAATTTCCGGAGCCGCCTGTTGTGCGAACATCGCCAATGGCGCGATCAAGAAAAATACGAGCGCAAGCGCAAACCGTTTCATTCGTACCTCCTCAAAGACCTTTGTAATGGTGGTGAGACGCAGAAGAATATATCCGTTCGGGTGCGGAACGCCAATGAAAAAAGGATTGCGGTTGCGACAGGCCGAATCAGGAATTTAGCCTGCCGATTCGGTCCGACTCGCTGCAGGAGAATTCGCCATTTTCCGCAATGACTCCGTATACGGCGCACGCGCGACGCCGCGTTCGCAGATGATTGCGGAAATCAGGCGCGCCGGCGTCACGTCGAATGCTGGATTCGCGACGGCCACGTCCGGGGCGATGCGCACGCCGCGAAGATGCGTGACTTCCTCGGCGTCCCGCTCTTCGATGGGAATTTGCTCGCCGGAGGAAATCGTCAAGTCGAATGTAGAAACCGGGGCGGCCACGTAGAACGGCACCCCATGCTCATGCGCGAGCACAGCGATCTGGTAGGTGCCGATTTTGTTCGCCGTATCGCCATTTGCAGCGATGCGATCCGCGCCGACTACAACTGCGCCGACGCTGCCGGCCTTCATGAAATATCCCACCATGTTGTCGGTGATCAGCGTCAGCGGGATTCCGCCTTCGTGTAATTCCCACGCGGTAAGGCGCGCGCCCTGCAAATAAGGCCGCGTTTCCGGCACCAGGACGCGCAGCTTGTGGCCCTGCTCGAACGCCACGCGAATTACGCCCAGCGCCGTTCCAATGCCTGCTGTGGCGAGAGCGCCGGCGTTGCACTGCGTCATCACCTGACCCGACGCGGGCAATAGGTCCGCTCCGAAGCAGCCGATCGCTTCGTCGGTGGCGCGCTTTTCGGCATGGACGGCTCGCGCTTCCTCGACCATTGCGAGGCGCAGCACATCGAGCGATGGGTTTGCTGCCGTGAACTGTTCGAAGCGGCGCGTCATGCGCTCAATGGCCCAGAACAGGTCCACGGCCGTCGGGCGGGTCTGTGCGATCGTCTGGCAAATCACAGGGAATTCCGCACGGAGTTCATCGAGTGTGCGCGACTTCGAACGCTCGACGCCGAGCGCGACACCCATCGCAGCTGCGACGCCGATCGCCGGCGCTCCGCGAATCACCATGTCCTTGATCGCTGCGGCGACGTCGCGATAATCCGTGTACGTGTGACGGATCACTTCATTTGGCAAACGACGCTGATCGAGCATCACCACGCCCTTGCTGGTCCATTCAATCGGTTGCGCTACATTCATTTTTGTTTGGGATTCTCTTCGTCAGGATTTATTTGTAATGCGATGCGGGTCACGAGGCACCGGGAATATGGTGTAGCCCACTGGTTGCGAGAAAAAAGCCGAGGAACAGAAAACTGTTATACCCCAGATGCACAAAATAGCTTGCCGCCACAGTTCCGGTCTTTGCGCGGACCCACGTAAGCAGAACGCCGACCACGATCAACAGGCCGATTTGACCCCACCCGCCCCAAAGTTGCTGCGCGTGCATCGCTCCGAACAAAATGCCGGTCGCGATCACACCGGCGCGCATGCCGTACTGGCGCGCGATAATGGGATAAAGAAAGCCTCGGAACATCGTTTCTTCCACCAGAGGCGCAACCAGAATGCCAAACCCCATCAATAGAATTACCGTCAACCGGGAGTGAAACATCTCCTCAATCGGCAATTGATTTTTCTCGTTTATAAATCTGCCAAAAAAAGAAACGATGACTGCAAGTATCGCCCCCCCGCCCATGCAACGCAGGATCGAGGCGGATACCGGCTGGACACCCAGTTGCAAGCCCCGCCAACCCATCGTGCGCCAGAAGGGAGTGGAAGTTCGAACTCGTACCAGGGTGAAAAAATAAAGCAGTACGAACGCCGACCACAAAACCTGGGAAAATATGGCAACGATCGGCTTTGCGGCGGACGTGGAGTCCGGCCCCAGGTCCTTCATCGACATGTGAAAAGCGAATAAGCCAACGCCGACGACAATTCCGCCCGCGACCAGCAAACTCAATATCCCGAAGCCGATGAAGAGAAACAAATCCACCCATTGAAACGGCGATCGCAGGTCTTCAGGAATCGATGAGTCAAATTGCGGCGGCGCGGGCGGCGGCTCCGGAGAGATCTTGGAAAGGATTGGATCCATGGGCGGCAAAGACAAGTCATCTTGCGGTTGGCCTGATCGGGCCCGGGCCGGCGCTGCTGCAGACGGATTGGAATCCTCAAATGCCATGGTCATGCACACAGGTACGTTTAGCACTGTAACGGCACTTTTCGTTGCACGCAAGTCAGCAGAGTTGTGGGAGTGTATCTCATCCTTCGGGAGCGAAGGCAGGAAACAGCCTGCGCGATGACGGAGTTGTGACCGTGTTCCTGCCATTCTCATTGGATTCGAAAAAGGCAGTGTACGGGTGGACGCGTTTATTGCGGTTTTTTATGAGGGTATCCTAGACCCAATATTCCACGACAGTACAATTAGGATCAATCTTGGTCGAAGTCATTCGGCGCTGAAAGCGCCGCTGGTGACCAGCCCGGGGCAACGCCCCGGGTATCGTGCCCAGATCTCATCGTCCGTCCTGCAAGGGCGGAGGGCCCTTGCCTTCAGGAAAGGTTCGATCCAATCGAGACTGAAATATACGATATGAAAAAGATACGGAATGAGGTCAAGCCTTTGAAGATACAAGCTCGGATGTTCAGCCGAGGGCGAATCACTCTGCCCCGCGAGCTTCGCCTCAATATGGGCGTGGGGCGGGTGATGTGTTGGCATTCGAGAGTGAAGGTGACATTTTTCTTATGCGCCCCGTAAAACCTTAGAAACCGCGGTGAAATTCCTGAACTCTCTGGCGGTGAGGATCCGTCCGCGCTAATGTGACCTTCTCACCACAGGAACGGGACCGCGCCAGCCTGGTGCTCAGACGGTGCGCCATAGCAACGTGACCCACTCGGTTCGGCTTCAAAATCTCAGAGTACAGTTGGCACAAATTGCGTTGGGGCAAACCTCGGAACGCCAATCTCCCGATTGGCGTTTTGTGCTTTGGCACCGTCGCCAATCAGGAGATTGGCGTTCCGAGGAAACATACAATCCCCTCAGAAATGCGGGCTAGGGGTTCAGAAGGCGCATTAATCCCACCGCGGCATGCGAGAGCCTTGCTCCCCGGCGCGACACCAGATACAACGACCGCGGCATCTTGAGCTGCCGGATGCGGACTTCCGCCAGCAGCTTTCGTTCGACTTCCCAGCGGACGCACATGCGCGGGACGATGGCCACGCCCATGCCCATCTGTACAAATCGTTTGATACTTTCGATCGTGGGCATTTCGATGTCGCGATGCAGCGGCGTGCGGTGCTTCTCAAAGAGCTGAATAACACGCGAGCGGTAGGGCGACTCGACGTTATGCGCAATGAAGGTTTCTTCGCCCAGTTCCTTGATGTCCACCGAAGTGCGGCGCGCCAGCCTGTGCTTGGGCGGGACGACGAACGTCAGCTCGTCGCGGAGAATTTCCACGGCCGCCAGCTTCGGGTCCTGCGGGACGTAGGAGACTGTGCCCAGGTCCAGGCGGTAATTCAGGACCTCCTGCGGGATGTCGCGCGAAAGCGTGCGGTGCATGACAAGCTTCACGCCGGGATAGAGTTTTCTGTACTTCGCCAGCGTCGGCAGCAGGGCGTGGATCGAGCTTTCGTTCACTCCGAGCGTGAGTTCGCCACGGCCCAGGCTTTTCAAGTCCTCCATTCCTTTCTGGATTTCGTCACGCAGATTCATCAGGCGTTCGGCATAATCGCGCAGGAGTTCCCCGGCGTCGGTGAGCTTCACCTGGCGCGCGCCGCGCACCAGCAGCGGCTGACCCAGCGAATCTTCGAGCTTGCGGATCACGATGCTGACGGCCGGTTGCGTGCGGTAAAGTTTTTGCGCGGCGCGGGAGAAGCTTTGCTCTTTCGCGACGGTCAGGAATACGTGCAGTTGAGATAGGTCCATGGGATCTCCAGTAGCACAGACTTCAGTCTGTGCGGTCTTTGTTTTGTATTTGCACTCCCCAAAACCAAAGGCGCACAGACTGAAGTCCGTCCTACCTGACATAATAGGACTTTATAGCCTTTGTAACTATTATAAATTTGACGCGCTTGCGCAGGTAGGTTGAAATAGTCAATGTAGGAGAGTGTCCAGCTATGGATAACGTACAGATCTTCGATACCACGTTGAGGGACGGCGAACAGTCGCCGGGATTCTCGATGACCGTGCCGGAGAAGGTCCGCATGGCCCGACAGCTGGAATCGCTTGGAGTGGACATTATTGAGAGCGGCTTCCCGATCTCCTCCGCTGGAGACCTGGAAGGAGTGAAGGCCGTGGCCCGCGAAATTCACGGCTGCACCGTGGCCGCGCTGGCCCGCGCTCGCAAGCAGGACATCGATGTGGCACTGGACGGCATTTCCGGAGCAGCGCATCCCCGCTTGCATACGTTTCTTGCGACATCCGACCTGCACCTGCACCACAAGCTGCGCATGACGCGCGAGGAAGCGCTCGAAGCAATCTCGACCAACGTGCGCTACGCGCGCGAACGCTGCGCCGAAGTGGAATTTTCCGCTGAGGACGCCAGCCGCACCGACATCGATTACCTGTGCCAAGCGGTGGGCCGCGCAGTGAAAGCGGGCGCGAACATCATCAACCTGCCGGACACTGTCGGCTACGCCGTACCTGCGGAATACGCGGCCATGTTCACCAAAGTCATCGAATCGCTGGACGGCGCAAACGGCGTCACTCTGAGCGCGCATTGCCACAACGATCTGGGCCTGGGCGTGGCGAACTCACTGGCCGCGATTAGCGCTGGCGCCCGCCAACTGGAATTAACGATCAACGGTATCGGCGAACGCGCCGGCAACGCCGCGCTGGAAGAAGTCGCCGTCGTGCTGCGTGTGCGGCAGGCCACCATTGGCGTCACCACGAACATCAAGCTGGACCAGCTGTACGCCACCAGCCGCCTGCTGTCGGAAATTACCGGTGTCCCTGTAGCCCCCAACAAAGCAGTCGTTGGGGCGAATGCCTTTGCGCACGAAGCCGGCATTCATCAGGACGGCATCCTCAAGAATCCCCTCACCTACGAAATCATCTCCCCCGAAGCGGTCGGCGTCCCCAAAAGGAAATTGGTCCTGGGAAAACACTCCGGCCGCAATGCGCTGCGCTCGGCGCTGGTGGAAATCGGCTACACGCCCACGCCGGAAGAACTCGATGAATGCTACAAGCGGGTTTCGTCGCTGGCGGATGAATCCAAAAATATCAGCACGCGCGACCTGCTAGCCATCGCGCATCAGGTGATGCGCAAGCGCGGCAGCGAAACAGCTGTCGCTGCGGAGTAAAAGCTTTGGAAACAGATCAGTGGCACAGACTTCAGTCTGTGCGCTTTTGGATCTGTGTGGGCTTATGAAAACCAAAGGCGCACAGTTTGAAATCTGTGCTACTGGCGCTTAACCGAACGGATTCTCGTCCGCGCTGGGGCCGTAAATCGACGGCACGGGCACATCGAGCAGGCGCAGATAGACGGAGAGCTGCCCGCGATGATGATAAGTGTGGTTCAAGAGAATGGCGCGAATGAATCCGATTCGCGGCATCGACATCAACACTTTCCCTTCCTTTTTTAGCGTCCACGGTTCCATCAGTTGGGAGTCGTCCAGTTTCTTCAGCAACTCTTTGGCGTCGGCGGTACTTTTTGAGAGGCCGTCCATGATTTCTTTTTTGCTGGCCGGTTCAGGCGGCAGGGAAGGCCCTGCGGCGCCAAAATCGAACGAGTCTTTCTGTACGATTTCAGCCAACCGGCCTTGAAGGATTGCGATGTGGATTGCCAATTGACCTAGGGAAGTCGATTTGGGGTGCGGCTTCCAGGCCAATTTGTCCTCGGGGATACGCTCCAGGACGCGCTGCGTGGTTTTCGCTTCCTGATCGATTTCCATAATGATTGCATCGATGGCTGCCATGGTTTCTCCTCTTGAGTGCTGTGGATCATACAAATGGAATTCTGCACATCGCCCCGGCTCGTGAAATTCAGCGGTGACGCGGATTCGGTTCCCCACTATACTGCTTCACCATGCCGGGTATACTCTAATTTTGTACGGATAGTCCGCCTGCGGAAAGATACTAAACTGGACCCAGGAAATTCAGATGAACAGTAATTTAAAAAAAATCGTGTTGCTGCCCGGAGACGGAATCGGCACGGAAATCGTGGGCGTCGCAGTGCGCGTCCTCAAGGACTGCGCGGTCGAATTTGGACACCAGTTCGAATTTGCCGAGTTCCCCTTCGGCGGCAGCGGCATCGACGCCACGGGAGTTCCCCTTCCCGCCGAGACGCTGGCGGCTTGCAAGTCTGCGGACGCAATCCTGCTGGGTGCGGTCGGCGGCCCCAAGTGGGACGCCCAACCCATCGGCAAGCGCCCGGAAAGCGGCCTGCTGGCCCTGCGCAAGGCTCTGGATCTCTATATCAACCTCCGGCCCATCGATTTACGTACTTCGCTGCTGGGCCTTTCTCCATTGCATCCGGATCGCGCCAAGGCGGTTCACATCGATTTCGTGCGCGAATTAGCCAGCGACATTTACTTCGGCGATCACCGGATTAGTCCCGACCCGAGCGGAGAGCGCGCCGTGGACGAGGCTGTGTACACGACGGGAGAAATCGAGCGCGTGGCCAAATACGCATTCGCCCGCGCGGAGTCACGAACGGGGCGCTTGGCCTCGATCGACAAGGCCAACGTGATGACCACCTCGCAGCTTTGGCGTAAGACGGTAACACGCCTTGCCGCCGATCATCCGGGCGTCAAGCTCGAACATCTATATGTGGACAACGCGGCGATGCAACTGGTGCTGGCACCGGCCCAATTTGACGTCATTCTGGCCTCGAACATGTTTGGCGATATTTTGAGCGACCTCGGCGCAGCTTTGGCCGGATCGATTGGACTGATCCCCTCGATGAGTTGCGGGCCCGGGCCGTCTCTCTATGAACCTATTCACGGCTCGGCACCGACACTGGCTGGAAAGGATGTCGCCAATCCAGTTGGCACCATTCTGTCCGCCTCAATGCTGCTCCGCGAAAGCTTTGGCATGAAGCAGGAAGCCGAATGTATCGAAACGGCCATCGATCGACTATTCCAAAGCGGTGTTCGAACCCCAGACCTCTTTCAGCCCGGGACCACCAATGTGGGCTGCGCCGAGTTCGGCGAGCGACTGCGCACAGAAATGGCCGGAGCGGTCAAGCGGTCGTGATCCTGTAGATTCGGCAGCCCCCCATTCCCGGGCCTCATTATGCCGCTCCGGCCTCGTTCTTGCCGGAGGCCTTGGCCGCCCCTCAAACCCTTGCGAATCAGGGTCGAACAGTGATAGTTTCATGCTGGTCAAGCCTGCATGAATCTGTTCGGCGCGTGTGGATTGGACCTCATCCTTGAGTGAATTGACCGCCCAACCCGGTTCCGATAATGGCCACCATGCTTCCGGGAGCAATTTCCAGGTCCCGCAGTCGCCTGACCTCCATAATTTGACCTTTTGGCGCGTGGAGGGAAGCCTTGCGGACCTCGGCGCGGTGCGACCGGTAGCCTACTTCACTTGGAATTCGCATACCTACATCGGACGGTGGGCCCGCCGGGGCGGCATGCTGCTGTCGGCCGTGGTTCGGCCCTTCCTGTATGCTGGCAACCGTGTTTTTGCGACGCGGGTGCTTCATATGCTGCTCGCCGGCGTCACGCGAGACCGCCTGGACCTGCTGGGCGAAGAGTATTTCGAATACATCCTGAAGAAGCAGCTGAAGCCGGAAGGCGTCGCGCGGCTGCGGGACTGTGTGGCAGCGAAAGGCCCCGGCAAAGTCGTGCTTGTCAGCCAAGGGCTCGACCACGTGATGCGTCCCTTGGCAAAGCATCTTGGCGTCGGGCGGATGGTTTCGAACCGGCTGGAATTTCGCAATGGAGTCGCCACAGGGCGACTGCTGGCACCCGTCATTCGTCCTCGCAGTCCCTTCGCGTGGGCGATGGAGCGCGGCGCGGACGGCATCGTGCCTGCCAAACGCCTGCTTCATGACCTGGGGCTGGCCGCGCACCCAGGGGAACTTCAGAAAGCGATCATCTCCGCCGATAGGCCTACCCCACCGAATCATCGCGCCCTGGTCGTATTTGGCCAGAAATTGAAGCCTGAACCGCTTTCCGTTCGCCGCACCCTGGAGGGCAAGCGCATCCTGCTTGTTGGAGTGACCGGATTCATCGGCAAAGTCTGGCTGGCGCAGCTGTTGAGCGAAGTCCCTCAAATCGGGAAGATCTATCTGCTGATCCGTCGCCAGCGCACCACCACAGCGCAGCGGCGATTCGAAAAGCTGTTCGAAGAGTCTCCGGTATTCGACAAGCTCCAGGAGCAACATGGCGAGCGGTTCGCGGATTTCGTCTCCGAGCGCGTGGAAGTGATCGATGGCGACGTGAGCCAGCCTGGGCTGGGCATAGCTTCGGAGGTACGTTCACATCTGGCGCGGACGCTGGACCTTATCGTCAATAGCTCGGGGCTGACGGATTTCAATCCGGACCTTCGCGACGCTCTTGCAGGCAACGTCGCACCAGTCATGAATGTGCTCGACTTTCTGCGGGAATCCGATCACGCCGGGCTATTGCATCTCTCCACTTGTTACGTTGTAGGCGCGAAGGACGGACGCGTTGCCGAGGAAGTCACTCCGAATTACACGCCGCTCGGAATTCCCGATTTTGATGCCGAGCGCGAGTGGCAATCCCTGCAGGAAATCGTGGCGCGTGCGGAAGCCCGCGCGGATAGCCCGGAGATCACGGCGGCGCTGCGGCGGCAGGCCCTTGGCAGACATCGCGGGGCCGAAGATCCGTCCGGGCCAGAGCTGGACAACCTGATCCGAAAAAATCGCATGCGCTGGCTGCGGAATCGTCTGACCCGCGCAGGAACGCGCCGCGCCCGCCGCCTCGAGTGGCCCAACACCTATACGCTGACAAAATCGCTGGCTGAATCGCTCATTGTTCGGCACGGCAAAGGTCTGCCAATCGCCATTGTGCGGCCCTCGATTGTGGAGACTTCGACGGACCAGCCATTTCCCGGCTGGAACGAAGGCATCAACACCTCGGCGCCGCTTTCCTATCTGCTGGGCACCTACTTCCGGCAGTTGCCGACCAATGAGCGCAAGTGCCTGGACATGATTCCCGTGGACATGGTCTGTCGGGGGATGACTTTAATCGCCGCGGCGATCATTACGCGGCGGCATGAGCCGATCTACCAGCTCGCCACTTCCGCAGACAACCCCTGCGACATGGGCCGATCGATCGAACTGACGGGCCTGGCGCATCGCAAACACTATCGCGCACAACAGAGCCTGGAGCACTGGATACGGATGCAGTTCGACACGATCCCCGTTTCCAAGGCGCGCTACGAAACGTTTTCCGTCCCTGCGCAGAAGGCTGTAGTTCACGGGATCAATCGCGCCGCGTCCGCGCTGCAGATGAAGCGTCCGCCGCTGGCCCGGCAGGAGCGCGATCTTATTCGCGTCGAGAAATTGATCGAACTCTACGAGCCTTTCATTCTGCATAACGAACAGGTATTCGAATCGGACAACGTCCAGTTGCTCTCCGCTTTCCTGCCGGAAGACGAACGGAAAGCTTTCGGCTATGATCCTTCCTCGATTGACTGGTGGGATTATTGGATTAACATTCATGTTCCCGCTTTGCGACGGTGGGTCTATCCGCTGATCGAGGGACGCGCGCCGGAGTCCCGTGCGCGGCGCGTTTTTGCGCCGCAGCAATCGGGTAATGGAGCCGGTCCACACCAGGACGCGACGCCATCGGGAACAGCGTCAGGGGCCGCATCGGGCGTAGGGAACCAAAGCTAATCTATGGCCATTTTTCTGACTGGTTCCACCGGATACATCGGCGCGCATATTGCGTCCATCCTGCTCGATCGCCACACCGATCGGCTGAATTTGCTGGTGCGCGCAAAGACCGAGCAGGAGGCCAAAGAACGCCTCTGGCGTGCTCTGCAATTGCATCTGGATTTCCCGCAGTTCCGGGATGCAGTCGAAACGCGCGTGAATGTTTTTTTGGGCGATCTGACCGATGCGCATTTCGGTTTGCAGGATAACGAATATTTTCGGCTGGTTGAAACTACCGATTCGATCATTCACTGCGCCGCATCGCTGAACCGAAAGTCCGAAAAAAATTGCCTGAACGTGAATCTGCGCGGGACGCTGGAAGTTGCGCAACTCGCCCGACGCGCGCAAGACACCCATGGATTGCGGCGATTCAGCCAGGTTTCGACTGTCGCCGTGGCGGGAACGCGCAGCCATGAAGTGGTCACCGAAGACGCTTCGATCGACTGGAACCGCTCCGATTACGATCCGTACGCGCGCACCAAGAAATTCTGCGAACACATGGTCCGCGAGATGCTTCCCGACGTGCAGCGCACCGTTTTCCGGCCCAGCATCGTGCTGGGCGATAGCCGCCGCGCCGAAACGACGCAATTCGATATGGTTCGCGCGTTCGTATTTCTCGCTGGGCTGCCTGTTCTTCCCTTCCGCTCGTCCGATCGAATCGACATCGTTCCGGTGGATTACGTCGCGGAATCGGTTGTCACGCTGCATCAGAAAAGCGACCCACTGCACGAGATCTATCACCTTTCGTCGGGCAAGGGCTCCGAGACGTTCGGCCAGCTGACTGGAGCAATCGCCCAGGCTGCCGGAAAAATGGAGCCACTCTATTGGCCCGAACTCGAGCAGCCGTTTCATTCCACTGTCAATTGGCTGTCCAACTATCGCGGAAATTTCGGGCGTAGCGCGTCCTTGCTGAAGGTGTTTATGCCGTACCTGCTTTGGGACACGGTTTTCGATAACTCGCGCGTGGTGGCGGAGATGGGCCGCTCTCCCGAACCGTTTTCGAAATACTGTTATCCGTTGCTGCGGTTCAGCCGCGAACACCGCTTCTCCTATCCGTATCGCAACTGGTGGGGGGACACTGCCACAAGAACCGGCGATCTGGCAGCGGCGGCGGTGGGGCATGCAGGAGGATTGCGGCCATGATGGATCTTGTCCTGCAGGCCTGGACAAGCTCACTGATTGAAGCCTCTGGCCTGCTCTGGAAACTCGGCGCGGGACGCCCGTGGCAGCCGGGAGAAAAACTGAAACTGCTTTTTGCGGGGTACAACGGAACGCGCAACACAGGGTCTGACGTCCGAGTCGAGGAAATGCTGCGGCAGGTGCGAAGAGTACTGGGAGAGGAAAATACTGCGCTCAGCGTCATGACATTCGATCCGGAACGCTCGCGCGGTTATTTTTCTGGGACGCCCCAGGTGCGCCTGCCCTATATATTCCCTCCATTTCTGTTCAGCGAAGTACGCAAGTACGACGGCGTAATCACCTGCGAAGGCTCGATGTTCAAAAGCAAGTTCGCCAATGCCCTCTCGACGATGACGATCGGCGCGCTCGGCATTGCCTCCGCGGAGAATAAACTTTCCATCGGATACGGCGGCGAAGCCGGAGCGATGGACCCGATGCTCGAAAAAATGTGCAAGCATTATTGCTGCCGCTCGCTGATCATCACGCGCAATGAAGAATCTCAATCTGTGTTAGGCAAGCTCGGCATACCCACCGAACCGGGAACCGATACCGCCTGGACGTTCGAACCGCATCCCGCCGAGTACGGACGCAAGGCGCTTTCGGATGCCGGATGGGATGGGCGAACACCGATTCTTGCCCTTTGCCCGATCAATCCGTTCTGGTGGCCCGTGAAACCATCGGTGGCGAAATTTATCGCTCGAACAGCTTTCGGCGGGTACAAGGAGAGCCACTACAGTTCTGTTTATTTTCATAATGCAGGTCCGGCCGTGGACGCGGCGTACCAGAAATATCTGGGAGCCATCGCGGGTGCCGTGAAGGCATTTCGAGCCAGGCACAATGTGTTTCCAATCCTAGTGGCGATGGAGCGCCTTGACACCAAAGCGTGCGAGGCACTTGCTCCGCAATTCGGGGGCGCGCCAGTGTTCAGCTCCGACGCGTTTGACATGTATGAAATGGTGAGCATTCTGCGCTGCTGCTCGCTGATGGTCTCTTCGCGTTATCACGCGATGGTGACATCCATGCCTGGGCTGGTGCCTTCCGCCGGAATTACCATGGACGAGCGGATTCGCAATCTGCTGCGCGAGCGCGGGCATGAGCATTTGCTGCTCACCGTGGACGATCCCGACTTGGAAGCGAAGCTCCTGCCTGTGCTCGAACTCCTGTTGGCGGAAGCAGACGCCATACGCGTCGGCATGGCTCGCACGGTGGTACGCAATCTAAAAACCATGGCACGCATGGGCGTGTTTTTGGAACGTGCCGTGCACGAACGCTACCCGGAATTTCCCGTGCGCTCGGGCGTGCATGGTTGGGAGGAGTACCTCCCGTCGTTGAGCGCGAATCTGGAGCACTTGCTCAACACTTACGAAGGCGCGGCGGCTGCGGTAGCCGGGAATTAAGGCGGCTCCATTCGCAATGAACTTCCTCGAAAATATTTTCTCGCGATTGCAGCAGGCCGGCGGCCGCGTCATTTTGGCCGAAGCGCATGTCGGCGGGATGACTCCAGAAGGTCAGGCGAGCAGCGGGCAGACAGCAACGGGGGCGGAATTACTCGCGCTCATCGCGGCCGCGCGTACGTTTTTGCGCGCGTCCGGTCTTGCGAAAGGTGACCGCTGCGCGTTGGTGGCTCCGAACAGCATCCGGTGGGCTGCGCTCGATCTTGCGATTCTCAGCGAAGGGCTCATTGCTGTACCGCTGTACGCACGTCAGGCTCCTGCCGAACTTGCAGCAATGTTGCTCGACGCAGGCCCGGGGCTGTTGTGCTGCGAGGATGCAACTCTTCGCGACGCGATTGCGGCGGCGTGGCGGGATGCGCCGCGGGTCGCGCTGTTCGACGATGTTTTTGCGAACCTGTCTTCGACCCCATCGCCCGCTCCTATCACGCTTACGAAGGACGATACGGTTGCGATCCTTTACACCTCCGGGACCTCAGGCGAAGCCAAAGGTGTGATGCTCACTGTGGGCAATCTCGATCACATGCTTTCTTGCACGAAGGCGCGACTCGACCAGCTGATGGGGCCATCCAGTGTGGCCAACAGTGAGCCGGATCGCGTCTTTCACTACCTGCCGTTCTGCTTTGCCGGATCGTGGATTCTGTTGCTGTCGTGCCTGTCGCGCACCAGCGTTCTTACGATGTCGATGGACCTTACGAAACTTGCCGAGGAGATCGGCATCACCGCGTCGAATTATTTTTTGAATGTGCCCACGCTGCTCGAACGCATTCGCGGAGGCGTCGAAGGAAACATTCGCAAACGCGGCGGAATGATTGCAAAGAATTTCGACCATGCGAAAACCGCATGGTCCCGGGTCAATAACAAGACGGCCCAGCCCTGGGATTTGTTCTGGCTGGGACTTGCGGGACTGCTGATTTTCCCGTCGATTCGAAAGAAGCTGGGACCGAATCTGCGCGCCTTGATTTGCGGTTCCGCGCCACTCGCTCGCGAGACACAACTGTTTTTCATGATGCTGGGAATTCCCGTCCTCCAGGTTTACGGCCTCACGGAAACAACAGCCATCTGTACAATGGACGATCCCCGGCATATCGAACCGGGATTCGTCGGCCCGGCGATTCCCGGCATCGAAATGAAAGTCGGCGAGAACAGCGAAATACTCGTTCGAGGGCCGAATATTTTTCCGGGCTATTGGCGAAGGCCGGAGCAAACCGACACAGTGTTGCGCGACAGTTGGTTCCACACCGGCGATCAGGGCGAAGTGAACGAGAGCGGCAACTGGCGCGTGACTGGTAGACTGAAGAATCTCATCATCCTCAATTCGGGGCACAATATCGCGCCTGAACCGATCGAAGAGGAACTACTCCGGCTAATTCGCGGCGCGCAGCAAGTTATCCTGGTAGGCAATGGGCGAAGTTTTCTGGCGGCCATTGTTACCGGGGATGCCGATCCTGTGGAAATGCTTTCGAAAATCGCGCAATTGAACGCTACACTACCCCACTATCGGAAGATTCAAAAGTTTCACGTGGAACAAAAGCCGTTTACGGTCGAAGATGGCCTGCTAACGGCCAATGGAAAGCTGAAGCGCGACGCCATCGCCGCGCGGTTCAGCGAGGAAATTGAAGCGATGTACGTGAAGACTGCGGAATAGGGTTGGAATGACCGATCACAAAGAAAAATCGCTTTCCTGGACGGTCGCCGACGGCGTCATCGAGCTGAAGTTGCATCGACCGCCAGCCAATGAAATCGGGCTAGCCATGCTCGATGACCTGGAGCTTTTCGTTGCCGCGCTGCCCGAACTGGAATCGAAAGCAAGCGCGCTGATTCTTTACAGCGATCAGAAAGCGGGCTTCTCTGCCGGTGCCGACCTGCGCGAACTGTATACGCTCGCGCAAGGCATGGAAATTATTTCCGCGGTAAGAGGCGTGCGCGAATTTCTGGAACGTATTCACGCCGTGCTCAATCGACTCGATACGTCGCCGCTTACGACCATCGCCGCCGTACACGGCGTCTGCTTCGGCGGCGGATTCGAGCTGGCGCTCACCTGCGATCTGATTATTGCCGACAAAATGGCGCGATTTTGTTTCCCCGAGCTGCGCCTGGGACTGATTCCCGGCTTCGGCGGGATTCCCCGGCTAAAGCGCGATATTGGCAATGGCGTAGTCCGGGATTTGCTTCTGACCGGGCGCAGCATCAACGCAACAAAGGCGCTCGCGGTGGGCCTAGCGAGCCAGATGGCAGCTGAGGGCGAATCTCTGCGCGTGGCTCGTTTCACCGCCGCGCAAGTAACGAAATTCGATCGCGGCACAGCTACAGCCGCAAAGCGGTTCATCAAGCCGCTGCCCGCCTCCGAGTTGCGTAATGAGATCGATATTTTTTGCGAACTCTTCGCGCGGCCAGCTGTGATGCAGGGATTGCGAAACTTCGTTGAGAATACCGGAGCGCACCCGTATCTGCCGTAGCCCCGCACCGCACCAACGCGATAGGATATAAGTCCACATGAAGACAATCGAACAAACAACCGAGGAAATTCTGAATCTAGCGGCCACACACTTCAAAGTTCCGCGCGCGGGCCTGCAGACAAATGACGATTTCTACAAGAAGTTGGGAATTGATAGCTTGCAGGCGCTCGAACTACTCACGCGATTGGAAAACCACTTTGGCGTAGAGCTTCCCGACTATGAAGTGCAGGGCGTAAGCGATTTCCAAACTCTTGCCACGCGTATCCAGGCACGGCTCTGATTTGCTACGGAGGCGCACAGAGTCGATGATTTCCTCCTATAATCATGCCTTTCTCTGTGTCTCCGTGCCTCTGTGGCTGATCCAATGCTCGATTTGACGCAATACGAATCGCTGGGAGCGGCGCTGCGCGATGCGCTCGATCGTTGGCCCGAGGAAGTCTGCCTGATCGAAGCCGATCGCGACCGCGAAAAATCGCGCCTCAGCTACCGGCAATTTCGCGAAACGGCCGAGCCGCTGATCGCCGCGCTCGAAGATTCCGGATTTGCGGCAGGCGCCCGTGCCGCCATTATTATGACCAATCAGCCGAAGTGGCTGATTTCCGCGTACGCCGTTTTCTTCGCGGGAGGCGTGGTCGTCCCTCTGGATTACAAACTCTCTGCCTGCGAGCATCTGCAACTGCTGGCGCACTCAAAAGCCGAAGTGCTTTTCGTCGAGTATCCCTTATGGAGCGCCATCACGCAGGCCGCTGAATTTCATGAACACAAAGTGCGCACCGTGCTGGTCACAGAGGCGCCTCCGAAGGCCGATCTGGCGGGCGGCTTGCGATGGGAGGATTTTCGCGCTCCCCACGCGCCTGAATTCCGTCCGCGCTCACGCAAAGATACGGCGTGCATTGTGTATTCCTCCGGCACAGGAGGCCGGCCGAAAGGCTGCGTGCTGACGCACGATAATTACCTCGAACAGTGCAAATCGCTCACTGCCCTTTACCCTTTTTGGCCCGGCGTGCGGTACCTCAGCATTCTCCCCACCAATCACGCCATCGATTTTATGGTCGGATTTATCGGGCCCTTCACCTGCGGCGCGACGGTCGTGCATTTGCGCACGCTCCGGCCCGAATTTGTTCGCGAAGCATTCACGCGATACAAAATCACCTACATGAGCTTGGTGCCGCTTGTGCTGAAGAATCTGCAAAAGGGATTGCAGACACGATTCGCGGAATTGCCTCCGGTGAAACGCAATGTGTTCAACGCGTTCGTCGCCGTGAATAAGCAACTCACGCGCCGCCGCCCGAATCTCTCCCTCAGCCGCCGATTGCTCGGGCAGGTGCATGGCGCATTCGGCGGCGAATTGCGCACGCTGTTTGTTGGCGGCGCATTCACCGAACCGCAAACGCTGCAATTCTTCTACGATCTGGGAATTCAGGTTGCCAACGGCTATGGGCTCACGGAGGCCGGCACCGCCGTCACGTTGAACGACTTCAATCCCGTTCGGACGGACACGGTGGGGCGGCCGCTGCCCGGAGTGGAAATTCGCATCGTCACACCTGACGCCGAAGGAATCGGCGAAGTGACTGTTCGCAGCAAGACGATCATGTCTCACTACCTGGACGATCCGGAATTGACGGCGGAAACGATTGTCGATGGGTGGCTGATGACTGGCGATCTGGGCCGTATGGACTCGGCCGGGCACCTGCAACTTTTCGGCCGGAAGAAAAATATGATCGTCACGGCCGAGGGGAAAAATATCTATCCGGAAGACATCGAAAATGCGTTCGAGGGACTTCCTGTCAAGGAATTCTGCATATTCGCGGCAAACTATGTGTGGCCGCAGCGGACGATGACAGGCGAGCAACTTGTGCTCGTGCTGCATCCCGAGCCCGGACTTGCCGTGGACGATGCGCTTCGCGCGGAAATCTCGCGGCGCAACTCGCAGCTGCTAAATTACAAACGCATTGGCGGCTACGCGGTTTGGGACCAGGACTTTCCACGCACCGCGTCTCTGAAAATTAAACGTGTGGTGCTGGCCGAACAGCTCGGCAAACAGCTCGACCGCAGCGCGATGGTTGCCCTGTGAACGATCGCTACTTTACGATCGTAAACCCGGCGGCGGGCGGTGGACGCTGCGGCAAGCTTGCTCCTGCGGCCCTGGATAGACTGCGAGCTTCGGGACTCACTCTCGAAGTCCATACGACGCGCGCCCCTGGCGAGGCTACTGTATTCGCGCATCGGGCCTACGTTGATGGATTTCGCAATTTCATTGCGGTAGGTGGCGACGGTACCGGATTCGAGATCGTCAATGGACTTTTTCCAGACGCGATTTCAGAGGGACCCGCCGCGCTGGGTTTTCTTCCGCTGGGAACAGGAAATTCTTTTCTGCGCGATTTCACCGATCGTGGCGCCGAGTACGCCATCGAGTCTATTCTCGCCCGCCGACGAAGACCGTGCGACGTAATTCGCCTGAATCACGAGGGCGAGCCACTTTTTTTTATCAATACGCTGAATATGGGTTTTGCCGCCGACGTCGCCACGCTAACCAATCGCCACTTAAAATTTCTCGGCGAGTTCGGCTATCTGGTCGGAGTACTGGTTTCTCTCGCGCGTTTGCGGCGGCGGCCATTTCCCTTGCGCGCCGACGGCGAACGCGACGAGCGGCACTGCCTGTTTGTGGCCTTCAGCAACAGCAAATACACTGGCGGAAAAATGATGATTGCGCCGCACGCTTCCATCGACAGCGGTAAAATCGAATGCGTGCACTGGGGACCGATTGGGCGCATGGGACTGATCCGAAACATATCTACTCTATTCGATGGTTCGCACGCGAAACATCCGTTGCATTCGCGGCGCACAGCCAAGCGCATAGAATTCGATTTGAAGGAGCCGGTAGACGTAGTCGTGGATGGCGAAGTGCTCACGCTGAAAGTGGAATCGCTCGAAATCCTCCCCGGCGCGCTGGACGTAATGGTATGAATGGCGAAAGCGAGCAGCCGGTGTCAGTTCCCGCAGCCACAAGAGGGCCTGCCGAAAGGGGCTTGCCGCGCGCCTGGTCGATCGCTCGCAGCACCTTTCATTGGTTGCTCAGCGCGGTTTATTTTTTTCCAATGTGTTGTTTTATTATGCTGCTGGCCGTTTTCGTGGATCCGCGTAAAAACGATGGCGTGCAGCGAATGTTCTGCCGCGTGACCATGAAACTGGCTGGCGCGAAACTGGTAGTGCGACGTTCCCCGGGATTCGATCCCCAGCGCACGTGCTTCCTGCTGGTCAATCACGTTAATCTTTTCGATCCGTTCGTGCTTTACGCCACAGTCCCGCAATTTTTCCGCGGCCTGGAACTCGAATCGCATTTTCGCATTCCGGTGTATGGGTGGATGATGAAACGTTTTGGCAATATTCCCGTACCTGACATCAATCGTCCTTCGGACCTCAAGCGCATGTGGCGACTAACGCGAGCTGCATTGGATTCTGGAGTGAGCCTCGCCGTCTTTCCAGAAGGCCAGCGCACCGTGAATGGCCATGTCGGCCCGTTCAAGGACGGTGTCTTCCGCATGGCATTGCAATTCGGCACGCCGATCGTCCCGGTCACGATCGTCGGCGCGTTTGAGTTCAACACGAAAACCAGCTGGCTGTTGCGCCCCGGCACGGTCACCGTGGTTCTGCACGATGTGATCGAAACCAAAGACATTCGCAAGGAAGACTTTCCCACGCTGCGCGACCGTGTTCATGGGATTATTTCGCGGCCGATTGAAGAAGCTCGCGCCGCTTCGCCAAAAAGCTAAATCTATCTTTCTTTACAGGAATAATTAAAGAGAGAGGCGAATACCAGGCAGCGTGCGACCCGCCTTGGTTTCCTGCCACGTGAAGACAATCCGGTGTATGACGGTAAGTGTCGCAACCACGGCAATCACCCACAGCGCAGGTGCCATGCGATTGAACAAGCCGCCGAGAATCAAAAGCACCATGCGCTCCGGGCGCTCCATGAATCCGACCTTGCACAGCGGAATCAGCGATTCGGCGCGGGCTCGCGAGTAGCTGACCATCACCGACCCCGCCGTCGCCACCGCCGCCAGAATCACGTAAGATGACCGCCCGGCCTCCGCGTAATAGACCAGCAGGCCCATGTACAGCGCCATGTCCGAATAGCGGTCAAGCGTCGAGTCAAAAAACGCGCCAAACGCCGTCACGCGCTTTTCCCGGCGCGCCACCTGTCCATCCAGCATGTCCAGAAACGCGGCAAAGAAAATAATCATGGCCGCGCCACGGAATTTTCCCAGCGCAAAGAAGACCGCAGCCCAGCCGTTCACCAGCAGCCCAAAAAATGTCAACAGATTCGGATTAATGCCGGTCGAGGCAACAGCATGCACAATCTTTTCCAGCAGCCAGCGTCCGCCTTCGCCAATTTTGCGTGTGAACATATCTCGGTAGGACGCCAGGCCCGCGTCTCAACCCATGAATCATACGCTACCGGGCGGTGCCCCTCAAGTTGAGGTCCTGTTAATTGCGGAGGGGGATTTTTGAGAATTCGTGGGACGGGATTGACGATCATAGCACTGTCCCGTTTGCCTGGGGCTTCTACCTGCCGGCTTTAGCCATGAGATCGAAAAGCGGGAGGCTGCTGAGCAACCCGCCCTCGAAATAATGCCCGCCGGCATTCAATGCCACTTTCTTGAAAATCAAGTCGGAATTCCTGGTTCGATCGTTTCATGTTGATCAATATGAAATAGCTCGATCCTGTTTTAATCCCTGACACAACTCGCTCTTCCAGAATCGCGGTCCGTGTAGCGATGCTCTCCTGCCGGACATGGCGCGGCCTGGCCTTGTACACCCTGATCGCCACTCCTTCCCGTTTGCCCTGTGTCTCCAGTCTGGCCGGTTTGGCCCATGTCTCCGGTGTGTCCTGTACGGCCCCTGTCTCCAGTCTGGCCTGTATCTCCGGTCTGGCCTGGTTGACCCGTGTCTCCAGTGTACCCCGTGCGCCCCCTGTCCCCGGTCTGGCCTGTATCTCCGGTCTGGCCAACTTGTCCTTGCGGTCCGGCTGGTCCTGGGACTGGCGCTGCCGGGGAGTTGTTGCACCCAGCAATAAGTAGCACCAGTGAGAACGTACCTATGAGCAGAAATGTCTTCATTCTTGATTCTCCTATGTTGAGTTACTCGGCGCAGAACCCTGCCACCGCAGGAAATTGTACGCAGTGAGTGTAGTATCCAGGGTCGCACTGGTGGGCGCTGTTCGAATCTGCACACCTGTACAAAGCGTCGAGAGTGGGAGGGAGAAATTCCTTCGTGCTCGAAAAAGGACCTATGATTCCCGTGGCGGCGCGAGTGATTACTTCGTGTTCGGAGATTTCGTGGTCTGTCCACTCGAAAAGGACACCACCGCAGCAATGCGGAGAGTATGCATCAAGCACACAAAGCACCATCGAATGGACGCAAAGCGCCGCGCCGTAGCTGCGCCGATGGCACACAAGACCCTGCCAGCCGGTGAGCCAGCATACATAGGGATTGCAATGGGCTATGACACAAACCACGGAACAAACGGCAACTCACAAGAAACTACAAACTCGTAAGCTATTCAAAGATTGGTGGGCCTGGGTAGACTTGAACTACCGACCTCACCCTTATCAGGGGTGCGCTCTAGCCACCTGAGCTACAGGCCCAATTCGAAGAAATTGCTCTAACCGTAGCTAACATCTTAACGGGCCACTGAGCGGGGGGTCAAGTAAAAGCAGCCCTTTGCGGACCGCCTATGCTGAGCATCCAGATTTTTGCGTGGTGAATCGGCAACCTCTTGGTTATCATGCGCTGGAAGAACAAATATGCACCTGACGCCACGGGAAATCGACAAACTGATGATCGCGACGGCCGCAGAACTGTCGCGCAGGCGCAAGGCGCGCGGGCTGAAATTGAATTACCCCGAGGCGATTGCACTGATCACCGCGGAAATCCTGGAAGGAATCCGCGACGGGCGCTCGGTATCGGATTTGATGGAGTACGGCGCGACGATTCTGAAGCGCGAAGACGTGATGGAAGGCGTGCCGGAAATGGTGGACGAGGTCCAGGTGGAAGGAACGTTTCCCGACGGCACCAAGCTAGTGACGGTCCACAAGCCGATTCGGTAGATTTTAGTAGCACAGGCTTCAGCGTGTGTGTTTTTGGTTTTGGTTGTAATTTGCTTTGGGTTTTGCGCATTCAAAAAGAAAGAGACACAGGTTAAAACCTGTGCCACTTAGAACGGATGCCACATGATTCCCGGAGAGTACAAGCTGACGGACGCGCCCATAATCGCGAACGACGGGCGCCGCGAGATCGAACTGGAAGTCGCCAATACGGGTGACCGCCCCATTCAGGTTGGCTCCCATTTTCATTTTTTCGAAGTCAATCGCGCGCTACGCTTCGACCGCGCGGCAGCTTATGGAATGCGCCTGAATATTCCCGCCGGTACTGCGGTGCGCTTTGAGCCGGGCGATACGAAGAATGTTCCGCTGGTGGCGATCGGCGGCACGGCAACCATTCATGGCCTCAATGGTTTGACCAACGGTCCCGCCGACGCGACGACGAAACAAGCAGCGTTGAAACGCGCAGCCGATCAGGGTTTTTAGCCAGGATTTTATAGGATCACACGCATGAGCTTGAAAATTCCACGCCGCCAATACGCCGACCTGTACGGCCCCACCACAGGCGACCGCGTTCGCCTTGCCGACACGGAATTGTTCATCGAAATCGAGAAGGACCTGACGACTCCCGGCGAGGAAGCCAAATTCGGCGGCGGCAAATCGATTCGCGACGGCATGGGACAATCGGCCTCTGCCACTGGAGCTGACGTTCTCAATCTGGTGATCACCAATGCGGTGATTGTGGACCACGGCGGCATCTACAAAGCCGACATCGGAATTCGCAATGGGCGAATCGCCGGAATCGGAAAAGCCGGAAATCCGGACATCATGAGCGGCGTGACGCCCGGAATGATTATCGGCGCGGGCACCGAAGTGATTGCTGGCGAAGGAAAAATTGTCACAGCCGGCGGAATCGACGCGCACGTTCATTTCATCTGCCCGCAACTTGTGGAGACGGCTCTCTCGGGCGGTCTAACAACGCTAATCGGCGGTGGTACCGGTCCCGCAACGGGCACCGACGCCACGACGTGCACTCCCGGCGAGTGGAACATGTACCGCATGCTCGAATCCGCGGACGCCTTCCCCATAAATTTAGGCTTCCTCGGCAAGGGCAACGCATCCTTCCCTGCACCTTTGCGCGAGCAAATCGAGGCCGGCGCGATCGGCCTGAAGCTGCATGAAGATTGGGGCACCACTCCTGCAGCCATCGATTGCGCGCTCTCTGTCGCGGAAGAGTACGACGTGCAAGTCGCGATTCACACCGACACGATCAATGAGGCCGGCTACGTTCAGGATTCCATTCGCGCATTCAAGGGACGCACGATTCACACGTATCACACCGAGGGTGCCGGAGGCGGACACGCGCCGGACATTATCAAAGTTTGCGGCGAAGCGAATTGTCTGCCGTCCTCCACGAATCCCACGATGCCCTTCACTGTGAACACGCTCGACGAGCATCTGGACATGCTCATGGTGTGCCATCACCTGAGTCCTTCGATTCCCGAAGACGTCGCCTTTGCCGAATCGCGCATTCGCCCGGAGACGATTGCGGCCGAAGACGTTCTCCACGATCTTGGCGCAATCAGCATGATGTCTTCCGATTCGCAAGCGATGGGCCGGATCGGCGAAGTCATCACACGCACATGGCAGACCGCCGACAAAATGAAACGTCAGCGCGGCCCGCTGCCGGGAGAGAAATCCGGAAGTGACAACGCTCGCGTGCGGCGGTATGTGGCGAAGTTCACGATCAATCCCGCGATTGCCCACGGAATCTCGCACGAAGTCGGCTCGGTGGAAATGGGAAAACTCGCGGATCTCGTCTTGTGGAAGCCTGCATTTTTCGGCGTCAAGCCAGAGATGGTCGTGAAGGGTGGGATGATCGCATGGTCGGTCATGGGCGACGCCAACGCTTCGATTCCCACTCCGCAGCCGGTGATTTATCGGCCGATGTTCGGCAGCTATGGCGGCGCGCTGCATCGCACGTCTCTGACATTTCTCTCCAAAGCCGCGGTGAAGGCCGGCGTCCCCAGCAAGCTGGGATTGAAGAAATCCACCGTCGCTGTGAACCGCTGCCGCGGGCTTACGAAGCGGGACATGGTCAACAATGACGCGCTACCTAAAATGGAGGTCGATCCAGATACGTACGAGGTTCGCGCGGACGGTGTGCTTCTGACCTGCGAAGCTGCGACAATCCTGCCCATGGCGCAGCGATATTTCTTGTTTTAGAGCGCGCCGCGATTCGTAGCCGATAACCATGTGGGGCAACACACTTATCATCGACCAACTGATTGCTCCGGTGAGAGCGGACACTTTACAGGGCAAGGAAGAGGACAGGCTCGTTCTTGCGTGGGAACAGCGGCGCTGGATGCGCGGGCGCTTCACCACAGCCAACGGAAGAAAAATCGGCGTTGCTCTTCCCACTGGAACTACGGTTCCGCCGGACGCAATTTTGTGGGTTGCAACGGATTGGTTTTTAAGAGTAGAAGCTGCCACGGAGGCTGTGCTCGAAATTGTTCCTTCCGGCTACAAGGAAGCAGTAAAGATCGCGTTCGAAGTCGGAAACCGGCATTTTCCGCTCGCCTTGGAGGAAAATAAGATATTGGTGCCCGACGATAAAGCGATGGTCCGCCTGATGGACCGTCTGGGCGCGCCGTGGCAGCGCCGCCAGGTTGTATTCAATCCCATTGGAAATACTCAGAGCCACCTGCATGGATAATTTTCTCAGCCTGCTGCAATTTGCCGACGGACTCTTCCCGGCAGGGGCGTACGCGCACTCGTTCGGCTTGGAATATTGCGTGCAATCTGGGGAAATTTCGGACGCAGCCGGAGTCCAAGATTTTCTGAGAGTCCATCTGGAAAGTTCCGTGGCTCCAACCGATGCGGTCGCGGTGGTGTGCGCGTCGCGTGCGGCGAAAGCAGGAGACCTTGCAACATGCCTCGCGCTGGATGAACGGCTCGACGCAATGAAAACAGCCGCCGAACTGCGCGACGCAAGCCGTCAAATGGGAAGACAGACGCTGCGCGTTGCGAATCACTTTTCCACGCATGCTCTCCTGGCGGATTTTTCGGAAGCAGTCGCAAAAGACATCACGCCCGGGCATCATCCAGTAATTGTCGGAATGATTGGTGGTGTGATGAAGTGGCCCGAGCGCGAAATGCTGAGTGCATATCTCTATTCGGCTAGTGCGGCGCTGGTGGGCGCGACGCTCCGGCTCATGCCGCTGGGGCAACTTGCAGGCCAAGGCATCCTTTGGAAGATAAAGCCGTTGATTGAAAAGCTCGCGGAAAATGCGCACGAGAAAACGCAGGAAGACATGTGGTCTTTTGCTCCAACTTTGGAAATTGCCAGCATGCGACACGCGCTGCTGGATGCGAGGTTATTCCGCTCATGATTTCAAAACCGCTAAAAATCGGCGTTGGCGGCCCGGTGGGATCGGGGAAAACTGCTCTGGTGGAATCGCTCTGCACGCGGATGAAGTCCACCTATCACCTAGCGGTAATCACAAATGATATTTACACGCGCGAAGATGCCGAATTCCTGACGCGCCGCGGAGTCCTTCCACCGGACCGCATCGTCGGCGTGGAAACCGGCGGATGCCCGCACACCGCGATTCGCGAGGACGCATCGGTGAACCTGGAAGCAAGCGATCTGCTGATCCGGCGATTTCCGGACCTCGATATTCTGTTCATCGAAAGCGGCGGAGACAATCTGGCCGCCACGTTCAGTCCGGAACTTGTCGACGCCACGATTTACGTGATCGACGTAGCCGAGGGCGAAAAAATTCCGCGAAAAGGTGGGCCGGGGATCATGACCTCCGGAATCCTCATCATTAACAAAATCGACCTCGCGCCATACGTGGGCGCAGACCTTGCCGTGATGGATCGTGACGCAAAACGCATGCGTGGAGAGAGGCCATACGTCTTTACAAATCTTAAAACCGGCGTGGGAGTGGACACCCTCATTAAATGGATCCGTCACTCCCTCCTGTTTGAATCCTGAGCGCGCAGGGCGGGACGGACACCTGCGGCTGCGGTTCGAACGACGTGGCCCGAAGACTATCCTGTGCCAATCGCGATTCACGCTGCCTCTGCAAGTTTTAACGCCGCTTGAGATGGAGGACGGAACCTCCTACCTGATGCTCCTGAATCCGACAGGCGGCGTGCTTGGCGGCGATCATTTAGTCACGGAGATTCTGCAGGAATCCGACACTCATGTTTGTTTGACGACACCTTCGGCGACTCGAATCTATCGAACCGAGCGGCAACCCGCGGTCCTCGAAACCACGATCACACTGGGCGCCGGGGCCACGCTCGAATATCTTCCCGATCACGTCATCCCGCATGTCGGCTCGGCGCTGCGACAATCGCTACGCCTCGAAATGGGGCGCGGAAGCAGGGCCATCGTTCTCGATTCCATGGCGTGCGGCAGAGTTGCTCACGGCGAGCGCTGGAATTTCACCCAAATCGATTCTCGAATGGAAATCTATATTTGCGGCAGACCGGTTTTTCTCAATCGGACGAAGATCGATCCGGCTCGTCATACACCCACACTTGCCGGAGCGATGGGCGACTTCGATTACATGGCGTGCCTCGGCCTGTTCGCCGATGGATTCGGAAACTGGCAGCGAGTGGCCACGGCAATGAACGCAGAACTCGAAACCGAGCCACAGATCAAAGGAGGTGTGAGCCTATTCTCTCGCGGTGGTTGCATAATTCGATATCTGGCGCACACTGCATCGGAAATGACTCGAATGAACAAGAAACTCTGGGACGCGGCTCGCGAATTGGTTGTGGGCCTGCCGCCGTTCGAGCATAGGAAATATTAATGGCCACACTGCTCGCCATCGTGCTGCTTGGTTTTTTTCTCGGCATGCGGCACGCCACAGATCCCGATCACGTTGTGGCAGTGACGACTATCGTCAGCCGCGAGCGGACTTTGTCTCACGCAACCGCCATCGGCGCGCTTTGGGGTTTGGGGCACACGCTAACCATTCTTGCGGTCGGCTCCAGCATTATCCTGTTCAAACTGTTCATTCCGCCCCGGATTGGACTCGCCATGGAGTTGTCGGTCGGATGCATGCTGATCCTGTTGGGCATTTTAAATCTCACAGGCCTGCTGCGCCGGGCAGTCGCATGGCTCACGATTCGGCGGCTTGGGCCGGACGCACACTCGCACATGATTCTAGGGCGCTGGATGGTCCATACGCACGATGACGAAGGCGAGCCTATTTTTGTGGACGGAGTTTCCATCCTCGGATGGACCCCGCAGTGGTGGAAACAATTGAGCCTGTTTCATATTCTGCGGCCGTTAATCGTGGGCATCCTGCATGGCCTTGCGGGATCGGCTGCAGTGGCTTTGCTGGTTCTGACCACCATTCATCGTCCGTCGTGGGCCATCGGATACCTGCTCGTGTTCGGACTCGGCACTGTTGCCGGAATGATGCTGATTACCGTGGCGATTGCGCTTCCGTTTGCATACTCGATTCGCCATTTCGCGCAACTGAATCGCAGTCTGGTGGTCGCCTCAGGAGTGGTGAGCGTAAGTTTCGGATTATTTTTGTGCTACCGGATTGGAATTGTCGATGGCCTGTTTACGGGGAATCCGAGATGGATGCCACATTAGGAAGGTGATTGGTGACTCGTGACTGGTGACTCGTGAAATTCAAATACAAACGGCCGCGCGTTAGCTTTATGCGGGTTGAGTGTGCGACTGCCCGGGCATTCGCTGACGCAGCCATGAGGCCAAACGTTCGAAGAAGCCCTTCCGTAACGCAACTTCAAAAAGATTGAGAATCAAAGCGAGAATCAGCAAGTAGGGCCAAAGGGCTTTTCGTTCGCGCACCAGGCTTTCTCGGTCGGTCAGCAACTGCTCGATGGAAGGACGCATGCGGCCGCCAGTCACTCTGCTGATTTCGTTAAGCAGCCCCGTATTTACGGCCGCAGGTTTCATCTCTTCCGCCTCACGATAAAATCCGGCCTCGGGCAGCACCAGCTCGGCATTGTCGGAAACAATTCGATACAGTCCGCCCTGACCGGCCGGAATGCGCGCTTCGTAATGCCCCGGCGACGTTTCCTCAAGCGAAATCGAATGGGGAGCTTCCCCGGGCAGGTTCACAAGAATGTGCGGAGGGCCGGAAGCGCTGATCGCAGCCGCCGCGGGGTCGTCCGCATTCCCCAGCACGTCGTAGAACACCACCTCTTCGCCTTCGGCCGTTCCGGGGCGAACCCCGGCGCGCACGGTGCGGTCTCGGTGAGAAACGTCGCGGACCATTTGCGGCCAAAGCGTTCCGAACGATTCCCAGCGCACCCACGGCGCAGCCCAGCGGCTTTTGGCGTCAGACATAAATGCAATCACGCGGCCCAGGCCATACCGCCATCGCACCAGCAATGGCTTGTTCTTATCGACGCGCAGGATCGTCTCCGTGCCCTCTTTCGCTTCCGCTTGCACGAATCCCCGCAGGCGCGGTGACTTGGTGAAATCGATCCCGTCGGTAAATTCCACCGGACGGATGCGAACCGCGCGCACCGGGCGCTCCTGAATCGCCAAATCTTCCTGGTTACGAACTTCCGCGCTGATGATTTGCGGAATCGACTCCGGGTTCTCGACGAAATGAACCTGCCCCTTGGTCTTATGCGCGATTTCATCGAGCAGGTCGCGATTAATGTAGTCGCCCACCCCGATCGTGGAGATCGTGACTTTTTTCGCGACGGCATCCCGCTCCAGCGCCGGAAAATCCTCCTGCGTGCCGGGCGTCGAAACGCCGTCGGTGAGCAAAATAATGTGTTTGTGGCTGGCCTGTTCGTTCTGAATGGCCTCGAAGCCGGCCTGCAGTGCCTGATAGATTTTCGTTCCGCCGCTGGCGGCGATCTGGCCGATCAGGCTGCTCTTGCTCTCCAGGTCCACGGCCGGTCCCAGCGGCAGGACCCAATTGAAATTCTCGTCAAAAGAAATCACGCCGATCTTGTCGATCGGGCGTAGCGTCTTCATGCTCGCGCGCGCCGCTTCCCGCGCCATTTCGATTTTCGGACCGCTCATGCTTCCAGACTTATCCAGCACCAGCACAACGGCGATGGGTTTTTCCGGCGGCGGCGCCCCGCGAACCGGCAGCATCTTCTCCACCGGAGTCTTCGGTTCCTGGGCTAACTTGGCATTGCTGTCGCCGGCAATGAAAATCAGCCCGCCCCCCGCGTCCACATATTTTTCGATGGCCGCATCTTCCTCTTCGGAAAGTTCGTGATCGGGATAATTGTCAAGCAGAACTGCGTCCCACGCCCGAGTCGATGGATTCAGCGGAAAACTGGTCGTCGTTTCCACATCGACTTTAGCCTTCTTCAACGTATCCAGCAGCGGAGGAGATACCTGATGCCCGCCGGCTACGTACAGCACGCGCGGCTGGCGCACCGTCACCGCCTGCGAAAACAGCACCTGTTCCGCGCTCCCGCTGGAGATATGCACCTCCATCAAGTTCACGCCGCTTTCAGAGATTCTCGATTCGAGATCGACTGCGTTGGCGCCGGTGTGCAGGTCAGTTTTCACCGAACCAATTTCCTGCCCCTGCGAAGTAATCCAGACGCGCGCCGGAATCGAGCCCGCGCTGTCAAGCTGCAAGGACAGAGTAAATCGTTCGCCGGAAAAAACATCCGATGGAGCTGCAATGCTCAACACCTTCACAGGCAACGGCGCGGTGCCGCCCACCGGAGCTGTAAACACTGCAATGCCTCGCTCCCGCGCGCGCAACGATTCAGTCAGCGCATGGCCGTGATTCTCATTTCCATCGCTGATCAGCAGAATTCGCCGCGCACCCTGCGCCGGAAAAGTGCTGAGCGCCAGGTCCATGGCGCTTTCGATGTCCGTCACCATTCCATCTTTTGCGTCCACGCCTTCAGGAATGCTGACCTTATCGGCTTGCTTGGGAACATTGCGCAGCGTCGGGTGCCCTGCAAACGTAATCAGTCGAAGCTCCGCGTCGGAATTCTTACTCACCAGATCGCGCAGCATCGCCGCGCCGCGTTGCAGCGATTCGCGCGGCATACTGGCGGACGTATCCATTAACACAGTGACCGCCAGTTTTTCCTCACGCATCGGCGCCCACGGATCGGCGAGAGCGAACACCAGCACAGCGAATACTGCGCATTTCAGCGCGAGGCAGGCGGTCGATGCTCCCGGCAATTTCTTCATCCACCACCAGAGAGCCGGCAGCAGCAGGAGCAACAAAAGAAGCATGGGCTGGTCGAATGTCATTTCCCGCCTAAATCACCAGGTTCGTCTTGCGAACTTCGGATGGGTCCGAAGTGCGATCGAATTCATCTTCCTCATACGGATCTTCTCCATCGCCGGATAACGATTGCATCTCAATTCCCCGCTTGCTCTCACGGCCATGATAGTAGAGCCACCATTCCAGCCATAGCGCGACAGCGCCCAGCAAAACCAGCCAGCGCCAGAAATCCCACGGAGCTTGCTGGCGCGGTTCCGATTCGACCGCAGCCGATTCCGAAGATGTAACCACCATGCGCTCGGCCGGCAGCAAAGGCGTATTCACCGCGAAATTTGTATCTCCGCTCGGCGCAACCACGCGGTACATTCCCGTTTCCGTCGTCAGAAAATGCACGTCCTGCCCTTTGCGCGCAAACGGCACATCCTTGCCCGACGGAGAAATTATTCGCGTCACGGGCCCCGGCAAATCTGTCTCTCCCACCGAGAGCGAGTCGACGGACTCATCCACGGAATGCGTCATCCACTCGATGCCGCCAGCCATGAGAAGAGGAAATGCCGATTGCTGAACGAAATTCGAGTTTTGCGGATCGAATCCGACAATCAGCATCTTGTGGCCATTTTGCTCGCGAGCCAGAATGAGAGGAGTTGGCGGAGTCCCTTCGGCGGAAGCCAGCACGACGTCGCCCGGCTGCACCATAAGTTGCGCTGGATTGCGAACGCTCACGTCGTGCGTGTTGACCCACTTTGTCGCAGGATGCTGCGAATTCCAACCGACCAGGCGAACTGTACGCTGCGGATTCGACGGCTGCCCGCTCACAAACAAAATGGAATTGTAGGCGGGCTGCGCAGGCAGACTCGAACCGGCGTAAATCGCAACATCTGGAGTAACGCCCGTCGAGTTTCCGATCTCCGGCTGCAAATAAGGATTGCTCGCAAGCACGTTCAGCAAATTGGTGGCAAACGGCGAAGCATTCGCAAACAAGGCCACATGCACCGGACGAAATGTGGGCAAATTCACTGTAGCCCGATCGTCCGCGCCCAACACGTCGGATGGACCGATCTCCGCCTGGAGCAGGCCGCCTCTCCCCCACGTCAGTTCGTTCCCTACATTGGTTAGTTCGCCGGGCGCAAGCGAGACCGCTCTTTGCCCAAGCGGCTGGCCGCTCACCGACAATTTAAGGACTACATCAGACTTTTCATGCCCGTAATTTTTCAACTGCGTGAGCAGATGCCAGACGTCCGGCCGTGCCGCGTCGCGGCGCAGGGAAAGCCGCGTAATTCCGCGATTCTCGACAGGCGAATCGTCGCTGACCAGCCGAACCAGAAACTGCGCTTGCCCCGCGCCGTTGGCCGGTGTTTCCATCGCCGCGCGAAATGTATCGAGCGCATTAGCTTGCTGCCGATCGACCATTCCCGGCCCCACGTAAACAAGCAGGCCGCGCCGTGAGCCGTTGAGAGCCGCGCGTCCGATTGCCAGGGCGCGCGGAATATCCGCAATGCCGCTGGTCGCAGACGCTTGCTCAATCGCTCGACGCAAAGCTCCGCGGTCAACGGTAAACGGCAGAAGAGGCGGCGCGTCGGCTTCTGCCGGGAGCAAAAGCACGCGATCGGCAGACGGCAGCGAGTCCACAAGGCGCAGAGCCTCCGTGCGTTCCTTGTCGATCCAGGAACTCGAACCCACAGGCCGCGCCTGTGACCAAATCGAAGTGTCGAGAACAACCACCACGCTGCGCCCCTCGAAGTTGACGCCCCACCGAGGATTCGCCAGCGCCAGAATAATCAGCAGCAGAAAAAGAACCTGCGCCAGCAGCGCCCACGGCTCACGCAAACGCCGCCGCCGCGGCTGCGCAATCGGCTGCACGCTGGTCCAGAACCGCAGCGTGGATACTCGCCGGTTTTGCGGACGCCGATGGTGCAGGTAGAACCAAAGGGCCACCGCAGCCAGCGTGGTCCAAATCCCGGCAACCTGCAACGGGCTGAGCGCAAGCCAGTTCATGCCAGCACCTGCCCGCTCCGCAAGCTGCGCAATACAAACTCCTGATAGGGAATGTTGGTCACCGCGCGGGCGTATCGTCCGCCGTTGCGCAAGGCCATTCGCCTTATACGCGCGGAAAATTCAAGAAATTTTTTTTCATATGCGGCCGTGCTAGCCGGCGAACAATCCACCGTGCGATGCTTTCCAGTTTCCGCATCTTCCAGAATCAGCTCGCCGGCGGCGGATGGACGCTGCTCCTCCGCGCTGTGTACTTGCACCAGAACGAAATCGTGTCCCGCCGACCGCAGCATCTCGACGGCGTTTTCGGCTCCCTGCTCGTCGAAAAAATCCGAGATCATAAAGACAATGCCGCGCGATTTAAAATTTCCCAGGAATTCCTTGGCCGCGCCAAATAGATTTGTGCCGCCCGCGCAGGAATGCTCGCCCAAAAATTGAAGCACCGGCCACAGGCGGTCGCGCCCGCCGGAAACGATCAACGGTTTATTGAGGTGCTCGGCAAACGGCACGATCGAAACAGTGTCCAGATGCAGCAGGGCCAGATACGCAAACGTCGCCGCCAGCCGCTGGGCGTACAGAAATTTCGATTCATCCGCATTTTCGCAATCCATCGACTCGCTGTGATCCAGAAGAATGCGCACGGGAATGTGCTGCTCGGTCTCGTAAATTTTCAGGAAGAGTTTTCCCAGCCGAAGGTAGGCGCTCCAGTCCAGCGAGCGGGGATCGTCGCCGAAACTGTATCGCCGATAATCCGCGAACTCCATCCCCGGCCCGCGCGTGCGCGAGCGGTGCTCGGGTCCCACCGCCCCCGCAAGATTATTGCGGCACAGCAGCGTGACCTGCTCGAGCGTCTTCAGAAATTCGCGGTCGAGTAAAAGCGGTGAACTCATCGTGGTCAGTGCAAAAGGGAAAAAGGTCCCATGTCCGGCGCGCCTCTCGCTGCGCTGGACTGCATTTCTACCGCAACACCGGCATTCTCAGTTTTATTTTATCTTCCCGGCGATCTCGTCGAGCAAATCGTCGGTCGTCCGGCCATCCGCCTGTGCTTCGAAGTTCAGGATAATTCGATGGCGCAGGGAAGGCAGCAGCAACGCGCGAATGTCTTCCATGCTCACGTTGAATCGCCCTTCCAGCAAGGCCCGGACTTTCCCGCCAAGTATCAGCGTCTGGGCTCCGCGTGGCGAACTTCCGTAGCGAATGTATTTGTTCGCCAGCAGATTTTCGCGGCCCTCCGAATGCGTGGCCAGCACGAGCTTCACCACGTACTCCTGAACGTGCGGCGCAATGGGCACGGTCCTCACCACGCGCCGCATCTCCAGAATCTCCGGCCCGTGGATCACCGAAGCCACCTGTTGCCCTGCGCCCGCCGTCGTACGATCCAGAATTTCGTGGAGGTCTTCGCGTCCGGGAAATGGCACGCGCAACTTGAACAAAAAACGGTCGAGCTGGGCTTCGGGCAGCGGATACGTGCCTTCCATTTCCAGCGGGTTTTGCGTGGCCATCACGAAAAAGGGCTCTTCCAGTTGGTGCGAAGTATGCCCAACGGTGACCTGCTTTTCCTGCATCGCTTCGAGCAGCGCGGATTGCGTCTTCGGCGTGGCGCGATTGATTTCATCGGCGAGCAGCAAATTGGTGAAGATCGGACCGGGCTGAAAACCCAGCAGGTGCTTTCCCTCGCCGCCTTCCTGCACCATCGACGTGCCGATCACGTCGGCGGGCATCAGGTCCGGTGTGAACTGGATGCGCGAATACTTCAGCGCCACAGCCTGCGCCAGCGTGCGCACCAGCATGGTCTTGCCCAGGCCCGGCGCGCCCTCCAGCAGCACATGTCCGCCCGCAAGCAGCGCGTTCAACACCCCGTCCACGACTTCCGTTTGGCCCACAATCGCCTTGGAGATTTCGCTGCGCACCTCCTGCATTTTTTTCGCAAGAAGTTCAGCCTGCTGGCCGAGAGATGGATTACCCGTCTGACCTTCCATTTGAGCCGATCCCGTCATGAACCCATCCTTTTAGCCAGCATTCTAATTTTATCGGGTTTAAATTTATTTCTGATCGCTGTTCGCGTGCTCGAAATAGTGCTGCACATACAAGCGGTAGCGCGCCGGAATGTTTTCCTGCTCCGCGCCGTTGGTCACAACCATGCCTTGCGTCGTCACATCGCGAACTGCCAATTTCGCCGTGCCCGTGCCCGGATCGACTCGCACCCGCGTCTGTTCCTTGAATCCGGTCGCTTCCAGGCCAATCCGGTCGGGAGTCCCCTTGGGGTCGGGAGAAGAAACCTGATCTTTCTTCAGGTCCTTGGAGCCTTGCTGAGTTCCCGCTCCACTCGCGCTATTCGGTGAAGCTTTCTGCTGCGCGTCCGAAGATCCCTGCGAATCGCTCTTCTTGTTTGAATCGGCGTTGGGTGGCTGGTGCGAATCGCCGCCCTGCTGCGACTTCTGTGCATCCGCTTGCTGCTTTGCCTGATCGCTCTTCGACTTCGACATCATGTCTTTCAGCGCCTGCTTCAACGATTGCGACAGAGACTTGCTCTCCGACCCGTTCTGCGATTCCTTTTGCTGGGAGTCTCCGGGTTTGCCCTCATTCCCATTTCCATCCTGCGATTGCTGGGGATCTCCCTGCTGCTGGTCGCCAGACTTCATATCCCCCTGCTTGTTCTGGTCCGGATTGCCAGACTTATCCGGGTCGCCAAAATTAGCGTCCATCGCATCCTTGGCGTCTGCCTTGGAGCCTTTGTCCTTCTCGGGCTGCCACAGGTCGTCCGCAACAGGGACGTCATCCCCAGGATGAACTTCGTCGGCAGGTGTCTCCAGTTCGGTATTCACCAAGGCCACGGTGCGTTGCAGGTCTTTCTCCATCGCATTCGTGATGGGAGAAAGAATCGATTGCACCAGTTGTGATCGGGCCGTCGATTGCAGTAACGCAATGATTGGCGGCTTGTGGTAAACACGGTATGCGAAGAGTCCTGAAGCGACAACGGCCAGCGCCAGGATACGAGTCGCCGAAGCTGGAAACTGGATGGGAAACAGCCCCGTCGCATTCAATTGCGGCACGCGGGAAAGCGCGTCCTGACGCTGGCGCAGCATCATCGCGTCAGGCTGCTCAACCACACCGAAGTGAACCGCAGTCGATAGCCGGTCGCGCAGCCCCGCCGCAGAATCGACACGTGAGGCTATCTCATAAGCCGAAGGCCGCGCCCGCCAGGTCCATGCCATAGCAAAGGCGACTCCGATGCCCGCAAGTATTGCCGCCAGGATGACGACCCAGGCCAGTTTTGGGCTTATTGAAGCGGCAACGATCAGTCCCGCCAGAATCCACGTCCACGATTTCATCCAGCGGCGCAGAACAGTATTAGCCAGAATCCGCTTACGGACGGAGAGAAGAACGTCCAACAAACCATGAAGTTCAGAGGAGAAACCGGCATTCCCGAAATCAGGTCCCTGCGAGGTAGCCTTCAGGTCCGCTCGCATTCGATTCCATAAGTCCCTCGGGACAGAGAGGAAGGCAGGCCCGGTGACAGGATCGGGTCCCGTTGCATTGATTTTCTCCCGTTCAGACAAGAAAGGCCTCCCCCCACAGGTGAAGCCGCCGCGCGGACTAGCAATAATCTATACCAACCGCAGCGCTTTTGAAACCATATCCGCCACCGATTCAGGGGCTTCAATTTGAGTCAAGAACCAATCGACAGAAAGGCTTACAAGCAAGCGGGCATCCACTGTCTTAGATACCCCCTGCGCCAAATTGGTTTCGTGGATTCAATACTCTACGGCCGGCGGCCAGGCCCAGGAGAACCAGAAGGCGGTCCGGCCTGCTCTAAAGTTCACCGATTAAGGCACTTATGTGCAAAAAATCGTACAGAAGGAACGCGATTGGCGGAGGGGCTAGAGGATCCCGTATGGGAGCTCGGAAATGTTTGTGGGTCGTGGCTTCAGCCACGACATAAACTCTGCAAAATCATTCCGGCTTTAGCCGCTGACGCCTCTATTTTACAGTTCTCGCATAGACTATAAAAGGCGGGCGTTATAGGGGTCAGCTAGAGAAGTGCGATAGCTTCTATTTCAACCCGCACATCGCGAGGCAGCCGTGCCACCTCGACCGTCGAACGGGCCGGCGGGTGGTGCACAAAATACCGCGAATAGACTTCATTCATCGCCGCAAAATCCTTCAAGTCGGCGAGAAACACGGTCGTCTTCACTACGTGCTGCAGGGACGAGCCCGCTGCCTCCGCGATTCCCTTCAGGTTTTCCAGAACCCGCTCGGTTTGCGCGGCAACGTCGCCCTCGACAATTTGCTGTGTTTGCGGATCGAGCGCAATTTGTCCTGAAAAAAAAACAAAGCCGTTGGCTTTAATTGCCTGGGAGTAGGGGCCGATTGCTTTCGGTCCTCGATCTGTGGCCACTGGTTCGATCATGCATTCCTCCTGAATCGGGTGCGAACTTTAGTTACCCTGAATTCAGAGGGCCGAAAATAATCTTCCGGACACGAAGTTGAACATTCAAGGCGCGATGATCTTACCGGGGACCGTTGACGACGTCATCAAAATTTCTCGCGAATTCCAGCAGGGGGGATTAGCGGAATCGATTGAATCGGACTCGAAAGGGGTGGACCGGCCCCGCACGCAACAGGGCCGGTCCAACGCAATAAATAATTACTGCGTGCGCGCGTTGTGCTTCTTTCGGTAAATCTGATTCGACAGATGATTCTGCTGGCGAGTCAACTTGGCGCGGTCGGCGGCAGTAAGCTTGCCGTTATCGTCGGCGCGCATGTTGTGCTCTTCCTTGTTCAACGCCGTCTCTTTCGTTTCCAGATTCTTGGTTTCCGCGGCGGTCAGCTGCCCGCTCTGGACGCCGTTGGCGATGCGATCCTGCTGATTTTCCTTGCGCTCTTGAATCACTTGGTGCGCGAATGCCGAGGGTACCGCCAGTGCAATAAGAACCGCGCCGTTCAAGATGAATTTTGTAGGTGTCATGATTTTTCTCCTGTACTCCTGTATGGATTTCGATCGGCAGCCCTCGAAACTTTTGTCGGAGTCTGCACACTTCATCGAACACGCTAGCATTCGGAAAGTTGTGAGGCTACAGTACGAAAGGCCGAAAATGTGCCTAAAGAATCGGATTTTGCAGGGTAATAATGTGGAAATCTTTTTCCACCCCGGTTAAATCGATCGAAAACAAGCGACTTAGAAGCGCTTAAAAAAGGACGGATTCATTGCAGATTCAGGCAGGTATTTATTATTTCGACACGACGTTACAAGACTGCTTAATTTCGCTCACCGGCCTGCCCTTCCAGAACTCATTCCAATTGTCCATCGACGTGAACGTCCGGGAATGCATGCGGTCGATGTAAAGTGTTCCGCGCAAATGATCGATCTCGTGTTGCAGAATCCGCGCGTACCAGCCCGTCGCTTCCACGGTTTTGCTTGCCCCATGCTCATCCAGATATTCCACGCGAACCCTGCGCGCTCTGGGCACTAGAGCCGAAAATCCGGAAAGGCTCAGACATCCTTCGTAGAATTCCACCAAATCACCGCTGGCTTCCACAATTTTGGGATTTATGATGGCGTGAAACGGCAGGGGCCGCCGGTCGCGCTCGCGAAGCTGCTCGACTGGGACGTCCTTGTGATATTCCTCGCGATCCTCAATTACGGCAAGCTGGATAGGGAGTCCAACCTGGGGAGCCGCCAGTCCAACGCCTGGCGCTTCGTGCATGATCCTGCGCATGGACTCAATTAATTTTCTGATTTCATTGCCGGTTGTCTCCGCCGTGGTAAGCGGACGCGCCTGCTGCCGCAGCACTGGATTGCCGGCCTGTACAATTTCAAGCTCCACACGCACTCATTTCCTGCCTGATGGCATTTGCGCTATCTGCGTTTTTTGTGGCCGTGCCCCTGATACACAAATCCGTGTCCGCCCGCGGCGTTCTGACGCTGGACAATGTAGTTGGACGCCTGTTCCTCAGTGATACCTTTCTGCACCATGTCCAGAATAACCGCGTCGCTTGTTCCGGCATTCCTTAATTCACCGAGTTTTTCTCCCGAAAGCACGGGCAAATTCTGGGAGCGCCGCTGCGCGACGGCCAGAATCACTTTGTCCGACAATCCAGCCAAGTGCAGTGCTTGTGCCTGTCCAGCCCACAATCCCAATTGATTCATACGCGCCAATTCCAGCACCGTTTGCTCCGGAACTCCCGTCGACAGCAGTTCCGCGATCGATTGCCCCCCGGAAAAAGATTGCTGGCGACTACGCGCCAATTTAATCAGCTCAACGCAAGACGGGTCGGTAAGCCCCGCCTGACGCGCCTTGGCCAGTTCGCCGATCTCGGCATTCGAAACGTTCATGCTGCGCAGCTCGGCCACACTGTTGAACCACATCCCCGCATCGTCGAGCGCTTGCGTGTTGACTGGCTCGGCCTTCTTGCAGGCGGCAAGCGGTAAGAGTAAGCACACTAAGGCAGAAAGTAAAACGCACGGCGTATGGCAAGACCACGAAGAAATGCGAGAGGACATCCCTTTCATTGTAGCTGTGCTGAATGCCAGTGGCACCGATGTGTGCCGGGATGGTCAACTAGTAGAACTAGATTTTGTAAAGGCGTTCGACACCGAAGACCCCGGAAATCTTCCGGATATTCGAAATGATGCGCTCCAGGTGCTTGCGGTCGGTAATTTCCAGAGTCAGATCGATACGGGCGTGCAAATTGTCAGGGTGGCTTCCCAGCGTTCGAATGTTCGAGCCGGTTTCACTGATTACACTGGTGATGTCCGCTAGCATTCCCGGCCGGTCCTGCGCGCGAATCATCAGGTTCACTGGATAAACGGACCCGGCGGCGCCGCCCCATTCCACATCGATTTTTCTTTCCACCTGGTACAGCAAATTCTGAACATTGGGACATGCCTTGGAATGGACAGCTACGCCGCGCCCCCGGGTCACATATCCGACGATGTCGTCTCCAGGGATCGGATTGCAGCACTTGGCGCGGAAGATCATCAGGTCGTCCTGCCCACCGACTTGTAAGGTGCCCTCGCCGACCCGCAACATGCGTTTGACGGTCGATACGATCTTGGCGGGAACTTCCTCCGCCTGTTCCGGCTTTTCAGATAGTGGCTCACCCAATGCCCCGGAAAGAATTTGCCGGGCGGAGAGTTTTCCGTATCCCAAATCGGCCAGCAGGTCTTCCAGCTTCGCGCATCCGTGCTCGGAGGCCACGCGGAGAAGATCTGCCTCCGGAATTTTCTTCAGGCTGCGTCCTGCCTGGCGCGCCTCCCGCTCAAGAAGCCGGCGGCCGACTTCTGTGGCCTGGCTCCGCTCGATGAAGTTGATGTGGTGGCGAATCTTGCTTCGCGCGCGGGAAGTTCGAACGAAGTTCAGCCAATCGCGGCTCGGGGCGTGGCCCTTCTGCGTAAGGACCTCAACCACATCGCCGTTGGTCAGGCGATGTCGCAGCGGAACGATCTGCCCATTCACTTTCGCGCCGATGCATTGATTTCCAACTTCGGTGTGAACGGCGTACGCAAAATCCACCGGCGTGGCGCCGCGCGGGAGCGCCAGCACTTTCCCCTTCGGCGTGAATGCGTAAACTTCTTCGGGGTAGAGGTCCACCTTCAGCGTGGACATGAATTCCGAAGGCTCCTGCATCTCCTTGACCCATTCGATCAACTGCCGCATCCACAAGATGCGCTGATCGTCGGCGTCGGAGACGTCCTTGCCGTCCTTGTATCGCCAGTGCGCGGCGACTCCCTGCTCCGCGATGCGATGCATTTCATTCGTGCGAATCTGCACTTCGAACGTCTGCCCCGCATGGATCACCGTTGTATGCAGCGATTGGTACAGGTTGGGCCGCGGCATGGCGATGTAATCCTTAAACCTTCCGGGCACCGGCCGCCAGACCTGGTGAATCACACCCAGCGCAGCATAACAATTTCGAATTGTGTCGGTAATCACGCGGACGGCAAGCAGGTCGTAAATCTGGTCGATGGTCCGGTGTTGGCGCAGGCTCTTCTGGTGAATCGAGTAAAGCCGTTTGACCCGTCCCTCGACTTCGGCTGAAATTCCGTTTTCTTGCAGCCGTTTGCGAACGGTGTCCTGCAACTCCACCAGAAATGTTTCGAACTCTTTCCTCTTCGATACGACAGTTTTCTGAAGCTCCTGATACGCTTCCGGCTCCAGATAACTGAACGCCAGGTCTTCCAACTCCCCGCGAATCAATCCCATGCCGAGCCGGTGCGCAATGGGAGCGTAAATATCCAGGGTCTCGCGCGCGATTCGCTGCTGTTTTTCCGCGTTGAGAAAACCGAGAGTGCGCATGTTATGGAGCCGGTCCGCAAGTTTCACCACCACGACACGAACATCATTGACCATGGCGAGAAGCATCTTGCGGACGTTCTCCGCCTGGCGGGCCTCGGGCGCCAGCAAATCCAGGCGATTGATCTTTGTGACGCCTTCCACCAGACGGGCGATATCCGGGCCGAACCGCTCCACTAGGCGAGAGGAAGGAATTCGCGTGTCTTCCACCACATCGTGCAGCAGGGCGGCGCAAAGCGTCGTGATATCCAGCTTCATGTCCGCCAGGATGTGGGCGACTTCCAGCGGGTGCGAAAGATATGGTTCGCCGGACTTGCGCAGTTGCGCGCGGTGCTGCTCGGCGGCAAATTCGAACGAGCGCCGCAACAGATCGATATCGCTGGCGGGGCGGGTCTGGCGGACCTTCTCCACCAGTTCAAGGAACCGCGCCTGCAGCGCACGCGTCGTGCGCTCTGTCTTGCTGCCAACCAGAGAAGCCAGTACCGCGGGTTTTTCCAGAGATGACATTCTTCTTGGTGCCTATTTTATGTCTATTTTGATGCCCGCGGCGAGAAAAGAGTTCCGTAAGCACACACGATCAGGGACTGCGCGTATCCATGCGCGAAAAGGCTTCGGATGGGTGAAAAGTAGCCCAAAAATGAAAAGCGGCCCACCGTGGGCCGCTTTTGAAAACTGATTGATCTACGGATGAATCTAGGATTTGGCCGGCTCTTCCATCTTCTTCTGCTTGATTTCCTTGGCCTTGTCAACCAGATCGTCAGCCTGCTTGAGCAGAGCGGCACGCTGATCCGGGGTGGTCGCTTCGTCCGCTTTGCGGCGGAGCAGGAGGTTCAGATAGGCCATGGCGTCATCGTAGTTGGGGCGAAGCTCGATGGCCTTTTGCAGCTTTTCGACGCCTTCATCGATCAACTGTCCATTTTCCTTGGTGTAATCGTCGCGAACCTGGGGCGGCATCGCATCTTCGTCCTTGAGGATCTTGCCCGCGTTTTTCAGCCGGTAATTGCCGCGCATTTCAAGGTTCGAACGGTACGTAATCGTCCAATCGATGACCCCGATCCAGTAGTAGGGCTCGGGATCTTCGGGTTTCAAGGCGATGTGCTTCATGTGATAGGTCTTGGATTCTTCGAACTTGGCCTTGTCGTACGGTGTTCCAGCCATGTTATAGAGAATCGAACCGATCCCATCGATCGCGGAGATGCTATTGGGATCGGCTGAGAGGACGTCCTGGAATTCTTTGATGGCCTGCTCGCCCATTCGAATGTTATCCGCCGAGGGAGCGCCGGGGATGTATTGCGTGGCGTATGCCGTGGCGAGATACAGCCGTGCGTTCATCAGGGTGGGATCGAGGTCCTTCGCCTGCTTGAAATTCTCAATGGACTGATCGTATTTCCCGTCCCGGTAAGCAGCAACGCCCTTATTCAACAGGTCGCGCGCCTTGAGCTTGTCGCAACCGGTGGCGCTGAATGCGACGATACATGCGACCGCCAATATGGCTGCGGATGTAAACTTTCTGGTGTGCCTAAAATGCGCAAAAGGATTCATGGCAAACAATCCGTCCCCGCGATTATTTTTTCCCCCGAGAGGGCAAAGAAACTTCCGATCCCTGACATGGCGCCCGTTCCACTGACGATCCGGCTGACCGCTCCCGCGCTTGCATTGTGCCTGTTGCGCAGGTTACGACCGCACACTCTACACCACCATTGCCCCGGAGCAAAGGAACTTTATTACAATAAGAAACAGGACAGAGAAAAATGAGGCTTGCCGAAGACCTGTTCAGCAAGCCCGACGAACTTACTATTTTCCGGCTTCGAGGTTCGCCGTGATCAGGCCAACCTTGTCGATTCCGGAGGCCCGCATCACGTCTATGGCCCGGGCCACTTCGGAAAAGCGCACCGCGTCATCACCCTTGACGAACGCAACCTTCTCGGCGCGCTGTTTGAACACGTCCGAAAGACGGGGCCCGAGAGAATCCCAGGTGGCATCCTCGTCGTTGATCTTGATCTTTCCGGTATCGAGTATCTGGACGACAATCGTCTTCTGCGAGACATCCTGCTGTTGCTTCTGGTCCGGCGGTGCCGGCTGTGGCACCAGCGCATCCAACCCTTTCGGCGTCAGCGGCGTGATCACCATGAAAATGATGATCAGAACCAGGAGAATATCAATCAGCGGCACGACGTTCATCGTCGCCATCGCGCCGCCTTCTTTTCCTCCAACATCCATTCCCATAGTCGATTCTCCTTATTTCGGCGGGTTCGGTTAGACCCCGCACCCTTTTTTTTCTGTGTCCGGCGGGCTGCCGGAAAAGCCGTCTCAGAACTAAACTTCCGCGCCCCGAAATTGCGAGCCGGGGCGGATAGGTAGATTAGTCCGCCGGCGGCGCGGGCGCGTTGCGACGCTCGGCCTTTTCGGTCTCCAAGCCTACGTTATCGACGCCCGCAGAACGAATTTCATCCACGACTTTGACGACGTCTCCGTATTTGGCGCGACCGTCACTCTTGACGTAAACGGTCTTGTTGATTCTGCCGGAGATCAGGTCCCGGACCTTTTCTGAAATCTGAGTGATGTCGGACTTGGTGCTGCCCAGGTACACATCCCCGGCTGCGGAGATGCCGACGATGACCGCGTCATCTTTATCCGCGTCAGGCATATCCTCGGGATTATTGACCTTTGGCAACTCCACCGACAAGCCCTTGGTCAGCATGGGCGTGACCACCATGAAGATGATCAACAACACCAGCATGATGTCGGCCATCGGTATGACGTTGGGCGCCGCCATTTGTGCGCCAACTTTTGGCTTGTATGACATGGGTTACTTCTTCCCGCCTGCCCGGCGCGTGATGAAGTAGTTGACCAATTCCATCGAGGAGTTGTCCATTTCGACGTCGAAGGCTTCGACTTTGTTGGTGAAGTAGTTGTAGGCCCACACGGCAGGGACGGCGACGAGCAGGCCGAGCGCGGTGGTGACCAGAGCTTCGGAAATACCGCCGGCGACCGCCGACAACCCAGTTGCTTTGGTGGTCTCGATGCCCTTAAACGCGTTGATGATACCGACCACGGTGCCGAACAGTCCGACGAACGGAGCGGTCGAGCCGATAGTGGCCAAGCCGGAAAGTCCGCGCTTCATTTCCGCGTGAACGATGGCGACCGAGCGATCGAGACCGCGCTTGGCAGCTTCGATGACTTCCATGTCAGCTACTTGCGAGGATGCGGATTGGAATTCGGAAAGGCCGGTGGCGACAACCTTCGCGATGTGGCTCTTCTTGTTGCGTTCGGCGATGGAGATCGCTTCATCCAGCTTGCCTTCGCGCAATGCTCCGGCAACCTGCTGCACGAAAACGCGGGACTGCTTGCGGGCTGCGCTGTACATCAGCACGCGGTCGATCATGACGCCGAGTGACCATGCGGAGAGAAGGAACAGAATGCCAACGACGACCTTCGCGATGATACTCATGTTGCCCCACATCGTCCTCAGGTCCCACTGGCCCTGCAGGATGATGAGGTTCATTGCTGCAACCGATAGATTCCCAAGCATGTGATTCGCTCCTTTTTAGTTCGTTCGAAATTTTCTCGCTGGGGCCGATTAGTATCGGCCCCAAAAACCTGAACCCAACCACCCTGCGTGCATACTACCTTGAACTCATTCCCTACAAGGGCAAAGCCCAGAAACAAATGATGTTTCCAGCCGTTACCCGCCCATCGTAAATGTGACTTGAATTGTGGTATCGACTTCGACCGGATCGCCGTTCAACTGAGTGGGCTTGTAGCGCCACTGCTTCACAGCATCCAGGGCGGCCTGCACCAGCAAAGGATGGCCGGACACGACCTCTAACTGGGCGACTTTGCCTTCCTTGTCGATGATGGCATGAAGCGTGACGGTTCCCTGAATACGGGCCTGACGTGCGAGCGGAGGATACACTGGCCGCGTCTGGGTGATGATCGAAGCCGCGGTGACGTTACCGCCCTGCTTGATACGCGCGGGTGTAGGAGCCTTGGGCGGAGGAGGAAGCGCGACGCCGGAAATGTTTCCGCCCGGAATGCCACCGAATACACCGGTTGGGCCAGTGGGAGTGATCACGTCCGGAGGAAGCTCGGCTTCCTTGAACACCGCGACTTCCTTAGGGATGGCGCGCGGTTGCATCAGTTTACCTGACTGGATCAAGCGGGCGACGGGCTTCACAATGGTCTTGACCGGCGTTGGAGGAGGAGGCGGTGGCGGCGGTGGCGGCGGAGCGACCAACAAGGTGGAAAGCATCGCCTTGGGCAGCGCCTCGGTGTAGATCAACGGAATCAAAATCAGAATTCCCAAGATCGTGGTCTGAACAATCGCGGAAATCATTACCGTCCAGCTCTTGTTCGTCTTTTTCTTGACCACTGTCGATTCAAGCAGATCGTCGAACATTTTATTATCCTCCTGCCGAAAGCCCCAGGGTTGTGTCCCTAGGCCTTCCGGAGCTTAGTGCCGGCTGCGGGTCCGGATGCAACTGCTGTCGCGCCTGTTCCTCTCCAATGGTTCCATGCGACAACTAAAGGCGCGGCAATTCCAAAACTCGAATAGGTACCAACCAGGATGCCAACCACCAGCGCGAAAGAGAATGCGCGCAACACCTGCCCGCCCATCACAAACAAAACCAGAACGGTCAGAAACGTCAGACCGCTGGTGAGGATGGTGCGCGACAAGGTCTGATTGATCGAACGATTCACGATGTCTTTAAAAGGCTCTCTGCGCATCAACCGAGTGTTTTCGCGAATGCGGTCAAAGATCACGATCGTGTCATTCATCGAGTAACCGACCAAAGTCAATAATGCTGCAATTACCGTGAGCGAAATCTCAAAATGAAAAATTGAAAACAAACCCAATGTAATAAGAACGTCGTGAAAGACCGCCAATACAGCGGCAGCACCGTACACCCACTCGAAGCGAAATGCAATATAAACTAACATTCCGGCCAGAGCGTACAGAGTAACGACAACCGCCTGACGGCGAAGCTCGGAACCGACTTTGGGGCCGACGATCTCAACATTGATGATGGCAAAGTCGCTGGTGTAAAACGCGCTTTGCAGCGCGGCGATGGACGTAGCATTGATGCCGACAGCCGACAGATCGTTAAGATTGGTAAGGACGCCGCCCTTATTCTTGTCGCGGAAGCCAACAATCTGATTGCCCATCTGAACGTACCGGTCGCCTGCGCCTGTGCCGAGGCTCAGGGAATCTTTGCGCGTAAGAGCATCCGATATTGCCGAGGCGCCTGCAGCGTTGAAATCCTGCTTGCCGGGTTCACCGGCGCCCAGGGTGGCGTGGAGTGCGTTCAGAATCTCGCTCTTGCCGGTGTCGAGTGCTTCCGAACCCGAGCCCTTTTCTTCGAGTTGGATCATTACCTCATTCGAATTCGATGAGGAGATGTCGCTGATCGGCTGGATTACGCTTTCTCCCAGCCCAACCTGGGCCAATCCGGCGCGAATCTTGTCCACCGGCGGGGCGCCTGCAAAGCGGACATAGACGACGGTACCGCCTTTAAAATCAACGCCGTAGTAGGGGCCATGATGGGCGATTAACGATGCGCCGCCGACAACGAGCAGGGTAATAGAAAGAGCGAAGAAGTACTTCGCTTTGCCCATCCAATCCAGATCAATCTGTTTAAAGAATTCCATGTACGCTCTGGCCCATTAGAGTTTGACACCAACCTGGTACGATTTGTTCCCGAAATTGGACAACTTCGTTAAATTTTCATTAAATGCTTAATTCGGCCTCGCGAGGCATATCCGCCAGGTGCCAATCGAAAATCACACGCGAAACGTAAACCGACGTGAACAGGTTTGCCAGTAGTCCTATGACCAGGGTAATGGCGAAACCCCGTACCGGACCGGTTCCGAACAATCCCAAGAATAGAGCCGAAACCACCGTGGTGACGTGGGTGTCGATAATCGTCAGGAAGGCCCGCTTGAAGCCCATATCCACGGCGGAAACCGGCGCCTTGGAAGCGCGAAGCTCTTCCCGAATACGTTCGAAGATCAGGACGTTCGAATCGACGCCCATACCGATCGTCAGAATCACTCCGGCGATACCGGGGAGAGTCAGCACAGCGCCGAAATAGGCGAGCGCAGCAAGCAGGATGATCAGGTTCAGAATCAGCGCGACGACCGCATTCACGCCGGACAGCCGATAGTAAACCACCATGAAAATCATCACCACAACCAGGCTGACGATCGAGGCCTGAACGCCGTGGCGAATGGAATCCGCACCCAGCGAAGGGCCTACGGTGCGCTCTTCCAGATATTTGATCGAAGCTGGAAGCGCGCCGGAACGCAACACGAGGCCAAGATCGTTGGCTTCCTGCTCGCCAAACTGGCCTTCGATCACGCCCGTATCCTCGATGCGGCCGTTAATTGTCGGAGCAGTTTGCAGCCTGTGTTCCAGAACGATGCCCAACTGTTTGCCGATATTCTGCTCGGTGAAGGGACCGAACCGGCGGCCCGCTTCAGTGGATAGCACGAAGTCCACATCGTAAAATCCGATGTTCTTAGTGCTACGCAAGGCGGTTGCGCTGCGAAGGTCGCGTCCGGTGACGACTGGAACGCGGTCCACCACATACCAACTCTCAGCCGAAGGCTGACCGGCTGTTGACGCGGTGGCCTTGCCTTGCACCAGTTGCGAATTGGGAGGCAGAACGCCGCCATGCGCAGCGCGCGCGGCAGTCTCAGATGGGTACGGTGTGCCATCCAGAACGAGATGCAATTCCAATTGTCCGCCAGCCTGAATTACGCCTTTTGCGCGGTTCGGATCGCCTTCGCCGGGCAGCTCAACGATAATTTCATTGTCTCCCTGACCGTAGGGAGCGACGAGAGGTTCGGTCAAGCCCAAGGCGTCAATACGGCGACGAATCGTTTCCTCGGCCTGGTCCATCGTTCTCTGCTGGATGTCAGCGATGTGCGACGGCTTCATCGTGAGGATGTAGCCGGAGGGCTCACCGGGCGCTGGAGAAATGTCCCAATCTGGGAATTGGTCGGAAATAATGTTACGCGCGGCGCCGGCCATCTCCGTTGCAATGTTGTGGATCAGAATCTGAGTGTCGCCCAGCTTGCGAAGCTCGTCGTAGCGGATGGTCTTGTCGCGAAACTGCTTGGTGATATTGTCCAGGACCTGATCGGTTTCCTGGCTTACGGCTTCCTGCACCTGCACCTGCAAAATCAAGTGGGTGCCGCCCTGCAAGTCCAGACCGAGCTTGATCACCTGTCCGAAATTCGATTTGATCCCCGCCCAGGACTTTGGGGGGAAATCGGGCCGCCCAACCAATCCGATCAGGCAAATCAGGATGACGATTACGATGAAGACTGCTTTCCACTTGAGGTTCGAATTCATGGTTTGGCTGGCTCAGGACTCCGTAGAAATGTTTGTTGTT